>JABLTT010006491.1_pt1 | contig 81650 bp, 64 predicted proteins | sample 7160061 | NCBI WGS metagenome assembly JABLTT01 (sample SAMN14651232, study PRJNA627086) | human gut metagenome | isolation source: feces | host: Homo sapiens | reverse complement strand
TCTCAAATCCAAAGGCCTAAACCAGACCTTTTGTTTTTAGAATTTTCAGGGTTTTACATACTGTCTAATCTTCAATTATCAAGGTTCTTTGTTGTTGGCTTGTTCAGCAGCAACTTTTATATCTTATCACAGTCGCTTGTGTTTGTCAACAACTTTTTTAACTTTTTTTGATTTTTGTTTTCAGCCAAATGGCTTTCCGCAATCATCAGTCGCTGTTGTTTTTGTCCAGCGGGTATTAACTATACCATAACTGTCGTTTATTGTCAACAACTTTTTAAAACTTTTTTTCATCTTACAAACAAGAGTGAAAAAAATAATCATTTGGAAAATGGAGCGGAGAAAGAGGGATTTGAACCCTCGCGCCGGTTTCCCGACCTACACCCTTAGCAGGGGCGCCTCTTCGGCCTCTTGAGTATTTCTCCGAATTCAAATTTCCATATAATTGCTTCTGACAGGCATATCTGTCCGTCAGACGCATAGGGTATTATACTAAAGGGTTCTTATTATGTCAAGAGCTATTTTTCAATTTTTTTACATAATTTTTTATAAACGAAAAACCGGCCCAGTCGAAACTCTGACTGAACCGGTTTTTCTTATTGGAATTTATTCGGACTCATTTTCCGTATCTTCTTCATAATACTCTTCATCATAAACATTGCTGTCCTTGGCTTCGCTTTCGCGTACCTTGGCAATGCTTGCTACCTTAATATCTGAATTTTGATCAATAGACATGAGTTTTACACCTGAAGTATTTCTTCCGATTACTGAAATATCATCTACAGACATACGGATAATAATGCCTTCTGTGGTAATCAGCATGATTTCCCTTCCGTCATTTACCAGCTTTGCGCCTACCAGGTCCCCTGTCTTTTCCGTTATCTTATAGCAGAGCACACCCTTTCCGCCTCTGAACTGAGGCTTAAACTCCTCAATCGGCGTACGCTTGCCCATACCGTTTTCAGATACTACAAGAAGCTCCTCTCCCTGGCTTTCCATCTGCATGCCAATAACCTCGTCATCCTCATCAAAGCGCATACCGATCACGCCCATGGATACACGGCCGGTGGTTCTTACATCCTTTTCCTTAAAGCGGATGCACATTCCCTTCTTGGTTACCAGGAAAATATCCTGCTTATCGTCTGTAGCCTTTACTTCAATGAGTTCGTCTCCCTCTTTAAGCACAATAGCCTGAAGTCCGTTTTTACGCACATTGCCGTATTCTACCATAGGCGTCTTCTTTACCATGCCTTCTTTGGTTGCCATAAAGAGATACTGATCCTCATTAAACTCTCTCATAGGAATGATAGCAGTAATCTTTTCTCCCGGCTGAAGCTGCAGAAGATTTACAATAGCTGTTCCACGGGCAGTGCGTCCTGCCTCTGGAATCTCATACGCCTTTAACCGGTATACACGTCCCGTATTGGTAAAGAACATCATATAATGGTGATTGGTTGTCATAAGAAGGTCCTCAATATAGTCCTCCTCTATGGTCTGCATTCCCTTAATGCCCTTTCCTCCCCGGTTCTGGCTCTTGAAATTATCAGCATCCATACGTTTAATATAGCCTAAATGGGTCATAGCTACCACAGTATCCTCATCAGGGATCAGATCCTCCATGGACATATCATCATCAAAGCCAATAGCCGTACGACGGTCGTCCCCGTATTTAGCGGCAATTATATTGATTTCTTCTCTTATTACCATCAGAAGCTTCTTCTCATCTGCCAGAATAGCCTTTAACTGGGCAATTTTTGCCTGCAGTTCCTTAAATTCATTTTCCAGCTTTTCCCGTTCCAGACCAGTAAGAGCACGCAGTCTCATGTCTACAATGGCCTGAGACTGGGCGTCGGAAAGTCCGAATTTCTCCATCAACTGTGCCTTGGCCTCTGCCACATTGGCAGAACTGCGGATAATACGGATTACCTCATCAATATGATCCAGTGCAATCAGCAGGCCTTCCAAAATATGAGCCCGCTCTTCTGCCTTATTTAAGTCATACTGTGTTCTTCTTCTGACTACCTCTTCCTGGTGGGAAATGTAAACCTCCAGCATCTGATGAAGATTCAGAATTTTAGGCTGGTTATTCACAAGAGCCAGCATAATAACGCCAAAGGTATCCTGAAGCTGAGTATGCTTAAGAAGCTGATTTAAAATCACATTTGCATTTACATCACGGCGAAGCTCAATGTTAATGCGCATTCCTTCACGGTTGGACTCGTCGCCAATATAAGTAATGCCGTCAATCTTCTTTTCCTTAACAAGATCCGCAATTTTCTCAATAAGGCGGGCTTTATTTACCATATAAGGCAGCTCTGTGACAATAATCCTGGATTTGCCGTTTGCCATGGTTTCGATATTGGTGACAGCCCTCACCTTGATCTTGGCACGTCCGGTACGGTAAGCCTCTTCAATGCCTCTGCGGCCTAAAATGGTGGCCCCTGTAGGGAAATCCGGTCCCTTGATGACTTCCATTATCTCCTCTAAGGAGGTATCACGGTCCTCATTAACCCGATTGTCAATCATCAGGGAAACGGCTCCTATGACCTCTCTGAGATTATGAGGAGGAATGTTGGTTGCCATACCTACCGCAATACCGGAGGTGCCGTTTACCAGAAGATTAGGGAAACGGGCAGGGAGAACCACAGGCTCCTTCTCCGTCTCATCAAAGTTCGGAACAAAGTCTACCGTGTCTTTATTGATATCAGCCAGCATTTCCATGGAAATGCGGCTTAAACGGGCCTCTGTATATCGCATGGCAGCCGCCCCGTCTCCGTCCACGGAACCAAAGTTTCCATGGCCGTCTACCAGCGGATAACGGGTGGACCAGTCCTGAGCCATATTTACCAGGGCGCCGTAGATGGAGCTGTCGCCGTGAGGATGGTATTTACCCATGGTATCGCCGACGATACGGGCACATTTTCTGTGGGGCTTATCCGGTCCGTTGTTTAACTCTATCATGGAAAAAAGCACACGGCGCTGAACGGGCTTTAAGCCGTCTCTGGCGTCCGGAAGGGCCCGGGCGCTGATAACGCTCATGGCATAGTCAATATAGGACTGTTCCATGGTCTTTTTCAGGTCTACGTCATGGACCTTGTCAAATACATTTGGTTCCATAGTATATCTCCTTTATGTTCGATCTCATTTGCAGCTTAAATATCCAGATTTTTCACCTTTTTGGCATTATTTTCAATAAATTCCCTTCTTGGCTCTACCTGGTCGCCCATGAGAGTGGTAAAGGTCAGGTCCACTTCTGAGGTGGTTTCCTCATCCATGGTTACACGCAGAAGGATACGGCGCTCCGGGTCCATGGTTGTCTCCCAGAGCTGCTCTGCATCCATCTCTCCAAGTCCCTTGTAGCGCTGGATCTTATTGCTGTTGTCGCGGCCAATGTCCATAAGAATGGAATTCAGCTCCTCATCGCTGTACGCATACCATACACGCTTATTTTTTTCGATTTTATACAGAGGCGGCTGTGCCAGATATACATAGCCCTGCTTGATCAGCTCCGGCATAAACCGGTATATAAAGGTTAAAAGAAGGGTGCTGATATGGGCGCCGTCTACGTCCGCATCAGTCATGATGATGATTTTATGGTAGCGCAGCTTACTGATATCAAAATCATCATGTATTCCTGTACCAAAAGCCGTAATCATAGCCTTGATCTCTGCATTTGCATAAACCTTATCCATTCTGGCTTTCTCTACGTTTAAAATCTTTCCTCGCAGGGGCAGGATTGCCTGAGTAGCCCTTGACCGGGCGGTTTTGGCAGAGCCACCTGCCGAATCTCCCTCTACGATATAAATCTCACAGTTTTCAGGATTCTTATCTGAGCAGTCTGCCAGCTTTCCCGGAAGAGCCATTCCCTCCAGAGCAGACTTGCGGCGTGTTAAATCTCTGGCCTTTCTGGCTGCCGCACGGGCTCTCTGAGCCATGATGGACTTCTCGCACATAGCCTTAGCCGCTGCGGGATTCTGCTCTAAATAGTAGGTCAGCTGCTCACTTACAATATTGTCAACCGCACCTCTTGCCTCGCTGTTGCCCAGCTTCTGCTTGGTCTGACCCTCAAACTGTGGTTCCTCTACCTTTACGCTTACAATGGCTGTAAGGCCCTCACGGATATCTTCACCGGAAAGGCTGTCTTCATTTTCCTTTAAAAGCTTATTCTTTCTTGCATAGTCATTAAAGGTCTTTGTAAGGGCATTTTTAAATCCGGTCAGATGGGTACCGCCCTCAGGGGTGTTGATATTATTTACAAAGGTATAAATATTTTCCGTATAGGAGTCATTGTGCTGCATGGACACTTCCACATATACCCCGTCCTTTGTACCTTCGCAGTAAAGGACATTTTCATACAGGGGCGCCTTTCCCTTATTCAGGTAAGAGACAAATTCCTTAATACCGCCTTCATAGTGGAAGGTATGCTCATGCTTTTCCTCCCTTTCATCATGGAGAACGATTTTCAGATTTTTAGTCAGAAACGCAGTCTCCCGCAAACGCATTTTCAGGGTGTCATAGTCAAATACAGTTTCCTCAAAGATTTCTTTATCCGGAAGGAAGGAAACGCGGGTTCCATGCTGATCGGGACTGCATTTTCCAACGACCTTTAATGGATACATGGTTCTGCCCCGTTCATAACGCTGCTGATATACATTTCCATCCCTGTATACCTGCACCTCCAGCCACTCGGAAAGAGCATTTACAACAGATGCGCCTACTCCGTGAAGGCCGCCGGACACCTTATAACCGCCGTTTCCGAATTTTCCGCCCGCATGAAGGATTGTAAATACTACCTCCACTGCGGATATGCCTGCTTTTTTCTGTATGTCTACAGGAATACCTCGGCCGTCATCAACCACGGTAATGGAGTTGTCCTCATTGATGAAAACCTCGATGGAATCACAATATCCTGCCAATGCCTCGTCTACCGCATTATCTACAATCTCGTAAACCAGATGGTGGAGACCTCTGGCAGAGGTGCTGCCGATATACATACCGGGACGCTTTCTTACTGCCTCAAGTCCTTCCAGAATCTGAATCTGATCTGCTCCATATTGCTGCTCTGCCATGTTCTATATCTTCCTTTCTTTTCAGGTGTTCGTCTAATTCTGGCTGTATACCTTTCCATCCACTACTTTGAAAATTTTGTCAATGGGGAACCGGTGATTGACAAAATCCTCCAGCCCCGTACAGGTGATCATAGTCTGAATATCCTGTATGGCGGACAGAAGCTGGGTCTGACGGCTGCCGTCAAGCTCTGAGAGAACGTCGTCCAGCAAAAGAACCGGGGCGTCTTTGCTTACAAGCTTTACCAGCTCCAGTTCTGACAGCTTCAGCGACAATGCTGCCGTACGCTGCTGACCCTGGGACCCGAACCGTCGGATATCGATTCCATTTACAATAAAATTGATATCATCTCTGTGGGGACCTGCCAGCGTGGTCTTCTGGCGGATATCCTGAGAACGGTTCTTTTCCAGTACGGCTTTAAAATCCTCCTCCCCGGTATCCGGGTCATAAAGAACAGATATCTCCTCTTTTCCTCCGGATAAACGGGCGTGGATACCGCTTATGATCCCTCCCAGCTGTTCAATGAATAAACGTCGGGAGGTGATCACCTCTATCCCGTATTTTACCAGTTGTTCATCCCAAATGTCCAGTGTTGATTCATATTCCGGTTTAAAGGCCAGTTCTTTTAAGAGACGGTTTCTCTGCAGAAGCACCCTGTTATACTGAACAAGGGAGTGGACATAAAGCTTATCCAGCTGACAAAGCTCCATATCAATAAAACGCCGCCGTTCAGATGGACCGTTTTTGATAATATTTAAGTCCTCCGGGGAGAAGAATACCATATTCGCCAGTCCAAACAGCTCGCTGGCCCGCCGGATGGGAATCCCGTTGATGGCTATGCCCTTGGGTTTATTTTTCTTTAAATGCATATCAATGCGCCAGGGAACGTCATTTTTCCGGATCTGAAGCTTTATATGGGATTCATCCTGTCCAAACCGGATAATATCCCTGTCCTTTGCCCCCCGGTGGGACTTGGATGTGCAGCAGACATAGGCAGATTCCAGAATATTTGTCTTTCCCTGGGCATTGTCACCATAGAGAATATTGGTTCCCTGATTCAGTTCCATATGTAGTTCTTCATAATTACGGTAGTTCTTAAGCTCTATGGACTCAATGATCATGGATGTTCTCTCTTCATGATTATTTTATGATCTTTATGGTCTGGCCCTGATAGGCAACCACATCTCCGTCTACCAGTTTCTTTCCCCTCTGGTAAGCGGTTTCTCCGTTTACGGATACCAGGCCGTCCTCAATGGCATACTTGGCATCTACTCCGGATTCTACAAAGCCTGCTGCCTTTAATGCCTGGCCCAGCTTAATATAATCTTCTCTTAATTTAATTGTTTCCATATTTTTCCTTTCCAACACAGGCGCACCGGGAAAATGTCTTTCGCCGGCGCACACACTGATGTATATTTATTCATTTAAACAGAAGCTGCGTTAAAGTTTACAGGAAGAATCAGATAAATATAAGTCTCTTCCTCATCCTTGATAAAGCAGGGGGACTTGGGGTTCATCATATAAATATTGATCTCCTCATCCTCAATCGCACGGAGGGCATCGATAAGAAACTTAGGATTAAAGCCGATCATAATATCCTTTCCGGTCTTATGGATCAGAAGCTCCGCATTCATGGAACCAAAGCTGGAATTTAACTTTAGGTCCATGGTATTATCATTTACCTGAAGAATCAGGGGCTTTTTATCATTTTCACGGATCAGGATAGTCGCCCGCTCAATACAATCCAAAAATTCTCTCCGGTTTACGGAAAATTTCGTCTCGTAATCACTGGAAAGCATCTGGTTAATACGGAAATACTCGCCTTCAATGAGACGGGAAACCACGATCGTATCGTCGAATTCAAATAAAATATGGTTGGAGCTGAAAAAAATCCGAACCTCTTTTTCATTGTCTCCCCCAAGGATTTTACTGATCTCGCTTAAGGTTTTTCCGGGAACGATGACCTTAGTGGGTTCATAGTGATCCTTTAAGGTAACATTACGGATGGAGATGCGGTGGCCGTCCAGTGAAACCACTTTCAGCTGGTTTTCATTTACCTCAAAAAGTTCTCCTCCCATCATTTTATTGCTGTCATTGGGAGAAATGGAGAAAATAGTCTGCTGGATCACTTCCTTTAAGGTGAACTGAGAAAGGGTGATGTATTTATCACGTTCAATATAGGGAATATAGGTAAATTCCTCCCCGTCCCGTCCCTGAATATTGAAAACAGAATTTTCACATCGGATGGTGGTATTCAGCTTTTGATCGGATTCAATGGTAATGGTAGAATTCTGGCTGGATAAACGGCGGGTAATTTCAGAAAAAAGCTTGGCATCCAAAGCAATTTTACCATGTTCCAGGATCTGTCCTTCTACCTTTGTTTCGATACCCAGTTCCATATCATTTCCTGTCAGGCGGATCTCATTGGAAGAAGCGTCGATCAGGATACACTCTAATATAGACATGGTTGTCTTGGATGGAACGGCTTTCATAACGATGTTAATGCCATTTACAATGGCGTCCTTCTGGAATTGCAGCTTCATGATTGTTGATAACTTCCTTTCTGAATGAAGTAAAAAAGGCGGAGCCGGTATAGATAAATATATAGTTAATTTCCGCCGTAATCGTAGTAGGGGCTGTGGGTTTGTGTAAAAGTGCGTAAACCCTGTAAAAATGGGGATAAATCACTGTGGAAGAGGATGTGGAAAGAATCCACAAAGCTTGGGAGTAAGTTTGGATTTATCCACAGGCAGTTAAAAATGAATCTGAGCCCCTAAAATGACCGCAGATTATCAACTATTTATCCACAGGGATTCCACGGCTTATTGTGGATTGATTTTCTTCTTTAATATATCAATGGTATTTCTTAAGGTATCATCCTTTTGCATATCGCTGGTAATTTTGTCAGCACCATGGAGTACGGTAGTATGATCCCTTTTTCCAAGGCTGCGGCCGATGATCTGTAAGGAGGTTTCTGTCATAGTCCGGCAGAGGTACATAATGATCTGTCTGGGATATACAATATCCTTGGTTCGTTTTTGGGAAATAACATCAGCGGGTGTGATGCCGAAATGATCCGATACCACCTGGATGATCAGTTCCGGAGTCACTTCTCTCTGGGCATTGGGAGAAATGATATCCTTTAATGCCTCCTCTGCCAGCTCCAGAGTAATATCACATTTATTTAAGCGGGAAAGAGCTACGATTTTTGTAAGAGCGCCTTCCAGCTCACGGATATTAGATTTGATATTAGTGGCAATGTATTTAATCACTTCGTTATCAATATTGTAGCCTTCCATTTCCTCTTTTTTGCGCAGGATGGCCATTCTGGTTTCATAATCCGGGGACTGGATGTCCACGGTCAGGCCCCATTCGAAACGGGAACGCAGCCGCTCTTCCAGAGTTTCGATCTCTTTAGGCGGTTTATCAGAGGAGATGATGATCTGTTTTTTCGATTCATACAGAGTATTAAAGGTATGGAAAAATTCCTCCTGGGTACTCTCCTTTCCTATAATAAACTGAATATCGTCGATCAGGAGAACATCGTTGTTGCGGTATTTTTCCCGAAATTCTGTGGTGGTAATATTGTTTTTGTTTCGGATTGCATCGATCAGCTCATTGGTAAAGGTCTCAGAGCTGACGTAAAGAATCTTGGATTTCGGGTTGTTTTTCAGTATAAAATGAGCGATGGCGTGCATCAAATGGGTTTTTCCAAGTCCTACGCCTCCGTAGATAAACAGCGGATTGTAGATTTCGCCCGGAGATTCCGCTACCGCAAGGGCTGCCGCGTGGGCCAAGTTATTGTTGGAGCCGACTACAAAGGTATCAAAGGTATACTTTGGGTTTAAATTGGCGCTCTGGATCACATCCGGGCTTACGGGAGCCTTGGCCTTTGGGATAAGGGAGGGGGCAACAGGCGTTTCCTGAACCTCCATTTGCTCCTTTACCTTAAAATCCACCTCACATTCCTGACCAAGAAATTCAGAGATGGTAACTTTTAAAAGGAGGCCGTATTTTTTCTTTACATAAGCTAAAAATGTCTGTTCTGGAACAATAATCGTAATGGTATTTCCCTTAAAAGAATAGGGGCTTAAAGGTTCCAGCCATGTCTGGTATGAAATATTTGAAATTTCATGTTCTTCCTTTAAAATAAGCAGAATTTTTTCCCAGTTTTCTTTTATTTTCTCTATCATTTTCTGTCTCCTGAAACTGTATTGCAGAATTGCCCAATCTAAATACATTGTATACTAACGGTCTGAATTTTTCAATCAAAAGTGTAAATATCTGTGGATAACTTTGTAGGAAACCTGTGGATGAAGGGAAGAGACGGCGTGGGCAAAGAGGTTTTCCACAGAATGGGGAAAAAATAACTGCAGGTTGTACACAATGGGGAAACTTACAGAAAATAAGGGGATTTTGTCCACAGATGAGGAAAAAGGTCGAAATATCCAATACTTATCCACAAGTTATCAACAAATTGTGGATAAGGTGAAAAAAGGGATCGTGGATTTAGAGGAAAAAATATTGACGGGTGAAGAAAGCGCCGCTATAATGCCTGTGTAATGCGTTGTATCTTAACATTAAGAACAGCAGCAAGGAGGAAAAAAATGAATAAGAGAAAAAAAGACACCCGTTGGCTTGCAAGTGTTGCACTTATGATGGCGGTGGTGATCCTTCTGGCAAGTACGCCGTTAGGAATGATCCAGCTGCCGGTGGTGAAGGCGACAACTGTGCATATCCCTGTGATTTTGGGAGCCGTTCTTCTGGGACCTATGGCCGGATCTATTCTGGGAGGAGTGTTTGGTATCTGTTCCATGATCAGCAATACCATGGCGCCGACGCTGTTATCCTTTGCTTTTTCACCTTTTATGAGCATGACCGGGATTTCAGGAGCAGTAAAGGCAGTCTGGATTTCTGTAGGCTGCCGGATTTTAATTGGTTTTACAGCAGGGTGGCTCTGGATTTTACTGTCAAAATGCAGGATGAACCGCACAGCGGCACTGGCTGTAACCGGTTTTATAGGGTCTATGGTCAATACAGTAGCCGTAATGGGAAGCATTTATAAGCTTTTGGCTATTCAGTATGCTCAGGTAAAGAGCGTTGCAGTTGATGCTGTATGGGGACTTATAATGGCTACAGTTACTGCATCGGGAATTCCTGAGGCAATTGTGGCGGCGGTATTGGTTGCCGTAATTGGAAAGATTATGCTGAAATTTGTGAGGTAAGCGGTTTCAGGGCGCAAAAGCCTGTATTTTAATAAAAAATTGCTTGACGGAGGCGGATTTCTTCTATATAATTGAGAAGATGTTTAATTATACTAGTCAAATGTGTGTTATATCACATTACCAGATAATATTTGATAGGAGGTGCCCGGATTATGAAGATGACATTTCAGCCTAAGAAAAGACAGAGAGCAAAAGTTCATGGCTTCAGAGCAAGAATGAAGACAGCAGGCGGTAGAAAAGTTATTGCTGCCAGAAGAGCAAAAGGTAGAGCAAAGTTAACCGCTTAAGAATTGCAAGGCCACATTTTCATGTGGCCTTTTTCTTACGCCTACAATAAACAAGTCGGAATCCAGCGCGTAAACCTGTTCCGGCGAATTTCCAGGAGGATCGAATGAAACGATTTCCTTCCATTAAAAAAAACAGTGACTTTCAGTATATATACAGAAATGGAAAGTCCTATGCCAACCGTCTTTTAGTCATGTATGTGGTAAAAAGCGGGGGAGAAGCGAACAGCATCGGCATATCGGTGAGTAAAAAGGTAGGCAACAGCGTGGTGCGCCATCATGTGACCCGGCTGCTGCGGGAGATATTCCGGTTAAATAATAATAAAATTGAGACTGGGTTAAACATCATTCTGGTAGCCCGAGGGGCTGCCGCAAGATCTGATTACAGACATTTGGAGGGTGCATATATGCACCTGTGCGGACTGCATCACATTTTAAAAGAATCGAAGTGAGAGTTATGATTAAAAAAGGAATGATCCTGCTTATCAGGATCTACCAGAAATATCTGTCGCCCTTAAAGGTAAGGACTCACTGTATTTACACGCCAACGTGTTCTCAATACGCCATTGAGGCACTTCAAAAGTATGGCGTGTTAAAAGGTACATGGTTAGCCTGCAGGAGGATACTTCGTTGCCATCCCTTTGCAGAAGGCGGTTATGATCCAGTTCCGTAAAAAGATCCATAAGGAGGTAGCGTTTTGAACGGTTTAGTCGGCGCAGTAGTATTGACAAAGGACAGCGGTTTTCTGGGGCCAATCGCGAGTATCCTTGGCTGGATCATGGACTTGCTCTTTGAGTTCACCAGCACATTTGGAATTGAAAATATCGGCCTTTGTATTATCCTGTTTACACTGGTTACAAAGGTTCTTATGATTCCCCTGACCATTAAACAGCAGAAATCATCCAAGCTGATGACGGTTATGCAGCCGGAAATAGCGGCAATTCAGAAGAAATATAAGGGGAAGGAAAATGATCAGAAAGCTGCGATGATGATGCAGGCTGAGATTAAGGCAGTATATGAGAAATACGGCACATCTATGACGGGCGGCTGTCTTCCTCTGCTGATCCAGATGCCGATCATTTTTGCACTGTACAGAGTTATTTACAATATTCCGGCTTATGTACAGTCTGTCAGAGGCTATTATGAGGCGGTAATTGCCCATCTTCCCAGCGGATACCAGACTCAGCAGGCGTTTACCCAGCTGGCAGAGGCCCATAAGATGGTGGGTGAGAGATTTGACTACAACAATGTAAATACAGTTATTGACCTTTTATATACCTTTACGGCCCAGCAGTGGGACAGCTTTGTAAATGCTTTCCCTACAGTGGGACAGGCAGTGACGGAAGCAGGCGTAAATGCAGTTGAAGCCATTGAAAATATGCAGAGCTTCTTTGGACTGAATATTGCCTATACTCCATTCCAGGTGATTGCTAATTTCTTCCAGCAGACTGGCGGCGTAACTCTGGGTATGGCAGCTGCAGCTCTGGCAATCCCGATCCTTGCAGGTTTAAGCCAGTGGTACAGTACAAAACTTATGACTGCCAATCAGTCTCAGCCGGCTGATGACGATAATCCGGCTGCCAGCATGATGAAGTCCATGAATATCACCATGCCTCTGATGTCCGTATTCTTCTGCTTCACCTTTGCTTCTGGTATCGGCCTTTACTGGGTGGCTCAGAGTGTCTTCACCATCATCCAGCAGGTATGGATCAATTCCTACCTGAACAAGGTAGATATGGATGATCTGGTACAGAAGAATATTGAAAAGACCAATAAAAAGCGTGCCAAGAAGGGCCTTTCTCCTGTCAAAGTCGGAAATGTAGACGAGATGTTAAAGAGAATGGAAGAGAAGGAATCCAGAGAAGAGTCCGCTCGTATGGAAAAAATTGCCAAGACAAAGGCTTTGGTAGAGGAATCCAACAAGTATTACAATCAGGATGCAAAACCGGGCAGTCTGGCTTCCAAGGCTAATATGGTAGCCAAATATAATGAGCGTCAGGAGAAGGGAAAGAAAAGATAGGAGGGTTTCGTATGGATATGATTACGGTTTCTGCAAAGACAGTGGATGAAGCGGTTACGAAGGCTCTGATCGAACTTAAGACAACCAGCGATAAGCTGGAATACGAGGTTGTGGAGAAGGGAAGCGCAGGCTTTTTGGGTATTGGCGCAAAACCGGCCGTAATCCGCGCAAAGAAAAAAGAAACAGTGGCTGACAGGGCCATTGAGTTCCTGACACAGATATTTGACGCTATGGGTATGGACGTATCTGTTAAGGCGGAATATAATGAAGAAGAGCAGGAGCTGTCTTTGGAGTTAGAGGGCGGAGATATGGGTATCCTGATCGGCAAGAGAGGCCAGACCCTGGATTCCCTTCAGTATCTTGTAAGCCTTATTGTAAATAAAGAAACAGATGGTTATCTGAGAGTTAAGCTGGATACGGAAAATTACCGCGAACGCAGAAAAGAGACTCTGGAAACCCTGGCAAAAAATATTGCCTACAAGGTTAAGAGAACCAGACGTCCCGTTTCCCTGGAACCCATGAATCCTTACGAGAGAAGGATCATCCATGCGGCAATCCAGAATGACAAGTATGTGACTACCCGCAGCGAGGGTGAGGAGCCCTTCCGCCATGTGGTAATTGCCCTTAAGAAGGAAACAGGCGCCGGTGAGCGCAGGGGACGTTATGACCGCAGCCGCGGCGGACGCTATGAGCGGACCGGCAGCTACCGGGGAAATAACCGCAGGAATGACTCCTATCAGGCGGCTTCCCTGTCAGAGCATAATGCTGAGACAGCCGGCGGCAGCGGACAGGAAACAGAGGAGTAATCCGGTAAATGAACATGGGAGGCTGTTGCAGAGTGATTTGCGGCGGCCTCTTTTTGCGCTGAAAGCCAGAAAGATGAGGAGTGGAAATGAAAACAGAAACCATTGCTGCCATTGCTACGGGCATGAGCAATTCAGGAATCGGCATTGTCAGAATCAGTGGAGATCAGGCCTTTGAGGTCATTGACCGGATCTACCGGAATAAAAAGGGACAGACAGGAACATTAAGAGGTGTAAAGTCCCACACAGCTCATTATGGATATATTTATGACGGGGATGAGAGGATTGATGAGGTTCTGGTACTGATTATGCGGGGACCTAACAGTTATACGGCAGAGGACACAGTGGAGATCGACTGTCACGGCGGCGTGCGTATGGTGCAGAGGATATTGGAAACGGTTCTTCACAACGGAGCAAGAACTGCAGATCCGGGAGAATTTACCAAGCGTGCCTTTTTAAACGGGCGGATGGATCTGGCTCAGGCAGAGGCTGTGGCAGAACTGATCCACGCTTCCAATGACTATGCATTAAAAAGCTCTGTAAGCCAGCTGGGAGGCTCTGTTTCAGGAAAGATACGGGCTCTCAGGGAAGCCATTCTCTACGAAACTGCTTTTATAGAATCTGCTTTGGATGATCCGGAGCATATTTCCCTGGATGGATATGGAAACAGGCTTTTAAAGGTGTTGGAGCCGGTGATGGAAGAGATAGATAAGCTGATAGCTTCAGCTGACGACGGCAGAGTGATGACAGAGGGCGTCCGGACGGTGATTCTGGGAAAGCCCAATGCAGGAAAATCTTCCCTGATGAATGTGCTTCTGGGGGAAGAGAGAGCGATTGTAACGGATATTGCAGGAACTACCAGAGATACATTGGAGGAGCATATTAAGCTTCGGGGAATCAGCCTGAATGTAGTAGATACGGCAGGAATCCGGGACACTGAGGATGTGGTGGAAAGGATCGGCGTAAACCGCGCCATGAAAGCGGCAAAAGAGGCGGATCTGATTATCTATGTGGCGGACGGTTCACGTCCTTTGGATGAGAGCGATCGGGAGATTATGGACCTGATCCGGGATAAGAAGGCCATCGTGCTTTTGAATAAGACAGATCTGGAGCTTACCGTAGATAAAGAGGTGCTGGAGAAGCAGTGCGGTCATAGGGTCATTCCTATTTCTGCCAAGGAGGAGCAGGGAATTGAGGATCTGGAAAAAGAGATCCAGTCCATGTTTTATCATGGGGAAATCGCTTTTAATGATCAGGTGTATATCACAAACGCCCGTCATAAAGAGGCGTTGGAGGCGGCTTTTAAAAGCCTTAGAATGGTTCAGTCAAGTGTGCTTGACGGAATGCCGGAGGATTTTTATTCCATTGATCTTGCGGATGCTTATGAGCAGCTGGGGCTGATTCTGGGAGAAGCAGTAGATGACGATGTGGTAAATGAGATTTTCTCAAAGTTTTGTACGGGAAAATGAAAGCACAGGAAGGAAGTAAAGAGATGCCGTATTTGGAAGAAAATTATGATATTGTGGTGGTGGGAGCAGGCCATGCGGGCTGCGAGGCGGCTCTGGCCAGTGCGCGTCTGGGGCTTGAAACCATCATGTTTACGGTCAGCGTGGACAGCATCGCCCTGATGCCCTGCAATCCCAATATAGGAGGCAGCTCCAAGGGCCATCTGGTCCGGGAGCTGGATGCTCTTGGCGGAGAAATGGGCAAAAATATTGATAAGACCTTTATCCAGTCCAAGATGTTAAATGAATCCAAGGGGCCGGCGGTTCACTCCCTCAGGGCCCAGGCGGATAAGCAGGCCTATACTCAGGCCATGAGGCAGACCCTGGAACAGACCGAACACCTGACCATACGCCAGGCAGAGGTATCGGAGCTGATTGTAAAGGAGAGTGCTGTAAGGGGCGTAAAGACCTTTTCCGGCGCTGTATACCACGCAAAGGCGGTAGTGCTGTGTACAGGCACCTATCTGCGGGCCAGATGCATTTACGGGGATGTAAGCAATCCTACAGGGCCTAATGGCCTTCAGGCGGCCAACCACCTGACCCGGTCTCTGATTGACAATGGAATCGAGATGTTCCGGTTTAAGACGGGAACTCCGGCCAGAGTGGATAAGAGAAGCATTGATTTTGCAAAGATGGAGGAGCAGCTTGGAGATGAGCGGATTGTGCCGTTTTCATTTTCAACCGATCCGGACAGCATACAGAAGGAGCAGGTTTCCTGCTGGTTGACCTATACCAATGGAGAGACCCATCAGATCATCCGGGACAATCTGGATCGTTCGCCGCTGTTTTCAGGAGCCATTGAGGGAACAGGCCCCCGGTATTGTCCGTCTATCGAGGACAAGGTGGTGCGTTTCCCTGATAAGGAGCGCCATCAGGTGTTTGTGGAGCCGGAGGGACTTTATACCAATGAAATGTATCTGGGCGGAATGAGCAGCTCTCTACCGGAAGACGTGCAGTATGCCATGTACCGCACCGTACCGGGGTTAGAGAATGTAAAGATCGTGCGCAATGCCTATGCGATCGAGTATGACTGCATCAATGCCCTGCAGTTAAAGTCTACCCTGGAGTTTAAACGCATCAGAGGCCTGTTTGCAGGCGGTCAGTTTAACGGAAGCTCCGGATATGAGGAGGCAGCGGTTCAGGGCTTTATGGCGGGTGTAAACGCGTCTATGGAGGTGCTGGGAAGAGAGCAGGTAGTGTTAGACCGGTCACAGGCATATATCGGCGTTCTGATTGACGATCTGGTGACAAAGGAAAACCATGAGCCATACCGAATGATGACTTCAAGGGCAGAGTACCGGCTTCTGCTGCGTCAGGATAATGCAGATTTAAGGCTTCGGGAAATCGGCCATAAAATCGGACTGGTAAGCGATGAGGAGTATGAAAAGCTGCTCTCTAAACGTCAGGCCATTGAAGAAGAAATCCGCCGTTTAGAAAGTACTGCCATCGGCGGAACGCCGGCAGTCCAGGCAGTCCTTGAGCAGTATGGAAGTACGCCTCTTAAATCAGGAAGTACGCTGGCAGAGCTGGTGCGCCGGCCGGAGCTGGATTATGAAAAAATCAGGGAAATTGATAAAAAAAGGCCGGATCTTCCATTCGATGTGCGGGAGCAGGTAAATATTGAAATCAAGTATGAAGGCTACATAAAGAGGCAGAGACAGCAGGTAGCCCAGTTTAAGAAACTGGAAGGCAGGCATCTGCCGGAAAATTTTGATTACAGCCAGGTAAAGAGCCTGCGTCGGGAAGCAGTTCAGAAGCTGAATCAGATACAGCCGTCTACCGTGGGACAGGCATCACGGATTTCCGGGGTATCTCCGGCGGATATATCAGTGCTTTTAGTGTATCTGGGAAGAGAATAGAAGATGGTTTTTACATATAAAAGAGAGGACGGGATCAATGACAGAATCATTTGCTGAGAAAATGAAGGCCGGGATAAGGGAACTGAATATAACCTTGAGCCAGAGGCAGTTGGAGCAGTTTTTTAAATATTATGAAATGCTGGTGGAGACGAATAAGGTGATGAATCTGACCGCCATTACAGAGGAAGGGGACGTGGTGGCAAAACATTTCTGTGACAGCCTTTGCCTGGTAAAGGCGTATCATGAGCTTCTGGATCAGAAATCTGAAGGTGGAGCTAAAGATATGAAAACGATTTCTGTAATTGATGTGGGGACCGGGGCGGGGTTCCCTGGAATCCCGCTTAAGATTGCATTTCCTCAGATCAAACTCACGCTGCTGGATTCGCTGAATAAAAGGGTAAAATTTTTAGAGCAGGTATGCAGAGAGCTGGAACTGGAGAATGTACAGTGCATCCATGGAAGGGCAGAGGATGCAGGACGGATGAAAGAGCACAGGGAGCAGTATGATCTGGCGGTGTCCAGAGCAGTAGCAAATCTGGCATCATTGTCGGAATATTGTATTCCTTTTGTAAAAAAAGGGGGATTCTTTATTCCTTATAAATCAGGAGAAATTGAGGAAGAGCTGAATCAGGGAAAGAAAGCAGCAGCAATTCTGGGAGGAGAAGTAAACGAAGTGGTGCGCTTTTCTTTACCGGGAGGAGATGGAGCCAGAAGTCTGATCCGTATTCGTAAAGTAAAGCCAGTATCTTTCAAGTATCCAAGAAAAGCGGGAATTCCGGGGAAAGAACCTCTGGGAAAATAGGAGTGAAGGCAGAGAAAATGTGGGTGAAATCAGTGCCACAGAAGGTGTGGAAAACGGTTACACATACTTTACAGCACATGATGCAAAAACAGGGGATACACTATGAAAACGATTACAGAAAATACAGTACAGGCAGGACAAGGTCGCATGAATATTAAAGAAATTGCCCGGGTAGCAGGAGTATCTCCTGCTACCATATCCCGTGTACTAAACGGTTCGGGATATGTGAAAGAAGAGACAAAGAAAAAGGTAATGGCGGCAGTTGAGAAGAATAACTATACGCCCAGTCTGATTGCAAGGAGTCTGAGCGGAAGAGACAGCTTCAGTATTGGAGTGATTCTCCCTTCCACAAGTCAGGGAGTTTACAGTGGGATTCTGGAAGGGATCTGCCGTCTGGCTCAGCCCTTTGGCTACAATATTGTTCTTATGAACACAGGAGGGGATATAAAGAAGCAGCATGAGTTTCTGGAGGCTGCTGAAAACCAGAGAATGAAAGGGCTTATCGTTGCTCCCGCAGCTTCTGATGACAGAGTGACGAGAGATAAGCTTCTTCATCTGGAAGAGCAGGGAATGCCAGTGATCTTGACAGAAGGGAACATAAAAGGAGCGCTATTTGACTGTGTGTTTGGAGACAATTGGAGGGGGGCTTATGAAGGCGCTGAGTCCCTTATGGATGCAGGCCATAAAAAGATTGCGGTCATTCGTGAAAAAGGCAATTTCAGAGAGGACAGGGAGCGTTTTCGGGGCTTTATGCAGGCAATGGAGGATCATGGCCTGGAGGTTTCCGATGAATATGTAATATACAGCGGAGAATGCGGAGTGGAAACAGCAGATGCGATTGCGCGGCTTTTAGAGGAAAATACACCGCCTACGGCCCTGTTTGCACTGGGCGGGGAAGGAACCTGCAGCTGTATGAAATGCCTGGAAAGGAAGGGACTGACGGCAGGAGAGGATCTGGGCTTTATGGGCTTTGAGGATCAGCCGGTTTTATATGAGTTGGGATATCGGCTTTCTGTTGTGGAGCGGGATGCAGTGGAGCAGGGAAGAGAAGCGATGAGACTGCTTCAGGAACGGTTTGATGAAAAAGAACAGAAACGCAGAATCGGAAAGCGCGTAATGGTTCCATGTAGGCTGATTCTGCGCGGATCAGGAAATATGAAAACGGTTACAGAAAGCGCTAGAAAAAAGAAGCTGGCAGGAAAAAAGGAAAAAGAAAGCCCGGAGTGTTAACTCCAGGCTTCACGCATCATGGCAATCTCACGGGCATAGCCATCCAGATCATTTGGAGTTTCTAGATAGAATGGAAGATGGCGTAAGGCAGGATGATTGATAATGGCTTTTAAGGCCGGAAGGCCGATCTGGCCTTCGCCCAACCGGGCATGGCGGTCCTTGTGAGAACCCAGAGGATTCATGCTGTCATTGAGATGGATGGCTTTCAGACGATTTAAACCAATGATGTGATCAAATTCTGCGAGAACATCATCCAGATGGTTTGCGATATCATAGCCGGCATCCCATACATGACAGGTATCCATACAGATCCCCATATGGTCGGACAGGTCTATCCGGTCAAGAATCTGGCGAAGTTCCTCAAAGCTGCGGCCGATTTCGCTTCCTTTTCCGGCCATGGTTTCTAAGAGGACAGTGGTGGTTTGTTCCGGTTTTAATATGGCATTTAACATATCTGCGATGTAGGAAATTCCCACATCAACACCCTGTTTCACATGACTTCCCGGATGGAAGTTATAAAGATTTCCGGGGGTGTATTCCATTCGAGCCAGATCATCTGCCATAGTTTCCCGCGCAAAATCCCTGAGATGAGGATTGGCAGAGCAGGCATTCAGGGTATAGGGGGCATGACAGAGAATGGGGATTAGATCCTGTTCCTGCACCTTTTTAAGAAATAGAGCCACATCCTCAGGATTGATTTCTTTGGCATTTCCTCCGCGGGGGTTGCGTGAGAAAAACTGAAAGGTGTTTGCATGTATTTTGGCAGCATCCTTTGCCATGGAACAGTAACCCTTGGCAGAGGAAAGATGACAGCCGATTCGTAACATATAGGAGTCTCCTTTAACATTGTTTTTATGTAAAATTGATCGGCAGTTTCTGCAGAAATGTTTCACGTGAAACATTTACAGCAGAGACTGCCGGTATTTTAATTTTCCAAATAAGGGCGGAATAATTCATAAAATCGAGCAGGGGATTCCAGATGGGGCAAATGTTTCGCCTTAGGAACCGGCACTGCTTCAATTGCAGGATTGTAGTTCTGATAATCTTCCATGGTTTCAGACATACAATCCAGCTCTGCTCCGCCAAAAAGACAGATGCTGTTATCAATCCGTCGAAGAGCAGTTGTAATATTGCATTTCGTGTAGTTACATTTTACACTGGCATAAATGGATTTTGGAGAAGCTCCCAGATGGGCTGCTTCATAGTAAGCATCAATCAGCCGGGAATTAATAGAGTAGGGATTACAGAAGCAGCGGCTCATAAAATCCTGAGTAAGATTTTTTCGGCTGCAGGCTATATTGTAAATCAGAGTTCCTGCAATGGGAAGATCCAAAATCAACTTATAAAGCCGGGCATTTTTACCCGGAACCAGGCTGCTGGAGATCAGGGATTCGGGATTGATCAGAAGAAGCCGGTCAAAGAGCTCTGGGCTGTTGCTGCAGGCCATGACAGCAATCGAAGAGGAGTCTCCGGTTGTCGCCACATCGGTGCGGTGACCGATTTCTGATTTAATAAAATCTGAAATCAGCTGGACGTAAAGATAGTTTGTGTAGGTGAGATTTGGTTTTTCTGAACGGCCAAATCCCAACAGGTCAATGGTATAGACGGTTCGGTCTTTTGCAAGACGTCGGGCAAATTCTTTCCATTCATAACCGCTGGAAGCGGGGGAGAGATCATGGATCAGAAGAATCGGTTTGCCGTTTCCTTCTTTTGTATAGTGAATGTTTCCAAAGCGCCAGTGATAGCATAGAGAGGTGCTGCTTTCATTTTCAAGAATGTGTCTGGAAATCGCAGATAGTTTAATGGCCTTGTTGATACAGGCAGTGGCGGCAGCATCACCTGCAGCCAGTATGAGCAGAGTCAATAATTTATTTCTTGTTTTCATTCGTTTTATCTCCTGAAAAAGTGATGATAGGTGTCATGTGACGGTTCGTAAATCGGGAAGTTTTTTGTCCGCTGATGGTAAGACCATTATAGTACAAGTGGATAGTGATTACAATGAAAACTGATTTTTTGAGTTCTGTATGCTGTACCGGATATGAATGTACATAAAGCAGGGATGGTACCATCGGTGGATAAGGGGGCACACGCTCCAACCGCTGTCTTTTGACGTCTGACTGCGTTAACGTCAGTCAGCGTACGTCCAGTACGCTTCCATCCGTTGCCTTGTCAGGCGCCAAAAGACAACGATTGGAGTCCAAAGGAGTTCTGCAGCTCAGATTTGCGATCCTGCAAGGCACTGGAATAAGGCGTACTGGACGTACGCCGAATGACAGTAACACAGCAGGATTGCAAATCTGAACTGTAGAACCGTGTGCTCCCTTGTCCACTGATGGTAATGTTTCACGTGAAACATCAATCATGTAATATTTTGTATAAAATAGAAAAATAAATACAAAAGCAGAGTTTTTCATAGGAAAAGCAGAAAAGTTGTGTTATAATCGTCTGGTACATCGAAAACGAACGTGAGGAAACGGATATGGGACGAATTATTACAATAGCAAATCAGAAGGGCGGAGTAGGAAAAACAACTACGGCAATCAATCTGGCAGCCTGCCTTGCAGAAGCAGGACAGCATGTAATGCTGGTGGATTTTGACCCACAGGGAAATGCCAGCAGCGGCCTGGGCCTGGAAGAGAAGGATTTTGAACAGACCGTTTATGATATGATGGCCGGAGAGGCTTCTATAAAGGAGTGCATTACAAAAGAGGTTCAGGAAAATCTGGATGTACTTCCTTCGGATATGAATCTGGCGGGTGCAGAGATTGAATTTCAGGAATTGGACGAGAAAGAGACCCTGCTTAAGAAATCGTTAGACATGGTACGGGATGAGTATGATTTCATTTTAATTGATTGCCCGCCTTCATTAAATATACTTACGATTAATGCTTTGACAGCAGCTGATACGGTACTTGTCCCAATCCAGTGTGAGTATTACGCATTGGAGGGATTGAATCAGATGTTAAAGACGGTAGATTTGGTAAAGAGAAAGCTGAACCCCTCATTGGAACTGGAAGGTGTAGTCTTTACTATGTATGATGCCAGAACCAATCTGTCTCTTCAGGTAGTGGAGAGTGTAAAGAGTAATCTGAATCAGACAATCTATAAAACAATTATTCCAAGAAATGTGCGGCTTGCAGAAGCTCCAAGTCATGGAATGTCCATCAATCACTATTCGTCCCGTTCTACGGGTGCGGAGAGCTATCGTATGCTGGCAGCAGAAGTGATTAGCAGAGGAGAGGTATAATGGCGGCTAAAAGAGGTTTAGGAAAAGGTTTGGGCGCAATCTTTGGGGAAGAAGTTATTAAGGAACAGAAAGAAAAGATTGCGATGGAAGATGGAAAAGGAAAAGAACTGATGGTAAAGCTTTCTCTGATTCAGCCAAATAAGGAGCAGCCAAGAAAGACATTTGATCAGGAAAAGCTTAAGGAGTTATCTGCCTCAATCAAACGGTACGGGATTCTTCAGCCGCTTCTTGTAAAGAAGAATGGGAACTTTTATGAGATTATTGCCGGAGAGAGAAGATGGAGAGCTGCCCAGATGGCGGGACTCAAGGAAGCGCCGGTGGTTTTAAAGGAGTACAGCCGACAGGAAGCAATGGAGATTTCTCTGATTGAAAATGTTCAGCGGGCAGATCTGAATCCTATTGAAGAGGCAAAGGCGTATCAGCAGCTGATTCGTGAGTTTAATCTCACGCAGGAGGAAATTGCAGAGCGGGTAGCAAAAAACAGAGCGACCATTACGAATACCATGCGTCTTTTAAAGCTGGATGAGCAGATTCAGGAAATGCTGCTCCAGGGTATTATCAGCAGCGGTCATGCCAGAGCGCTTCTTTCTCTGGATGGTGGGGTGCTTCAGTTAAAGGCAGCAAAGGAAATTATAGAAAAAAGCTTAAGTGTTCGGGAAACAGAACGGTTGGTAAAACGGATGGCCAAGGAAGCTGCCGGAGAAGAAAAGAAGGAAAAGAAAACAGATGATGCCCTGATGCTGATTTATCAAAATCTGGAAGACAGAATGAAAACCATTATGGGAACAAAGGTCAGCATACATAATAAGGATAAGAACAAAGGCCGTATAGAAATCGAATACTATTCAGAGGCGGAGTTGGAACGAATTGTGGAAATGATTGAGTCCATCCACTAGAAATAAAGATTCTGCATCTAACATTCGGATAAGAGTAAGGAGAGATTAGACAAGAATGGAAAACAGTATGCTATTTGAACTTCCATTTGATCCGGCATATATCATTGTAATATTGTCAGGCTTGGTAGTGATTCTATTGATTCTTGTAATTGCTGCTATGGCAAAGCTGAAAAAATTGAGTCGGAAATATGATTATTTTATGCGGGGAAAGGATGCGGAAACACTGGAGGATGTGATTCTGGATCAGCTGGAGGAAATTCGTATTTTGAAGGCAGAGGATCGGGCAGCCAAGGACTCGATCCGAACGTTGAATCGAAACTTCCGTTCTTCCTTTCAAAAATTTGGAATGGTCCGCTATAATGCATTTCCCGGAATGGGAGGAACACTGAGCTTTGTAATTGCAGTTTTGGATTATACAAACAGCGGCTTTATTTTGAATTGTCTTCACAGCAAGGAGGGCTGCTATTTATATATGAAGGAAGTAGATGCAGGCAAGACCGAAAAGGTGCTGGGAAATGAGGAGCAGGAAGCTCTGGAGCAGGCATTGGGATATGTAAAGAAAAATTGATGATGCAGGGATATCTGGGAATATAAACTCGGATATCCCTTTTTATGTTTCACGTGAAACATTTTTTATGGTTCCTGCATATGATAGAAGTGAAAGATATGGGTAAGGACAGATGAATGGAAAATTTTAAAAGTATGTATCCCAGAGGGATTCGGATGATACAGAGCTATGTGTCGGAAGCCTGTGACAGAATGGATTATCAAAACAGCCCTATGTATGATGAGTGGCCAGAACAGAGAATGGTAGATCAAATGTGCAATTCCGTTTGTGAGGCTGTGAGTGCATCCGGAGACATGGGGATTTTAAGAGATGCGTGGGAGATGCAGGAGAAAAAGACGATTGAAAGAATGAGTGTGGAAGAAGAACAGGAAGAGGAAGTAGTGGATCAGGAAAAAGAAGGGGTGGAAAAAGGTACAGATCGGGAAAAAGAAAAGGTTGAAACAGAGGAGTTAAATGATGAAGAAAACAAGAATCCCATGGAAACTGACATGGAAGAAAATATCTATCAGGTAACAGCAGAGGCGGATTTAAGAGAACATAACAGAATAACAGAAAGCCAGGAAATGAGACCTTCATTGAGGCGTTGGTGGAACGGATGGGGAATCAATGGGATCGGGCCGGACGTGCAGGGAATGGCTTGGGGGATGGGATCCATGTATGCTCCGGTTGTTCCTGTGGAAACTGAAAATGGCCCGGGACTGCTGGGACAGGAACTCAGACGTCCGCCCCATATTCCGGGATCAGCATGGCCGCCGTATCCGCCGCAGGGTTCCCGCCCGGTGCGTCCGCCGTATCCACCGCAGAATCCCGGCCCGGTGCGTCCGCCGTATCCGCCGCAGAATCCCGGCCCGGTGCGTCCGCCGTATCCGCCGCAGGATCCTGGTTCGGTGCGTCCGCCTCGCCCACCGCAGGGTTCCGGCCCAGTGCGCCCGCCCAGACCACCGCATCATCCCAATCCACCGCATCATCCCAATCCACCGCGTCCTCCCAGGCCGGGTATTTATCCAGGCTGGTTTCGCGATATTGTAAAGACTTTGATTTTAGATGAAATGCAGAACCGGCGGTGCCGCAGAGGAATGTGCATTGGATAGAATTACAGCATAAAAGTTATCACAGGAAATATTCAAAAAAGATTAAGTTGTAGTTTTAACGGTTATTATATAAAATAGAGGTAACTATTCAGGACGGCGGGAGAACTGGCAAAAAAATCTGTGTCAAGCTTGCTTATAAGCGGATTTTCCAGCCAGTTCTCACACCGGAGATGGAAAGGTAAAATTGAGCAGATAAAATTCTGAAAAGGAATGAACAGATGAAAAAAATAATACAGAGGGCAGGAATCCTGTTTGTGGTTTTTCTGGCTGCATTGGTGGTATATTTTATCGGTGCACACAGGACATCAGAGCAGGAGGGCGCCGTATATTCATCCATGGATGAATCAAGATTGCCGGTGGTATACACGGAGTTTGAGGGAAAGGAGATTAACGGTCTGCACGGATATGTTCAGGATATGGGAAATCGTGCGGCCGGAGAAGCGATTTCTGTTTTGTCTTCAGACCGCAGACTGAATCTTCGTATCCATGAGTTTGGAAATACAATTACGGAAATCAGTTATGAGATAAGGAATCTTTCCATGGATCGCCTGATTGAACGGACAGAGCTTTCGGACTGGTCCAGCACGGATGGCATAACCACAGTGAGCCTTCCCATCCAGAATCTGATTTCTAAGGATAAAGCGTATCTTTTAATTTTAAATGTAAAGACAGCAGAACAGCAGATCCAGTATTATACCCGTATCATGTGGACGGATGCTCCCGGGGCTTTGGATATGCTGCAGCTGGCAGAGAAATTTACAAGAAAGAGTTTGAATTATGAGCAGGCAAAGGAATTGGTATCGTATCTGGAAACCAGTCCGGAGGAGGATAACAGTTCTCTGGGCCATGTGACGATCCGGGCCAGCTTTGATCATTTGACCTGGGATGGGCTCCATGCTGAAATGGAAGGAGAACCCAGGATTACCCTTCAGGAATTTGACGGGATTATGGGACAGGTTCAGGTTCAATATTATGTCCGGCTTACAGATTCACAGGGAAAGGAGAGTCTGGCAGAGGCAGAAGATAATTTTGCCATGAAATGGAATGAGCAGCGGATCTACTTAATGAATTATGAGCGCAATGCCAACCATATTTTTACAGGAACTGAAGGAGCATTTTCTGGAAAGCGGATTGTTTTGGGGATTTCTGATGAAACTGGTCTTGGCACGGTAAAGAGTCCGGATTCACGGTATATTCTTTTTAAAGTAAATGGAAATCTGTGGCGTTATGATCAATCGGATCACAGGATTATGTGTGTGTTTACATTTTCCAATGGAGATACAGACGATGTGCGCAGCAACTATGGAGATCATGATGTACAGATTTTGAGAGCAGGAGATGACGGCTCGGCAGATTTTCTGGTTTACGGCTATATGAACCGTGGATCGTATGAGGGCCAAACCGGAGTGATATTTTATCGCTATGATGCGGGAAGCAATACAGTCCAGGAGAAATTTTTTATTCCGGTTGTTCAGGAATTTGAAAAATTAAAAAAGGATATAGAGCAGCTGGCCTATGTAAGTCCCGGAGAAATGGTATATCTGATGCTGAATGGAAATGTATTTGGAATTGATTTAAGCAGTAACGAATCTATTTCTGTAGCTCAGGGACTTACGGAGGGAACCTTTGCGGTAAGCCATGACGGAAGCCGGATGGCATGGCAGGAAAAGAGAGAGGACACTCGGGATGAGAGGATTCATGTGATGGATTTTAATACATCACAGAAACAGGATATTCCTGTTTCAGAAGGTGATTATGCCAGGGTGCTGGGATTTGTAGGAAGCGATCTGATCTATGGTTTTGCCCGGCAGGAGGATGTCTGGAGTGTAAACGGAAGGGTGCAGGAAATCCCCATGTATGTGATGTATATCGCAGACAGTGAGATGAACATTGAAAGTGAATACAGAAAGGACGGAATCTACATTTCGGATGTGGTGACGGAGGATGGACGGATTCATTTAAAGAGGCTGGTAAAACTGGGGGACAATCAGTATTCCTATCAGGATGAGGATACCATTGTCTGCAATGAAAAGGTGGAAACAGATCAACTGGAGGGAATCGGCTGGTATGCTTCTTCCGAGATGGGACGAATGTATTTTGTACAGATAGATTCAGACCAGAAGGCTTCTTCTGTAAAATCCGAACGGCCAAAGGCATTTTCGTATGAAAATACAGGTACTCTGGAACTGGCAGGAAAAGCAGCTTCGGGAGAAAAAGGCGAAGTGATTTTTTACGCTTACGGAGGCGGCCATTTTCTGGGAGCATCCAGACAGTTTGCAGAAGCTGTGAACCTTGCCTATGACAAAATGGGATTTGTGACAGATGAAAGCGGACACCTTGTCTGGAATCGCATCAACCGCCAGCCGATCCGAAATCTGAAAGATCCCTCCGGTGCAGCCGGTGCAGTGATGAGCCATCTGGATGGATTTACCAGAAGCACACTGTATGAGGATGGGATTATGGTGATTGACGCTACGGGCTGTATACTGAATCAGGTATTGTATTTTGTTGATAAAGGAATTCCGGCAGTCGCTTACAGAGAGGATGGAAGCTATGTTCTTCTGTCCGGTTATGATACCTATAATGTAACCATTTATGATCCTGATACCCAGGAAACCGTAAAAATGGGGCTGGGGGACGCAGCCGCGCACTTTGAAAACCAGCACAACCGTTTCCTGTGCGGGTTAAAAATTGAATAAAAATAATTTTGAAACACGCCTGTCCGGTGAAACGTTTTTTTCGCCCGGCAGGCGAGTTTGCTTTACAAATCCTGTTCTTATGGTATAATCTAAGAGATGTAAATAAAATGTGAACAAAGACAGAAAGAAAAATTAAGGTCTGTTCAATCAGTAATTGAGGTATAAAATGGAACATTATATTATAAAAGGCGGCAATCCGCTGGTGGGCGATGTGACCATAGGCGGAGCAAAAAATGCCGCGCTGGGTATTCTGGCAGCATCCATTATGACCGATGAGGATGTTCTTATCGACAATCTGCCGGATGTGCGGGATATCAATGTTATGCTGGAAGCAATCCAGGAGATTGGTGCCAGCGTACACCGCATCGACCGCCATACAGTAAAGATCAACGCAGGAAATATCAGAGAAGTATCCGTGGATGACGAATATATCCGCCGGATCCGTGCTTCCTATTATTTTATCGGTGCTCTTTTAGGAAAATACAAGAGCGCTCAGGTTCCTCTTCCCGGAGGCTGCAATATCGGAAGCCGCCCCATTGACCAGCATATTAAGGGATTTAGGGCGCTGGGAGCAGATGTGCAGATTGAGGGCGGAGCAGTGATCGCTCATGCCATTGATCTGGTGGCAAGTCATATTTATCTGGATGTGGTTTCTGTGGGAGCGACCATCAATATCATGATGGCTGCCGCTATGGCAGAGGGACAGACGATCCTTGAGAATGCTGCCAAGGAGCCCCATATCGTAGATGTGGCAAACTTCCTTAACAGTATGGGAGCCAATATTAAGGGTGCAGGAACAGACACAATCCGTATCAGGGGTGTAGAGCGGCTTCACGGCACAGAATATTCTATTATTCCGGATCAGATCGAGGCTGGTACCTTTATGTGTGCAGCAGCGGCAACCAGAGGCGATGTAATGGTAAAAAATGTAATTCCAAAGCATCTGGAGGCAATTTCTGCCAAGCTTACAGAGATTGGCTGTGAGGTGATCGAGTTTGACGATGCAGTCCGTGTTGTGGGTAAGCCCAACCAGCGTCATACAGATATTAAGACACTGCCATATCCCGGCTTTCCTACCGATATGCAGCCTCAGATGGCTGTTACACTGGCTCTTACCAAAGGAACCAGTATGGTTACAGAAAGCATTTTTGAGAATCGTTTTAAATACGTGGACGAACTGGCACGCATGGGAAGCTCCATCAAGGTAGAGGGAAATGTAGCTGTGATTAACGGCGTAGAGGGCTTTACGGGCGCTCAGGTAAATGCGCCGGATCTCCGGGCAGGTGCAGCTCTGGTAATCGCAGGGCTGGCAGCAGAAGGATATACCATTGTAGATGAGATCGGATATATTCAGAGGGGATACGAAAGCTTTGAGGAAAAGCTCCAGGGGCTGGGAGCCATGATCGAGCTGGTGGATTCTGAAAGGGAGATGCAGAAATTTAAACTTAGGGTAGGATGATGACCGTATATCCATCGTACGGTTTCATATAAGAATAGCCTCTGTCAGGAGCAATCTGGGCAGAGGCAAAACTATCTCATAAGGAGGGTTATAAAATGACCGGGAGAACAGGAAAAAGAAGGTTCCTGAGTCTGCTTTGGTCCCTGGTTCTTACCTGCAGCCTTATCACAGGTATGTCCATGTCCGCATGGGCACAGGAGGCTGGAACAGTCAAAGGAGCAGATCAGGACATTGTGGTTCTATATACCAATGATGTTCACTGCGCAATTGATGAAAACATCGGTTACGGCGGATTGGCGCTATACAAAAAGGAAATGATGAACCAGACACCATACGTTACTCTGGTGGATGCAGGTGATGCCATCCAGGGTGCTCCGGTAGGAACTCTGTCCGAGGGCGGTTATATCATTGATATCATGAATCAGACGGGATATGATGTGGCAGTTCCGGGAAACCATGAGTTTGACTATGGTATGCCCAGATTTCTGGAATTGGCAGGAAAATTAAACTGCGGATATTATTCCTGCAACTTTATCAGCACTGCTTCCGGACAGCCTGTGTTTGCACCCTATAAGATGATTTCTTATGGTGATACACAGGTAGCTTATGTGGGCGTTTCCACACCGGAAAGCTTTACAAAGTCCACGCCTGCTTATTTCCAGGATGCTGGTGGAAATTATATCTATTCCTTCTGTGAGGATGCAGATGGAACTGCATTTTACGATCAGGTGCAGTCGGCAGTGGACAGTGCCAGGGCTGAGGGAGCGGAATTTGTGATTTTAGTTGGACATCTGGGAGAAAATGGAATCACAGAGCGCTGGAGTGCCGGAAGCCTGATTGGCCATATCCGGGGCGTGGATGCCTGCATTGACGGACATTCCCATGAAACCACACCATCCATGACTGTAAAGGATGCAGACGGGAAGGATGTTATCGTCACTCAGACAGGGACAAAGCTGTCAAACATTGGAAAGCTGACTATTCATACAGATGGAACGATTTCAACAGAGCTGATCTCAGAGGTTGTGCCTTCAGAAGTAAACCGTACCTATAGGGTTCAGAAGAATGATTCCTTAAGCAGGATCGCCAAGAGAGAGCTGGGAAGCTATGACCGCTGGAGAGAGATTTATGACAGCAATCGGGATAAGATTTCTGATCCGAGCACCATTTATCCGGGAATGGTTCTTACCATCCGCCAGGGCAGTGTTGTAAATGAAAATGGCCGTGCAGTGGATCCGGATACTCACAGCCTGATTGAGCAGATCAAGGGACAGTTCAACGAAACATTAAAGACCCCATTGGGAAGTACAGCGTACAAGCTGACAATCAAGGATGAGTCCACCGGAGAACGCCGGATAAGAAATGGCGAAACCAATCTTGGTGATCTGGCGGCAGATGCTTACAGAGTCCAGCTGGGAGCAGACATCGGACTTTGCAACGGAGGCGGCGTCCGTACAGACATTGAGTCTGGAACCATTACATATGAGGACACGCTGGCTGTATTTCCATTTGGAAACATGGGATGTGTGGCAGAGGTGACAGGACAGCAGATCAAGGATGCTCTGGAAATGGGAGCTAAGAATTATCCTGAGGAGTCCGGAGGCTTCTTACATGTATCCGGCTTGACCTATACCATTGACAGTTCTGTAAAATCCAGCATCAGGGTAGATGATAAGGGCAACTTTGTAAGTGTAGACGGGCCATACAGAGTTACGGATATTCAGGTTGACGGACAGCCCATTGATCTGAATAAGACTTACACAGTGGCTTCTCACAACTATATGTTAAAGTCCGGCGGAGACGGCATGACTATGTTTAATGGCTGCAATATCATAAAGGATGAGGTTATGGTGGATGTAGATGTCTTATCCTCCTATATTCAGAGCCTGGGCGGTTCTGTATCCTCTGAATATGAGAATCCCGAAGGACAGGGACGGATTGTGATTCGGTAAACAGATTGCTTTAATGAAATCCCCGGCAGAGGAGATGGAACTCTGCCGGGGATTTTTTGCGCAGAAAAATGTATATTGACAGGAAAGAAAAAATGATTTAATATATGCTGGTAGTCATTTCACAATAGAAAACGTTCGTAAATATCCCTTATTCAGAGTGATGGAGGTATAAAGGACCTGTGAAGTCACGGCAACCCCGGTTGAGCATCCGCAAGCAGTTCTTAGGCGGTGTGCGAAAGGGCCGGAAGGTGCCAGCCTGAGCGAGGAGCGCAGCTGATAAAGCCTTTAGGGGCTTTTGGATACGCTTGATCGAGCAATAAGAGGATTTGAAGATCTGATATTTTCAAGTCCGCCGTTGCTGCGGACTTTTCTTTTTGCCAGAGGGCAGAATTACATCTGCTTAAATGACACAAAACATAATACAGGAAGTATTTATTTTAAAGCAAAGAAAAGGAGAATGAGTGATGGAGAGAAGATTATTTACATCCGAGTCTGTAACTGAAGGCCATCCGGACAAAATGTGCGATGCAATTTCTGATGCGATCTTAGATGCTTTAATGGAGCAGGACCCCATGAGCCGCGTTGCATGTGAGACAGCAACTACTACAGGTCTGGTACTGGTTATGGGAGAAATCACCACAAAGGCATATGTGGATATCCAGAAGATCGTAAGAGAAACCGTTCGCGAGATTGGTTATGACCGTGCAAAATATGGATTTGACTGCGATACCTGCGGTGTAATTACTGCTATTGACGAGCAGTCCTCTGATATTGCCATGGGCGTTGACAAAGCGCTTGAGGCAAAGGAAAACCGTATGTCTGAGGAAGAGTTAGACGCTATCGGCGCAGGCGATCAGGGTATGATGTTCGGCTACGCAAGTAATGAGACAGAGGAGTATATGCCATATCCTATTTCCATGGCTCACAAGCTGGCAAGAAGACTGACTGAGGTAAGAAAGAACGGTACCTTAAAGTACCTTCGTCCGGACGGAAAGACTCAGGTTACAGTAGAGTATGATGAGAACGGAAAACCGGCCCGCCTGGATGCAGTGGTATTGTCTACCCAGCATGATGAGAATGTAACCCAGGAGCAGATCCATGCAGATATCAAAAAGCATGTATTTGATGAGATTATTCCTGCAGATATGGTAGATGAGAACACAAAGTTCTTTATCAATCCTACGGGACGCTTTGTAATCGGCGGACCTCACGGAGACAGTGGTCTCACAGGCCGTAAGATTATCGTAGATACCTATGGCGGAACTGCACGTCATGGCGGCGGCGCATTCTCCGGCAAGGACTGTACAAAGGTAGACCGTTCTGCAGCTTATGCAGCCCGCTATGTAGCAAAGAATATCGTAGCCGCCGGTCTGGCTGACAAGTGTGAGATTCAGCTGTCCTATGCAATCGGCGTAGCTTATCCGACATCTATTATGGTAGATACTTTTGGAACAGGAAAGCTCAGTGAGGAGAAGCTGGTAGAGATTATCAGGGAGAACTTTGATCTGCGTCCAGCCGGAATCATCCGCATGCTGGATCTGCGCCGCCCGATTTACAAGCAGACGGCTGCTTACGGACATTTTGGACGTAATGACCTTAACCTTCCATGGGAGAAACTGGATAAGGCAGAGGTACTTAAGAAATATCTGTAATATGAATATGGAAGAGGCATCTGCGCAGGGGTATGTACCGGCGTGCAGATGCCTTTTTGACGTTTAAGATTCATTCACAAGCTTGCCTGTTATGTGCTCCGGCGTCAGCTCCAGGCACAACACATTGGAAAGAAAATGTTTGATCTCATGTTCAATATAGTCTGAATCATTCGTAAATTTCCGGCACAGGCAGCGGCAGATGGTTTCTGCCTGTCCGATGTCTGTAACCGGTCGGATACGTCCAAATACGACGACGCTTCGGATATTTAAGGCCCATTCTCCTTCTTTGCAAAAGCCCCTGTCATAGACACAGTAGGAAGCCTTATCGCAGACGCGCAGGGAGTCGATCTTATGCCCGCTTTTTGCACCGTGAAAATAGAGCCTGCCATTTTCCTCACAGTACCAGTGGTCCATAGGGATACCATAGGGATATCCGTTATCGCCCAGAAGAGAGAGCACTCCCCTGGGCTCTGTTTTTAAAATTTCCAGACATTCTTTCAGCTCCAGCTGCTGCCCGGAGCGTTTCATTGGTCGAAACATAGAAAAGATCTCCTTATTGTTCAGTTATATTCTTAAATTTGCCCAGGATATTTTATCATAATTTATAAAATAGAGGTAGATAAGATTTTAAATTATGCAAAACAACCAATAAAATGTTATATATTTAACGAACTATTTGGTGTTTAGTTGGTGATAGAATCATTTTACAATATGAAAATTTCTGCTTAAATCTTGAAAAAACTCAAAAATCAGGTTGACATTTTTTTAACGATGTTATATAATGCGGATAGTTAAATTGTTAATAAATTGACAAACATTCCAGATAAAAATACAAACACAAGGAAAATGGAGGAAATGAAAATGGCAAAGAAGACCGAGCAGGTAGTTCCGGAAATCATTGACAGTGTAGAAGGACTGAACGCCAAGATGGCGGCAATGCGCAGGGCTCAGAAGGTATTTGCTACCTATACACAGGAGCAGGTAGATAAGATCTTTTTCGCAGCAGCAAGCGCAGCAAACAAGATGCGTATCCCTCTGGCAAAGATGGCAGTAGAAGAGACCGGCATGGGTGTTGTTGAGGATAAGGTAATCAAAAATAACTACGCTGCTGAGTATATCTACAATGCATATAAGAATACAAAGACGGTTGGAGTCGTTGAAGAAGATAAGGAGTATGGTATTAAGAAAATTGCAGAGCCAATCGGCCTGGTTGCAGCTGTTATTCCTACCACAAACCCAACCTCCACAGCAATCTTTAAGACACTGATTTCCTTAAAGACACGCAATGCAATCATCATTTCCCCACATCCGAGAGCAAAGAAGAGCACCATCGAGGCTGCGAAGGTTGTATTAGAGGCAGCTGTTAAGGCCGGAGCTCCTGAGGGCATCATCGGCTGGATCGATGTTCCTTCCCTGGAACTGACAAATGAAGTAATGAGAGACGCTGATATTATTCTGGCAACCGGCGGCCCCGGCATGGTTAAGGCCGCATATTCCTCAGGTAAGCCAGCACTGGGCGTTGGCGCAGGAAATACTCCTGTTATCATTGATGATACGGCTGATATCCGCATGGCCGTTAACTCCATTATCCATTCCAAGACCTTTGATAATGGTATGATCTGTGCTTCTGAGCAGTCTGTAACCGTTCTGGAGCCGGTATATGAGGCTGTTAAGAAGGAATTTGAATACAGAGGCTGTTATTTCTTAAAGCAGGGTGAGATTGAGAAGGTAAGAAAGACCATCCTGATCAACGGCGCTTTAAATGCAAAGATCGTAGGACAGTCTGCATACACGATCGCAAAGCTGGCAGGAGTAGAGGTTCCTGTTGATACAAAGATTATCATCGGTGAGGTTGAGTCTGTTGATATCAGCGAGGAATTTGCTCACGAAAAGCTGTCTCCTGTACTGGCTATGTATAAGGCCAAGACCTTTGATGAGGCACTGGATAAGGCAGAGCGTCTGGTAGCAGACGGCGGCTACGGCCATACCTCTTCTCTGTACATCAATGTAAATGAAAAAGAAAAGATGATGAAGCATGCAGAGAGAATGAAAACCTGCCGTATTCTTGTAAATACACCTTCCTCCCACGGCGGCATCGGCGATCTGTACAACTTTAAGCTGGCTCCGTCTCTTACACTGGGCTGCGGTTCCTGGGGCGGAAACTCCGTATCTGAGAACGTTGGCGTTAAGCATCTGCTGAACATTAAGACTGTTGCTGAGAGGAGAGAAAATATGCTGTGGTTCCGTACACCTGAGAAGGTTTACTTTAAGAAGGGCTGTCTGCCTGTAGCATTAAACGAATTAAAGGATGTAATGGGCAAGAAGAGAGCCTTTATCGTAACAGACTCCTTCCTGTACAAGAACGGCTACACAAATGTAATTACAGACCGTTTAAATGAAATGGGAATCACATATACCGTATTCTCTGACGTTCAGCCTGATCCTACTCTGGCAAATGCACAGGCAGGCGCCAAGCTGATGAAGGAATTTGAGCCGGATGTAATTATCGCAATGGGCGGCGGCTCCGCAATGGATGCAGGAAAGATCATGTGGGTACTGTACGAGCATCCGGAAGCAGATTTCATGGATATGGCAATGCGCTTTATCGATATCCGCAAGAGAGTTTATACCTTCCCGAAGATGGGTGAGAAGGCTTACTTTGTAGCTGTTCCTACCTCTTCCGGTACAGGTTCTGAGGTTACCCCATTCGCCGTTATCACCGATCAGGAAACGGGAATCAAGTATCCTCTGGCTGATTACCAGCTGCTTCCCAATATGGCTATCGTTGATACAGACAATATGATGAGCCAGCCAAGAGGCTTAACAAGCGCTTCCGGCGTTGATGTTTTAACCCATGCATTAGAGGCATATGCTTCTGTTATGGCAACCGATTATACAGACGGACTTGCATTAAAGGCAATGAAGAATGTATTTGATTACCTGCCCGTTGCTTACAATGAGCCAAATAATGTTGAGGCACGTCAGAAGATGGCAGACGCATCCTGTATGGCAGGTATGGCATTTGCGAACGCATTCCTGGGCGTATGCCACTCTATGGCGCACAAGCTGGGTGCATTCCACCATCTGCCCCACGGTATTGCAAATGCTCTGATGATCTCTCTGGTAGTTGAGTTTAATGCTGCTGAGAATCCACGTAAGATGGGAACCTTCTCCCAGTACCAGTATCCGCATACCATGGCAAGATATGCTGAATGTGCAAGATTCTGCGGAATCAATGCAGGCAGTGATGAAGAGGCGGTTAAGAAGCTGATCGAGAAGATTGAGGAGTTAAAGAAGGCTGTTGGCGTGAAGTCCTGCATCAGGGATTACGGCATTGACGAGAAAGATTTCTTAGACAGACTGGATGATATGACTGAGCAGGCTTTCGACGATCAGTGTACTGGTGCAAACCCGAGATATCCTCTTATGAGCGAGATCAAGGATATGTATTTAAGAGCTTATTACGGAAAATAATCGAACCCATTGAGGGTGAAACCTTTATCCTTTGTGTTTGGAACAGGCCGTCTGTCCGGTTGGGCAGGCGGCCTGTTCGCATGTAAAGGGGGAGAAAATTACAAGCTTCGCAGGCTCCCTCTTATTTCAACGTCCCAAACAGCATTTTATACTGCCGTCTGACCCGGTTTTTCACCATCTTAAGGAAATGCTCAGGCCCCAGGACCTCAACTACCGGGCCAAAGGAAAGGATGTCGATGAGAAGCTCCGTTTCATCGGCAGTATCATAATAAATGGAGCACAGCCAGTATTTCCCCTCTTCATGATATTCCGTATGTTTTTCATAGCTGGCAAAGTGAAGCATACAGCGTTCAAGAGAGTTCCGTTCTCCGGTTATTTTCAGGAGAACGGGCTCTTTTGCTTTATGTACGGGGCGAAAACGGAGGCGGGAAAGACTGTGCAGAGTATCCGGAGGAAGAACATCAGGAGAAGTGCGGCAGTCGCAGATCCGTTCCAGATTCAGTATGGTGTTCAGACAATAGCTTCCACGCTGGTATTTCAGGCAGCATAGGCGGAATTTGTCATCCTTAGGTGAATATTGAAGCTGATAGGGTGCTGCTTCAAAGGAGCGGCAGCTTCCCTTTTTTCCCTCGTATCCGATCAGAAGGGCGTGATGTCCTCTTAAAGCCTTTAGGATTGCCTGAAAATGCTCCCGATAGGAAGGAGAAGCATAGGAGTCCCCGTCTCCAAAGCGGTCATAATAGTGAAAGTCCTCCTGATGATACAGTGGTTCGCAGCCGTTTAAGCCGTCAGACAGCAGAGTCAGCTCTTCATCGGTGAAAAAAAGCCGGAAACGGGAATCGGCCAGAAGGGCTGCCAGCCAGGATCTCTGAAGGGCTGTAAGGGGGAGCTTAGGGGGTGAAGTATGCAGGGCGCTTTGATAAGAATCAGGCTGTTCTTTTGAGGAAAAAAGAAGAGGCCAGTCTCCTTTTGTGATTTTGGGGATGATTGTCAGGGCTGTTTCCTGAAAGGCCTGACTGCGGCAGATATGTTCTATCTGCTTCATGTTTACAGGATGTACGGACGCTTCCTCCAAAATATGGCGGACGGTGTGATAATAGCAGCTGTAGATTTCATTAAAAAGTTCCATTTGTCTCATCCTTTTCTTCTTTGCAGTACATCTGATACATCCGTTCCCAATCTCTTGTGATTTTAAGAATAGCAGGCTGGCAGGTTCCCTGAATATCCAGAATTCGTCCTGTAAAGGATTTTACCCAGGACAGAAGCTCATTGGTATCAAAAAATGCTCCTGTATACAGATATTCGTGCTCCCGTATTTTAAGGATTTCCCCTCCCTTTCCTTCCCGGTACAGCCGGTTCAGGACATAGGGTTCTTTTTCTTCATCTATGTAAAGACGCAGGCAGATAGTTTCCAGGCGGCTTCTTCCGCTTCCGAAGGACACGCCCCAACAGCGCTTTATATTTGCCCGAAGGGCCTCGCAGGTCTGCTCATAGTCCTTCCAGGGCTCTTTAAGGGTAACAGAAAGAATGGAATCCAGACGGGCATTGTGAAAGCGCCGCAGATCGGGCAGATACAGACAGAGATAGCGTCTTCCGGTGCGGGTGCTTACAAATATTTTCAAGGGAACGCCGCACCGGGAGGTGATGCTCCCGGAACGGAAGCTTTTATTTTCATAGGTGATCAGACGGTGCTCCCGGATGGCTGTAAGGCTCTGCAGAAGCACCTGATCTTCCAGCGTATGTACGATAAAATGATGCTTAAACTGAAAAAGCGTATTTTTTTCATCCGTCCAGTCCAGAATGGTGCTCCCGATAAAGCTGAAGGGCGCGGTTCCCTGAAAAAAGGATACGGCAGTGATAAGCCTGTCCCTCAGAGGAGAGCCCTCAGGGAACAGCGGCGGGAGCATCTGATAGAGAAGATTTTTTCCCTCTTTATGGGAGCACAGCAGTCCCAGAGATTCGTATTCTTTCAGCTTCAGGCGCACGGTCTGGGGATCAAAGGCAACGCCGTAGTTCAGGGAAATCTCATCGCTTAAGGCAGAGGCATTCATTCCCTGAGGATGGTCTGCAAGCTGATCCAGAATGAAAAAGTGCAGCAGAATATCATTGTCCGTAAAGCTTTTGGATTTCCAGGCTGCATAGAGGGGATTTTCCGGTACCGTTTTGCTGTCTATATTGATATAGACCTGTTTTCCCTTGGAGGTATAGGAGGAGCAGGTGTAATCACCCAGCCAGCTTTCAATTCTCCGCCGTTCATTGTCATAGGTTCGGGCGCTGCGGGAGTTGAAATCATTTCTTGCCTTAAAGCCGTAGATATAGAACTGGCGCATATAGTCCCGGATTCGGTCAAAGTTTTTGATAAGCTCCTGAAATTCTGCCATAGATATTCCTCCATGATCTGCTGATGGTATAGTTTTATTATACTGGGTTCGCATCTTTTTTTAAATGATAAAAATGGAAATTCAGGCTAAGATAAAGCTAAGATAAGAAATGAAAGGATGTGCAGGATATGTTTACAATGTATGATAAGGATACCATGAAGGTGCCGGTAAAGGTATGGCTTGATGATAAAAATGATCTGGAAGACACCTGCAGGGAACAGGCATACCATCTGGCACAGCTTCCATTTCTCCATAAATGGGTAAACCTGATGCCGGATACTCATGCGGGAATGGGGATGCCCATTGGCGGAGTGATTGCAGCAGAGGGCGTGATTATTCCCAATGCGGTAGGAGTAGATATTGGCTGCGGGATGGCCTATACAGAGACAAATATGCCTCTGGAGGCTGTCCGAGAGCTTCAGACCGGAAACGGAACGCTGATCCAGGCAGTGATCGGAGACATTATGAGAAACATTCCCGTGGGATTTGCCCATCATAAGCTGGGGATGCCTTCTTATACTATGGATCGGGCTCTGGAGGAGCTGAATCTGTATGAGGAGGATACGGAGCTTTTGGGACAGCTGGAGGCCGGATATTTTCAGATTGGTACTCTGGGCGGAGGGAATCATTTTATTGAGCTTCAGGAGGATGATGAAGGGATGCTGGCAGTGATGATCCATTCCGGAAGCCGTCATTTTGGAAAGTCGGTCTGTGATTATTTCCATAATAAAGCCCGTCAGTTAAACCGGAAATGGTACAGCCAGGTACCGGATGAATACAGGCTGGCATTTTTGCCTGTGGACAGTCCTGAGGGCCGTCAGTATCTGCGGTGGATGCAGCTTTCCATGGATTTTGCAAAGGAAAACCGGGAAAAAATGATGCTGGCAGTGAAAGCGATTCTGGAAAAATATATTGGAAAATATACAGAGCTGGATTTGAAATTTTCCGGTGATATCAACTGCCACCACAACTATGCGGCCCTTGAAACACACTATGGAAAAGAGGTATGGGTTCACAGGAAAGGGGCTGTAAAAGCGGAAAACGGTGAACTGGCGGTAATCCCCGGAGCTATGGGCTCCTACAGCTATGTAGTGATGGGAAAGGGATGTCAGGAGAGCTTTCATTCCTGTTCTCACGGAGCCGGACGGAAGTACTCCAGAAAGGGCGCTATGGAGGCGTTTTCCTGCGAGGAGGTGATTCTGGATTTGCGGAATCAGGGCGTAGTTTTGGGAAAAAGGGGAAAGGCAGATGTGGCAGAGGAAAGCCGGTTTGCGTATAAAGATATTGACCAGGTAATGAACGCCCAGAAGGATCTGGTAGCTCCGGTAAAGCGGTTAAAGACCGTGGGGGTAGTAAAAGGATAAATATGGCACAATCCGGCCTCTGTAAAACAGAATGTCCGGTTTCAGATACTGGCGGTTCTGCCCATGGGAGGAGTATCTCTGGTCTCCCCGGTGCCTGCGCCTGTGGCGATCTGGTATTCCGGCAGGACAGCATATTTTTTGAACGATTTTTCGCAGGTTCAAATCCTGCCGTGACGGTCAGTCACGTAGCTAAGTGGGTATAGCAATCGTAAACAGACATCTTAAAATGTCACAGGAGCACAGCCGCTGCAGCTTTTTTTGCTGCAGGGCAGCAGAAAGAATGCGTTCCTGTTCCGGCTGCAGTTACACCGCAGCAGTCTCAGGCAAGGCCTGTGCGGTTTCGGATACCGGCTGAAGGAGCAGGGATGATGAAAGGTTACATTTTTGTTTCTCAGGCTTAAGGAACAGCCCCCTGAGCCTGAGATGGGACAGGACGCAGGATTTTCTGTATGGAAAAGGATTTTGCTTTTAAAGCATGGAGGTACATATATGTTTAAGAAATATAAAATTAATGAAAATGAATGCGGCTATCTGATTCGAAAGGGTCGTTTTGAGAAGCTTCTGACCGTTGGAACCTATCATTTTTTCAGTCTGTCCGGCTGTGAGGTGAAAATTGTTCCCATGACCGGAGAGGTAAATACCTGTGGGATTCCGGAGGATATTTTGATGAAAGATCCGGAGTTTTCTTCCTGTGTGGTAAAAAATGTGCTTCCGGATACTTCGATTGCCATCCGGTTTGTAAACGGGGCATTTAAGGAGGTAGTCTGTAAGCCTGAGAGTCTGTTCTGGAATGTATTTGAGAAAAATGAATTTCAGGTTATTGATATTACAAAGCCATGGATGGAGGAAGAGCTTCCGAGAATGTATATGGAGCTGATGCCTGCCAAATATTATAAGAAAATTGTGGTTAAGGACGGAGAAACAGGACTTTTGTATTTTGACAATCATTTTGAACGGCAGCTGGAAACAGGAACGTACTTTTTCTGGAATTATGGAAGAGAAACCTCCTGTAAAATATTCAATCTGAAGCTCCAGCAGCTGGAAATTTCCGGTCAGGAAATCCTGACGGCAGATAAGGTGGGAGTGCGGCTGAATGTGATCTGTACTTACAGGATTACCGATCCAGGAAAACTGGTTAAGCTGGTAGAAAACGTGGGAGTGCAGCTGTATACCCATGCACAGCTGATTCTCAGGGAGTATGTGGGCCGTTACCGTCTGGACGAGCTTTTAGAGCAAAAGGAGGAGATTGGCCATTACGTACTGGAGGAGATGAGAAAGAAGCAGGAGGATTACTGTGTTGAGATTGTTTCTGCGGGAATCAAGGACATTATTCTTCCCGGCGAGATCAGGGAGATTATGAATACTGTGCTTCTTGCGGAAAAGCGGGCGCAGGCCAATGTAATTACCCGAAGGGAAGAAGTGGCCTCTACCAGAAGCCTTTTAAATACCGCAAAGCTTATGGATGAAAATCAGACGCTGTTTAAGCTTAAAGAAATGGAATATCTGGAGAGGATTTGCGATAAAGTGGGGACGATTTCTCTTAATGGAGGAAAAGGCGTGATGGAACAGCTGGCGGAGCTGGTGGGGATGGAACGAAAGGAAGCCGGGAGGTAGAATCCCGGCTTTGTTTTAAACATATGAAATTCCTTCTTGACTTTAGCAAGTTAACTTGCTATACTGTCCCTAAAATGTACATCGAAAGATGGAGCATCCCATATACGTCCGCTTAAAACCGGGCGCATACCCCAACAAAAACCAAAGGAGGATCAGTACCATGTCATATGTTGATGAGATTTATGAGAGAGTGGTAGCACAGAATCCCGGTGAGCCGGAATTCCACCAGGCAGTAAAGGAAGTTTTGGATTCCTTAAAGCTGGTGATCGACGCAAATGAGGAAAAGTACCGCAAAGCGGGCATCCTGGAGCGTTTTACGGAGCCGGAGCGCATTATTTCGTTCCGCGTGCCGTGGGTGGACGATCAGGGAAATGTGCAGGTCAACAAGGGTTACAGAGTGCAGTTTAACAGCGCCATCGGACCTTACAAGGGCGGACTTCGTTTCCATCCTTCCGTAAACCAGAGTATTCTTAAGTTCCTGGGCTTTGAGCAGACATTAAAGAATTCTCTGACCGGTCTTCCTATGGGCGGCGGAAAGGGCGGCTCCAATTTTGATCCAAAGGGCAAATCTGACCGTGAGATCATGGCCTTCTGCCAGAGCTTTATGACAGAACTGTACCGCCATATAGGTAAGGATACGGACGTTCCCGCAGGCGATATCGGCGTAGGCGGAAGAGAGGTCGGATATATGTTCGGTCAGTACAAGAGACTGACCGGCTTATATGAGGGCGTTCTCACCGGAAAGGGACTGACTTTCGGCGGTTCCCTGGCAAGAACCCAGGCGACCGGCTATGGCCTTGTATACATGCTGGATGAGATGTTAAAGCACAATGGCAAAGAGATTGCAGGAAAGACGGTAATCGTATCCGGTTCCGGAAATGTTGCCATCTACGCAGTTGAGAAGGCACAGCAGTTTGGCGCAAAGGTAGTTGCCATGAGCGATTCCAACGGCTATGTATACGATCCGGAAGGCATTAAGCTGGATGTGGTAAAGGAGATCAAGGAAGTGCGCAGAGGCCGCATTAAGGAATATGCAGAGGCAGTTTCTTCCGCTGTATATACAGAAGGAAAGGGCATCTGGACGGTTCCCTGTGATATTGCTCTTCCATGTGCAACGCAGAACGAGCTGAATCTGGACGATGCAAAAGCTCTTCTGGCAAACGGCTGCTTTGCAGTGGCAGAGGGTGCAAATATGCCTTCCACCAGAGAGGCAACGGATCTCTTTGTTGAGAAGAAGATCCTCTTTATGCCCGGTAAGGCAGCAAACGCAGGCGGCGTAGCAACCTCCGGTCTGGAGCAGAGCCAGAACTCTTTAAGACTGTCCTGGACGTTTGAAGAGGTAGATGAGAGACTTCATAAGATCATGGCTGATATCTTTGCAAAGGCTGCCGATGCGGCAGAGCGCTACGGCGTTCCCGGAAACTATGTGGCAGGCGCCAATATCGCAGGCTTCGAGAAGGTTGTTGAGGCTATGCTGGGACAGGGAATTGTATAAAACAGAATGAAAAAATGAACTCCCGCGCATAAACGGTAATGGGATATGCGCGGGAGTTTTTTTGTGTAAATATTGAGAAAAAAATAATTGAAATGACAAATATTTCCTGATATACTAAAGTGCATTTGGTTACAAAAACGATATAAAAAAGAAGAGGAGAAGCAGAAATGAAACGACAACTGGCATGTGTGCTGGCTGCCTGCATTGGTCTGCAGCTTCCCCTTGGCGCCTTTAACGCCTATGGAGCGCAGCTGCCGGAATCAGCAGGGCAAATGGAAGCCCTGGAGGAAAGCAAAATCCCCGGTTTGGAATCAGACAGCAGGGACGAGGAAACGCAGACTGAGGAAACAGAGAAAGAAACGATTCCCACTGCAAGTTCATCTGAAGGCCATCGGCAGGAAGATGAAGAGGATGGAGAAACTGAGACAGAAACAGTTCCCACAGCAAGCCCCAGTGAGCCGGTAAAGCCGGGAAAAGAGCACAGAGGCGCTGTTATGGTGGAAATACGGACCCTGCTGCCTGTAATGTCTGCTGTGGATTTTAACGTTGAACTAAACGAAATCGTATCGAAAAGGGCAAAAACGAATGAAGAAGAGGATATTTACCAGGATTCTCTTATCATCAGCCTGATGCCTGAGGAGGAACCGGGAGAGGGACAGCAGGAAAAGGAGATATTCGAAAACGTTCCGAACGGAACTTATGAGCTTGAGGTAACAGCCGAAGGCTATCTTCCATACGAACAGACCATAGAGGTCAGGGATGATACCTCCAAGATCATGATTTTAAATGATTACGGTGAGTATGAATATTCTTCCTCCGCTCATCCGGGCCTGATCCGTATGGGTGATGTGGACGGAAGCGGCGTGATTGATAAAGAGGATATGAATGCTCTGGTAGATGCTGTTTATGAGGGCAATCTCACCGGTATGGATGAGGAAGGCATGGATTTAAACCGTGACGGAGAAATCGACCTGGTGGATCTGCAGTATTTTGCCAGCCTTTATAAAGGAAAGGAAGGCAGCGATAATAAATATCCGGTTTCTACGATTGAACGTTCGATCACGGTTCAGGAAGGCGATGTAACCCTTGCATCTCCAAGTGAAGCGACAAAAAGCAATGCCACAAAGGTAGAAGGAGATCTGCAGGAGCTGTTTAATAAGGATGCAGGATCGTTCATTACGCTGGAGCATGATAATGATGAGATAGATGAACCGATTTCAGAGGCTTATCCCGTCGTGCTGGATTTGGATCTTTCCAGACAGCCGGTGATCGGAGGAATTGTAATCCAGTCTCCGCCTGATTCCGAGGGCGCGATCAGCACTGGTGAGGTAGAAGCAGAGCTGACTGACGGCGAGAAGATCGCAGTAACCATTGACAGGTATGCGAGAACTAAAAAGCGCCGTTCCTTCCGAAGCGGTGCGACTGCCATGATCGATGCAGACGGTGCGATCCTGATTGATCTGAAGAATCAGAAGCCTGTGAAGAAGATCCGTATTAAGATAACGGGAACCGTATCGGAAGGAAATCTGGCAGAGATCAGCCAGGTGGAATTCTTAGGCGATATGAAGGACCGTATCCCGCCGCCAGCCCAGAATATCCCTCAGAATGTAAGCGCACAGATTGGAAGCAAGATCTTTACCCTTACATGGGATAAAGAGGTAAATATTACAGGTTATGAGGTTTCCATTACAAATAATGGAAAAACAGAAATTATCGAAACAACGGTAAATACGTTGACAGTTGATGAATTTAATGGAAAAGAACTGTTGAATTATGAAACGTTTCTGGTAAAGGTGCGTTCTGTAAACGGAAGCTGGAAGAGCAGTTACAGCGCTCAGATTGCCGTAACACCGGAACCGGACGGTCCGCCGCCAGCACCGGAAAATATTTCCATTGAGGGAGGCTATAAGAGCCTTCATATCTCATGGAAAAAGATGAAGGATACAAAGAGCTACAGCCTGTATTACCGCAAGGCGGGTACAGAAGACGAGTTTACAATGCTTGGTGAGCTTACAGGCACAAGCACAACCATCAGCGGTCTGGAAGATAAGACGGAGTATGAGATCTATATGATCGGTCATAATCCTCTGGGAGACAGTCCTCAGTCTGTGATATACTCTGGAAGTACGATTACAGTGGAAGCGGCAAGAATGCCCGCTTACCGTCTGATCAACACAGAGCCGAAGGAAGGACAGGCATTAACAGAGCATATTAAAGAGGTATCCATTGTCACCGGTTCTGTAACAAGTGTTCCGGGCGATGTGGCAGACGGCGATCCCTATTCTTTATGGGAGCTGGATGACTGGGATTCCGGCGCTTACTATAGTTACAGAGGCCCTATTGTGACGCTGGATCAGCCCTATATTATGGATACTATTGCATTTACTGCAGGCCCGAATCAGAAAAATGATTTTAATGCAGTCCGTGTCCGTGCCTGGAACGGAGAAGAAAATGAACCTCAGATCATAAACGGGCGTCTCACTGTCCGGGAGGGTCTGGATAAAAACGGAAAAAAATATTATGAATTTCTGGCAGATAAGCCATTTGAGGCAGATAAGATTCAGCTTAATACGGCTGTACCCAGCTCTACCCGCTATATCAGTATTGCAGAAATCCGTTTTTATGAGTATGACGAGCTTTTAAATGAGGTTCTGTCCCTGTATACGGACGATCTGCATATGACTCTTCGCGAGGATGTTACACAGGAACAGATCACTGAGCTGAGGATCAGGGCTGACGAGGTAGATCCTGTAAGCGGAGAAATGACTCCCAAGAGAGATCTGATTCTGAAGGAGCTGGACAATGCGGAGAAGATCCTGGATCATAATGAGTCTTATAAGGTGATTCATATAGATACTGGAGTATCCAAGAAATATGACAGTCATATTACCTTCAGCGCCGGTCTCAATGGATGGCAGCCTCTGGGAACAGCAGCTCTGGCCGGAGAGAAGGTTGTAGTCTATGTAGGAGCTCCCGGAAGACGTACTGGAGACAATACAAATCTGGATCTTTATGCAACTCAGTACCATTCAGAAGCCAGCCATTTACAGAAAAAAGTAACATCCCTGAAGGTAGGCTTTAATGAAATTACAGTTCCTGCCGTTTCAAGTCTGGGTGTGGAAAAAGGCGGAGCTCTGTATATAGAGTATACCGGAAATAACTCCAATGAGATTTATGCAGTCCGCGTAATCGGCGGTTCTCAGTATCCGGTTCTGGATGTGACACGGGCAGAGACTGCAGAGGAACGCAAAGAACTGACAGACGCCTATGTGGCAGAAATGGCGGAATACGTCCAGAAGATAGAGAAGATGCATAATGAGAACTCTGACAGTGAGGACTCTCACAGTGTCATTTCCGGTCTGGACTATGACGAAAGAAACTGTATTTTAGGTGCAACGGATATTGTATTGGATCAGATGATGTTTTCGATTCCCATTAAGCAGGTATATAAGTCCATTGCGGGAAATGGTGAATCTCAGGATGAAGCAGCAGAGAAGCTGTATCAGTCTCTTATGGCTATGGATGAGATGATTCATCTGTTCTATCAACATAAGGGATTAAACGCGGCTCCGGTTACCGGAGGAAAAACCTATGAGAAGGACAAGCTTCCAACAACACGTTTAAATATCCGTTATCAGAGAATGTTTGCAGGCGCATTTATGTACGCAGGCGGTCTTCATATTGGTATTGAGTGGGATTCCTGCGCGCTGTTAGGCGGATCAGAGCCGATCCAGTCGGATAACGGCAAATATGTAAGCGGAAGCTACTTTGGATGGGGAATTGCCCATGAGATTGGCCATATCATCAACGAAGGCGCGTACGCTGTGGCTGAGGTCACAAATAACTACTATTCGATCCTGGCTCAGGCAAAGGATACCAACGATTCTGTGCGTTTCAAATATGAGGACGCTTACAGAAAGGTAACTTCAGGAACAAAGGGCGGAAGCAGCGACCAGCTGGGAATGTACTGGCAGCTTCATCTGGCTTATGACGATGGATATAACTTTAAGACCTATGAGGATTATGGGGAGCAGAGAAAGAACCTGATCTTTGCCCGCATTGATTCTTATGCAAGAGATATAAGCCGTGCTCCCGGTGATGTGAAGCTGACCCTGGACGGAGCAGATAAGGATAATAAGCTTATGCGTCTGGCCTGTGCGGCTGCTGAAAAGAATGTGCTTGAATTCTTCACACGCTGGGGAATGATCCCGGATGCAGCTACAAGGAAATACGCAGAGCAGTTTGAGCTGGAAAAGAGAGCCATTTACTATATTAATGATGAGGCCAGGGCATACCGTGCAGAGGGCGGAAGCAGTATTGCAGAATCTGTAGAAGTAACAGCTACAGCGCATCAGGATGAAACGGATCCAAGCCGCGTGACCCTTACCATGGAAGCTCATGGCACAGATGGAACTGTGAGCGGAGACATGTTCGGTTATGAGATCACCCGGATTCAGCGCCGCTACGGAAAGGAAGAGCGCCAGGTTGTGGGCTTTACCCGGGAAGATACCTTTACAGATGTGATTTCCGGAATCAATAACCGGGTGGTTGGATACGAGGTAAGAGGAATCGACTGGTGCATGATGCCCACAGAGGCTTGCGTCCTGGCTGATGAGATTCTGGTTTCCCATGACGGAAGCATGGATAAGGCAGGCTGGAGCATTACCGTAAATACCTGGTCTAAAGCGGATGAAGAGGTAAACGGAGATGTAAACAGCGAGGAAAACCAGTTTAACCAGTCCTGCAGCGCAAAAACCATGATTGACAATAATCTGGATACTGCGTATGAGGGAACAGTAAAAGCGGCGGAGAATGCGGAGGAAAGGGCAGAGGATGCTCAGGCAGTTATCTCCCTTGGCAGAACAGAAGCCATTGCAGGCGTGAAATACACATATAAAGGAACCGGGGATCCGATTAGGGCTTACTCCATTTCCATCAGCGAAGACGGAACAGACTGGAAGGAGATTAAAAAAGGAACCTTCCGGCTGGAAAATGGCGTTGCAGCCGTACATTTTGACAAGGAAAATGATGGAAGGTATTATATCTATGATGCAGCCTATGTGAAGATCACTGCTCTTGGTTCCGACCGCTTCGCAGCTTCGGAGATCGATATTCTCAGCCCCATCGGCGACAGTGTTCAGCTGGATCAGTTTGGGATCCTGGCAGAGGATGCGGTGTTTGAGCATTCCGGAAGTGATAATGGCAGTGAAGACGGCACAGCAACGTCTTCCGGCGCAAAACGTACTGGCAGTAATGCAACCAGAATCCCCAAGGGTTCCATCGTATTTACAGGACGCTATAAAGGAAATCCTGCTTATAACATGGTGATCCTCTATGATGAAAAGGGCAATGTAGTCGGCGGAAAGGACAAGGACGGAGATACAGTTGCAGATCAGCTGATCCTGGCTCCCGATCCAAAGGACGGACAGTTAGGAGAGGTCTCTGAAGGAAGCTGGATTTACTATATTGAGCCTAAGGATCAGAATGACATGGTGGAACGTCCTGAAAAGGTTCGGGCAGAGCTTTATCGTGTCCAGAATGCGGAAACCAATGAAGGTGACCGCCTTGTAAGCGATACCCCATTTATGGCGGTTCCGGTAGTTCCGGATCCTATTCCGACCATCAAGCTGGAAAACAGTCAAACACCAAACAACGGAGAATAAGATAGAAAAATATGAAGAAGAAATCAATTTTCGGCTGTCTGGCCATCGTCTGCCTTCTTCTTGTGTTGATCCCGCCCGTGCTGACACGGGCGGAAAAGCACAGCCTGATCACATGGGAAAAGAAGAGCAAAAATGTAGTAAGTATGTATCTGGAGCTTCAGGAAAAGGAAGCGTTCGAGGAGATTAAGGCCTTCAGCCTAACACTGAATTTTGACAGCAAAGAAGATCTGTCAGAGGAGCCTGTTTTTAAATTCGGATCTGATCTTAAGGGAGAGAAGGTATCAGTTCATGAAGAACGGTACAATGAGGAAGATCAGACCATGAAGCTGTATGTAGCCGGAAGAGATACCGTCCTTGAAAAGGGAGAAAAGGTTCTTCTTGGAACCATTACCATGAAATCGGATGAAAATGTTACGATTTCCGTGGATGAGAATGATTTCCAGATTGTAGACCGGTTCCATGAAAAGGGGATGATCACAGAGTTTGGAGATTATGAGCCATATGAAATGATCCTTAAAAAAGAAGAAGAAACCACCGTTCCGGAAACTACTGTTCCTGAAACCACCGTTCCTGAAACTACAGATCTGGAAACCATGATTCCTCCATCTTATGAGGACAGCGAGGATGAGGAAGAGGTTTATGAGTATGAAGTCCAGCCTCAGAAGGAGGAGGCTCCTGAGCCGAACGGTCAGTGGATGCAGAACGAAAAGGGCTGGTGGTTCGCTCCTTTAGACGGCACATATCCGGCAGACAGCTGGTATGAATGCTCCTCAAATGGTTTTAAGGCATGGTATTATTTTAATGCCGAGGGCTACATGAACAGCGGCTGGTTTACAGACCGTGACGGAAATACCTATTTCCTTCATGACCAGAACGACAGCAGAGCCGGTTCTATGTACACGGGCTGGAACTGGATCAATGGAAAGTGCTACTACTTCCAGGATACCTCCGATTCCAGGCGCCCGGTTGGTTCTATGGTAAAGAATGGAATGACGCCGGACGGTTATATGGTAAATGAAAACGGCGAGTGGATTATAGATGGGAATGTACAGGTAAAACAGTAAAACAGAAAGGAAAATTATGGTATATTAAAGGGGCGTAAAAACAAAAAAAGGAGAAGAGGGTATGACATACGAAGAAGTATTTTCACAGGTAAAGAAAATTTTTATGGAGGCAGATGTAAGCGGGGAAAAGGAGCATCTGGCATTCCAGTTTAATATTACAGGTGAAGGAGAAGGCGCTTTTTATGCTGAGGTAAAGGAAGGCGTACTTTATGTAGAGCCCTACGAATACTATGACAGAGATGCCATTTTTACATGCAGCGCAGAGACGCTTTTTAAGCTGGCAGGCGGAAAGCTGGATCCAATCTTTGCTTTTACCACAGGAAAACTGAGGGTTGAAGGAAATCTGGAAAAAGCCATGAAGCTGCAGAGCTTTGTGAAGAAAAATAAATAGAATAAAATTAAAAGCAGTCGGCAGGAGCATCTGAACCAGATTCCTGCCGGCTGCTTTTGCGTTATTTATTATTTACGGTAAACTGCTTATCAAACTCTGGATTAAAATAATAGAAGTTTTTGCTGTCCAGGCTGTCCTTTATCTTTTCCAGGGCTTCACCGAACCGCTGGAAATGGACGATTTCTCTGGCACGCAGAAACCGAAGTGGATCCAGTACATCCGGATCATCAATAATGCGGATAAGGTTTTCGTAGGTGCTCCGGGCTTTCTGTTCTGCAGCCAGGTTTTCATGAAGGTCTGTGACGGCGTCTCCCTTAGACTGGAATTCACAGGCATTGTAGGGAATGCCTGCGGCAGCCGCAGGCCACAGTCCGGTGGCATGGTCAATATAATAAGCATCAAATCCGGCTGTCTTTGCCTGTTCTGCCGTCAGGTCTTTGGTAAGCTGAAATACCATAGCGCAGATGATTTCCAGATGAGCCAGTTCTTCTGTGCCGATATCCGTTAAAAGTCCCGCTGCTTCTCTGCATGGCATGGTGTAGCGTTGGGAAAGATAACGCATGGAAGCAGCTAATTCACCGTCCGGACCGCCAAACTGACTGATGATCAGAGATGCGGTTTTTGGACAGGTCTTTTTTATATTGACAGGATACTGAAGACGCTTTTCATAGATCCACATCAGAGAACACCTCCTTCACGATCCCAGGGCAGAGTCCCGTCGTTCCAGGTAAAATGAGTTTGTCCGGGAAAGCTGGTACAGAAGCCAGACTGATTGTTTGTATCCGGGCATACACAGTCTCTGGTAAGAGGCTCAAATTCCTTGGCAAATTGTTCGAGAAGGTTTTTCCGTCTGGTATTTGCCTGCATAAAGGCTTCAAGGGCAGGCATATCCAGAGGATGGGTGTCCAGATAGAGGTTCAGATCGTCGGCAGTAAAACTGATTTCGCAAAGTTCTTTTAACATGGCAGTCCGGTCAGACATGGGCGGTTCCTCCTTCCTTAAAAAATGGGAGCACAAGGGCTGGGAAGATACTTCCCTGTTTCAGCCCCACGGCTGGAGAAACGGGCGTTTCCCAGGGCTGGACGGGAATCGTGGCGATTGCCAATGACAGCTTTTCATCCGGGTACAGACGCCGGTTCTTACATCCGCAGCCGGAAGAGGAAGGATGAGATTCATCTCGGTACAGGTTCATTTAAACAGCACCTCTCTTTCTGAAAGAATGAGTCAGAGTTCAAACAATTCCGGAATATATTTGAACGATATGCGCTGGAAATTCAGACGCTGCTCTTAGTATGTCCCGGCTTTCAAACAGATGATAAGGGAATGAACGGAAGAGAAGACAAAAACAGCATTTTTAATGCCAGATGGACTTAAAAAAGATTAAAAAAATAAAAATAGACTTAATTAAAGAAGTATTTTGATTCATTTTATTAAGAATATTCAATATTTTTCAAAGTATTTCATTTTTTGTGAAAAAGTGATATGCTCCAGATAGGAGCTGGAGCACAGCTGCAAAACAGGAGGGGATATATTATGATAACCAGAAAAGAAGCGGATTCCATAGGCACAATGGAGGTGCCCATGAAGGCATATTATGGAGTACAGACATTACGCGCGAAGAAGAATTTTCACATTACAGGACGGCCGCTGCATCCGGAATTTATAAAAAATCTGGTGAGAATAAAAAAGGCCGCGGCTTATACCAATATGACGGCCCATATACTGGACGAGAAGATTGGAAATGCCATTGTAAAGGCCTGTGATGAGATCATAGAGGGAAAGCTCCATTCTCAGTTTATTGTAGACGCCATTCAGGGAGGCGCAGGCACCTCGGCCAATATGAATGCTAACGAGGTCATAGCCAACCGGGCGATTGAGATTCTGGGCGGTGAAAAGGGGGATTATACGATTGTTCATCCCAATGACCATGTAAATATGGCCCAGTCTACCAATGATGTGATCCCCAGTGCAGGAAAGCTTACGATCCTGGCGCTGCTTCCGGGCCTTTTGGAACAGCTGGAACGGCTGCACAAGGCTCTGAGGGACAAATCCATTGAATTTGACGATGTGGTAAAGATGGGACGGACCCAGCTTCAGGATGCGGTGCCGATCCGCCTGGGGCAGTCCTTTGAAGCCTATGCGGCAGTGATCGAGAGAGATATCCGGCGGATACGCTCCCTGGATTCAGAGCTTAAGGTGTTGAATATCGGAGCTACTGCGGTGGGAACGGCGATCAATGTAAACCCGGTGTACTTATTTCACATTATCCGAAATGTAAACCTTGTCTGTGGCACAGACTGCAGCCAGGCAGAGGATCTGTTTGACGCCACCCAGAATCTGGACGGATTTGTACATACCTCTGCGGCTCTCAGAGTCTGTGCGGTAAATCTGTCTAAGATCTGCAATGATCTGCGTCTGCTCTCCAGCGGCCCCAAAGCAGGACTGGGAGAGATCAATCTGCCCCCGAAGCAGAACGGCTCTTCCATTATGCCGGGAAAGATCAATCCGGTTATCCCGGAGGTGGTTTCCCAGGTTGCCTACAATGTGATCGGAAATGACGTAACCGTTACTATGGCTGCAGAGGCAGGACAGCTGGAATTAAATGCTTTTGAGCCGGTGATTTTCTATAAGATTTTTGAGTCGATCGATACCTTAAGAGGGGCGGTGGAGACGCTGATCGATAACTGTATTCTCGGTATTACGGCGAACAGAGAGCGCTGCCGTGCTCTGGTAGAGTCCAGCGCGGCTTTGGCTACAGCCCTTTGTCCGGCTCTGGGATATAAAAAATCGGCCGAAATTGCAAAAAAATGCAATCGAACCGGGATTCCGGTGCGCCAGATCGTACTTGAGGAGGGACTGCTGCCGGAAGAAGAACTGGATCGTTATTTAAGTCTGGTGGATATGACCCAGGCGGGCCATCCGGTGGATTACAAATTATAAAACTGCTTAAACAGCAAAAGACCAGGTACTGGGGATACCTGGTCTTTTCTATGTGTATAAAGGGGGGATAAAATGTGTGAAAGGGGGAGGACCCTTTCGGTTTTGTTTACAGTTAGGATTATAGTATATTGGGGTAAGGATTTCCATTGTGAAATGAAAAAGAAATATTGCAAAATGCACAAACTCTGATAAACTGATAGATAACAAAAAATGTGCGGCCGAAGGAAGGGACGGACAGAAAAAGTCAGGAGGAAATGAGGTGTACCAGGAGATCAGTTTTAAGACAGAGCAGGTGATTTATGCCCATACCCGCAGTGATGAAGCAGACATGGAGTATAAGATGCACTGTCATAACAGCTATGAGATCTATTATATGATAACCGGGAATGTAGAGTATCTGCTGGAAGGACGGTTCTATCGCCCCCGTCCGGGAAGCCTTTTAGTGATTGCGCCCGGCTGTTTTCACGGTCTGAGAGTGCTGGATGGAAATGAATATGACCGGATCCGGGTTCATTTTACAGAGGATCTTTTAAATGGAAAGGAACGGGAGCTTCTGTTAAAGCCCTTTGGAACGGGATGGGGCTGTCTTGAAGAGCAGTTCCCCATTGAATGGTATTTTCATGCAATCGAAGAGTGCGGTACTTACGGGAAAGAGCTGCAGAATATTGCAATTCGCACACGGATTTTGTCGCTTTTGGCGGGTATTTCTGCAATATACGTCCGAAGTGCGGGACGCGTTCATGGAGCAGAGGGACAGGCTCAGGAGATAATCCGGTATATTAACAGCCATCTGAGGGATACGCTGACGGTAGAGGGGCTGGCAGAGCAGTTTTTTATGAGCCGGAATCATCTGACCGCTATATTCCGTCAGGCAACGGGAACTACGGTAGCCCGTTATATTCTTTATAAGCGCATGACGATTGCAAGAAAAGAACTGGCAATGGGAACTCCGGCGGCTGAGGCTGCATCCAGAGCCGGTTTTGGAGATTATTCCAGCTTTTTCAGAGCCTATCGGAAGATGTTCGGCTGCGCTCCTACCGATAAGGCGGCGATGGAACTTCCCGATATGGATAAGAGCGGAGATTTTTAGGCAGTTTCCTAATGCGGCCTTTATGCCGTCTTTATACAATCTTTATACCAGCGTTTTTACTTTTAACACAATCTTTTTGAATGATGTGGCATAATTAGCAATTACAGAGACAATATAAAGACCGTATAAAGAGAAGGTTTTTATGGTGTCCGTTAACCGGAGGGATATTATGATGAATGTTCAGGGCAGAAAAAAACATATGACATCCGCTCAGATCATTATTTTCGGTTTTATGGGAGTAATCTTTATGGGAGCACTGCTCCTGATGCTTCCCATATCAACCAAAGGATCAGGGGGAGCGCCCTTTTTAGACGCGCTGTTTACCTCTACATCTGCTGTATGCGTTACAGGGCTGATCGTACATGATACTGCGACCTACTGGACGGAATTTGGCCAGTTTGTGATCATTTCGCTGATTCAGGTCGGCGGTATGGGCGTAGTGACCGTGGCTGTGGCCGTGGCTATGGTATCTGGAAAAAAAATCGGCCTGAGGGAACGAAGTACCATGCAGGATGCCATTTCTGCACCCAAGGTAGGAGGAATCGTCCGTTTTACAGGCTTTATCCTCAAAGGTACGTTTATCGTTGAACTGACGGGCGCTGTCTTGATGGCGCCGCAGTTTATTAAGGATTTCGGCTTTGTTAAGGGAATCTGGTATGCAGTTTTCCATTCGATTTCCGCATTCTGCAACGCAGGATTTGATCTTATGGGCGTAAGAGAACCCTTTTCCTCTCTGACCCATTATGTTGGCCATCCGGTCATCAATTTTGCCATTATGATGCTGATCGTAGTGGGAGGTCTTGGGTTTCTCACATGGGAGGATATATGGACCAACCGGCGGTGCTGGAGAAAATACAGGATGCAGAGCAAGGTGATTCTTACCACAACGGCTCTTTTGATCCTGGTTCCGGCAGTGATTTTTTATTTTCTTGAATTTAACGGGCCTGAGTGGCAGGGACGGGGCGCGCGCATCTGGGCTTCTTTATTCCAGTCCGTAACGCCCAGAACCGCAGGATTTAACACGGTGGATCTGACAGCCATGAGCGAGCCGGGACAGCTTCTTACAGCGATTTTGATGCTCATAGGAGGTTCGCCGGGGTCTACGGCAGGCGGTATGAAAACGACTACTCTGGCAGTGCTTTTGCTGTCCGGCTGGGCAGTATTTTACCGCAAGGAGGATACGCAGTGCTATGGGCGGCGTATTTCAGAGGAAACCGTACGTTATGCGGCGGTTGTAATGATGATGTATATCACACTCTGTATCGGAGGCGCGCTTGCTATCAGCTATCTGGAAGGACTTCCTATCTTAACCTGTATTTACGAAACGGCCTCTGCCATTGCTACGGTAGGACTGACCCTTGGCATTACGCCGGAGCTGGGCGTGGCATCACGGATCATACTGATTCTTTTAATGTACTGTGGAAGAGTAGGCGGACTGACGCTGGTCTATGCGGCTATTTCCGGAGTGAAACCACACGTTTCAAGACTGCCTCAGGAAAAAATTACTGTGGGATAAGAGAAAGGGGATTTAACTATGAAATCAATTTTACTGATTGGACTGGGCCGCTTTGGCCGTCATGTGGCAGAAAAATTATATGAGCTGGACCATCAGGTTATGGCAGTGGACAAGCAGGAGGACCGGGTAGAGGCCGTGATGTCCTATGTAACAAATGCTCAGATCGGAGACAGCACAAATATGGAGTTTCTGGAAACTCTGGGCGTAAGCAATTTCGATGTGTGTATTGTTGCGATTGCCAGTGATTTTCAGAGCTCTTTGGAGACAACCGCTTATTTAAAGGATCTTGGAGCCAGAATGGTTGTTTCCCGTGCCTCCAGAGATGTGCACGCCCGTTTTCTTTTGCGAAACGGGGCAGATGAGATCGTTTATCCGGAAAAGCAGGTGGCGAACTGGACAGCGATCCGCTACAGCTCAGAGCATATATTTGACTATGTGCAGCTTAGTGATACACACGCAATATTTGAGATTGAAATGCCTGAAAACTGGGTGGGAAAAACCGTTGGGCAGGTAGATATACGAAAGAAGTTTAATATTAATATTATGGCTTTAAAACGGGATGGAAAACTGGATATGTCCGTTCGTCCGGATACCCTGCTTACCGGGGACGCTACCATGCTTGTGCTGGGAGAGAGCCGGGATATCCAGAAATGCTTTAAGATATGAAATCATTTTCCGACAAAAAACACAGCGTTATAAGGGATGCAGGCCGGACAGGGGGGATTTTGGCTGCGGCTACGCTGGTAGGGCTTCTGTTTTCGAAGCTTAAGATTCCGGAGGCGAATATTATTGCGGTCTATATTCTGGGTGTGCTGATCATCTCCATCATTACAGCCAGCTGGAGGTACAGCATTCTGGCATCCGTGATCAGTGTACTGACTTTTAATTTTCTGTTTACAGTACCCCGTTTTACCCTGCGGGCCTATGACCCCAGCTATCCGGTGACCTTTGGCATCATGTTTCTGGTGGCTCTTATTACCGGATCTCTGGCCTCTAAAATGAAGGAGTATGCAAGAGAATCTGCCCAGGCAGCTATGCAGATTGAAAAGGAGCAGCTTCGGGCTGACCTTCTGCGATCCATTTCCCATGATCTGCGTACCCCCCTTACCTCTATTTCCGGAAATGCCAGCAACCTGCTTTCCAATGAAAATGAATTCAGCCAGGAAATCAGGATGCAGATTTACAGAGACATTTATGATGATTCCATATGGCTGATCAAGCTGGTGGAAAATCTGCTGTCTGTCACACGGATTGAGGACGGACGGATGGATCTTCGGATGTCTGCGGAGCTGATGGATGAGGTAATCGCCGAGGCGCTTCGCCATACGGATCGGAACCGGGCCGGACGGAAGATTGAGGTAAGCAGTGATGAGGAGTTTATTTTGGGAAAGATGGATGCCAGGTTGATTGTCCAGGTAGTGATCAATCTGGTGGATAATGCTGTAAAATATACGCCTGAGGGCGCCCAAATCCGGATCCATACAGGAAAAAAGGATGGTATGGTGGTAGTGTCGGTCAGCGATACAGGTCCTGGAATACCGGATGAACAGAAATCAAAGGTATTTGATATGTTTTATACAGGAACAAACAGGGCGGCAGACGGACGCAGGAGCCTGGGGCTGGGACTGGGACTGTGCAGATCCATTATCCGGGCACACGGGGGAGAAATATGGATATCAGACAATAAGCCCCAGGGGGCTGTATTTACATTTACACTGCCTGCAGAGGAGGTAACACTGCATGAATAAACCATTGATTTTAGTGGTTGAGGATGACGCTCCGGTGCGCAACCTGATCACTACCACATTAAAAGCAAACGATTACCGGTTCCAGACAGCAGCCAACGGGGAAGCGGGAGTTTTGGCAACCGCCTCCCAGAATCCCGATATTATCCTGCTGGATCTGGGACTGCCAGATATGGACGGCATGGAGGTCATCAAAAGGGTACGCAGCTGGTCGAATGTTCCCATTATTGTGATCAGTGCCAGAAGCGAGGATACGGATAAGATCGACGCTCTGGATGCGGGGGCAGATGACTATCTGACAAAGCCCTTTTCCGTGGAGGAGCTTCTTGCCAGACTGCGCGTCACTCAGAGGCGCCTGGCAGTTATGAACGGCGACGGGGCGGGAAGAGAATCCGTATTTACAAACGGAAGGCTGCGGATCGACTATGGAGCAGGCTGCGCTTATCTGGGAGAGAAGGAAATGCATTTAACGCCGATCGAGTACAAGCTGCTCTGCCTCATGGCCCAGAATGTTGGGAAGATCCTGACCCATACTTATATCACGCAGAAGGTATGGGGAAGCAGCTGGGATAATGATATAGCGTCCCTGCGGGTATTTATGGCAACTCTGCGTAAAAAGCTGGAGAGCGAGCCCGATTCCCCCCAGTATATCCAGACTCATATCGGGGTGGGGTACCGGATGATGAAGGTGGAGTAAAAATGCCGGATAAAGCGGTTTTTCCTTGACATTCTCCCCAAATGCACTAGAATTGTAAGTGTTTACATTTTGCGTCAGAATGATTGTTTGACGGTGAAAGACAAGGGAGAAATGCAGTATGACAAAAGACATGACCACCGGAAAAATAATGCCCATGCTGGTGCAGTTCACAGTGCCGCTTGTGCTGGGAAATCTTTTCCAGCTGACCTACAATGCAGTGGACAGTATCATCGTGGGCCATTTTGTTGGAAAGGAAGCGCTGGCGGCAGTGGGAATCTGCAATCCTATTACCACGCTGATGATTCTTTTTCTCAATGGGCTTTGCATGGGAGCAGCAATTCTTATGGGCACTCAGTATGGGGCCAGAGACTATGATACGCTTTATCGGCAGATCAGCACAACTATGATATCGGGAATGGTATTTTCCATTATTCTGACCCTGCTCTGCGTTATATTGGCAGAGCCGATTCTGATGCTCATGCAGGTAGATCCGTCTATTATGCAGATGACAAAGGAGTATTTGAGGATCATTTTCTGGGGGTTGATGTTTACCTTTTTGTACAACTTCTTTTCCAGCACATTAAGGGCTCTGGGAGACAGCAGCACGCCTCTTTATTTTCTGATCATCAGTGCAGTGCTGAATATTTTCGGCGATCTGTTTTTTGTAGTAATATTAAGGGCCGGAAGCAACGGCTGCGCTATTGCAACAGTGATCAGCGAGGCTCTTTGCTGTCTGTTTTGCGTCATTTACATACAGAAAAAGGTTCCGGTGCTCCGACTGGGAAGGAAATGGCTTGTTTTTGACAGAAAACTGTTAAGGAAAACTATTTCTTACGGCTGGGCGTCCGCTATGCAGCAGGCTACGGTCCAGCTTGGAAAGCTGGGAATACAGGCTATAGTAAATACCATGGGCGTATCGGTGGCGGCTGCCTTTGCAGTAGTAAACCGAATAGATGACTTTGCCTATACGCCGGAGCAGAATATTGCCCATGCCATGACGGCTATGATGGCCCAGAATAAAGGCGCGGGAAAGAAAGACCGGATGCGGGAAGGCTTCCGCTGCGGAATGAGGCTGGAGCTGATTTACGGAATGGCTGTCTTTGCAGTGTGCTTTCTCCTTGCCAGACCTCTCATGCTGATGTTTGTAAAGGATGAGGAGGTAATCCGTCATGGAGTAAGCTATCTTCATCTGATTGCAGCCATGTATCTGCTTCCGGCAGTTACAAATGGAATCCAGGGATATTTCAGGGGAATTGGAGATTTGAAGATTACCCTTATCAGCAGCTTTATCAATATGGGTGTACGGGTGCTGGCGGCTCTTCCTCTGGTATTTCTTGTGGGAATGGAGATCGAGGCCCTTCCTCTGGCCTATATGGCAGGCTGGATCGGTATGCTGATTGCCGAGGTTCCGCTGCTGGTTAAGACATACCGGAGGGAACGGGCAGGATTTGATACTTGATTTTTGGATGGAAATCATGTATGATATAAAACAGGCTGTGAGAGTTAACGCAGCCTGTCCTATTTGTACTGGTTACAATTTCATAGGTATGTGCGTCAATAGCTCAGCAGGATAGAGCGTCCCCCTCCTAAGGGGAAGGCCGGGGGTTCGAATCCCTTTTGGCGCATTAGACAGTAACGCCGAAAGCTTTTATTTTCAGAGCTTTCGGCTTTTTTGTTGCTGGAAGAAGAAAACATTTCGTATTTTGGGAGATAAGTGGTGTTATAGCTGTTTGGCATAAAGCATTATTCTGCAATGGTATAATAAATCATTGTGGGTTCCAGCGCAACTTGATATAATAAAAATATTAGCAGAAAATTACTACAAATAACGAAGGGCTACTATCTGAATGATGCTCAGACCTGATGCGATTGAGAGAGGTTTTATAGATGTCTAAAGATAACAGAAACATGAAAAGGAACGATGGTGATATATACTATACCCTTTATAATGAGCCTTATGTAGTACGATCCCAGGCAAATTGTATGGCTCATGTTTTTGATGTTATTTTGAATAAAAATCCAGATCGAATTCAAGATGCATTGCTTCATCTGAAATGTCTGAGTGAAACTGACTACAGTACCCTGAACTTTATACAGGATGGAAAAACGGCACAGTCTCCGTATACATATAATTTTATTCCTACAGGGTTCCGCATATGCAAAATTTTTTCGGTAGCTGGTAAAAAGATTTATCTTGGAACATCATACAGTGAAAAAACTAAATTAAGGTATATAACAGAGTTGATTTTGTTATGCGGAGAATCTCAGGAGATTTTCAACTATCGGACAGTACCAAGTCAAAATGCGTTGTGCGTGGATAGTCGGTATCTTAAGGCAATAACAGATTCGCTGCTTTATTATAAGCTATTCAATAAAGAGTATAGAACAAATCAAAGTGAATTTATGCAAAGAGTGTTTGAAGAATGTTTCAAGCGGAATATTGATTCCATTGATTGGGCTTTAACAAATTTGGATTGCTTGTATGAGATAGAAGTCAATTTAAGAGTTGTTTTAAAGCGGAAATTTATCTTTACTACACAGAGAAGACTGCATGTAAATGATCGTGAATTGATACTGGGTACAAATCTGAGCCTTGCAGACAAAATAAACCGAATAAATCTATATCTGAGAGCAGCGGGTTTTGATCCTGATATATATGAATTGCTGGGCAGACAAAATCAAAACAGGATGATAAAACTGACTAACAGGCAACAGCAGGCTGTGGAGGCTGTACTGACCGCTGCTAAAAATATAAAAGATACACCGGAACTTGGATATGTTTTTATGGTCGCCGGTAGTGGAGTGATAACGACGATTCTGGGAACTGTACAAGCGTTGCAAGTAGAACATCCAAATCGATGGTCCTATCTGCTTGTAACGGATTCGATCATAGAAAAGGAGAGGTTGGTACAGGCTTTAAAACAGCATAAGTGGAATTACCACCAGATTGAAAAAAGTCTCGATTTAGAAAAAGAAGCATGGATTCCAGATTTTATTACGGTTACAACAATCCAAAAATTTTTGTCAGAAGATAATAATTCCTTATCGAGAAAACTTCTGTTGAAACAGGTATCTTACACAATAGACAATCCTGTAATGGTAATCTTTTGCAATATGCGCAGTCTATTGTTCAAGAATAATATGACAGCATTATACAGTACTTTTCAAAAGGGTACCTATCTCAGTTTCAGTTCAATTCCGCCGGAGGAGAACGTGAACGGTCGGTTTAACCGGTGTCTGTATCGCTATAGTTTGGAACAGGCTGTGAATGATGGGATATTGCTGCCTGTACAGATAGAATGTAAGAGTGTAAGTATTGAAGAAATGCCTTTACAGATACCCGATATGATTAAAACGCTCATAGATAAACAAAATGTTCGAAAAATAATGGTCCTTTGCACCGATATTGTTACGTCTGAATGGTATAGCAGAGAATTGGCTGAAAAAGGTGTTGAAGCTTATTCTATAACAACAAACTTACAAAAAAATATGCTTAATACAGCAATCGAACGGTTTTATCATGCACAAAAAGCAGTGGCGTTTACGGTGGATTTTTGGAATGCCATTGATAGACCAGAACTTGATATGATTATTGCGACACGGCAATTGCACAGCAAAACGTTGCTTTTGCATTTGGCGGCAAAGGTTGCGCGGCCCAGTCCAGGCAAAGAATTCGGAAAATTATTGCTGTTTGGAATTTCAGAAGAACTTCTGGAGAACTGGGGAATTCCTGAATTTTTTTACAGGAAAATGACAAATCCTATACAGGAAAATGACGGTGCTGTTCAATTTGAAGCATTGTTTGCTGAATTACGTAAGAATATAGGGGGTGGGCATTGGAGGGAAGCATTTTATACGTTGGAGCATCTGAAGCGACTGAATATTCCCATCAGCAGACTTTGGGAAAATGACTTAACTTTTTTATTTTTGCCTGATAGGTCCCTTGATGAGAATGAACTATACTGGCGTACCTATAAAGAGATTGTTGCTCAACGAGCTGCCATATGGTATGCGTTGACTGGGGAGGCACAGCGAGATGAAGAGAACGAAATTTCTGATGATGTTGATGAGCCCCTTTTGCAAGAGCCAGACCGTTCGAAACAGACTGTTTTCACTCGTTCATCGGGTAGTCAAAGTCAAAAAATAGGCGATATTTTTGAACGAAATATGAAACATCTTCTGGAAGAACTATTGACCACCAATGGGGGAGAGATTGAGATCGTAGAGTTTCGGCGTCAATGTAGTGGAACACAATTTGGTTTTGATTTACGCTGTAAGTATCTTAATACTGATGGTCAGTTGTGCAATTGTCTCTTTGAATGTAAAAATGTTGCAGAAATCCATATGTCAGATGTAACGGGTAAGCTGGCACAGGCAAGTATGAGTCAGTTTCCTGTAAATCATTGGGTGTTGGTTTCACCCACAGCAAGGATCAGTAATGATTTGGAGATCTTTCTGCCACGACTTGAGCGTCAAGTCAAGGAAGGCCAATGGGAGCCGGTGCAAAATGTTCAAATATGGACGCCTGATCAAAGAGTAGAAGAATTATTTGGACTCACACCGGAAATATATGATCACTATTATCCTAATGGTACTCTTAGGCCGCAGGAATGGACATCGGAACAGCGTGAATCCGTAGTTTCACGTTGGAGAAAAAAACTGCAACCGGGGTTAATGCTGCCCCTTTCCTGGCAAAGGTACCTATATAATCCTGCAAAATTATTGGCTCTGCAGGAAGAATGGGGCTCTTACGAAGAAATTTACAGTAATCAAGTTCCTGTAAGGTGTAGCAGCGCAGATGGAATACCAATCAGTGGTACTGCTGAAGAGTACATCTTTGATTGGCTGGATCGGCCAACACCGAAGGGACAGATGCCGGATACTCTATTTATATTGGGGGATTTTGGAGATGGAAAGAGTTTTTTGACATATTCGCTTTCTCGTCGTCTTGTTGAACGATTTGTGGAAGCGCCTGACAGGTATCATTTGCCGCTGCGGCTGCTCCTGAGCGATTTACAACAAGGTGTTACACCACAGGACTTTTTGCGATTGCGTCTGGATCAGTTCGGTGCAAATTTGGAGCAATGGAGAAACCTGGAAGAAAAGTATAAAATACTGGTCATTTTGGATGGTTTTGATGAGATGTCGTCGGGCATGGATTTGCAAACTGTGGAGAAAAACGCTGTTCGGCTATGTTCGGCAATAAGATTTTTCGCCAGTACTAAGGTGATCGTTACCTCACGCTATCCGGTATTTCAGTCCATTAAGGAAAAAATTATTAGTTATTTTGTCAATCCTTCCATAATACGCCTCCTGCCTATTGGAGTTAAGGACAAGATGGACTGTTTGACAGCCTTTGCCAGAAAAAACAACTGTGTGGAACGCTTGCAGCGACTGTGTGCCACTCACGATGTTATAGATCTTGCATCTAAACCGTTGTTCCTTGATATGGTAAAATCTATTCTGTTGAATGAAGAGATTGAGGAGTCAGACGGTATCTCTATATACGGCTCATTTTCACGGGCAACCATGGAGCGCAAGGTGCTGTTTGAGCGAGAGGAAATGTTGACTAACAGGGAAGAAACATTAGATGCGATATGGAATATATTGGAGGAGTATGCTTTAGCACTTACGAAAAATCCGGACTATGGAATCACTATGGAGGAATTTTTACAAGATTACAAAGCCAACGGAGGAGAAAGTTTTGCGAGAGATATTTGGAAAAGCCTGACAGAACCCACTCCTTGTGATGAGGAGGATGCAGAGAATCGCCTAACCAGCCGGACACTGCTCAAGCCGTCTTCAAGAGGATATGTTTTCTGTCATCGTTCCCTTCAGGAGTATTATACTGCCAGAGGGATGCTGCGGTTGCTTCAAGATCAACCGCAGCAAGCGCAGAATTATCTTATGGATACCGATATAAGCTATGAGACAACATATTTTTTGGCAGCAATGCTATTCCGGATGGATCAGATAAAGGCTGAAAAGATCAAGAAAATCCTTGCTGATATGATGACTTCTACGCGTAATTGTGCCCAAAATGATTACCGAACTGCACGATTAGGCGCAGCCGCGTTAAGCATATATTATGCTGCTTGGAAACAGGTACCAGAAATAGATTTGCGGGGACTTGTATTAAATAATGTTGTGTTGGCTGGAGCTGATTTATCTGGCCGAGATTTTTCAGGCACATCATTACGCTACGCGAATCTTGATAATGTAAATATTACAGGCTCAAACCTGTCATTTTGCGATCTTACCGGAGTACGGTTAGATGAAACGAAGGAGCTGTTGGCGGTGCGGCCAGCAGATGAAGGGCAGCCCTGTCTGTATGCGCTGTATGGAAACGGTATTCTGCGAAAATGGAAAAATTTTAGATCACCACAGTGTGCTGTTATTTCCATCAACGAACAATATACAGGCATTGCGGTATCCTATGGCAGAATGACATTGTATTCCAGCAGACAGTTATGCTTTGGCGCGATACAAGAGAAAAGAATTGTGCCGCAGGGGGGAATTCATGATCTCGAGAATATCTATATTTATGATATGAATGACAAAAGGCTGCTTTACAAACAGGCTGGTTTTCTGACACTATATGATTTGAAAGCCTGCAATGTTATTTTCAATAATTATCCTATTGAGGATTATACAGAGGCCATATTATTTGACGAAAATAGGGTATTAGTGTATCGCAGCCAGAATAGTGCAGGTATAGTTTCTCAAAATGAAGAAAACAGTTGGAGCTTTACTCCTGTTAGATTACAGGATGAGGAATCTTTGAGAACTGCAGCGGCAGTGCAAATGACCAATGAGACGTACTTATTATGCTGTGGTCATAGTAATAAAATGATTCGCCTCTATTCTGTTATTTGCGGCTCTGTGATGGAAACACGCTTGTTGAATGAGATTAATATGGAATGTGCTATTCGTGATGTTGTATTTTTGTCTTCAAAAATGCTGGTGTGTGCTGGGCAGAATGGAATTTTGTACCTGTTTAATGTAACAAATGATAATTCTTTGTGTGAGATTGCGCAATTTAAATCAAAAATATTATGTAAAGACTGCATTGTTGATGGACTTGAGCCACAAAAACATAGAGAAAGATTGCTGTCCTATGGCGCCAAAAGTAGCTGCTGAATGTCTAATGCAGAATATTGACAAGATAGTTCTAAACTATATATGATGTTATTAAAAAATAATAAAAAATAAACCGGATATCTCCAGCACAAATGCCGGAGACACTGGTAAGTACATATACAAGGAGGATCACCATATGCTGAACACAGGAATCAAAGCCCCGGATTTTGAACTTCCGGATCAGAACGGAACGATGCATACATTAGAGGAGTATAGAGGGAAGAAGGTCATTCTGTATTTTTATCCAAAGGATAACACACCGGGCTGTACCAAACAGGCCTGCGGCTTTTCTGAGAGATACCCCCAGTTTATGGAAAAAGGAGCGGTTGTTTTGGGTATCAGTAAAGACACAGTGGCTTCTCATAAGAAATTTGAAGAAAAATACGGTCTTGCGTTTACGCTTCTGTCAGATCCGGAGCGCAGGGTTATCGAGGCTTATGATGTATGGAAGGAAAAAAAGAACTATGGAAAGGTTTCCATGGGCGTAGTTCGGACTACATATCTCATTGATGAAAACGGTATCATTATCCGTGCAAATGATAAGGTAAAGGCAGCCGGGGATGCGGAAAAGATGCTGGGTGAGCTGGAATGAGGATCATACTGTCTCCGGCTAAAAAGATGAATGAAGATCCGGATACGCTGGCATGCATGGGCCTTCCGGGATTTCTGGATCAGACAGAGGAGATTTTGGACTGGCTCAGATCCAGAACTCAGGAGGAGCTGAAAAAGCTGTGGGCCTGCAATGACCGGATTGCCGAACAGAATTTTGAACGTCTGGCACATATGGATCTGAGGAGCAATCTTACTCCGGCTGTGCTTTCCTATGAGGGAATTGCTTATCAGTATATGGCTCCGGCTGTATTTGAAGAGGGACAGTTTGAATATATTCAGGAGCACCTGCGTATTCTGTCAGCCTTTTATGGTGTTTTAAGGCCTATGGACGGAGTGACGCCTTACCGTCTGGAGATGCAGGCCAGGGCTTCTATTGGCGGATATAAGGATTTGTATGCTCTGTGGGGCCGCAGGCTGTATGAGGCAGTGAGGGATGAAAGCGGAATCATTTTGAATCTGGCTTCTAAAGAGTATTCCAAATGTATCGAGTCCTGTCTTTCCGGGGAGGACATATATATTACTCCGGTTTTTTGTGAGGAAGCCGCAGGGAAGCTTGTGACAAAAGCTACCTATGCCAAGATGGCCCGTGGGGAAATGGTTCGTTTCATAGCGGAAAACCGGATAGAGAATCCATTGGAGATTCGCAGCTTTGACCGTCTGGGATACCGGTTCAGAAAAGAACTTTCTTCAGATACGGAGTACGTCTTTGAGAGAATGAAAATGGGATAGAAATACATACAAACAGTCGGAAATCCAAAGAGAATTCCGGCTGTTTGGTCCTGGTATAAAAAAGAAAGGAAATCAGGGATGAAGGCAGAGCATACAAAGGCAGTTCAGCTCATTGTGGATCTGTACGGATGCAGAAAGGAAATCATAGATGACGAAGCTGCTGTTAAAAATATAATCCGTCAGATTTGTGCGCGGATTGGAGCGGATATTGTAGAGGAATGCTGCCACAAATTTCAGCCTATCGGTATCAGCGCTGTGGCGGTGATTACCACATCGCATATATCCATTCATACCTGGCCGGAATACGGGTATGCGGCGGCAGATATTTTTTCCTGTCAGGAAAAGCTGCCGGAGGAGATAGGAGAGCTGCTTGCAGAGGCGCTGGGGGCAGAACAGATAAAAAAGCGTCTGATTGAACGGGCATTATGCAGAGAGGAGGAGGTTCATGGGTAAGGAGCTGGTGCTTTCCAAAGGGCAGAAACTGATGATAGAGGGGCGCAGCTACCGGGTTACAGGCGGAATGGAGTTTCATAACCGTTCAGACGGTTCCAGATGGACAGAGTATCAGCTGAAGGACATGGAAAATGGCTGTATCCGATGGCTCAGTGCAGATAATATGTATGAGGAATATGCCATTTACACCCAATGTGCTTACAGCAGTGAATTTGATGAAATGGAGCTGTTCCGAAATGGATATCGTCAGGCAGACAAGGGGCGTGCCAGTGTGATATCTGCCTTTGGAGATGTTGATACAGATCCGGAGGAAGTGGTTTCCTATACAGAGTATGAGGATGGCTCAGGGGAGCGTATCCTGGCAGTGGAGCAGTGGGAGGATGAAACGGAATATTCCAGAGGTTATTATCTGGATCTGGAGGATATCAGCCTTTTGGAGAGGGATAATCCGGCGTATGGGCAGAGAGAAGGTACATCTGCCGCAGCTTCCGGTTTTGGCGGAAAGGCAGGAGGCATTCAGGGAAAAACGCTGGCTGTGGCAGCAGTGCTTTTAATTGCAGCGGCGGCTCTGGTGATGAATGTCCTTGCCTCCAATAAAAAGACAATCAGCCGGTTTTTAAAGGAGGATACCCGATTTGTCTATGAAACCTCGATTACATGTGAGCTGAAGCCCAGGGAAAAAGCAGATGTATATAAAACGGATTTGTCCGTGGATGGAGCTGCGAGAGCAGTCATAGAAGGGGTAGAGGGAAATACGGAGGAGGTGCAGCAAAACGAAGAGGACGGATCTGTGGCTGTACTGACAGAGGATGAATACTGTCTTATATACACGGACATGGAACAGGAGACTCTGGTTCAGGTCAGTTCACGCTCGTATGCTTATCATACCACAGCAGCCCCATATCGATCTACCCCGGGAACCCATTCCTATTATCGGAGTTTTTATTATTCTGTAGGACTTGGACGGGACCGAAGGCGTTTTAAGAGAGCGGTCAGCGGTTATGAGGATTATACAGACGGAACTCTGAGTGCAGATCCCTCAGATCCGTATAGAAATTATTCAGACAGTGTTCGCCAGAGCAGTGTCCGTACAAGACGGTCATCTGGAGGAGGAATCAGTTCCGGAAAGTAAAGGATAGCTTTAATTATTGCCTGTATATGAGAGAAAAAGGAGACAAAAATGGCAGAATTTATTATGATTATGATGTATTGTGTGTTGGGCGTTGCCCTGATGCTGCTGGGTACCTGGGTTATGGATCTGGTGATTCCCTGTGAATTTCCTGCGGAAATTAAAAAGGGAAATGTAGCTGTGGGGAGCGTGATGGCAGGAATTTCAGTTGGAATTGGAATTATCATCCGGTCAGCGGTTATGTCATTTCCGGGAGAGGCGGTACAGGAATCCATTTTAGACGGAATGATTTCCACAGTATATTATTACAGCGCAGGTCTGCTGTTTTGTGTGCTGGGATATCTGGCTCTGAACCGGTTAAACCGGAAGTATGATCTCAATAAGGAGATTGGAAATGGCAATCCGGCGGCAGGCATCATGGTGGCAGGAATGTTTATCGGCCTTTCCATTATTATAAGCGGAGTGATTCTGTAATGGAGGAGCGCGGATTTTCCTACAGACGCCTTATGATAACCACCTTTATTATTTCCGGCTGCTCCATTATTTATGAGCTGCTTATAAGCTCTGTAAGCTCCTATCTGCTGGGGGACAGTATTGCCCAGTTTTCCATTACCATCGGACTTTATATGTGCGCTATGGGGCTGGGGTCCTATCTGTCCAAATATGTGAGAGAAGAGCTTTTCGACTGGTTTATTTTTGTGGAGATCGGGGTGGGGATTTTGGGAGGCACCAGTTCCCTGCTCCTGTTTATGGCTAATATTTATCTGCAGTCCTATGAGCTTGTGATGTATCTGGAAATTATCCTGATCGGTATTCTGGTAGGGCTTGAGATTCCCCTTCTGACCCGGATCATAGAGGAAAATGCAGGCAACCTCAGAATTACGTTGTCCAGCATATTCAGCTTTGATTATATCGGAGGGCTGGCTGGTTCCATTGCCTTTCCTCTTCTTCTTTTGCCGCAGCTGGGGTATTTTTCCACGGCTTTTTTAGTGGGAGGACTGAATCTGGGAGTTTCTCTTTTTATCCTTTTTTCCTATCGGGGTTATATACGGAGATTTTCTCTTTGGAGGCTGATAAGTACATTGGCAGCTGTTTTTATGATCTGGGGAATGCTGTTTTCCGGGCAGGCGGCCTCATCCATTGAACAGGGGCTTTACAGAGACCGGGTCATTCTTTCTGAGCAGACGCCCTATCAGAAGGTGGTAGTTACAAAGCACAGGGATGATTTAAGGCTGTTTATCAATGGAAATATTCAGTTTTCGTCCAGAGATGAATACAGATACCATGAGGCTCTGGTTCATGTCCCCATGGCTGCGGCAGCAGACCGGAGAAATGTACTGGTATTAGGGGGCGGTGACGGACTTGCAGTGCGGGAGATTTTAAAGTATCCGGATACGGAGAAGATTGTTCTGGTAGATCTGGACCCGGAAATGATAGAGCTGTGCAGGACAAACAGGGATATAAGAGAGCTGAATCAGGGATCATTGGACAATCCCAGGCTTAAAATTTGCCCTGAAGATGCATACGGCTATCTGGAAGATAATTATAAGGATAAAGAGGGGATTCGGTTTGATGTGATCATAGCAGATCTGCCTGACCCTAACAGCGAGACTTTAAATAAGCTTTATACGGATTTGTTTTACAGGCTGTGCCGGAATAACCTTACGGATCATGGGGTGCTGGCGGTTCAGTCTACAAGCCCCTACTATGCCCCGGACGCCTACTGGTGCATCAACAGGACGGTAGCCCGGGAATTTCCATTTGTATATCCCTATCATGTACAGGTGCCTTCGTTTGGGGACTGGGGCTTTCAGCTGGCTTCCTGCAATCCTGTGGATACAGAGACATTAAAGCCATTGCAGGAAGGAAAGTTTTTAAATGCCTCCAGTCTACAGGGGATGTTTTTGTTTGCAGGGGATGAGATGCCCCGGAGAGAGCAGCTGGCAGCCAATACGCTGTCAGAGCCAAAGCTTCTGCAGTATTATCTGGAGGCGGAGAGAAGCTGGGATTAGTTTATCCTATGCTTCAAAGCATACATTTCCCTGCATCCATACCTGGCCCTTAAAACGGCGTCCGGGAGCAGGCTCGCCTAAAAGATCAGCAGCGTTGATTGCAGCTGTAAAAAGCAGATCATTGCATTCCAGTCCTAAAAGAAAGATTTCTTCTCCGGTAATGCGGTTGGTTCTGCGGTCTACGGATAAAATAGTTCCGATGACAGAATACTGGTCGCATTCAATGCCGGAGGGCATAAAGCAGGTATCTACAATGGAATAAATATCTTCTCTTGCCACACGGCGTGATACAGAGGAGAAAAGATCAATATCTTCTACGGTCAGTGTTTCGATGGCTTCTTCATCCCCCCGTTTGGCGGCTTCGATGAGATGGCTGCGTTTGCTGGCCGCTTTTTTTCGGTCCTCAGTCTGTTTTGGGGTCTTCTGAACCGGAAGAAGAATTTTGCCCTGAATGGACAGAGCTGAGAGAGAAGCGCTCTTTGGAAGGACCGGCTGGCTACTCTGAAGGCGCAGGCGGTATTCCATAGAATTTTCCATATAAAAAATCAGGGAAATCCCCACCCGGTATTCATCCAGGAGACCTGCAAAGGTTTCACGTTCCGTATGACGCTGGATGGAACAGTCTGCGGTGGATGTAACCTGGCTGCTTTCTACATATGGGAAATAATATTCCTGCTTGAATATTCCTTTTTGGCTTAAACGTCCTGCAATGGCAACTCCCATGCCGGGAGCCGTCTGGGCCCGCAGTTCACAGAACAGTTCACCGTCGGCTTCCTTTAAAATATCAGATCTGGAGGCGTCTTTGGCAAGCTTTTTTAAAAGCTTATCCAAATCCTGACGGGAGGTATACTGACTGAATCCAAGGGTTCGCATATATTTGTGCATGATGTCACCTTCTTTCTGAAAAACCATTCAGCCCATTATAGCTTACTTTTATAGAGATTGCCAGTGTTTTTTTCGGGTAAGCTCCGGGATGCCGTATTGACAGCCCATGTTAAGATAATAAATATGACATTAAAAAATGGAAAGGAAGACCCATGGATCAGCTTACGAAAAAGCCGCTTTTTAATCCCCAGGGAGATACCAGTCTTAATGCAAGACGCATGATTGGGGGAAATACCACAAATTTGAACGATTTTAATAATATGCGTTATACCTGGGTTAAGGACTGGTACCGTCAGGCCATGAATAATTTCTGGATTCCAGAGGAGATCAGTTTGGGACAGGATAAAAAGGATTATCCGGAGCTGGCCCCCGCTGAACGGGCCGCCTATGATAAGATTCTGAGCTTTCTGGTGTTTTTGGACTCTATTCAGACAGCCAATCTTCCCAATATCGGGGAATATATTACTGCAAATGAGATTAATCTCTGTCTGAATATACAGACCTTTCAGGAGTGTATTCACAGCCAGAGCTACAGCTATATGCTGGATACGATCTGCAGTCCTGTAGAGCGTGACGCTATTTTGTACCAGTGGAAGACGGATGAGCACCTTTTAAGACGCAATACCTTTATTGGGGAATGCTATAATGGATTTCAGGAAAATAAAAGTCCCAAGGCCTTTTTGCGCGTCCTTATGGCAAATTATATTCTGGAAGGAATCTATTTTTATTCCGGATTTATGTTCTTTTATAATTTAAGCCGCAATGGAAAGATGCCCGGCTCGGCTCAGGAGATCCGTTATATTAACAGGGATGAAAATACTCATCTGTGGCTGTTCAGAAACATAATCCGGGAATTAAAGCAGGAGCGTCCGGAGCTGTTTACAGATGAAAACGTGAAAATGATGAAGGAGCTTCTGATGGAAGGTGTCCGTCAGGAAATTTTATGGGGCGAATATGTGATTGGAGACCGGATTTCCGGTCTGACAGCAGGGATGATCCGGGATTATATTTATTATCTGGGAAATCTCCGTTGGGTAAGTCTGGGCTTTGAACCTGTCTATGAAGGCTTTGAAAAGGAACCTGAAAATATGGCCTGGGTCAGCCAGTATTCCAATGCAAATCTGGTAAAGACCGATTTTTTTGAAGCCCGCAGTACCGCCTATGCCAAGAGCACGGCTCTGATTGATGATTTATAAATAACCGGTTTTTGAAGATAAAAGAAAAGGATATGATATATGGAAATGATAATAAGGATGTTTAAGGGGGATACAGAGCTTCGGGAACTTTTAAGAACGGTATTAGAAGGAATACGCTCTGATTTTAAGGATGAACGGTACAGTATTGAGCTTCTGGCAGAAAAATTCCACAGCTTTGCCAAGTCCGGAATGGGGGAGCAGGACCTGTGGGCTGCTCTGGTAAAGGCAGCAGTGGAGCTTACCAGCGCCCAGTCTCCCGGATGGGAATTCATAGCGGCCAGACTTTTGGGAGCATCCTTTAAACGGGAGCTGTCAGGGCGGCTTAAATTGCTGGGAATCACAGATTTTTACAGTAAGCTCTGCTATCTGACAGAGGAAAAACTCTATGGAGATTATATTTTAGAGCATTACACAAAGGAGGAGATACAGGAGGCGGAGGGATTTCTGTGCCCGGAGAGGGATCACCTGTTTACCTTCTCCGGACTGGATCTGCTCCTTAAGCGCTATGTGATACACAGCCGCAGTCTGGAGCCTTTAGAAACGCCTCAGGAGATGTTTTTAGGCATTGCTCTTCATCTGGCTATGAAAGAGGAAAAAGACCGCCTGTGCTGGGTGAGAAGATTCTACGATATGCTCAGCCGGATGTATGTAACCATGGCTACCCCCACGCTTTCCAATGCAAGAAAGCCCTATCACCAGCTGTCCAGCTGTTTTATTGATACAGTTCCCGACAGCCTGGAGGGAATTTACAGAAGTATTGACAATTTCGCCCGTGTCAGCAAATTCGGCGGAGGAATGGGACTGTATTTCGGAAAGGTGCGCGCAGCCGGAAGCAGTATCCGGGGCTTTGAAGGTGCTGCCGGAGGAGTGATTCGCTGGATTCGGCTGGTCAATGATACGGCAGTAGCCGTAGATCAGCTGGGAATGCGTCAGGGAGCGGCTGCCGTGTATCTGGACGCATGGCATAAGGATTTACCGGAATTTTTGCAGCTTCGCACAAATAATGGTGATGACAGAATGAAAGCCCATGATATTTTTCCGGCGGTATGTTATCCGGACCGGTTCTGGCGGCTGGCAAAGGAAAATCTGGATGCGCCCTGGCATCTGTTCTGCCCCCATGAGATTCATGAAGTAAAAGGTTATTTTCTGGAGGATTATTTCGGAGAAGAATGGGAAACCCGCTATGAGGAATGTGTGGCAGATTCACGTTTAAGCCGCCGGACTGTGACCGTAAAGGAGCTGGTACGGCTGATTATAAAGTCTGCGGTGGAAACAGGAACTCCCTTTGCATTTAACAGGGATATTGTAAACAGGGCCAATCCAAACAGTCACAGAGGAATGATTTACTGTTCTAATCTCTGCACGGAAATTGCGCAGAATATGTCGCCTATGGAAACCGTCAGCCAGACTGTTGAGACAGAGGACGGTGATCCTGTAGTTGTTGCAAGAGTACGTCCGGGTGATTTTGTGGTATGTAATCTGGCAAGCCTTTCTCTGGGAAATATTCCTTTGGAGGAGGACGGTGTTTTAGAGGATACGGTGCGGACCGCAGTACGGGCATTAGATAATGTAATCGGTCTTAATTTTTATCCTCTTCCCTATGCAGAGCTTACAAACAGTGCATACAGAAGCATTGGACTGGGGGTTTCCGGATATCACCATATGCTGGCAAAACGGAGAATTAAATGGGAAAGTCAGGAGCACCTGCGGTTTGTGGACCGGCTCTTTGAACAGATCAGTCAGGCAGCTGTTGAGGCCAGCGCAGATCTGGCAGAGGAAAAGGGCAGCTATCCGCTGTTTGAGGGCAGCGGCTGGCAGACAGGAACTTATTTTTCCAGACGGGGATATACAGGCAGCCGGTGGAGGAGGATTGCTGAAAAGGCAGCCAGAGGAATGCGTAATGCCTATCTTTTAGCTATTGCTCCTACCAGTTCTACCAGCATTCTTTCAGGAACTACAGCCGGTATTGATCCCATTATGCACCGTTTCTATCTGGAAGAGAAGAAGGGAGCCATGCTTCCAAGGGTGGCTCCGGAGCTGACGCCCGAATCCTACTGGTATTATAAAAATGCCCACCTGTTAGATCAGACCTGGAGCATAAAGGCATGCGGTGTCCGCCAGCGTCATATCGACCAGGCTCAGAGCATGAACCTGTATATTACCAACAGCTATACCTTCCGCAGGGTTTTAAATCTGTATATTCAGGCCTGGGAGCAGGGGGTAAAGACCATTTACTATGTCCGGTCCAAGTCTCTGGAAGTGGAGGAGTGTGAGAGCTGCTCTTCATAACAAAATCATTTCGATTCTGTAAAAAACAGCCGGTTCCGGAAGTATATAAGCCCGGAACCGGCTGTATCATTTAGCGGATGTTATTATCTGCCGGTATGATAATCGCTGCAATCACATAGGCAGCGATTCCGGCGCCTGCGGTAACGCAGGTGAATATGGCCCAGGCCAGACGCACAAGGGTCGGATCAATGTCAAAGTATTCTCCGATTCCTCCGCATACGCCGCTGAGCATACGGTTGGAAACAGAGCGGTATAATCGTTTATTCATAGTCAGAAGGACCTCCTTTGTATTGAAATGTTAAATAAAGTTTTGGGCTCAGATGCAGTCATCCAGATGCTCCATAATCCGGTGAATCCGGTGGGGACGGAATCTGGGGTAGGAGGCGCCTCCCATGGCTGCTCCGCAGGCGGATAGAAACAGTCCGCTGAGAAGAAAAATCAGGCCTGCAATGATGCAGAAACGTATCAGTTTATTCATCTCTGTGACCCCCCTTTATGAAGCATTCCGCTGATCCAGTCTATAAGTCCGCATATGAGACGGGGAATCAGCTTACCGTAGAACAGGAGACATAGGGCCAGCAGAAGGAAGCCTGCTCCCAGGGCGGCCAGTCCCGTTCCGGCAGTGAAGATGCCCTGAATGGGGTGGATAAATAGAGATACAACCCCCAGAGGAAGGGCAAGAATTGCTGTAATAAAAGCGCCTCCGGTTAAAACTCCAAGGCTGATAAGAAGCAAAAAGGCGATGACTGCCAGGGCTGTTACCGCACCTGCGATACTGCCTCCAATTCCCAGAAACAGAGGTGCTCCTACGATGAGAAGTATGATCCATAAAAGGAGCTTTAACAGACGGCTGGTTCGCGGGCCGGAACGGCTGGTCTGTGAACCGGAGCGGTTACGCTGTGGATCGGAGCGGTCAGTTTTATGGAAATCCTCCGACGCCTGAGAACCGTTTTCTGTCGGAACAGGATCTGGCATTGTCAGCTCATAGCCCGGATCTTTAAAACGGGAATTTTCATAGCCTCTGTCTGTAAATTCACCTGCCGCATCCGGGTTGCCGGAAAGACCGGTTCGGATGATGGAAGCAATCCGTTCCGGACTTCCAAGCTCGTTTGTGATATCGGCATCAGATCCAAAGCCTGCTTCATCAAGATAGTTTTCGTAGTAGTCCAGAGCATCCCTGCGCTCATCATCGCTGATATCCTGAAGCAGATAGGAAAGCTGTTTCATAAATTGTTCTCGATTCAAGAGTCCCCCTCCTTTATGATCTGGGAAATCTTCTGGGAGTAGACCGCCCATTCTCTTCGGTAAAGCTGCAGCTGCAGCCGTCCCTGTTCTGTGAGCCGGTAATACCGGCGGTTTCTGCCGTCAATAGCCTGGTCATAGACCTCCAGACAGTCATCCTTCTGCAGACGCCGCAGTACTGGGTACAGAGTTGACTCGGATATGTCGAGGGCTTCACGGACCTGCTGTGTGATCCGGTAGCCGTAGGTACCCTCCTTCTCCCGTGAGACGGCAGCCAGTACAATGGCATCCAGAAGGGCAGAGCCGGTGTTGAATACCATAAGCATCCCCTCCGTGTGTCGGTAAAAGCGATGCTCCTGTCTGCCCGTCAGGCGGTCAGGACACATCGGCTGTTATGAATTGTTACAACAATATTATATGGCGTATAATATTATATGTCAATAAAAGAAAATCCAAAGAAAAAGGAGTGATTCGTTAGATTTTCTTAAGCTATTTTAGAAACTGTTTACCATGCGGTCAAACTTCGGACACAATTGCAGGGTATACTGTGTACCATAAACAAGCAGTCAGAGCTTTTTACATAGAACACAGCAGCGTTTACCGCTGCGGTATAGATTATTAAGCCGGTGGGGTTGGCATATGGACAGCCTTACCGGCTCAAACCAATTTATGGGGAGATTTCTCTCCCCACAGTCTTTTATATTCTCATCTATTGCTATTTTCCGGTTTTATCTTCAGTATTTCATCAAACAGGTTTTTATATTCCAGAATAATTTTCTCATTGCCAGCAGCAGAGACAGGACCAGTCTTTAAAAGCCGGCTGATTAAGGCGGCGGCTTCCCTCTGGTCTTCGGCAGTGCTGTTTCGGATATCCCGAATCATTTCATTGATATGGGAGCTGGAAATACCCATGACAGATCTGCGCATGGCGCGCATACGGCTGTTCAGGATACCTGTGGGAGGAAGGGCCTGGGCATAGGCGCTCAGGATATAGCCCTGAAGATCTTCAGCGGTCAGATTTAATTCAGCCAGAGCCTGACCGGTATTGTTAAATACGGAAAGAGTAGATTCGATATCCGGGTCTTCTGTGCTCCATAGCGTAAAGTAGCCTGCGGGGAGAAGAAAGTCAATACCACTGTCATAGGCGCGGCCCCGGTAACGTACTGCCGGCTTTACATATTTATCTCCTGCTGCAAGAAGATAGGGGAGAAAGCGTCCTTTAAATTCAGAAACTTTTTTAAAGTCTCCCAGCATTCGAAGTTCTTCAAGGGGGCTGTCAATGCAGGCGGCTGTTCGGCGGGCAGGAGAGTGATTCCACAGGGGGAAGGAGGAAGGATTGGAAAATATGAAACCGTTTTCATATGAGTAAGGAAGCTGGCTCAGTACAGCAGAACCATGATCCAGGATTCTCTCCAGCGCTCTCTGGTCAGCAGCTGCCAAAAAGATCAGATTTCTCCGGTTTACCAGTTTTTGGGCTACAGTATACAGGGTCCTGCTTATCTGTCTGCCTGCCTTTCTGGCAGCAGCGTCCTCAGGATAAGCCTGTTCCAGAGAAAGAGTATTTTGTATATTCTTTAAAAATCCGTAGATCTCAGGCGAGTTTAACAGGAAGCGGAAGCGGCTGTCCTGCCGTATATACCGTTCAGCCAGGCTGTAGGATAAAGAAGGGCCGTTTTCGCTTTTGGACAGATCGTAGTCCGGGAGGTATTTTTCGATCACCTGTGAAATCGTTTCCCTGTCTTCATAATTTCCGTTTTTCATCAGATCCAGAAGAAAATCAAGGCTGGTTTCAAAATCTTCCGTAAGCCCCGACCAGACTACGCTCATCATGGGACGGCTGTTTTCTCCTGCATCCTGATCAGGATACAGTTCGTCAAAGGTACAGTCATAGAGATATTCCTGCTCCATGTTTTTCTGCTGTTCTACGCAGAAGCGGCGGGTATCCAGTTCTGTAAGCAGCATTTGGTAGAGTGTAAGATAGTTCCACTCCTCGCCCTTTAATTCCCTCAGATCGAAAAAGAGCTGGTAGCTTCCGATTTCCGGAAGAGGGGAGGGAGAACCGCAGCAGGAAATTCTGCGGCGCATGCTCCAGAAAAAGTCAGGGTCCTCATCGGGTTCGGGAAGGTCCTTGGGCTGAATCAAAAAATCCAGACAGCTTTTGTCCTGAATGTTCCATTTTCTGAAATTCTCTGTTTCACAGATCAGAGCCTGAATTTCTTCCGGAGACATGGCAGCCTTTTTTTTCCTGAGCCACCGGTCACGGTCATTTTCCAGAGCTTCTGCCATGCCGGGGACAGGAACAGCAGCAGACAGTACGCTGGCGCTGGGGGATAAGAGCAGCTTTGTCAGCCTGCGAAGGATCGACTGTTCTTTGTCTGTGCTGAAGCGTTCAAAGGTGCGTTCGTAAAGGGGATAGTAGTCTGTCCGCCCGGTAAGGCTCCAGAAGCGCCCGATTTCCTCTGACAGAAGAAAACCCAGATGGGGCGTTTCCCTCATGAGAAGGTCTGTCAGCCGGTCTTCTTTTATCACAGCCTTATACAGTTCTTCTGCTATTCCCTTCTCTGCGATTTCTCCAAGTCCCTCATTGACTGCTTTGAAAAACAGTTCCCGCTGGTCTGCATCCCCGTTTTGAAGACGGAATTTTAAAACCGGTCGGGCCAGCGCCGTATCCAGATAAATGTCAATGATGTTGTTAAGGCCAATGGCTCTGGCGGCCCGCTGAACCGGAGACGTATCCTGGTCCATCATTCCGGCGCAAAGCCCCATACAGATCACATCCTCCTGGGACAGTCCGCTTAAATCAATGGTATAGTCAATAACAGAGGCATGCTCCGCAGGGCTTCCCTCATAGGCAGGGCTTTTGATTTCCGTTTTTCGAAGGCCGGGAGCCACAGGCTCTTCAAAGAGAGGGCGCAGATTAAGATTTCTGCTTTTAAAGCGTGATAAGTGTTTTTCATCCAGAAATCTCAGCACTGCATCCAGATCGGCGTCTCCGTAGAGGATCATCAGGCAGTTGGAGTAGTCATACAGCTGTTCGTAGGCATGACGAATTTTCTCAAAGGTGATTTCCTTATAATGAAAATGAGCTCTCCCCAAAAGATTGGAAGCAATCTGGCCATCATACAATGCCTGGGCAGCCGCGCTGTCGGCATTTTCCTCCAGATCTGTTAAATGTCCCCAGTCCTCGCTGAGAACCGTTCCCAGCATGGAAAGCTCCCCCTCGGCATCCTCCAGCTCAAAGCGCAGCCCCTCCCTGAGAAAGAACCGGCGGTCCTTCAGCGCGTCAGGCTCCTCCATGCAGCATAAAAATACATCCATAAGCTTTAGAAGCTGTTCCATGCTCAGGGAGCAGACCGGATAGCAGGTGCAGGTATTGTCTGTGATCCCATTCATAAAGGTGGAATAGCTTTTGCTGTCCATGTCAAAAAACACATCCCGGCTGGGATAGGAAGGGCAGGAGCAGAGCATCAGATGTTCTAATATATGATTGGAATCCAGAGCATCCAGCTGGGGAGTCCGATAGATCAGATTAAAGCCCAGCTCCCGGTCATCGTTATGGATATATAAAAGTCTGGCTCCGCTGAAGGGGTGGAACAGCTCCGCTGTTTCTGCTCCAAGCATGGAAATCGAGTTGCGCTCTGTGACGGTAAAGCCCCACAGAGTCTGGCCTTTTTCGGGCAGCCTTGACATGGCGAATCTCCTTTTTCGTGAAATGATGCCGGGGACAGCCCCCGTTGATACATGATTGCTTCACACGGTGTGCTCCCGCAATCATGAAATACAGTGCGTAAAAAATGCTGTACCGGCGGCAGTTTATCCGCAGTACAGCATATGGATACAGGGTTTATAAGAATCCGAAGCAGTGCTGTTTTATGCCAGCTGTGCCTTATATTCCTTTAATGCCCGTGCAAGCTGGTCGGGACATGAGGTGGGACGGGGGCCGCACTGTATGCCTTCCAGACGGCGGATTGCCTCGTCTACATCCATTCCCTCTACCAGTCTTGCAACGCCCTGGGTATTGCCGGAGCAGCCGCCTGCAAACTGAACATTGGTGAGCTTATTGCCGTCTACATCAAAGGTAATGGCTCTGGAACATACGCCGTGTGTTTTATATGTCATCATGATGATTAACCTCCATTGCTGTTTTATAAAGAATGCAGATTCGATTATGCCCCAAGGTGCATGGATTGTCAAGAAGATGCTTGAAAAAATGGTGCGGGCCACAGTATAATTGAGAAAAAGCGGTTTCCGTATGGAGCCGTCAACCATACAAGGAGGAAATGAAATGATAGCAATTATCGGAGCCATGGATGAAGAAGTGGCTATGTTAAAGGAAAAAATGACAGAGGTGCAGGTGGAAGTCCGGGCCGGCATGGATTTTTATAAGGGAAAGCTGGAGGGAAAGGATACGGTGGTAGTCCGTTCCGGTATCGGAAAGGTAAATGCGGCCATGTGTGCTCAGATTCTGGCGGATTATTATGCGCCCTCCTGTATCATCAATACGGGAATAGCAGGATCTTTGGATGCTCAGATCAATATCGGTGATATTGTGATTTCCACAGACGCTTTGCAGCATGATATGGATGCCCGTCCGTTTGGTTATGAGGCAGGACAGATTCCCAGGGTAGATACTCTTTCATTTCCGGCAGATGAAAAGCTGGTTTGTCTGGCAAAGGAATGCTGCAGCCGGGTAAATCCGGAGATCGGCACCTTTACAGGCCGTATTGTTTCCGGGGATCAGTTTATTTCCGATAAAGATAAAAAACAGTGGATCAGGGAGACTTTTTCCGGTATGTGTACAGAGATGGAGGGAGCGGCCATTGCCCAGGTGTGCTATTTTAATCATATCCCCTTCCTGATCCTGCGTGCCATTTCCGATAAGGCAGATGACAGTGCCGGTGTGGATTATGCTGTTTTCGAGGCTCAGGCTATACGCCACAGTGTAAACCTGATGGCGGAAATGGTTCGCTGCATGGAGTAATATTTTACCTTAAGAATCGTTTCGTGGGGGAATTTGACGAACGATTCTAGGGGTTCTCAACTTCCCAAATCCAAATCCCGGACTATAATAGACCTTACCGAAGCCGCTCGGACCATTTTCGGAAAATGATCCAGACCTGCAGGGGCGGCTTTGTCGGCCTGCAGCGGCCTACAGGCTGCGGAAAAATGATGGTAATGCGTTATAGAAAGGGGAATTGGTTATGATGAGTTTTTTAGAGACTGGAAGAGCTCTGTATCTGCTGGCAGCAATTTGTCTGGGAGGAATTATGGTAAGGCTGGCAGCGGGAAGCTTCTATAAATGTCTGATTCGGGAGAGCTCCAATCTGGCGCTTGCAAAAAACCGGTATCTGCGCGCTCTGCGTCAAAATGCGGAGGATACATACAGAATCAATATGGGAATGAATAACACCAGGGTGTATCTGGAGCGCCAGATTTACAGTCTGCGTTTCATGGGAATCAGCCTTCAGGGATTTGAAAATCTGGGAGGACAGCTGACGCTTTTATGCTTTCTCGCAGGAGGGGCGGCGGCGTTCCTTTCCTATTGGAACAGAAGCGATAATTACTACATTGTCCTGTACGGCGTTATGGGTATCTTTGGAGGAATGGTCACTGTGTTTGTGGATTATGGTGTGAATCTGGATGCAAAGCGTCAGCAGCTTCTCACCTGTCTTCAGGACCATATGGAAAATGTTATGTGGTCCCGCATGGAGCGTGAAACAGCGCCGGATCAGCAGACTGCTCCGGCAGCAGAGGAAGAACGCCGGGAAGCGGCGCCTGTCCGTGCCATAGGAAGAGACCGCAGGCTTCATGCCAGACGCAGCGCAGAACAGACCGCAGCCAGCAGGGAAAATCTCAGGGAGATATCCAGAGATTCCAGAGAAGACCGTTCCGGTGAAAACTGGCTTCAGGATCTGAATCCGGACCAGAAACGGATGCTGGGCGAAATGCTTAAGGGGTTTATATCCTGATCATAGTTATGAGATTTGGAGAGATGTGCTGCTCCCGGTTCCCTTGGGGACTGGGGGCAGCTTTTTTGGTGCGCCTTGCGGCGCACGTTTCTAACGGGTGAAAGTTCCCAATCCGCCCTAGTAGTGGGAAGGATACAGCCAAGACCAAGGGTGTCCATCGTGAGGTGGAATCTGAAGGAAGGTGGAGGCAAATCTCTGGTCTGA
>JABLTT010046602.1_pt1 | contig 81675 bp, 80 predicted proteins | sample 7160061 | NCBI WGS metagenome assembly JABLTT01 (sample SAMN14651232, study PRJNA627086) | human gut metagenome | isolation source: feces | host: Homo sapiens | reverse complement strand
GTAAGCGTTGTTTTGCCGTGGTCTACGTGTCCTATCGTTCCGATATTGATATGCGGCTTATTTCTTTCGAATTTCTGCTTTGCCATTTTCATTTCCTCCTATAAAATAGTTCAAACTAATGGAGCTGCTGAGCAGACTTGAACTGCCGAACCTCCTCATTACCAATGAGGTGCTCTACCGACTGAGCTACAGCAGCAAACTAACTTTATGGTACTATATTTTAATCTCGGTGTCAATAAAATTGCTGAGCCTGAACACCTTTATTTTTCCTGCCTTATACCCTCTTTTACAAATTCCCGGTAAACGTCATATGCCTCTTCATAGCTTTCATATTTACTGTCCCCTCTCCTGTCCGGAAGGTCATAGTTCTCATCGATATATTCAGAAAGATACGATGTATATTTTTCCGCTCCAAGGAAATTCACATGCTTGCTGTTGTAAAAATCAGTTTTCCAGTTTATACCTACAGCCTTAGCCATCTCTTCCGTATTAAAATCAAGGACTTCATATCCCCTTGACCTTACCATATCTATCGCCGTATTGAACTTTTCCGCTTCACCCTCCTTCATCGAATAAGGAGATAATACGAAAAGCACTTCCTGATCAAGTCCGTCGCAGTAATCCAGCAATTCTGCAAGCACTTCTTCAGCTTCAGGCGAAAGATCAGCTTTTCCATCTGAATAGACAGGCTCGCTCTGAGCCACTTGCTGTCTCGTCTTGGGACTCATAACGTATCCCTTGGTCTCATTCTTCGTATTGGTCAGCAGTACATCTCCCATAGTCAGATTCCCGCTCTCAAGCCTGCTGTGATACTTTATGAGCGGCACATAATAATCCCATTTGCTGTCATCTATATCGCTGAGCTCTCCCTCAGCTCCTTCGGTGAATTCCAGCGCTTTATCTATGGCATCCGTTCTGTTGCTGGAATATTTCATGCTGTCAGTCACTCTTCTGATATGAGCATCCGTTATCATGTCCTTGTTCTTCAATACCCACCTGAGCTCTATTATGTACATCTGCGGGTCCTGTGTCTTTTCCACTTCTTCTATGAGATTGGGAACAAAAAACAGAGGCATTCCCATAGTTGCCAAAGTAAAGGACGCCAGTCCGGTATCATCATAGACCTGTGGCGCTATAAAATACCTGTTGGATGCACTTGTTCCGAAATACACAAGATCTATAGAGTTTTCCTCCTCTGCATAAAAAGCATTGAATATTTCTTTATTGGAATCAGAATCCGACAGTCCGAACACTTCATTCAAATACGCAAAAATAAGAGCCGCAAGCACGACAAATATCGCGGCTCTTATCACTGTTTTCTTCTTTCTGTTTTCAGAGGGTCTTGTCTCTTTGCCCGTCATATCAGTGTTTTGCATTCCAGCTTATTCCTCGTCATCGTTTTCTTCCCACAGGGCATCATTGAACATTTTCCACATCTGTCCGTATCCTTCAGATGCCGGTGTCACAGGTTTAGGAATGTTGTTCTCAGTGTCTATTTTTATCTCACCCTTTTTAGACATGAGAATTATCCTGTTCCCCAGCACGAGAGCTTCCTGGATATTGTGAGTTATGAATATAACCGTTGCATCCTGCTGCTCTTTTATTCTTAAAAGCTCTGCCTGCAGTTTGTTCCTTGTCATTGCATCAAGGCTGGCAAAAGGTTCATCCATCAGTATTATCTTCGGATTCAGCGCAAGACCTTTCGCTATAGCCACTCGCTGCTTCATACCGCCGCTGAGCTGATGAGGATACAGATCTCCCTTATCACCCAATCCTACCATATCAAGGTGCTCCTGCGCAATCCTTTCAAGTTCATCTTTATCTTTTATACCATTTATCTTAAGAGGATACTGTATATTTTTCTTCACAGTTTTCCATGGTAAAAGCTGATTAAAATCCTGAAACACCATGATACGGTCTATACCGGGCTTATCAACTTTTTTACCTTCTACAAGTATATCTCCCTCGTAATCTTCAAATCCTGCAATACATCTTATAAGTGTTGTTTTCCCGCATCCTGACGGACCCAGTATGCAAAGAAAATCACCTTTGTTTACAGTAAGACTGAGATCTTTGATTATATCCCTCGAATCCGGCGAATCGTGATAATTTTTCGTAAGTCCTTTTGCTTCCAGCAGTCCGCTCATCTCACCATCCCCCATTTCTTTACTGTATTCCTCTCTATAACGCGGAACACTCCGTATTCTATTATTATACCGATTATGATTATGACTATCAGAGTGGCGAATACACCTGCAATATCGAAGTTTGTCCTTCGCATGAATATATACCATCCGATACCGGCTCCCGAGCCTGTCGTACCAAATATCATCTCAACGCTCAAAAGCCCTCTCCAGGCTCTCGCCCATCCTACTCTCATACCTGAAAGCACGCTGGTGAATGCCGCCGGCAGATATACTCCCCTTACGAGGGAAAGTCCTTTAAGACCTATATTTCTGCCGCTTTCTATATATATATTCGATATAGATTTGAATCCGTCCATTATACTCCTGGACATCGGCCAGAGTATCGAGTGTACAACTATAAAGATTATGGTGCCCTCTCCTATGCCGAACCACAGTATCGCAAGAGGCAGAAGAGCCACGCCCGGGAGAAGATCGCATATGGATACTATCAGGTTATATATAGCATAGAATATCTTACTGACAACTGCTATGCTCGAAAAAATAAATGCCAGCACGATACCTATCGCAAGACCTTTTATTATAAGAGACATGGAGTACAGCGTGTATTCCATAAGGCTGTTGTCTCTGAATCCTTGTATAAAACTGTCCAGTATTTCCTTGACCGACGGAAACATTATCTCCGGAAATGCCTGCATCTGATAAACTGCCTGCCATGCAGCAATAAAGCATACTATAAATATTATCTGTGTCCTAACTTCCTGCTTCATCCTTAGTTTCCTTTCACGTTATCAAAAGCCAGATCACTCATAGACGACGGGCCTTCGTTTTCAAGAAAATCGTTTTCAGACATAAATTCCGCCATATCCATTACGCCCTTTGTCTCAGTGGAATAAACGCACGCAGGATCGTTGAGCCATTCAAGCATAGTCTGAGCATCTACGTCCTCTGCTTCGCAAAGCATTTCAGCAGCTTCTTCCTTATTTTCGTTTATCCATGTTATCGCTTCTTCCAAAGCACTTACTACTGCCTGATAGAGTTCAGGATTTTTTTCATACAGATCCGTAGAAGCCATCATAACTATGAATGAATTGCCGTCGGGCCACACGCTTTCAAGGCCTTCAACTTCGTGTATACCTTCTTCCGCCGCTTCTTTATATACATAAGGTGACGTCGTGAGCTGACATTCAACACTTCCTGAAAGAAGCGATGACATTCCATCCGGATGAGACATTGCAACGATGTTGTTATCAAGAGCGTGTGCATCTCCCAGCTCAGCTTCTGCTGCCATCGCCAGAAGTACATGCTGTATGCTTCCTATATTTACAAGAGCTATTTTCTCATCTGTTATATCGGAAAGAGATTGAATATTTTCATCGTTTGTCATTATCTTGTGAGGCTGCGCTGATACGTTTGCAGCTATTTTATAAGGAACGCCGCTGGTGACTCCCGTAATAGCAGGGCCTACTCCCATAGCGCCTATATCCACATCTCCCGAAACGACACCTTCATTTATGGCCGAGCCCGAATTGAGGATCGAATACTCAACTTCCGCTCCATCATAGTATTTCTCCACCAGTCCCTGTTCTTTCATAACTTCAAACGGAGCATACGCCATGCCATACTGATAAGCAATGGTAACGCTGTCTGATCCGCTTTCCGATGAGCTTCCTCCGCATGCCGAAAGCCCGAAAATCATTCCTGCCGCAGCTACTGCTGCGATGATTTTTTTACACTTCGCTTTCATTTCTTTCTCCTTGCAAGTAAATATAATCTAATATATTTTCAAAGAGATCCTCATGCGTCCTCCTACATAAAAGACGCTTTCAATATCTCTATGAATTCAGATGCAGCTTTTGAGAGATATTTGTTCTTCGGATATATGACGTATATATCTCTGGAACATATTTCCGGGTCCACCATGTAGAACTTTGGAAAATTTTTGAATCCGCTGTTTCTTATACAGCTTTCCGTCATCAGTGATATCCCGGCTCCCGCTAAAGTAAGGGCATAGCTTGTCATAGTCTGCTCAACGCATATGCTGTGTATCGGATCGAACTTATACTTTTCAAACAGTTTATGCATGAGCACTCCTATATGCTGATCCTCTTTAAGTATCACAAAAGGCATATTCCTGAGAAGTCCGAAATCTATCCTATCCCAGTCTTCTTTTGAAGTGTCTCCTTTCCCTTGCAGAGATCTTATCCTCTCAAGGCTCACTTCTTTACCCTCCAGCAATCTGTTCACATCCCAGTCCTGCGGCACACACACGAATATTTTCTCATTGAACAGCTTTTCATAATGAAATCTTTCATCCATTTCCATCGGATGAGCAATGAAAACATCCACCATGCCGTTGAGAGCTTTGACTGCTATCTCCGGTATCTTCCCGTCTATTATCTCTATATCTATCCCCGGATAATTTTTAGAAAAACTGCTGACTGCGCCGGGAAGATAGCTTACGTTGAAAAAACTGGCGCCTCCTATAGTAAGGCTTCCCTGTCTCATATCCTCTATATCCGATATACGCTGCATGAACTCTCTGTTCACCGCAGAGATCCTGTCAGCGTATTCAAGATAAAGCTTTCCTCCCTCGGTAAGCTCAAGAGGCTGCTTGGATCTGTCGAATATAACTGTGCCCAGCTGTTCTTCCGCCTTTTTCAGCCTTATACTCAAAGCCGGCTGCGATACATCCAGCATTTCAGCAGCAGCCGAAATGCTTTTTGTCTCTGCTATAGCCGCTATGTATTCCGCTGCTATGAATTTATCCATCTCTCATCCCTCATCTTTCTGTGCTGCCGGCTGATATCCCAGCCGAAACAGTCGCATTTCGCAAGCTTATAAATTTTTAATTATAAGCTTATAAATTTAATTTTATAACGTTGATATTTTAATTCGCTTATGTGAAAAATACGTGTATTTTAACGAAAAAAGCAATCTTATGTTATAATTGGTATAATTTTGACTTATTTTTTATACAGGAGGAAACAAATGAAAATATATCCATCGGTTGTTGAAAACATCGCACGAAATGCAGCAGACCATCCTGATAAACTTGCCCTTGCTGATGAAAAAATGTCGTACACGTACGGGCAGCTTTGGAAAGCCATCCTCAGTCTGTCTGCTAAACTGAAAGAATACGGTGTGAATAAAGAAAGCTGCGCTGTAGTGGAATGTACTCAGAACGCTTCGTACATGATATGTGAATTCGCGATCCAGCTCATAGGCGGTATCTTCGTGCCCCTTGAAAAAAACGCAGCGCCCGAAAGGATAAAGGAGATCTCAGATGATACGAATGCAGTGATACACATAGGAAAATCACCTATTGAAAAAAGCACATCCTCTGCCGCCTTCATAAACATATCGGACATCGCCGATATGTGCAGCATTTCATCGGACAGCTGTGATCTCGACGATATATCGTTTCCTTCCGGTGACGACACAGCTGAAATACTTTTTTCAACAGGTACGACAGGGAAATCAAAAGGTATCGTGCTGACCCACACCAACGATACTGCACTGGCCGAAAACGTCATGCTCGGCGTTAAAATGAAAAAAGACAACGTTGAATTGGTCCCTATGCCTTTAAGCCATTCCCATGGCCTGAGAAGGACTTACGCAAATCTTGTCAACGGAAGCAGTGTTGTATTCGCCGACGGAGTCACTCTGCTCAAAAAAGTATTCAACCTGATGGACCTGTACAAAGTCACATCCATGGATCTGTCTCCAAGCATGCTCTCAATAATATTCAAACTGTCCAGGGACAGACTTGGTGATTATGCAGACATACTCGATTACATACAGCTCGGCTCGGCACCTCTTCCTGAAGAAGACAAACTCCATCTGAGCCGAATACTTCCAAACACGAGACTCTACAATTTCTACGGCAGTACAGAGGCCGGATGTTCATGCATACTCGATTTCAACTCAGTTTCCGGGAAGCCCGGCTGCATTGGAAAACCTGCAAAAAATGCCCATTTCATAGTAGTAGACAAAACAGGCAAAGAAATCGAATCATCCAAAGATAACCTTGGATTTCTGGCAAGTTCCGGCTCCATAAATATGAAATGCTACTTCAACGCTCCCGAACTGACAGCAGAAGCCACCAGGGGAGGCAGTGAATACATATATACTAAAGATCTCGGATATATAGACGAAGAAGGATATATATACATGCTCGGCAGACAGGACGATGTCATAAACTACGGCGGTATCAAGATATCTCCTGAAGAAATAGAAAGCATAGTGATAAAAAACGAAACGATAGACGACTGCGCCTGCGTACCTGTCAAAGATCCTCTCACAGGTCAGGCACCGAAGCTGTTTGTGAAACTGCATGAAAACACCGAATACGATCAGAAATCATTCAAAGCCTTTCTCGCAGAACATCTCGATGCCAACAAGCAGCCTAAATACATCGAAGTAATAGATGAGATCCCGCGCACATTCAACGGAAAAATTAAAAGGAATGTACTCATGGAAAAAGAAAAGATATAAAGCACAAGCTTTATATCTTTAAAAAACAGTCTTAAAATCCTCTGTATATGAATGCGCTTGCATCATAGCCCGGACCGTATACTCCGAAAATAAGGACGGCTGCAAACGCTCCGAGGAAGAGCAGCCATCTCACAGCCAGCGGTTTGTCCGCTACCGTGTCCCTTATACCGGCTCCTTTCTCCTGCTTGAAACTGATCGCAAACCATATGATACAGCCTGCAAGCAGTATTAGAAAATCCGCACTATCAAGACCCAGGGCAAATATCTGATCTGTAAAGTCCGTACTTCCGTTTCCTGAAAAAATGGAGGCAAACATGGTCAAGGCAACACCGAAAGATGCCGCCCTCGGAAACATCCTTCCTATCACGATGAGGAAAAATGTCCTGATTATACAGAATATCTTCCACCCAAGGCTCTCTGTGTTTATACGGAGAGCTTTTGTCATTTTCTTAAGATACGGCTCAAGGAGAAGTCCCAGGATTATTATTCCTCCGTTGTACAGTCCATAGGCTATGTATTTGAATTCAGCCCCGTGCCACAAGCCTATCGTAAGGAATGTGGCCATCTGTGCAACGAGAACAGGAAACAGTTTTCCTATCCTGTCTCCGAATATTTTTCTCAAACTTTTCCCTGCTTTTCCGAAAGTTTTTGAAAGAGATATGGAAAAAAATATATAATCTCTGCACCAGAAGCTGAGAGACATATGCCATCTGCGCCAAAACTCCGATATGCTGTCTGAAAAATACGGACGCATGAAATTGTGCGACATTTCTATACCCATCATACGAGCTGCGCCTCTGGCTATATCTATGCCACCTGAAAAATCGCCGTATATCTGTATCGTATAGAACAAAAGCGCAACAAATACGATACCGCCGCTGTAATCAGAATAATTGTCAAACACCTGATCGACCAGTATCGCTGCTCTGTCTGCAATGACAAGTTTTTTGAAAAATCCCCACAGCATGAGCTGTGCGCCGTATGTCAGATTCTTATATGAAAAAGAATGGCCCTCATAGAGCTGACCTGCCAGTTCATCGTATCTGGCTATAGGTCCCTGCACCATCTGAGGAAAAAATGACACGAAAAGAGCAAATTTGAATATATTGTCATCTGCATCTATTTTGCTTCTGTAAATATCGATGATATATGCAGCAGTCTGAAATGTATAAAAGGATATCCCCAAAGGTATGAGTATCCCCAGGTCTAATCTTTCGCCAAGGCCTAAAGCCGATGCCGCAGATTCTATTATATCAGAGAAATATTTTACTACCGCGAGTACGCCAAAATTGGCGATCAATATTATTGCCGCCATTTTGCGCTTTTTCTTCTGTACAGCAGCCTTCAAAGCCTTTTTTTCGTCTTTTGAAAGCTCTTCTTTATGTTCTTTTAAATATGCTTTGTGCTCGCTGTTCTGTCTTCCTATATATCTTCCCCCGCAAAAGGTTATCACGGTGGTGAAAATCAAGAAAAGAAACGTTCTGGGACTTGATATAAGATAAAATGCATAACTCGCAGCAAGCAGGACCAGCCACCTGGCCTTACCCGGAAACGCGTAATACAAACATATAACAACAGCCAGGAAAGCCAGAAAGTAAAAAGAAGTAAACGCCATCTGCTGTTCCTCTGTATCCTATCTTATTCCTGCGCTCTCGTTATCAGGTCTACCATGGCATCTACCGAATTAAAGTTTTCCGGCAAAAGATCTTCCACTGAAATTTCGATATCGAATTCGTCGTTCAGTTCTCCCACTATCGATACTATATCTATAGACTCCAGCATTCCGTCATCTATAAGCTTAGTACTGTTTTCAAAATCAATGTCGCTTCTTATTCCCGTAAGGATCTCAATTACTTTTTCCCTCATATGTCTGTGATTCCTTTCTGCCAGCTCTCTTATCAAATGATCAGATAAAGCCGGGCGCCTATGTTTTCTTCGCGTATCCCCCGCAACATGGATATTATTTTAGCATTTATGTCCTGATGAATCAAGATTATAACTTCTACTGCCAAATATATCCGACTATTTTTTTCTTGATCCTCTGCATCGCATTGTCTATGGACTTATAATTTTTTCCAAGTTTTTTTGCGACGTTCCCGTAATCTCCATCCTTTATTATTTCACTCAGCACCTGCATCTCAAAATCGCTGAATATATTGTCCCCGTTGTGCATTATGTAGTACACTACATCCTTTATTATTATAAACGCTTCAGGATTGCCTACAGACCCGGCTTTTAAAGTATCCGCCAGAGTTATATCTTCATTCTCCCTTCCAATCGGTTTGCTCAAAGGTACAGAATTATTCAGCGGCTTGTTCTTTTCTCTTCCCGCAGCCCGTATCGCGTTTATTATCTGGCTCGTTATGCAGACTCCGGCAAATGTCCCAAAAGACGCATCTTTTAAAGGATCATACTGCCTGATGGCTTTGAGCAGACCTATCATACCTTCCTGTACGATATCATCCTCATCAGCTCCCGCCATAAAATAATAATGGGACTTTCGCTTCACAGTTTCCTTATACTTGCGCATAAGGAACTCCTCTGCTTTTAAATCTCCCTCCTGCGCCATAAGCACAAGATCTTTATCTGATTTTTCCGCATAAACATCTTTTATATCGTTGAGTTTATCTGAATTATCATTGACTGTATTCATCGTATTCCTCTCTGCCTTACGATCTCATACATCGTTATCGCAGCAGCATTCGAAGCATTCAGAGAGTTCAGATTCCCCTTCATTGGGATAGACACTGTAAAATCGCACTTTTCTTTAACGAGGCGGCTTATTCCCGATCCTTCCCCGCCTACAACTACTGCCACAGGTCCTGACAGGTCGCTTTCATAGACAGAACTTCCGTCCATATCGCACGCCGCAGTCCATATACCGCGTTTTTTCAATGCCTCTATTTCTCTCGCCAGATTCGTAACTCTGGCACACATAACGTATTCCACTGCTCCCGCAGATGTTTTATAAACCGTATCGTTTACGGAAACGCTTCGCCGCTTAGGGATTATCACTCCATGAGCTCCTGCGCACTCAGCTGTACGCATTATCGCCCCCAGATTGTGCGGGTCCTCTATTCCGTCCAAAATAACGAGAAAAGGGGCTTCATTCTTTTTTTCCGCTTTCCTTATCATATCTTCAATACTGCAGTAAACATAATCCGATACCGCCGCTATTACTCCCTGATGATGCTCTCCCGGCGCTATCCTGTCGAAAGCGTTTTTTTCACTGTAATAAAGCGGTATCTTTTTTTCACGTGCTATGGCTGCAATCTTCTTCACTGAGCCTTCAGCGCCCTTTACCACAGTTATCTTATCTATTTCTCTGCCGCTTTTAAGAGCTTCTAATACGGCATTTCTACCTGTTATTACTTCGGACATATTTAAAAAACCTGTACTTTACACCTTTTTCTTCCTGCATTTCGCTTTCCCACTGAACCTCGAATCCGCCTTCTTTATCGAGATCCGGGAAATACCTGTCGGCTTTGAATTTATCGTATATCTTAGTTACAAAAAACGTATCGCATATGTCGAAAAACTCTCTGTAAATTTCCGCTCCCCCTGCTACAAATATGCTTTCCGCATCGAAGGCAGAGATAAAATCCATAACTTCTTCAACAGAATGACATATCATACAGCCGTCTTTTGAGTAGTTTTCATCCCTTGTCAGCACTATATTCGTCCTGTTCGGGAGCGGCTTGGCTCCCGGAAACGATTCCAGTGTTTTTCTTCCCACGATTATATGATTTCCTGTAGTCTTTTCTTTATAATATTTCAGCTCTCCCGGCAAATGCACAAGCAGTCTGCCTTCATTCCCTATTGCCCAGTTTTCGTCTACGACCACTATGCTGTTCATTCAACTCTCCTTTTAAACCGCTACCGGTATGTTTTTTATCTGAGGATTTTTTTCATAATTTTCTACTGCTATATCGTCAACTGTGAAATCATAGAAATCTTTGATCTCCGGATTCAGCCTGAATTTAGGAGCAGGATACTGAGGTCTTTCTATCATTTCTCTGATTATATCCACGTGTCTGTCGTATATATGCGCATCCGCAATGACGTGCACCAGCTCTCCCGCCTTCAGTCCGCTTACCTGAGCCAGCATATGAAGAAGTACCGAATACTGTACTACGTTCCAGTTGTTGGCAGTCAGTATGTCCTGGGAGCGCTGATTGAGCACCGCATTCAATCTGTCCCCTGTGACATTGAACGTCATGCTGTAAGCACACGGCTCCAGTCCCATTTCCGTAAGATCTGCAAAATTATACATATTCGTCATTATCCTTCTGGAATAGGGTGTATTTTTAAGCTGCCATATCACATTATCGACCTGATCCATCTCCCCGTGAGGAAACTTATACTTTACTCCCATCTGATAACCGTAAGCCTTGCCTATAGTTCCCTCTTCATCTGCCCATTCATCCCATATATGGGTGCTGAGATCATTGATGTTGTTTGATTTTTTCTGCCATATCCACAGCATTTCGTCCACCGCCGACTTTATTGCCGTAGGTCTCAGAGTCAATGCAGGGAACTCTTCCTGAAGATCATATCTGTTCACTATCCCGAATCGCTTAATGGTATGGGCCGGCGTACCGTCCTCCCACTTTGCTCTAACAGTCTGTCCTTCACTTGAGAATCCGTTGTCAAGTATATCGCGGCACATATCCGCAAAAAGCACATCCGCTTTGCTCATTTTATCCCTCCGATCAAAGTATCACGTATTTTATGATTATTCCTATCAAGCCCAAGACAATGATGACGATATAGGTCTTTTCCGTATATGTAAGGTTTTTAAGACCCTTTGTGGTAACGCCTTCTTCCTTCTGACGTCTCCTGTTTTCCTCATCGTATTCCATATTTGTCTTGTAATAATCCATGAGGACATCCTTAGTCTTATTCCTCACTTTTCTCTTTTTTTTATTTCCCATCTCGTCCTCCTGCGATATTCACAGCTATATCAATAACCCATGTGAGCCGTTCTGTCTGTTCTGTCAAATAAAGATATCCTATCAGCGCTTCAAATGCCGTGGCCCATTTATACGTTACGATATCGGCATTTTTCGCCTTCGTCGTCACTTTCCTGTTCCTGGCCCTCTTAACCAGCGCCTGTTCTTTTTCATCAAGATCGTCAAACAGTTCTTTTATTATATGCGCCTGAGCGAAAGCACTTACAAAGGATGTGGCTTCTCTGTGCAGCCTGTTCGTATCGTAAAGTCCTCTTTTTATAAGATACTCACGTACAGCCTGTTCATAGACGGCATCTCCCATGTACGCCAGAGCGGCAGTATTTATCTCGTTTATATTTTCAACTTTCATAATCTATGTGCTTTGCTGTTCTCAATGCTGTTCTTTTACTATCTGTACACCCTGCGGCGTGTCCTTAAGTATTATGCCGCGTTCCTTGAGCATATCTCTTATTTCATCGGCTCTTTTGAAGTCCTTTGCCTTCCTGGCTTCCTGTCTTTCTTCAACAAGAGCTTTTATATCTTCGCCTATTTCATCATCTTCGGCCTGTCTCAAAATACCGAGCACCTCTGTAAGCTCATTTAAGATATCAAGACATTTCCCCGCAAACTCCCTGCTCGCGCCGTCCTTTATATCTGTATTTACAGCCGTTATCAATTCAAACACAGCCGATACGGCATCTGCCGTATTGAGGTCATCATCCATAGCGGATATAAACTCTTGTCTGTATTTATCATAACTTTCTATATTTTTCTTTTCATCCTCGGTCATTTCCGAAGTTCCGTTTGACATCAGGTATTCCAGATTTGACTTGGCATTGCGCATCCTTCCAAGGCCTGCTTTTGCCTGCTCCATCAGAGAATCGCTGAAGTTTATAGGATTCCTGTAATGTCCTGAGAGCAGGAAAAATCTTATTACTTCCCCATCATAGTCTTTGAGTATATCTCTCACCGTGAAAAAGTTGCCCTTTGATTTGGACATCTTTTCATTGTCTATGGTAATATATCCGTTGTGCATCCAATAGTTGGCGAAAGGAACTCCATTGCAGCACTCCGACTGAGCGATCTCATTTTCGTGATGAGGGAACTGCAGATCCTGTCCTCCCGCATGTATATCTATTGTATCTCCCAGATGTTTCTTTGCCATAGCTGAACATTCTATGTGCCATCCCGGTCTTCCCATGCCCCATGGGCTTTCCCACGCTATCTCGTCTTCCTCTTTCCTTGCTTTCCACAGTGCGAAATCAAGCGGGTCTTCTTTTATATCGCCCACCGCGATACGAGCACCGGACTCAAGATCCTCTATGTTCTGCTTGGAAAGCTTTCCGTATCCGTCAAATTTTCTCGTAGAAAAATATACATCTCCATCGACTTCATAGGCATATCCTCTGTCCACCAGAGTTCTTACGAAATCTATGATCTCCGGAATATGCTCTGATACTTTCGGATGTACATCGGCTTTTTTTACATTTAAAGCCGCAGCGTCTTTATAATATTCTTCTATATATCTCTCGCTTATTTCCTGAGCTGAAGTACCTTCTTCCCTCGCCCTGTTTATTATCTTATCATCCACATCGGTGAAATTCTGCACAAATTTCACCTTATACCCTCTGTATTCCAGATATTTTCTAAGCGTATCAAATACTACAAAAGGTCTGGCATTACCTATGTGAAAATAATTATAAACCGTAGGGCCACATACATATATACTTGCGCTTCCCTCTCTTATCGGCTTGAATTCTTCCTTTTTTCTTGTAAGCGTATTATAAATTTTCATTTTCTTCCTCCGCCTCTTCCTCTGTGTATTCCTCTTTGTATTCTTCCTCCAGCTTTCTTACCGCAGTCTCATCATATATCTGATCCAGAGAGCCGTCTTTCATCTCCTTCATGATATTAGGATACTGACAGTCTTCGCTGCACTTATGTATATTTTTCACTCCCAGATTTGCCGCTACGATATTTTCAAGTTCTACGACTCTTCTCCTGAGACATTCAAGTTCCACTGCCACAGGGTCCGGAAGATCTACCTGATCCAGATCAGATGTAGGCTTTCCGTTCCTTCTTACTATAGTACCGGGTATGCCTACTACAGTACAGTTATCCGGGACTTCTTTCAAAACTACCGATCCCGCTCCTATCTTCACATTATTTCCTACTTTGAATGGACCGAGAACTTTCGCCCCCGAACTTATCACTACATGATTACCTATGGTAGGATGTCTCTTCCCTGTATCTTTTCCTGTACCTCCAAGGGTGACTCCCTGATATATGGTAACGTCATCACCCACTTCACTGGTCTCTCCTATTATTACCGCCATGCCGTGATCTATAAAGCATCGTTTCCCTATTACTGCTCCCGGATGTATCTCTATGCCTGTAAACCATCTTGCCAGCTGCGATATAACTCTGGCCAGAAGCTTCATATTGTGTTTATAGAGATAATGAGCCGGTCTGTGAAATATGATGGACCATATGCCGGGATAGCACAACAACACTTCAAAGCTGTTTCTCGCCGCCGGGTCCTGCTCTAAGACCGCCCTTATATCTTCTCTTATATTTTTTAAAAAAGCCATTTTACCGTCCTCAAACTTTATGTTAAGAAAAAAAGTGGATATTTAAATCCACTTTACATCTTAACATATATGCGTTTCCCACGCAATGTCAGTTGTTTTAAAAATCTATAAATTCGATAGGATTTACACATGACCTGTTTATTATCACTTCAAAATGGACGTGAGGTCCTGTGGAGTTCCCTGTAGATCCAACCAGAGCTATCCGCTCGCCGCGCTCGACCCTCTGCCCGCTGTTTACCAACAGCTCACTGCAGTGAGCATAATACGTCTGCATACCATTACCATGATCTATCTTTACTATATTCCCATAGCTTCCGCACCATCCGGAATAGTACACATACCCGCTGTCAGCAGCATATATATCGCTTCCCTGCGGCAAAGCTATATCAAGACCTCTGTGAAAATCTCCGTTGCGCTGACCGAAATCGGAAGAGATCCTTCCTCCGTTGACCGGCGTCTTAAGCTTCATATAAACAGCATCTTCATCATATGAAAGGTCGCCTTCTTCATACATGGAGGAACTGTTTCCATAATCCGCCGTCTTTTTCGTTCCCGTCCGTATAATGCGTTCACGCGGTTCTTCTTTTATCTCTTCATCTACGATTTCTTCTTCCACTGTATTTCCGTTTTGTTTTACGACTCTTTTTACGATTTCTTTGCTTCCTTGTTTTCCTTCACTTTCCACTTCTGATTCGCCTACATAAAGTTCATCGTCAGGCCTGTATTCCTCCGTAAAGTCTATCACTTCACTGTCGATCTCTTCTTCTGTAGTCGTCACAGTTATATAGCTTTTTCCACCGTTTCCGGAGATAAGTTTTTCTTCAGCTTCTTTCACCGTAAGCACTTCCGGCATTTTATCTCCGTTTTTAAGCTCCATCTTCTCCGCAGATGTTTTCTCCTCAATTTTTACATCAAGAACAGAATTTTCATTTCCGGCATATCTTTCTATCACATTGCTCACAGCTTTGTTCGCCGCTTCTTTTGACTCTACTAAAGCTACTTTTCTGCCGTCGACCGTTATATACCACGGGGGCTTTACCACGCTTCCCTCAGCAGTTAAAACAGGCGGCTCCCAACCTTCCTTCACAGCAGCTTCCACCGCTGACGCGGATGATGATATGATAGTCATCACAATTATCGCTATTACTGTCCCCACCCTACTGGGGACGGGTTCGGACTCTTTTCCTGAAAAAATTTTCATCACAATGTTTCCTTTCGGATTTTTTCCCTCCCGGGAATAGAATACATGTGTATTATTCCCAGTTTTTGTGAATCGATTCAGGAAAAATGTCCTTTTTATACTTCCGCAGTTTTTTCCGCTTCAGCAAAATCCTTTCCGTGGAAATCCGAACCCCTTGTTATATAAAGTCCGCGATCTTCTGCGATCTTTATAAATTCGAGAGTCTGTTCTCTGTTCTGATCCGGATGAAAACATTCAAGACCTTCAAGTCCGAAGCCTTTTAGAACATCTATTATCTCAGATATGTTATCGTAAAACTCTCTGCTTCCCGGCTTTCCTATATGTCTCGTCTGTATGGGATGAGCAAGCACCGCAGAGCCGCCTGCTGCTTTTATAACAGCTACGGCTTCCGCGAAATCTATTTTTTCTTTTTTTATCGCTTTTGCCCGCTTGTTTGCAAGAAATTTATCGCTATTAAAAACTTCCGAAACATCCTTTGCATAGCCCTTTTCAACGAGAGCTCTCGCTATCACCGGCTTACCTATGAAATCATTGGGCTGAAATCTTCTGAGATCTTCTTCATCGATCTCATATCCCATTTCATTCAAAACCTCTATGAGCTTCCTGTTTCTGTCAGCCCTTTTTTCTGCAAGGATAGACAGGGTATTTTTCAGCTCCTTACTTTCTCTGTCTATGCCGTATCCCAGGATATGAAGACCTATACCATTATCCGTCACACTGGCCAGCTCTATTCCCGGCACGACTTCAATATCTTCTCTTTTACCCTCTTGAAGTGCTTCTTCTATCCCATCTGTTCCATCGTGATCTGTTATTGCGATCTTTTCATACCCAAGCTCCTTCGCTTTTTTTACTATAGCTGCCGGAGCTGCCTGTCCGTCGGAATAAAAAGTATGAATGTGCATATCGATCTTATTTTGTTCCATCTATCCTCACCCCCTTTTCCTTTTATCTCATCACAGCATACAGCAGACCGTCAGCTACTTCTTTCGCAGCATCCACGCCTCTGATGTGCTCTACCAGCGCAAGAGCAAACTTCATCGCAAAAGCCGGACCTTTTCCCGTGATTATATTCCCGTCCTGCACCGTTTCAGCGCTGACAGGCGTGAGGCTCCCAAGCTGATTTTCCATACCCGGATATATAGTTGCAGACTTCCCTGAGAGCTGTGCATGAGCACCAAGCACCATAGGCGCTGCACATATGGCGGCAAGATCTTTTCCCTGCTGTATGAACTCATCTATTTTTTCATTCAAGCCTGTATGATTTTTGAGATTCTCGGCACCCGGAAGTCCTCCCGGAAGCACTATCATGCTGCAGCCGTCATAATCGGCTTCCTCAAATATCACGTCTGCGCAGACTTTTATTCCATGAGTTCCCGTCACAGTTTTTTCCCCTGTTACGGATACCATCTTAACATCTACGCCAGCCCGCTTCAGTACATCCACTGCCGTAAGAGCTTCCACTTCCTCAAATCCATCAGCTAAATGAACATATACCATATATCATCTCTCCTCTCTGAAATAATTGTTTCCAAGATCTGCCGGAGGCTGACTTTCTTTTCTCTTTTTATATGTACTGAATATTACGATCAATATCGTAGCAACATACGGTATCATATCTACGAGATACTGGGACACTCCGAATCCCATAGCCTGAAGTTTCAGCCCCAATATGCTGAGGCCTCCAAAAAGAACTCCTCCAAAGAATCCTTTTATCGGATTCCACGCGACAAAAATTACGAGGGCTACCGCGATCCAGCCTCTGCCGTTTACGATATTTTCCTGCCATATAGGCATTCTTACCAGTGCAAGATAAGCTCCCCCAAGTCCGCACAAAGCTCCGCCTATCAATATATGCACGTATTTATACAGTGTTATATTGATGCCTGACGCATCTGCCGCCGCGTTGTTTTCTCCGAGAGCTTTAAGATTTAATCCCATCCTCGTTTTATACATATATACCGCAGCAAGGGCGCATACCACATAACTTATATATATGAATATATCCTGTCTGAAGAAAATAGGTCCTATGATCGGAATATCTCCCAAAACAGGGATATCCAGCTTTCCGAAAAAGGATGTTATCGCCGAAGGTGCGCTGGAGCCGAGAAGAGACTCTCCCACAAACTGTGCAAATCCGGTGCCGAAAATCGTCAGCGTAAGTCCGCAGACGATCTGATTTGCCTTGAGGGTTACAGTAAGCAGTCCGAATATGAGGGAGCCGGCAGCGCCCGCAATTGCCGCTACAGTTATGGCAAGCAGCGGACTTTCCGTATTCAGTCCCGTTAAAAATCCCATGACTGCCCCTATGAGCATCATACCTTCAACTCCAAGGTTGAGACTTCCGGATTTTTCTGTTATCAGTTCTCCTACCGTCGCAAATACAAGAGGTGTACCTGCTACTACACAAGATGCCAGAAATTCTACCATGATCATGCCACCTCCTTAGCATTTTTCCCTATATGCACTTTATATCGCATGAAAAATTCACTTCCAAGAACGAAAAACAGCACAAGTCCCTGAACGATATCCGATACGGCGCTTGGCACTCCAAGTGCGATCTGTATATATTCTCCGCCCTGTATAAGCATAGCAAATACCACACATACAGCAAGAGCATATCCGGCATTGAGCTTAGAAAGCCATGCTGTTATTATTGCCGTAAATCCATAATTGTTGGCGATACCGTACACTAAAGTCTTTTCTATGGCGGAAACCTGTATCATTCCTGTTATACCGCAAAGACCTCCCGAAACCACCATCGCAACTATTATCACTTTGCTGATGTTCATACCTGCATATCTTGCAGTTTCTATGCTTTCACCTACAACAGATATTTCATATCCCAGCTTCGTATGGTTCATAAAGAAGTATATAAACACTGTAGCGATTATCGCCAGTATCCAGCCTATATTGATCCCGCCTATGCTTGGAAGCACAGCGTTATCCGGAAACATGGCGATCTTAGGGAATCCATTTGCAGCCGGATCCATCCACGGACCGTATTGCAGATATGTAACGAATTTTATGGCTACGTAATTCATCATCAAAGTGAATATCGTCTCGTTCGTGCCGAGCTTTGCTTTGAATATGGCCGGAACGAAAGCCCATATTCCTCCGCAGACAGCTGCTGCGATCATCATCAGCAGTATCATCACCGGAGCCGGCATATCAGGACTTAAATTCAAAGCGACCCAGCTTGCGCCAAGAGCGCCCATCGTTATCTGTCCTTCTCCTCCTATATTCCAGAACTTCATTTTAAAAGCAACTATTATTCCCAGTGAAGTTATAAGAAGAGGCACTGCCTTTACTATCGTCTGCTTTATTCTGAGTTCAGTCCCGACTGATCCCAGCACTATTTCCTTAAAAATATGAAGCGGATTAAGACCGAATATCAGCAGGATCACTCCTGCAAAAACTATCGACAGTAATATTGCCAGCAGAGTTATCATTATCTCTTTTCTGCGCGGCAGGTCATCGCGCTTCGTGATCCTTAAAAATCCCATTACGCTCCCACCTCCTGTTTTCCTGTCATAAGCAATCCTATATCCTCCTTGCTCACCTTATCGGCATCGACTATTCCTGTCACTTCTCCGTGACACAGTACGACTATCCTATCGCACAGATCCATCAGAACATCCAGGTCCTCTCCTACGAACAGGACTCCTACTCCGCTTTCCTTCTGCTCATTCAAAAGGTCATATATCTTATAGGAGGCTCCTATATCCAGTCCTCTTACTGCATACGCCGTTATGAGGACCCGCGGTGACGAATCTATCTCCCTTCCCAGGAGGACTTTCTGCACGTTTCCTCCGGAAAGCTTCTTTACAGGAGTATATATGCTCGGAGTCTGAATATCCAGTTCCTTTACTATCTTCTCCGCCTTTTTGACACATGGCCCGCGTCTCAGTATTATCCCCGGCTGATTCTGGTAATCTTTCAGTATCATGTTGTGCACTATATCCATGCTTCCGACGAGTCCCATTCCGAGACGATCCTCAGGGATGAATCCCATCCTGATCCCCAGCTTTATTATATCCCGCGGCGTTTTGCCAACGATGTTGCTGTCCTCGAAATATATCCTCCCTTTATTTACCTTTATGAGTCCTGCTATGGATTCGCACAATTCTTTCTGTCCGCTGTTCGCTACTCCTGCAACGCCTACTATCTCGTGAGAGTTGATCTCAAAGCTGACGTTGGACAGTGCTGCTTTACCCTCTCCGTCGAATACGGTCACTTCATCCAGTTTGAGCAGCGGTCTTTTTTCAGCGAACTTTTTCTTCTCTATTGACAGGTCAACTTTTTTGCCGACCATCATTTCTATGAGAGTTGACACTTTAACTTCATCTGTGTTGACAGTCCCTACTGACCTGCCTTTTCTAAGCACTGTCACTCTGTCTGAGATCTCCATCACTTCGTTCAGCTTATGGGTTATTATAACGATGGAACATCCCTTTTCCTTCATATTTCTTATAACACGGAAGAGTTTTTTGATTTCCTGAGGAGTCAGTACTGCCGTAGGCTCGTCCATTATCAGGATATTGGCTCCTCTGTAAAGCACTTTTATGATCTCAAGAGTCTGCTTTTCTCCCACCGACATATCGTAAACTTTTTTATCCGGCTCTATATCGAGTCCGTATTTATCAGACAGCTCTTTTATTTTTTCCGACAGCACCTTCCCGTGCATGAAAAAACTTCCCGGCTGACCTATCACCACATTTTCCTTTGCAGTCATCACGTCAACCAGTTTAAAGTGCTGATGTATCATTCCTATTCTCATTTTGATGGAATCCTTAGGCGAAGAAAAATGCACTTCTTCTCCATCTATTTTTATGGTGCCCGTATCAGGAGTGTATATTCCGGACAGCATATTCATGAGCGTCGATTTCCCTGCGCCGTTTTCTCCAAGCAAGGCGTGTACTTCTCCTTTACGCACAGACAGCTCTACACTGTCGTTAGCTTTTAAAGAGCCGAAGGTCTTGCTTATGTTCTTCATTTCTATTGCAAAATTCTGCTCCACTGTTTCCCTCCAAAACGTCTATGTACCAAAGCTTCTCATATAAACAGCATAAGGGGCACCTGCACGGTTCCCCTCATACTGCATCATTTTATTATAGATTTCTGTCTGTATACTAATTGGAAGTTGCCGTTACACCTTCAACTTCGCCGCTTATCTTCCAGATTTCCTGATCGGTAAGCTCCTGTCCGTCTTTGCAGAGAACAGTTCCGTCATTGTACATTATCTCACCTGAGAATACTTTGAATTCACCGTTTTCCATCTGAGCCTTGACTTCGTTGATCTGTTTTACAGCATCTTCAGGAACAGCCGGGCCGAAATCATCTATACGTATAAGTCCGCTTTCCATTGATCCGTAGCTGCTGAAAGGCTGGTTACCCGTAGGAGCAAAGCTTCCATCGAGTATCGCAGCAAATGTCGGTGTGAAGTATGCCGACATATCCCAGTAAGGTGCTGTGATGTAATAGTCACCTGCAACGTTGTTGTTGTAGTTCCAGCCCGTAGTATAAACTCCTGCTTCCTGAGCTGCAAGCTGTGTAGCAGTCGAGTCTGCGTGATAAGTCAGGACGTCGCATCCTTCGCTTATAAGCTGCTCTGCCGCCGCTTTCTCAAGCTCAGCATCTCCCCATGTGTTGATATATACAACTTTTACTTCAACATCAGGATCTACTGCCTGTGCACCGAGAGTGAAGGCATTTATTCCTATCTGAACTTCCGTATAAGGATGAGCCGCTACATATCCGAGAGTTCCCGTCTCGCTCGTAGCTGCGGCAGCCATACCGCTCAGATATCTTGCTTCTTCCATGGACCCGAAGAAGTTTTCAAGGTTTGTTTCATTCTGATAAGGACCTGAGAAATGCAGGAAAGTTACATCGTCATATTCTCCTGAATTCGCAAGTTCATTAAGTGCATCGCCGAAGCCATATGAACAGCCGACTATTACAGTACATCCCTGGTCGATGAGATTAGTCGCCGCATCCTTTGATGCCTGAGTGTCGCTGTCGCTTACATTTTCTTTCTTTATGAGCTCCATGCCATTTTCTTTCGCGGCGGCTTCAAGACCTTCGTTCATACATTGTGAAAATCCCCCGTCATTGACAGAGCCGAGAAATATGCAGCCCACTTTCACACTGTCTCCGTTATCTGCGCTGTCGTCTCCCCCACAGGACGCAAATGCCAGCACCATTACGATGGACAGCACCAATACAAGTACTTTTTTCATTGTGTTTCTCCTCCGTATTCTTGTGTGTAAAAATAGAATATACCATTATTATAAAGCTTATTCAGCCGGTAGCCAACAAAAAAACCTGCGAGCAATGCAATTTTTTGTCAAAAAAAGAATAAAGTCCGCTATATAGCGAACTTTATTTTATTCATTCCCTTTATTATACGCATTGATGCAAACCAATACATCGTTACGCAAATGTTATGTTGCCGTTTTCTATTTTCTCTATGACCACAAGAGATTCAACCCTGCATCCGGCCTCTCGGATCTTGGAACTTCCGCCCTGGAAACCCTTTTCTATGACAGCACCTACTCCCGCAACTTCTGCACCCGCCTGTTTTGCTATATTGAGCAGCGCCATTGAAGCTTCCCCATGAGCCATAAAATCATCTATAATCAACACTTTATCAGATTCATTCAAAAAGCTTTCGGACACTCTGAATTCAGAAACGGTCCCCTTTGTGAAAGATTTTGCCTCAGCCTTGTAGAATCCTTCCGTCATCGTGCTGGGAACGGATTTTTTTGCAAACACCACAGGAGGATATCCAAAATGCGGCGCCGTCATACACGCTACAGCTATACCGCTTGCCTCCACAGTGAGTATTTTGTTTATATCGACTCCATCGAATCTGCGCCTGAACTCAAAGCCTATCCTGTCTAAAAATTTTATATCGAGTTTATGATTGAGAAAATTATCAACCTTTACTATCTGAGTTCCAATAGCAACGCCTTCTTCGAGGATCTTCTTTTTCAGCTCTTCCATATCTCTCGCCGGCCCGTTACTTGTTCTCTTCTTTGAAAAGATCTTCCAGACCTTCAAAAGATATCTCCTCTTCAGCGTTCTTTTCTCCGCCTTCGGATTCGCTGAGGTCAGGAAGTTCTATATCAAAACTGTCAAGATTGATCACACCATCGTCTGCCGGTTTGTCTGCCGGCTCTTCAGCAAACGAATCTTTGGGACCTGTCAGATCTTCAAGAGTAAGCTCTCCCGGTGCATCTTCACTTTCCCTATTTTCATATGCAGCCGCTTCCTCTGCAAACGAATGCTCCTCTTCCGCAGCTGTCATATTCTCATCAGTCACGGCAGCATCTGCCGCAGGCATCTCCGTATGTAATGCAGCTGCCGGAACTTCTTCCGGTTTTTCAAAGGTTTTCTCCACTTCTATATCTTCCGCAGGGAAATCAACTACGTTTGCCGCATCTATTACATCCCAGCTCACTGCTTCATCGTCAGGAAGCTTGCTCTTCAGACTGTCTATCTTTCCCGATGTTCTGAGTATATTCGTCTTGATCTCATTGAATTCTTCTTCCATTGCGTTGATCTGCTGATTATACTTGTTCTTCAACGCAGAGAGCTTTTCTTTTTCGGCTTCAACCTCAGCTCTCATAGCAGCTTTTTCAGCTTCGACAGCCTGCCTTGACGCATTGAGTTCATCGCTCATAGCCTGCTTTTCAGCTTCAAGCCCTACACGCATCTGTTCAAGCTCGCTCTCCTGTTTTGCAACTTCTTCCTTGCCTTCTGCAAGTATGGTCTCAACCTCATTTTTAGCCTGATTTATGATGTCATTGCTGCTCTTCTTCGCTTCCATGATCAGACTTACATACAATTCGTTGTTATCATCGTATTTCTGGTACTTATCTTTCAGCGCAACTATTTCACTTTCGTACGCATTTTCAAGATCTTCTATGTTTTTTTCATATAAGTCGCAAAGCTGCTGCATACAATCATATACGTCATCCTTGTCAAATCCTCCGTCAGCAACTTTCTTTATGTTCATATTTTTAAGAAGTCCTATAACGGTTTCTCTTCTTTTCTCAGTTAAAGCATTCTTATCCATATGTAAAACCTCTTTTTTCTCCTCAATCATAAAAGTTCAAACAATATACCATAAGTATTATACCATCTATGTATTGTTTTGTCTCCTAAAATTTGTAATTTTTTCATATTAAGGTTGACTTTTCAATGCAATTGAGGATATCATAATTAATAATCCTTATTTAGGATAAGACCATCTTTTTGATAAAAATCCATAAAGTTGGGGGAAAATATGAAAACCATAGAAATAAAAACCAATGGGCAGATTGCTCAGTTCACTACAAAATCTGTCACATTTGACGGCAAAGAATTTTTTTACAGTAAAATGGAAAACCTGAAACATGATTCTGCCGATCATACATACTACTTTACATATGACGGAGAATCAAAAGTTCTGCCGTATGACGCTAAATATGAAAAAGTACTCAACGCCATCTTCAGTCAGGTGGAAAATCTCAAAGCTCGCAGAGCCGCACAGACAGCTGCGAATGTCTCAGAAGCCGCAAAACCTGAAAATGCAGCAGCAGTTCAGTCCACTGCTGAAACGCATTCCGGCGGCGCTCCCGTAATAAAAGATGTTATGAACAACGCAGAAAATGCACCGGAGCCTGAAGCAGGGCCGCTTCATCATGAAGAAGCTCCGGATGCAGGCAAAACTGCGGACACTGCGGAGCCTGCCGCAAATGAAGCTGACGAACAGACCGAGCCTGCAGAGCCTGTAGTATTCACCGATAAAAAAGCTGCAAAGCAGGCAGAAAAAGAACGTAAAAAAGCTGAAAAAGCTAAGAAAAGAGAAGAAAAAGAGAAAATGAAAGCCGAAAAGGCCGCTCTCAAAGCTTCAGGCAAATCACCGGATGCACCTGAAGATAAATCCGGAGCTGAAACGCCTGTTGAAGATTCATACGACCCTAAAAATGATCCGGAAAGAAAACGAAAAATAAAGAAATCCGTTATTACTTTTGCTATAGTCGTAGCTGCTATAGCTGTGATCGCAGCAGTCTGCTACTTCATATTCGGCACCAGCGACAATCCTTCCTCAATATCTCCTAATTCAGAAGAATCTCAGCAGTATGAGGACATAGATGAGATGATAGACGATTTACGACAGTAACGCCGGTTAGGGAAAGAAAAAATAATCATTATTTTCAATGTCTGTATTGACGTAGGTTTTTTCACATAGTAAAATAATACGTGCGCACCTGAGATGTGCGCATGGTTATGCCACTGTAGCTCATCTGGCAGAGCAGCACATTCGTAACGTGCAGGTGGCCGGTTCGATCCCGGCCAGTGGCTCCATATCCGGGGCATTGGCGCAGCTGGGAGCGCGCATGACTGGCAGTCATGAGGTCAGGGGTTCGATCCCCCTATGCTCCACCATAGCCCAACAATCATGAATCCTTGTAAGTACGTGTTTACAAGGATTTTTTAATGCCTTGAAATTTTATTTAATGCGCTGAAAGCAGCTGGCGTAAATATCACACCTGTTCAAAACCGCAGCCTTTGAAAGCTGTGTCAAACATGCAGATGCTTTTATACCCGCAGTATTTGCATGCGTTCTTATATTTACCATCCATATCCTTTACCGATTCTCTCTTAGGTCTTATATCGATATTTCCGTCATAGATTTCTCTGCATATCCTCTCAAGCTGCACATCCACCTGATGCGAAAGCTCATCAAACTCCTCTCCCGTAAACAGGTATCCTCCGGCAGAGGGTGCATATTCTCCCGTTTTCCTGACTTTCTTTATCGGGATAACGCTCGATTTCTCTTCAAGCTCCTTATCCATAGCCTCTATCATATCCGGATCATTTACTACGATCCCTTCCATCCTGTAGGAGTCTTCTATCCTCTTGCGGGCTTCCTCTTCCCCGATCTTCACGGATCTTGCGTCGGCATCTACATCGGGCTCATGTATCTTGAACAGAAAAACTCCTGCCGGTTTTTCTTTTTCTCCGGACGCCGCTTTCATGTACACCATCAGCTGAAGTTTGTATCCCTTTCTGAAATATTCTACGTCGACAGAATCTCCTCCCGTCTTGTAATCAACTATCCTTACAGCTCCCCCTGCATCCGGCGCCTCATCACCCGTATCGAGCACATCCATCCTGTCTATCTTGCCTCTTATCACGACTTCTTTGCCGCCCACATCCACTTTTACAGGCGGCAGGCTCTTTCCTACCCCGAAGCTCCTTTCAAAGTACATATCCTTTATATTTCCTTTTCGCACCTGCTTTACGAGTGACCATACAGCTTCACTGCATATATCGATTATCCTTTCCGTTCTGTACTTCTCATTTTTACCGTATTTCAGAAGACCTTCCCTGTAATTGCCAGCTTCTGCTTCTATGATCTCTCTGACATCCTTAAGGCACTGTTCCTCTGTGACCGTTGCCCATGAAAAAGGATCGCCCTTCGTATATTTCTGAGACAGCTTCATAATACATTCATGGTAAACGTCTCCCGTTTCGCGGGCACCCATTTCAAACACGCGGGCCTCATCCGGATGAAGCCCGTACAAAATAAAATGGGAAAAAGGACAGCTGCTGTATTTTTCAAGCCGGGAAGCGCTGACTTCCATGCGTTCCCTGTCCCCTCTGTAAAGAGCATCAGCGAACTTCTCACCGAGACTGGCCGCAGAATTGTCAAACATCATTCCTTTCGCTATCCTGCCGAATCCATCCGCATCATTCGCTTTGTACCACCTGGCCGTCTCAAGCCAGATATCATCTATTTCGCCATCATCCATACAGTTTCTGAAAGCATCTGCAATGTAGGACAAAGTTCCTGCGGCGGATGTTATCATCTCCATAGGGTCCTTCTCTCCCAGATCCCCCTCCGTCTTAATATCCGCAGAAAGCTTTCTAAAAATCTCAGAAGGATTTGAATCCTCACCTTTTTCGTCAGTTCTGCTGAAGCTCATATACAGTTTTTCAGAGGGCAGAGATAAGATCCTGTATATAGCAAGACGTTCTTCCCGCCTCATCACCTCATCGCTTTTAACCATCTCAAGATCAAAGCTTTCCAACACATTCTTTTCTTTCTCGTTCAGAAGTCCTTCATCACTGTCGTCAAGAGGAAATATCCCTTCATTGGCACCGACGATCAAAACAGCCTTTATCCTGCTGATCCTGGTCCTCTGCATAGTTCCTATAATAACTGTATCAGAAGTTACCGGCACAAGACCTATTTCAACTTCCGAAAGACCTGCTTCGAGAAGATTCAGCAATTCTTTGTTTGAAACTCTGTCTTCCCCTGCAATCTCCGTTATCTGATCGAATATATCGCACACGGCATTCCAGCTCTGAGCCGTTTCCGCAGCGCCTTCCTCAAGCCCCTGCCGGCTCTGTACAGACATCATCTCGTCTATTCTTTCAGGCATCCTGAAACTCTCGCTCAGGAATTTGTACAAGCCTTTTATCTTTTCTCCCGCCGTATTGTATCTGCCAATGCTTTCTTTTACATTCTCTATAAGATCCGTCATAACAAGTCGCATATCGTTTAACTTCTCCAGGTCTTGCTCCGTATACGACTCACCTTCTCTGAAAAAAGGTTTTTTCCAGGCTTCTCCCCTTACTCTGAACTGCTGTATATAATTTTCCAGTGCTTCTGTTTTATCTTCTTCAAATCCCATGAATCCTGATTTCATCAGTTTCATCATCGATTCACTGCGGTACCCAAAAGACGCAGCTTCCATCAGCGCAAGGATGAATCCTACAGCAGGATGGTGCAGGATCTTTCTCTTTTTATCAACAAACACAGGTATGCCCCATCTTATGAATGTCCGTCTCAGCACACCGGTCCTTACAGAAGTATCATTGCATATCACTGCTATATCTCTGAACCTGTAGCCCTCATCTCTCACCAGTTTAAGGACATAAGCAGCCGCTTTATCAGCCTCCGCGTATATATTCGATGTATCTGCCAATATCACCGGCTTATCCGACTGCCATACGTTTTTTCTGTGATACTTCTCTGATTTTTCCAGGGATATTTTCCTGACATCTTCATTGAGCTCCTCTGCCGTTAGCATCAGTTTTTCAATAATATGCTGCGTAAGAGAAAACATCTCTCCGCTTTCATCGGCCAGCATACACGCTCTGTCGCTGTATACATCGTCACTATATGTCATTACGACGTTCAGATTCCCGGCAGTCTTCAATATCCTTTCCATCACCAGAAAATTCTTGGGTGTAAAAGTATCAAATCCGTATATCCATACATCTGAAGACGCCACAAGATCTGAGGAGAGTATCCTTTTTCCGTAGAATGCTATGTAATCCTCGGAATCTGTATATTTATCCTTTATTTCGTTTTCATATTCCCGATATATCATCAGAAGATCATCCAGCTTATGCTTCAAGAGACTGCTTTCTTCAAGAGAATCCCTTACATCTTCAAGCATATCAGGCACTATGTCCGCCCTCTTCATTTCAGAAATAAATCCGTTTACCATCTCTGCAAATGAATCTTTATCCTTAAGGCCTCTATATATACCGAGCCGCTCTCCGTTTTTCCTTATTATCCTCGAAAGCAGCATATGCCTGCCATACTTATCTATCATATCGGGAAGTTCTCCATCGGTTTCCCTTATCACTTTGCTTCCCAGTGAAGAAAAATCCACGACGCTCAGATCCATCAGACCCTTTTTACCAAGATAAAAAAAGGCATCTCTTTCTGCCTGCAACGAAAACTGATCCGGTACAAGCAGCAGAGTCCTGCCTTTTATATTTTCAAATATGAATTTTTCTCTGTCGATATTTTCACTGCCGTAGTAAATGTTAAGCATAGGATATCCTCACTTGTTTATGTTTCAAACTCCCTGAAAACATCCTTTACGGTATCTATTCTTCCGATACTTTCGGCCTGCTCACTGCAAAACATAAGCCCTCCGTCGTAATCCCCCTCTACACTGCGTTTCACCGCTTCAAATATATCATAGTCCTCGCACTTGCCTTCGGCTACTCTGTCGGTAAAGGAGTTCTTCATCGCTCTAACAGATGTTTTCATCGGACTTCTGATTATTGTAACATCATTTCTTTCACAGTTCAAATACCGTTTCTTGTATTCATCCGGTGCATCGCACTCCTCTGTCAAAACGAATCTGGTTCCCATGAGGAAACCGTCGGCTCCGTACTTATAGGCCGTCTCTGCGTCTTCCTTTGTAAAAATACCGCCGCCTACTATCAGAGGGCAGTTTTCAAACTTGGAAAGCTCAGATTTTATATCTGCTATAATTCTATGCCATTCCTGCTCCGCTCTGTCGAGCTGGTCCTCTCTGAAGCCGAGGAGCCCTGCTGCGAAAGGTCCTTGCAGGATAAATCCATCCGGCATACGATTGTATTTCTGCGACCAGGTCCTTATTATGGCAGAAGCTGCCCGTTTTGAAGAGACTGTAGGTACAAGAGCCACTTTCTTGTCGCCGCAGTACTTCGGAAGATCTCTCGGTATGCTTCCGCTCGTGACGATCACCTGCGCTCCGCTTTTTACTGCTGCATCGACATATGCAGGAGCGTTTGGATTGCTCCACATCACAGTGACTCCTATAAGTCCGCCGCCACCAGCTTCATCGCGCCGCCTTTTGGCTTCGCTGACCGCTTCACGCACTCCTTCTATGTTTGCAGTCAGCCTGTCTTTCTCATAATCAGGACGTCTGTATCCTATATCCGTCGTTCCTATAAGACCAAGACCGCCTTCGGCAGCAACAGATGACGCCAGTCCGGCGCCGGCTATACAAATACTCATCCCTGCCTGCACTATAGGGACAGGCAGTTCATGAGGTCCGAGTTTTATAGGCTTCAGCTCGAATGGTGATGTTTTGACGTACACCATACTGCTTTTTGCCATAAAATACTGGTTTATATTGTCTATAGCCGATACAAAATACTGCAGCTTGTCGAAAGGTACCTGCGAAACAGCGCCTTTAACGATCCTCTCCATAAACTGCTCATACTCACGAGCGGCCTGCTCTCCCTTGTCGGTGAGCGCAACCTTTACGATGCGCCTGTCCTTATCATCGCGAAGCCGCTCAACATAACCTTTTTTCACAAGCTTATTAACCGTCGACGTCAGAGTACTCACTTTTATCTCAAGAATATTCGCCACATGAGTCATGGTTTTCGGTCGCCCAATCCCTATTGCCGTTACGGCATGTATCTCTGTCCGCGAAAGGTCTGCAAAATCGGAATTCTTCAGATTTTCATCCTGAAGCTTGTGAATTATTTTAAAGAGACCGCTCATTGTTTCGTATATTTTCTTTACATTTTTATCCAATGATTATCTCCTGACCTTTTTATTTTAACTAAACGCGAACATTATCTCACATTTGCACGCCAGCTCATCACCTACATAAGCTTCAGCAAGACCTGTACCCGCATTTTTCCTAAGTCTGTCAAGGGTCACTTTGAGAGTGAGAACATCTCCCGGCGTCACCTGTTTTTTGAATTTAGCATTTTTTATAGCTCCGAAAACAGCGAGTTTACCTTTGTTCTCAGGCATGGAAAGCACTGCTATAGCTCCTGCCTGAGCAAGCGATTCAACTATCAGCACTCCAGGCATGATAGGTCTTCCCGGAAAATGTCCCTGGAAGTAATATTCATCTTCCCTGACATATTTTCTGGCAACGATCGATTCTCCCACATTGAGTTCCTCTACTTCATCTACAAGCAGAAACGGCTCTCTATGCGGTATTATTTCTTTTATCTGTTCTTTGTTAAGAAGCATGCTTATCTTCCTTTCTCTACGACATTTTCATCTTTACTCTTATTCCGCAAATTTTTTCATTATCAGCGTTCCGTTATGTCCTCCAAATCCCAGGGAATTGGAAAGAACATAGTTTATATTGGCTTCTCTTCCTTCGTTTGGAACATAGTCAAGAGTAAGTTCCGGATCAGGCTTTTTAAGACCTATTGTAGGAGGTATAAATCCTTCAACTATAGTCTTGGCGCATATTACAGCCTCAAGACCTCCTGCTGCGCCGAGAAGATGTCCCGTCATGCTCTTGGTTGAGCTTACAGGCACCTTTGTATCTTCTCCGAAAATTTTCTTTATTGCAAGTGTTTCAAAAGCATCGTTGTAAGGAGTTCCCGTTCCGTGAGCATTTATATAATCTATATCCTCCGGAGTGATGCCTGCATCATCTATAGCCATCTTTATAGCTTTTGCTGCGCCTTCTCCATCAGGTGCCGGCGAAGTTATATGGTATGCATCGGATGTTGCTCCGTATCCTACTATCTCTCCGTATATCTTTGCACCTCTTGCTTTTGCATGCTCAAGCTCTTCAAGTACCAGGAAGCCTGCACCTTCTCCAAGTATGAAGCCGTTTCTTTCAACATCGAACGGTATGGAAGCTCTGTCCGGATCTTTTGTAGGATTCATCGCCGTCATATTTGAAAAACCGGAAAAGCATACAGGTGAAAGCACTGATTCTGCTCCGCCTGCCAGTATTACATCATTGTAGCCATGCTTTATATTTCTATAAGCTTCACCAACGTTGTGAGTACCGGCAGCACAGGCCGATACTATACCGAAGCTCGGTCCCTGAGCTTTGAATTCCATTGAAATGTTTCCAGCTATCGCATTAGGCATTACCATAGGTATGAGAAGGGCTGACGCTCTTCCCGGCGTATTTTTCTTTACACACTTGGTCACTTCATGCTCCATAGTTGCAATACCGCCTATACCTGTACCTCCGTATATTCCGAATCTATCCGGATCCACATTTTCTCCGCTGACGATACCGCTGTCGCTTATCGCTTCACGCGCTGCAGTAAGCGCATACTGATCTGCTATATCAAGTCTCTTTGCAGCTCTCTTATCTCCAAAGTCAAAGTCTTTTACTTCCGCTGCCAGAGTGACTTTATGACCTTCAAGGTCAAATCTCGTTATTTCCGCAATACCGTGTCTTCCATTTTTTATGGAATCCCACATTGCATCAACGTTGTTCCCTACCGGCGATACGACGCCAAGTCCTGTAACTACTACTCTCTTTTCCATATATCTTTATCCTCCGATCACCCTTTACATTATTATTCCGCCGTCTACGGCTATTATCTGTCCTGTAATATACGAACTCAGATCCGATGCTAAGAACAGCGCTGCGTTTGCTATATCCTGAGGCTGTCCCATCCTCTGCATGCTTATATTTTTAGCAGCTCCTGCTTTCTGCTCTTCTGTAAGTACAGCCGTCATATCTGTTTCAACAAATCCCGGAGCTATACCATTGACTCTTATGCCCCTTCTTCCAAGTTCCTTTGCTGCCGACTTAGTCATTCCCACAAGTCCTGCCTTCGATGCACTGTAGTTTACCTGCGCAGGATTTCCTTTAAGTCCTGATACAGATGACATACTGATTATGGAGCCGCTTCTCTGCTTTATCATGAGCGCTGATATCTCTTTAGTCATATAAAAAGATCCATTCAGATTGACATCTATAACTCTTGAAAAATCCTCAGGACTCATTTTTATCATGAGTTTGTCGTTGGTTATTCCTGCGTTGTTTACAAGAATGTCTACTTTCTTGTCAAATTCATCTTTTATTATCTGAGCTACATTCACAGCTGTCTGCGGATCTGTTATATCTCCGTTTACCATTCTGACTCTCGTGCCGAATTCTTTGAGTTCCGCTTCAGTCTGATCAGCGGCCTCTTTACTGCTGATATCGCAGATTATAACGTTAGCACCGTTTTTACAGAATGTCTCAGCTATGCATTTACCTATGCCTCTTACACCGCCTGTAATAACTGCTGTTTTTCCTTTTAACATATCCACACCTGCTTTCTTTACTCTCCGTCAGCCAGTTCTTTTATCCTGGATACGGTTTCACTCAAAGATTCAACGTTTTCCACGTTGAGAGCTTCAATACCTTTGCATGTTTTTTTTGTAAGGCCGGTAAGGGTAGTTCCCGGTCCGATCTCCACCATAGCCTTAACGCCGTCAGCTTCAAATTTTCTTATGATCTCTTCCCAGTATACCGGGCTCATCGCCTGTTTTGACATTATATCCACAAGGTATGCCTGCAGATCTCCTCCATCGTAGTCTTTCATGTAATCATCTGCAGTCAAGTCTGCATATACAGTTTTTTCAGGCTTTTTTAATTTTACTTCCATGAGAACATCCTTGAGTTTTTCAGCTGCCGGAACCATCATCGGACTGTGAAAAGCAGTGCTGACACTCAAAGGGATAGCTTTTATCTTGTTTTCTGCCGCCACCTTGCAGAATCTCTCTATGGCTTCCTTATCTCCCGCTACTACTGTCTGCTTAGGAGAGTTGAAGTTTACTCCTTCAAGGATACCGTCTTCTCTTGCCTGTTCAACGGCTTCCAGGATCTTTTCTCTCTTGCCGAGGCCCGCTACCATCGCACCTTTGTTTTCACCGTTTTCATCAAGGCCGGCCTCCTTCATGAGGACACCTCTCTTTGCCACGATATCCACACCTTCGCCGATATCCTCTATAACACCTGCTGCTGTAAGAGCCGAATATTCGCCAAGACTGAATCCGGCAACAGCGCTTATTTCCACTTTTTCATCAAGGCCGTTCTTTTTGAGCTCAGATAAAAAAGCTTCATATGCAGCCATGCTTACTGTATACACCGTCGGCTGAGTGACATGAGTCTGCTTGAGCGTCTCCTCGTCTCCTTCAAAGCACCATTCCTTTACCTGTTCTCCAGCTGTATCAAAAACTTTCCTGGCTTCAGGATAAGAATCATAAAGATCCTTTCCCATTCCGCTATACTGCGCTCCCTGCCCTGCAAATACTATTCCTATCTTCATAAATCTCTCTCTCCTCCTTGAACATCTCTTCAATTATCTCCGCAGCAGACTGCTCTTTATTTACCAGTCCTGCGATCTGCCCGGACATTATATTACCGTTGTCGGCATCTCCGTCCCTTACGGCTGCCGCCAGCGTTCCTGTACAAAGTTCGTTTATCTCTTCTTCAGGCGCATTCTGCTTTTCCAGCGACAATATCTTTCTTGCAAGCTTATTTTTTATTATTCTTACAGGATGGCCTGTGCTTCTTCCTGTAGCAACTGTCGATGAGTCCTTCGCTTTGATTATGGCATCTTTATAGCCCTGAGCTACTATGCATTCATCAGCAACAAGGAATCTCGTTCCCACCTGTACGCCTTTCGCTCCAAGCATATAAGCCGCCGCTATACCTCTTCCGTCAGCGATACCTCCTGCTGCTATAACAGGTATTTTAAGCGCATCTACCATCTGAGGCACAAGCGCCATCGTAGTCGTCTCTCCAATATGTCCTCCTGCTTCTGTTCCTTCAGCCACTACAGCATCGGCTCCTGCTCTTTCTACACGGATAGCCAAGGTTACATTGGCCACTACGGGTATGACCTTTATGCCGCACTCCCTCAGCTTTGATATATATTTCCCCGGATTTCCCGCGCCTGTAGTTACTACCGGCACCTTTTCCTCGCACACTACATCCATCAGCTCATCCACGTTATCCGCCAGCAGCATTATATTGACTCCGAAAGGCTTATCCGTAAGTTCGCGGGTTTTTCTGATCTGGTCTCTCAGCCAATCGGCGCCCTGACCTCCTGCGGCTATTATTCCAAGACCTCCTCCGTTGCTTACGGCAGAAGCCAGATTGTATTCTGCGATCCTCGCCATAGCTCCCTGGATTATAGGGTACTTCGTACCCAAGATTTCACAAACGTTTACCATACATACCTCCTGATTCAACTGCTAACCTCTGTTTACTATCTGTTTACCACTCTATTATAGCTGATGCGGCGCAGAGTCCGCCGCCAAATCCTACCAACGCTACTATATCGCCTTTCTTAAGGTTGCCTGTTTCCTTCAGATCGAAAAGCGCCATAGGCACTGTCGCCGATGAAACGTTGCCGCTTTTCTCTATGCTTATCTGGAATTTGTCGAGAGGCTGCTTTATTTTCTGAGCTATCGCCTGTATTATCCTCCCGTTGGCCTGATGAAGCACGAACCAATCTACATCATCATAGGTCATGTTCGCCTTATCAAGTGCTCCCTTGAGCACTTCCTCCACAGCTCCGACAGCAAATTTGAAAACGACTCTGCCTTTCATCTTAAGAGGCTCCGGCGTCAGATCATCCTCCCAGAAAGGAGAATTTATATAATTTGCTTTACATGTTATCGCTTCTTTTTCATCATCGTAATTTTTAACATAGGTAGACAATATACCCCGCCCTTCTGAAGCTTTCTCGAGAACTGCCGCTCCCGCTCCGTCTCCAAACAGTATACAGGTCTCCCTGTCTTCCCAGTTGGTTATCCTTGTAAGTCTCTCACTTCCTATCACGAGAGCCCTGCCGGCTCCTTCCGCATGCTCCCCTGCCGGTATGCTCCCGTTCATAAGCGACTCTGCTATCCACATAGCATAGATGAATCCGCTGCACGCTGCGTTGATATCGAATGCTACAGCATTAGTAAGCCCAAGCGCTTTTTTTATCTCTGCAGCCATGCTCGGAGTGATGTGATCCGGAGTGATCGTGGCAAACACCACAAGACCCACGGATTCCCGGTCTATTCCCTCAAGAGCCTGCTCTGCCGCTCTTGCCGCCATATCCAGGGAGCTTTCGTTAGTGGCAACGTGTCTTTGAGCTATTCCCGTTCTGTCATATATCCATTCATGACTTGTATCTACATGATTGGATATTTCATCGTTTACCACTATTCTCTCAGGAAGATATTTCCCAATACCAATTATTTTTACGCTCATTCATTCGCCCTTTCTTTTAATTTCACTATCAAATACTTTGATTGTCAAAGCATTTATATAATACAATAAAAAAAGGAAAAAGTCAACTTGCCGCAGCGGTATGGCTTTTTCCTCTAAATATCCTTCTTAATATCACAGAGCGGAGCTGCACTAATATTATTTTTCACCGAGCAGCTCAAGCAGATCCTCAGCCTTATGTATCACATAATCGGGAGCATCACTCCCAAAATCTCCGTCTGCATCGAGAGCTTCCGACCACGATACGAGCACTGATTTGACTCCGGCGTTTTTCGCGCATAAAATATCGTACATAGTGTCTCCGAGCATAATGCTGCTTTGCGGAGCCGATCCCAGTTTTTTCAAAGCTATGTAAACAGGTTCCGGATCAGGCTTGTGCTTTTTCGTATCATCGGCAGTCACCACCACATCGAAATATTCATTTATCTCATACTTTTCAAGTCCCTGAGATGTGGTCTGCCTGAGCCTGGAAGTTACCATTCCCAACTTATATCCTTTAGCTCTAAGTTCAGCAAACAGCTCTTTCATGCCGGGAAACAGGCTTATAAGCTCTCCAAAATTGTCCCTATGATAACTTCTATAGATCTCTATGGCTTCTTCAACAGGTACATCCGGGAAAAATTTTCTCATAGTGTCTTCCAGAGGCTCCCCAAAGGTCTGTATCAATTTTTTTTCATCTTCCAATCTGTTTTCTATAGTCTTGAAAGTGTGCTGCCACGACATTAGTATCACTTGATTAGTATTCATCACTGTCCCGTCAAAATCAAAAAGCACTGTATCTATATTATTCATGATCCTGCTCCCTTTAAAAGAAAACCGGGCGGATTCAACCGCCCGGTTTTCCGGTGTATAAAAATGATTTCAGAGATTTTAGTATATTTATATAGCTGCACTATCATCAATATCCGCCGAACATAGACAGCATTACTGCCGCAGCAACTGCCGAGCCTATTACGCCGGCTACGTTAGGACCCATGGCATGCATCAGCAGGTAGTTTGAAGGATTTGCCTTCTGACCTTCGATCTGCGATACACGAGCTGCCATAGGAACTGCGGATACACCTGCAGATCCGATGAGAGGATTGATCTTTCCGCCAGCCAATACGTTCATCAGCTTAGCGATAAGAACACCGCCTGCAGTACCTACTGCAAAAGCAAGTACTCCGAGCACTACTATCTTAAGAGTAGAAGCTGTAAGGAATGTAGTTCCTGTAGCTGAAGCTCCTACGCATGTTCCCAGCAGTATTACCAGTATATTCATGAGAGCATTTCCTGCAGTATCAGCAAGTCTTCCAACTCTTCCGCACTCTTTAAAGAGATTTCCGAGCATCAGCATACCGATAAGAGGCGCTGCCGATGGAAGCAGAAGTGTTACTACTGTAGTAACTGCGATAGGGAAGAGTATCTTTTCTCTCTGAGATACTACTCTGAGCTGTTCCATCTTGATCTCTCTTTCCTTCTTAGTGGTAAGAGCCTTCATGATAGGCGGCTGTATTACAGGTACGAGCGCCATGTATGAGTATGCCGCAACCGCTATAGGTCCGAGCAGGTGATCAGCAAGCTTCGTAGTCAAGTAAATAGCCGTAGGACCGTCGGCTCCGCCGATGATACCTATGGAAGCAGCCTCCTGAGCATTGAATCCGAGGATTATAGCTGAGAAGAATGCGAAGAATATACCAAGCTGAGCAGCCGCACCCATTATCAACGACTTAGGATTTGCAATGAGCGGACCGAAGTCGGTCATTGATCCTACCCCTAAGAATATAAGGGATGGTATTATAGGTTTGAGCGCATAAAACGCTGTGAATATACCTGCATCCGAAAGCTGAGCTGAGTTCGTTATCTCAAAGTCGTGAATGAACATGCCTGTCATCGGCAAGTTCGAAAGAAGCATACCGAAAGCTATCGGTACGAGAAGCAGAGGCTCAAATCCTCTTCTGATTGCAAGATATAAGAAAATAAACGATACTACAATCATTATTCCGTTCTGGTATGTGAAGTTCGCCAGTCCGGTATCGCCCCACAAACTTACAAACGAATCTACTATGGCACCCATATTCTGTCTCTCCTTTTCCTTAAATGACATAAAGATGGTAAAACATCATCGTAGGAATAATACCACATATAGCAGCTTAATACAAGCCTGTATTTTTATAAATACTGTATACAAAACGTCTCTCATCCGCATTATATCACAGTTTCATGGTCAGCCCGATCTTTTTTCTCTCCCTGTCTATCGTCAATATTTTTACTTTAACAGTATCTCCTACAGATACTACATCCATAGGGTGCTTAACATAACCCGAGCTCATTTCGGATATGTGTACCAGACCGTCGTTTTTCACTCCGATGTCCACAAATGCTCCGAAATCCACTACGTTCCTCACCGTTCCCTCAAGCTCCATACCTGTTTTCAGATCCTCAAAAGATTTTACATCTCTTCTGAAAACAACTGCCGGTGCATTTTCCCTCGGGTCTCTTCCCGGTTTTTTCATCTCATCTACTATATCTTTAAGTGTAGGAACTCCTATATCAAGATCTGACGCCATATTTTCCATTGCCCGCGACAAAACTTCTGCCGAGTCCTCTTTCTTCTTGCCAAAAGCACTTAGAGCCTTAAGATCTTTTACGCGCCTGCCTCCTGCGTTTTCGCTTTTCCCTGCATTTTTTCCGTAGACGTCTTTGATCCTTTTTTCTATATCAGCTATTCCTCCGTGCTGCAGTTCAGACTTGTCTACGCCGAGAGTTTTGAGCATTATTTCAGCCGCCTTGTAGGATTCAGGATGTACTGCCGTACTGTCTAACGGGTTCGTACCTCCCGCGATCCTCATGAATCCGGCACACTGACTGTAAGTCTTATCTCCAAGTTTTGCAACTTTCTTCAGCTCTTTTCTCTCTTTGAAAGATCCGTGCTCCTCTCTGTATGCTACTATATTTTTTGCTATGCCTGAATTTATGCCGGCAACACGTGCGAGAAGCGGAGCAGATGCGGTATTCAGATCTACACCGACACGGTTTACACAGTTTTCCACCACATCATCAAGAGCTTTTTCAAGATATGTCTGGTTTATATCGTGCTGATACTGTCCAACGCCTATACTCTTTGTCGGGATCTTTACCAGCTCCGCAAGCGGATCCTGCAGTCGTCTTCCCAAAGACATGGCTCCCCTTACGGTAACATCCAAATCGGGGTATTCTTCTGTCGCCAGCTTGGACGCAGAATATACAGATGCTCCCGCTTCATTTACTATCGTATATTTGATGTCACGTCCGCTTTTCTTAATGAACTCGGCTACGACCTCTTCTGTTTCTCTCGATGCCGTACCATTTCCTATGACTATCGTGTTTATCTTGAACTTATCAGCAAGCTTGCCTAAGACCGCTTCCGTTCCCTTTACATCATTTTTCGGCTCTGTCGGAAATACTGTGGTGTATGCCAGCAGTTTCCCCGTTTCATTGATAACTGCCACTTTGCATCCCGTCCTGTATCCCGGGTCTATGCTTATGATCCTTGCACCTTTCACAGGCGGCACCATTAAAAGTTTTTCTGTGTTTTTCGCAAAAACTTTTACGGCTTCACCTTCTGCTCTCTCCGTCAGCATGCCGCGCATTTCTCTTTCTATGGACGGCGCCATCAGCCTTTTGTATCCATCTGCCGCCGCTTCTCTTAAAATATCCGCAAACACTGATGAGTCATCTTTTATAATCCTCTTGCATATCATATTTTCCATTTTATCAGTATCAACGGAGATCTTCACTTTGAGCTTCTTTTCCTTTTCTCCTCTGTTTATGGCAAGCACACGGTGATTCGGGATCTTTTCTATCTTTTCACTATGATCGTAATACATGTCATATACAGTGCTCTCTTCCGCATCCACAGCTTCCGAGTCTACCGTTCCGGTTTCAGCCGTCTTTTTCCTCAGATCTGCCGTAAGGTCGGGATCATCGGAGATCATCTCTGCAATGATGTCCTTCGCACCCTTAAGCGCATCCTGTGCAGAAAGCACACCTTTTTCTTCATTTATATATGACTTCGCAGCTTCCTGAGGAGTCTCTGCATCATCCGACTGTTCCCATATCAAAAGCGCCAGAGGCTCCAGGCCTTTCTCCTTTGCCTTTGATGCCCGCGTCGCCTTTTTCTTTTTATAAGGTTTATAGAGGTCCTCCACTCTCTGAAGGACCTCTGCTTTTTCTATCTCATTTTCAAGTTCTTCCGTAAGTTTGCCCTGCTCGTCTATGAGCCTTAATACTTCTTCTTTCCGCTCTTCAAGATTTCGAAGGTAGGCAAGCCTTTCATCAAGAGTTCTGAGCACTTCGTCGCTCAGCGCCCCGGTAGCCTCTTTCCTGTATCTTGCTATAAATGGGATCGTATTCCCCTCATCTATTAAAGCTATCGTATTTTCCACCTGTTTTCTCTTTATCCCGAACTCCGAGGCAAGAACTCCTGCAATATCCATCTGTTCTACTCCTTCTGCTTAAGTTTTTCATTTATAAAGTAATCTATATCTCCATCCATCACTGCATCTACATTGCCGACTTCCGCCCCGGTCCTGTGGTCTTTGACCATAGTGTATGGATGGAACACATAGGATCTTATCTGGCTTCCCCATGTTATCTGGCTGTAGTCTCCTTTAAGCTCTTCCAGATTTTCCTTTTTTTCCTGTTCTTTCAGTTCTATCAGCTTTGACATGAGCAGTTTCATCGCAGTATCTTTGTTCTGATGCTGAGAACGTTCGTTTTGACAAGTCACCACTATATTGGTCGGTATATGGGTTATCCTTATTGCCGAGTCAGTCTTGTTTACATGCTGACCGCCGGCTCCGCTGGACCTGAAAGTGTCTATCCTCAAATCATCAGGGTTTATCTTCACATCCACATCTTCATCGATCTCCGGGGTCACGTCAAGGGATGCAAATGATGTATGCCTTCTACCGGACGAGTCGAAAGGCGATATTCTAACAAGCCTGTGCACGCCCTTTTCATTCTTTAGATATCCGTACGCATTTTCACCTTCTACCAGAAGCGTCGCGCTTTTTATACCGCCCTCTGTATCGTCCTGCATATCTATCAGCTTCGCCTTATAACCCTTTTTCTCACACCATCTCGTGTACATCCTGAACAGCATTTCCGCCCAGTCCTGAGCATCTGTCCCTCCGGAGCCTGCGTGCACCGATATTATGGCATTGTTTTTATCGTATTTACCGTTCAGAAGCGTCTTCAGCCTGAGGCTCTCAAGATCATCGGAAAGTGCTTTGAATTCATCCTCAGCTTCGTTGGCCGTCTCTTCATCTCCATCCTCTTCCGCCATCTCGACGAGCACCTCAAGATCCTCAAGTCTCTGTCCGAGTTTATCGAGGGTCTGAAGATTGTCTTCTATGGATTTTTTTTCTTTCATGTACTTTTGAGCTGATTCCGCGTCGTCCCAAAATCCCGGTCTGCTTATTTCTTCTTCTATTTCAGCAAGCCTGGCTTCAAGTTTGTCCCGGTCAAAGGGACTCACCTGCCTCTTTGAGAACTTTCCGCAGCGCAGGCAGAGAGCTCTTTATTTGTTCTGTCTGTATCATATATCAATTCCTTTCATCGTTATTCAACAGGGGGAATTACATCAGCTCACTTCGTTCACTGTGTCAATTCCTTGCGTCGTTGGTCGCCACGGACTAAAGTCCTGCGACATATGACGGGGGAATTACATCAGCTCACTTCGTTCACTGTGTCAATTCCTCCCACAGCAATGTTTATATTTTTTACCGCTGCCGCATGGGCATGGATCGTTCCTGCCGACTTTAGGTGTCTCTCTTCTGACGGTCTGCTGCTTGTTCTCCCTCTTAGGCACTGCCGCCTGGCGAGGTATCTGAGCATCACCGCCTCCCGGCTGCACAGCAGACTCATCCTCAAATTCTTCTTTTCTGCCTTCACCGCTTCCCATTACATTCTTTCTTTCAGTTTTTGTCTGTACCGTTACATTGTAGCAGAACTTGACAAAATCTTCTTTTATAGAATGAATCATCATCTCAAACATATCGAAGCCTTCCTGAGCATAAGCGGCGGCAGGGTCCTGACCGCCGAGACCTCTGAGCCCTATACCGCTCTTGAGCTGATCCATAGCATCTATATGATCCATCCACTTATTGTCTACTACTCTTATGAGGATCATCCTCTCGACTTCACGCAGCTTGTCTTCACCGATCTCCTCTTCCTTTGCTTTGTAAAGGTCTTCAAAATCTGCATACAACCCTGCCTTGAGGCTTTCTTCATCCATATCGGACAAAGTTTCTTCGTCAAATTCAAGCGGCTCAAACTTAGGAGTAAGCTTCCTAAGCGATTTATTCAAGGTATCAAAATCCCATTCTTCAGGAAATTTAGATGCCATCACTATAGGGTCCGCAATCTCATCTATGAGTTCATGGGTCATCGATACCAGGTCTTCGCGCAGATCTTCTCCAAACAGTACTTTCTTTCGTTCACCGTATATTATCTCACGCTGTTTGTTCATGACATTATCGTACTGCAATACATATTTTCTTATGGAGAAGTTCTTTCCCTCTACTTTTTTCTGGGCATTTTCTATCTGTTTAGTTATAAAGCCCGACTCAATGGCTTCATCTTCTTCGACTCCCAGCTTCTGAACCACCGACTGCATCCTCTCTCCTCCGAACAGACGCATAAGGTCGTCCTCCATCGAAACGCAGAACTGGGTCGTACCAGGGTCACCCTGTCTTCCTGAACGTCCTCTGAGCTGGTTGTCTATACGTCTGGATTCATGACGTTCTGTACCTATTATATAAAGTCCTCCCAGCTCTTTTACCTTTTCCTGTTCTTCTTTTCTTTCTTCTTTATATTTATCGTGCAGTCTGCTGAAAGTTTTCCTTGCCTCTATCAGCTCAGGATCATCGCTTTGAACAAATCCGGTGGCAAAGGAGATCGCCTCTTCATCGTATCCTTCTTTTGCCATTTCACGTCTTGCTTCGAACTCAGGATTTCCTCCGAGTATTATGTCTGTTCCTCTTCCTGCCATATTGGTGGCTATCGTCACAGCTCCGAGACGTCCGGCTTCCGCTATTATCTGAGCCTCCTGCTCATGATGCTTTGCATTGAGTACATTGAAGTCCTTTATTCCCCGTTTTCTTAAGGCATCAGCTATAAGCTCCGACTTCTCTATGGAAACGGTACCCACAAGTACAGGCTGCCCTTTTTTATGCGCTTCCTCTACAGCATCGACTACTGATTTGAATTTGCCTTTTTCAGTAGAATAGACTGCGTCTTTGAGATCTTCTCTTACAACAGGCTTGTTGGTAGGTATAACGACTACGTCCATATTGTATATATCTCTGAACTCGCTTTCCTCCGTCTTAGCCGTACCTGTCATACCTGCAAGCTTCTGATACATTCTAAAGTAATTCTGCAAAGTTATGGTAGCAAGGGTTTTGGATTCAGACCTTACCAGCACTCCTTCCTTTGCTTCTATCGCCTGATGAAGTCCGTCGCTGTACCTTCTGCCGAACATCATTCGTCCTGTGAATTCATCTATTATGATGATCTCACCGTCTTTTTTGATGTAATCGACATCTCTTTTCATCATGTTTCTCGCTTTAAGCGCCTGGAGCACATGGTGGTTTATTTCCATATTTTCAGGGTCCGAGAAGTTCTCTACGCCAAAATACTTCTCACATTTTTCTACGCCGTCTTCTGTGAGAGATATCTGTTTTTCCTTTTCTTCCACAGTGAAATCTTCATCTCTCTTCAGTGTACGTACAAAGGAATCCGCTTTTTTGTACATATCGGTAGACTTATCGCCTTTTCCCGATATTATGAGAGGAGTTCTCGCTTCATCTATCAATATGGAGTCCACCTCGTCGACTATCGCGTAGTTGAGTCCGCGCTGCATCATCTGCTCTTTGTATATTACCATGTTGTCTCTCAGGTAATCGAATCCATATTCATTGTTTGTGCCGTATGTTATATCGGCGTTATAAGCTGCTCTTCTCTCCTCTTCAGATATGCCGTGTATCACGCAGCCTACCGTGAGCCCCAGAAAAGTGTAAAGTTTGCCCATCCATTCCATATCTCTTTTAGCAAGATAATCGTTTACGGTCACGACATGCACACCTTTTCCTTCAAGGGCATTCAGATACGCAGGCAAAGTAGCTACCAGCGTTTTACCTTCACCTGTCTTCATTTCGGATATTCTTCCCTGATGAAGAACTATCCCCCCTATTACCTGTACGTAAAAATGCTTCATTCCGAGGCTTCGCCATGCACCCTCTCTGCATACTGCAAATGCCTCCGGAAGTATATCATCGAGGCTCTCTCCTCCTGCGATCCTTTTTTTGAACTCTTCAGTTTTTTCTCTGAGCTGTCCGTCTGTCAGTTTCTGGAACTCTTCATCATAAGACATAACCTTGTCAGCTATTTTGGAAACCTTTTTCACTTCCTTCTCATTAAGGTCTCCAAAAATCTTTTCCATAAGGCTCATTTATCGTTTCCCCTTTCTGAAATTTACAAACTAATACAGTATATCAGTTTATTGTTTCCTTTTGGTGATGACAGTGTTAATAAATGTTAAAACTATATCAAGACTCATACAGTATTTTTATTCTAAATTGCTGCTGATACATAATTATACATTATCCATATCTAAAAATAAACATCAATATTGCGATTAGCCTTGAAATGTTGGAATTTCAATCTTCTAATACTTTGAGTACTACTTTTTCAACTTTATTATTTTCTTTTTTTGCTCTATTTCATACTTTTTACGGAGTTACTCGCACTTAGTTATCTGATAATATTTTCATTGGAATTTTCCAAAAAACTAATGCTCAGGAAAGGAAGAAATACATATGGACGTTAACAGCATCGCAAAATACGTAGGTAAAAACCATCAGGAAGAAGTTGCACAGCTTATGAAGGCAGATGACAAACTTGCAAGCAAAGTTTCTCTTAAAAACCCTGTAATAGCTTGTATCTTATCTATATTTTTGGGAATAATCGGCATTGACCGCCTTTATCAGGGCGGAATAAAAGTATTCCTCTGCAAGCTCGCAATGATATTACTCACTCTTGGAACATGGTGGATAGTTGATATAGGATACAGCGTTATCATCACAAAACAGGATAATTACGAAAAAATAATTGCCGCTGCTGCTTAAAGCTGCGGCAATTTTTTATTTAATCATTTATCTGTCCCTTTTTCTCATCCTCGCTTTTTTCTTCATTCACTATATATATTACTTCCACTCTGCTCTTAACATTCATTTTCCTGAATATATTATATATGTGAGTCTTTACTGTACTTTCCGACAGAAAAAGTATTTCTGCGATCTCCTTATTGCTCTTGCCGCTGTATATCAGATCTATAAACTCTTTTTCTCTCGGCGTGAGCTTGTACTGTTCACAGATTTCTTCTATGCGCTCTTTCAGGTCTTTCCTGCCTTTTTCTTCTCCTGAATCTTTCCCGAACACCGGTATAAAATCCTCTTTATATTCATATATGAGCGACGCTATACTTATAATGAGCCAAAATACTACTGTAAGATCCATCGGCTCCCTTATGAATCTGCTGTTTCCCCAGTAAACCGACGTTTCACTCCAGAAATAAGACAAATAGTTCCATATAAGCATCGAGGTCACTATTATCATATAATATAAGTCTATCTTCTTTTCAGTAGTGACAGAATACATTATATGTCCGACAGATGCCGTCACCGAAGCAATTATCAGTATTATATCCGTCGCCAGAAGCAGCCACTTAATAGTGTAAAACTGCTCTACATTGAGAGCAAATGTCAAAAGAAGCCAAAGAGCCATATAGAAAATCAAATATTTCTGTACTGCTTTATCAAGAAGAGAAAGAGCTTCTCTGTTTATTATTTTCCCTTGAAGTATTATCCAAAGGCATATAGTTCCGGCTATGATGCTGTTACCTATCCTCAGCACCTTAAGGTTGCTGAGACCTCCCAGAACATAGTCGGTATAGTATATAGCCATGTCATAACAACATATCACAAGAATACCGGCAAGGAACATTATCATAGCCCGCCCCATGCCGGATTTTCCTTTATTCTGCACCAGAAGCGCTATCGTAAGCCCCGATACACCGAATATTATGCATAACAAATAACATACTAATATTATTTCTTTTATAAACACTCTTTCCTCCCAAAAGCTTTGCTTTCGTCAGCATACAAACGCATTGTATATAGCGCGTATCGCATTTTCAAAATCCTTGTTTTCAACTCCTACTATTATATTCATCTCGCTGGAACCCTGATCTATCATCCTGACGTTGATATTCTCATCTGCAAGCGCTGTGAACAGTTTAGCAGATACTCCCGTTCTGTAAGACATTCCGTATCCTACTATCGCAATCAATGCTATGTTATGAAAAACTTCCAGATGATCAGGTTTAAGCTGTCTTTCAAATTCTTCAAGAATATCATCTATTTTACCATCGATAAGTTTATTGTCAATAACCACCGACAGAGTATCCACTCCGCTCGGTATATGTTCAATAGGTATATCAAAGTCCTCAAGTATACCTGTCATTTTTCTGATAAAACCTCTCTCGCTGCTCATAAGATTCTTATACATGGCTATTACAGTAAAATCCTTACTGCCTGCTATCCCGGCTATTATCTGCCCCTCCTCCAGCTTTGCAGGCTCTGAAGTTATTATCGTCCCCGGATCATCCGGCCTGTTGGTATTCCTTATATTGATAGGAATATTGGCTACTCTTGCCGGATATATGGCATCTTCATGAAGCACAGAAGCTCCCATGTAAGAAAGTTCTCTCAGCTCCTTATATGAAACTGTACTTATAGGCTTAGGATCATCTACGATTCGGGGATCTGCCATGAGGAACCCGGATACATCAGTCCAGTTTTCGTATACGTCAGCCTGCACAGCTCTCGCTACGAGTGCTCCCGTTATATCCGAACCTCCTCTCGAAAAAGTTTTTATCGCGCCATCCGTTTTGGAACCGTAAAAACCGGGTATCACAGCTCTCTCATGATTTTTCAGTTCTTTCTTTATAGCTTTATCAGTGAGTTCTTCCATAAATCTGCCTTTTTCATCGAACTTCACCATTTTAGCTGAATCCACGAAATCATATCCAAGGTAAGCCGCTATCAAAATAGCGTTGAGATATTCTCCTCTGCTGGCTATATAGTCCGCTGTTGCCCCCTCTTCAAGATTTTTCTTTATTTCATTGAATTCCTTTTTCAAATCAACATCAACTCCCAGGTTGACTTCCACAGCCATAAATCTGTCACATATCACCTGAAATATCTGCTGATAAGGTATCTTATGCTCTATATGGGTCTTGCAGAGATACAGCAGATCTGTAATCTTGCTGTCCTCATCAAAGCGCTTTCCCGGCGCTGATACTACTACATATTTTATATCTTTATCTTTTGCCACTATATTTTTTATCTTCTCTATCTGCAAAGCATCAGCAACGGATGATCCTCCGAATTTTGCAACCTTAACACCCATCTACAGTATCTCCTTTCCAAGTTCTTCTGCTTTATCAAGTCTCTCCCACGGCAGGTCTATATCCGTCCTGCCGAAATGCCCGTATGACGCAACCTGCCTGTATATAGGTCTCCTGAGATCCAGATCCCTTATTATAGCCGCAGGTCTGAGATCAAAGTGTTTTTTCACTATATCCGAGATCTTATCATCCGAAACTTTTCCCGTTCCGAAAGTATCCACCAATACAGATACAGGTTCTGCTACTCCTATAGCGTAGGCAATCTGTATCTCACACTTGTCTGCCAGACCGGCTGCTACCAGATTTTTCGCAACATATCTTGCCGCATAAGTTGCAGACCTGTCTACTTTAGTAGGATCTTTTCCGCTGAAAGCTCCGCCTCCATGTCTTGCATATCCTCCGTAGGTATCTACGATAAGTTTTCTTCCTGTAAGTCCCGAATCTCCGTGAGGTCCTCCTATCACGAATCTTCCTGTCGGATTTATGAAATATTTTGTATTCTCATCAAGGAGATCCTCATCAACAACTTCATTGATAACGTGCTTTATTATATCCTCACGTATCTGCGAAAGTTCCACATCAGGATCATGCTGAGTGGATACTACTATAGTATCTATACGTTTTACGCGGTCATCATCGTATTCAACCGTGACCTGGGTCTTGCCGTCAGGTCTTAAATATTTCAGTGTGCCGTCTTTTCTGACCTGAGCAAGACGTCTTGACAGCCTGTGCGCCATAGCTATCGGCATAGGCATATATTCCGGCGTCTCATTGCAGGCAAATCCGAACATCATGCCCTGATCTCCTGCCCCCGTTTCTCCCATTTCATAGTCATCTTCAAGGATGCCTTCTTTATATTCGAGCGCTCTGTCCACTCCCATGGCGATATCGGCAGACTGTTCATCTATAGCCGTGAGTATAGCGCATACATTCCCGTCATATCCGTATTCACCTTTGTCGTAGCCTATATCGCATATAACTTCACGCGCGATCTTCTGTATATCTATATAGCAATCCGTACTTATTTCTCCCATTATCATAGCATATCCGGTATTTACCGTCGTTTCCGCCGCTACGCGCCCCTGCGGGTCCTTTTCCATTATAGCATCAACTATAGCATCCGATATCTGATCGCATATCTTATCCGGATGACCCTCTGTAACCGATTCTGATGTAAATAATCTTTTCATTTTATACCTCCAAAATTGCTGTACATATAAAAACCTCTTTCCGAACAGAAAGAGGTACAGGTTTCTGTCATAGTTCCTCATCTTTCAGAGTATTATTATATGATACTCTGTAGGATTTAGCACCTTCTGCGCTGCTCTCTTCGTCCTTCGCAAACGCAAGGTTGCCGGGTTTCTCTGGGCCTATTCCCTCCACCTCTCTCAATAAGGATTATCTTGTTTTTTACTATATTTATTATATCTTAATTAAATTCCCTGTCAATACTTGAAAATGCAAACTTCATACCTCTTGTATTTTTTCTCAGATAGGGTATACTCATGTTATTAGATTGCGAGGTAAACGATTTGACAAAACCTAAACTCACAGTGATAGAAGGAGGCATTCCCTACCTTCTGAAAACAAGGAAAAAAAATCTCATAAACGCTTATGTCACGGATACACGGCTTATGGGTGTTCTTGCCATATACGCACATTGGTCCATAGGGGAAAACAACGACATCCGTGATCTTCATCAGTTTTTCTATATAGACTGCGAAGAATCAGGCTTTGAAACGTATCAGAGCATAGAAGGAAACGACCGTGAAGAGATCGATATGGCTGAGCAAACCATAGTTGGCGGCCTGGGAGCGAATAAGATCGAGATCACGGAAAGACAGCTGCGCGCAGTCCTGTATCGTTACAGCATTTTTAACGAAGAAAAGGATCTCCCTCTTCCGGAAAAGCTCAGCGAGTATTCTTTTATTTTGGAATCTAAAACTGTACTCGATCCTCTGGAAGATGCAGCTTTGATGAATATAATATGCGGCAGCATAACATCTGATTATCAGGTCATAAACTATTTTATGATGAGATGCATCGGTCAGGACGAACCGGGGATCCGATATCTTTCCGATGATATAGCTTTGAAGAATCCATATTCAGGATATAACTGCGCCACCTTCTGCAAAAACGTGATAGATAAAGACGGACAGTACGGTGACGGGTCCTCTTCATACATGTGTGAATCCCTCATAGAGGAGAACGGTGAATACGAAACTGTAATATCCAGAATATCCATTAAAAACCTCAAAGTGACCGCCGTTGAAAAATGCTCCGGATTCCACGTCAGCTCGGCAGAAGCTGCAATGATGCTGTCAAAGCCCGAATTCGTAACGGTGTATGAAGTGCTGCTCTCAGATGAGGATATGGAAAACAATATCGGAGAGCTCACAATAAACTTCAATACGATAATGTCGGTCCAGGAAAACGGCAGGCTGTTCATGGCCTTCAAGCAAAACAACGATCACGTGAACAATCGTATTTTCCGTCTGAGCAACGATGTAAAAGGAATATATTTTCTCACAGATTACGGACAGCTCATCGTAGCCGCCTATACCCTTTCAGATATCAGGTATCTGGAAAACAAGCTTAAAGCAAGTCCGCTCGCACCGTTTTTAATGGTAACATCGAAATATGAATTCAAGGAGCCTGTACTATTTGAATTCATGCAGAGCGATTTTGAAGACTTCGACGATTTTCTCAACTATATAAAGGATGAATAAACAAAAAACCGTACCCGGCAGCCATCTGAAAATCACCTCATTTTCAGCGCCGAAGGTACGGTTTTTATCGATTCTATCATCATGCAGCTCCAGACGCCTCATCTTCCGCTTTCTTCTTCAGCCTCTTTCCCACGTCTTCACTGACCAGTATGTATACTACTGATACTAACGGAATAAAGAATATCATGCCTATAAGTCCAAAAAGCTTTCCGCCTATCAATACAGCGGCAAGGGTCCAGAGAGGAGACAGTCCTACCGAGCCTCCTACCACACGAGGATATATGAACTGGGTCTCTATAAACTGTATCACGAGATACACTATGAGACATATGAGCGCTTTCTCCGGACTTATCATCAGAGCCAATATTACGCTTAGAGCGCATGAAATGAAAGCTCCTATGTATGGTATCAATGCACAGACTGACGTGACTGCTCCAATGAGTCCCGCGTACGGCAGGTTGAAAACAGAAAAGGCGAAAAATATAAGCAGACCTAAAATAAGAGCTTCAACACACTGTCCCGTCAGGAATTTTCTGTATGAATCCTTTATCAGCGCACAAACGTAGCACACCCTGTCTGCAACCGATTTTTTAGCGTACGCATACAGCACCCTTTTTGACTGTGAAGCGATCTTCTCTCTGTCAGCCAACGTGTATATCGCTATAATGATACCTGAGATCACAGTAGCAGCTACAGACACTGTGGATGACGCCACGCTGGCAATAGAACTTATAAGCGGTCTGACATAGTTGGAAATATTGCTTATCATATTTTCCCAATTGAATTCGTTCATCCATTTCTGTAAATATGAAGTGTCTATATTGTATCTATCCAAAGCCGCGATCCATGCAGGTCCGTTATCTTTTATCATCTCCAGAATATTGGTTATCGTTTTAGCCAGTTCCGGTATCACCAGTATACCCAGTACAGCGATCACCAATACTACGCATATCGCCGTCAGCAATATGCTCAGCAGATGTATCAGCTTACCCTTAGGTCTGAACCTTCCCTTAGTCAAGCGCGCAAGCAGTTTTTCAAAGCCTGACACCGGCACATTGAGAATAAAGGCTATGATAAGACCTGCCACTATAGGTGTAAACAGATTTCCCACATATCCGAACATTTTTATCACTTTGTCCAGATGCGTCACGACTGCGTACAATCCTATGGCAAATGCAATATATAAGAACACACGCTTTTCTCTCTTATCCACGTTTCCTCCTTTAAATATACAGTTTCTCCGCCCTTTAAACAAACGACAATAAAAACATTATTTAACTTTTAATTATAATACGAAGTCAAAAAAATACAATCAGTTATTTTAAAATAATCTCCATAATACTCATTGCCGCTTTCCTCACAGGCGCTCCGCTCAGGTTGGAAAGAACACATACTGCTGTATCTTTCTGCGGGCACACCCAGAAGCTGGAGGCAAAACCTTCATCCCTTCCATCGTGGCCTGCCATGCAAAGACCTTTTCTTTCCGTTATAAACCATCCAAGTCCGACCTTTTCCGAAGTTCCTTTCACTTTTGCCTTTTCTTCCCACATTTGTCGGCACTTATTTTTACTCAGAAAAGATCCCTTTTCTCCTGAAGCACTTTTTATAACACTTCTGCCCATCTTTAAAAGACCTTCTGCGGATATGACTATACCCCCGCTCATCGCGCTGTGCTCTCTTGCCGAATAATCGCTGCACACTGATATACTCCTGTCTCTCATCTTAAAATGAGGGGATGCCATGCGCCCCAAATCTATATCCGCATCACTTATTCCGCAAGCTGAAAAAATATTATCGTATATAAATTCCCAATATTTCCTCCCTGATACCTCTTCAATAACTCTCCCCAAAATATCATATGATTCGTCGCTGTAAAAAAACTCTCCTTCTGCTCCCACCCTGTGAGAAAGCAGCTCTCCTATGGACAGCTCGGCGATATTTTTCGCGAATCGCCTATCACCGATTGACAAATCAGGCGCTATATCGACTGCTTTATCCTCAAAAGCTGTTTTTCCGCCTTCAACAAGCTTCATTATCCCTAAAGTAGTAAAGATTTTCGACACGGAACAGCAACAAAAAGTATTTTGTTCACATAATTTTTCTTTTGTAATATGATTCTTCCAGCCTCTTACCGCCGCAAACATTTCGCCGCTGTAATAAATTCCCGCAGCTATCCCGGGTATATCACTGAACTCAAATATTTCATCGAGAACATTCTCAAATTCCTTTTTTATCACCTTTTCATGTTTTCCCATTGAAGTGGTTTTCCTTTTTAAGTATAATTATTTTGTACTCACATGAGTCATTTTAAATAAATATAACATGAATTCAGGAGATATAAAATGCACTACAGAACATTTAAAAAAATCGATGAAAAAACTTCGCTCCTCGGACTCGGCTGCATGAGGCTCCCTGTCGACGAAAACGATAACGTAAAAGAAGATGAAGCCATATCAATGATAAGAAGCGCTATCGATTCCGGCATAAATTACGTGGACACCGCATTCACATATCATGGAGGCAAAAGCGAAAAAATCCTGGGGAAAGCCTTAAAAGACGGTTACAGAGAAAAAATACTTCTCGCTGACAAAATGCCTATATGGATCGCCAAGGATGAAGAAAGCATGAAGAGCATATTCTATAAGCAGCTGGAACGTCTTTGCACTGACAGCATAGATATGTATCTGGTGCACAACATTACAAAGTCCATATGGAAACGCGCACAGAAGCTCAATCTCATGCCGTTCCTCGAAGAAATGAAGGCAGAAGGCAAGATAAAGCACATAGGCTTTTCCTTCCACGATTCATACGAATTCTTTGAAGAAGTTGTAAACGCATACGACTGGGAATTCTGTCAGATCCAGCTCAACTACATGGATAAGGATCACCAGGCAGGTCTCAAAGGTCTTAAATACGCCGCAGAAAAGGGCCTTGGAGTAATCGTGATGGAGCCTCTCAAAGGCGGACGTATAACAGACGCGATCCCTCCTACTGTACAGCAAATATGGGACAGCGCCGAAACAAAGAGACCTCCTGTGCAGTGGGCATTCAAATGGCTCGCCAGCATGCCTGAAGTAACAGTTATGCTGAGCGGCATGAGTTCAAAGGAACAGCTGGAAGAAAACATCAAAATTTTTTCTTCAGACGATATACTGACTATAACCGATGAAGAAACCGCTCTCATAGACAAGGTTTCTGATGAATACAACAGACTCATCAAATATTCCTGTACAGGGTGCAACTACTGTATGCCTTGTCCTCAGAAACTTGAGATTCCTCGTATACTGAGATATTTCAACGACTGGAATGTCTATGAACAAAATCCTTCTCTTAAGATGGAATACACCACATGGCTGGCTCCGGGACGTCACGCTTCAGACTGCATAGGCTGTAAAGCGTGCGAAGAAAAATGCCCTCAGTCCCTTCCTATAGCAAGAGCTATGAAAGAAACCGCTGAGGCTTTCGGAGTATAGCAATACAATAAAAGGTAAAATTAAAAATGGAGATTTTCTTGTCGGAAGATCTCCATTTTTATGTATAATTATATGATTCAATATTTTCAAATACAGACTATGCTACGAAATCAGCAACTTCATCTAAGGTCATGAACACTTCATCCGCACCGGCTTTAAAGAAACTTTTCTTCACTTCATCGCACTTTGCTTCCTTATCACTTGCGCTGAGATGCGCAAATTCTTCCTCGCTCAGGCCCATCTGAGAGCTCCCTATCACAACGCCTGCCGTAAGCACACCGGCACATTTTCCTTCTTTTATATCGGAAATCGTATCGCCTACCTTTAAAACTCTTCTCACATCGGAAAGTCCAAGGGCTTCCATATTCTTGAATATCATATAAGGATACGGTCTTCCCTTGTTGTCAGTTGAATCCGGGCTGAACCAGGTGTCCGGACAGTATCCTCTTTTTTCTGCCTCTTTTGCGACTACCGACATCATTTTATCATTGTAACCTGTAGTCGATCCTATGGATATACCCATTTCCCTCAGTTTTGGAACGGTGCGCAGCGTGTCCTTTTTCGGAACTGCAAAATCTTTCAAAATAGCCATCAGCTTTTCTTCAAAGATCCCATACATTTTAAGAGCGTCTTCCTGGGACGGCTCTCTTTTGTATATCTCTTTCCAAAGCCCGTTTATCCTCGGCATATCCAGCATGGTGCGTATGTGATCTATCTTGAGCATACCCATCGGTTTACGGATCTCATCTAAGGTAGGCTCTATTCCATATGCTTTAAATACATCTGCGAAAGCCTGTACCGGAGCGAAACTGCCGTAATCTACGGCAGTTCCCGCCCAGTCAAAAATAACTGCGTCAACTTTATGCATACGATTCTCCTTTACACATTATCTGCTATTTACAGCTTTCTGACAATGCCTGATGCTGTTCAAGCAAGTTTACTGTGAGTTTTTCAGGGAATACTTTAGGATTTCCAAGCTGATTTTCCGCATCAACAGTTTCTCCTTCGAACAGGGCTACAGGATATATATCAAGAAGTGCAGGTCTTGCTTTTTCTACGATACACTGAGCCATCTCCATAGCCTTATCTTTTGACTTATCGCCTTTGTCTACTACCGATACATACTCCTGAAGAGTAAAGTTTCCTTCAACTGGATCTATGTAATCGATAGGGAGTCCTTCCTTCTTGTCTGCAACAGCCTGAGCTCTGAGACCGAATCCGAGAGCAACTTCACCTGCTCTTATCTTCTTGAGCGGACCGGAGCCTGACTCTTCAAGATGAGGCCCTACATTATCATATATACCGGTAAGTATAGTCTTCGCTTCATCTTCGCCGTATTCTGATATCAGAGCCTGTACCAGAAGCCATGCCGTTGAAGAAGATGCTATATCTGTTACAGAAACATATCCTTTATATACCGGGTCAGCCAGATCGCTTATGGAATCCGGAATAGGAAGATTATTAGCTTCCATTTCTTCGGTGTTCACTATTATCGAGCCTGCATTGCATATGATAGGTACGCCGTAGGAAGGATGCTCTTCCAGTGTATTCGCTTCAAAAGTGATATCTTTAAACATCTGATTCTGTTCCTGAGCGTCATCGATGTAATATGAACTCATCGTTACCAGATCCGCTTCTGTGTCTTTGCCCTCGGCAAGAAGCTTTCCGCCAAGTTCAGATGTTCCGAAAGTCTGGAATACATACTGTCCTTCATAGCCATTGTCATCGAGGGCAGTCTTCATTGCTTCAACCGCTTCATCATCAGCGTTAGAATAGATAACTACCTGATCTTCACTGCTTCCGCCCCCGCATCCTGTAAGGGAAAAAGCTCCGACTCCAACCATCAGCGCCAGTACTGTCGCCGTAACTCTCTTTAAATACTTTGCTTTAATCATTTTGCTAAATCTCACTTTCTTCTCTCTTTTGTCTGTGTTTTCCGCTCTTCGCGCCAGCTTTCCAAATATTACCTGCGCAGCTATATTCGTCACAAGTATCAGAAGCGACAGCACAAAGATCTCGTTAAACTTGTTAAAATATTGCAGCTCCTTTATCTTTGTCGTAATAACCATAGTTCTCGCCCCGGCCAGGAATATTACAGCGCTTATGGTTACCATGGCATTGATAAAATAGTAACTGAAAACATTGAGCAGGGATGACACCGCATTAGGAGTAACAACTCTTGCTATAGTCTTTATCCAGCTGTCCCCCATCAGCATAGCTGTAGTCTCCCACGATGAATTCATCTTGGATAAAGAGTTTTTCATCATAAGATACGGTGTCGAATAAAAATGTATTATATTACAGATTATTATTATGATAAACGTGTTCTGTATCACCGTTCCGGAAAAGGCGAACAGGAATGCAAGACCTATTACCATTCCCGGGATGGTGTTTGTAACAAGAGCAACGCTTTCTATGATATTTTTAAGCTTTCTGTTCACCGTGCTTCTCGCTGTAATAAGCGCCGAAGCAAAGGCTATTATCGTTCCTACGACAGCAGTCGCAACTGCTACCAGGATGGAGTTCACATATACTCCGTAAAGATTCACATCGCTGAATACATCACGGAAGTGATCCAGGGAGAAGCTCGTGTAATACGGCCAGTCCTCTACGAACGGAACGACGAAGATTACAGCAAACACTGCGATCACGCTCAGCATTATAAGTCCGCTCACTATACCGCATACCGCATCTCTGATCCTATTTCCGGCTATCTCCATGACGGAAACCTTGCTGTACCTTACATTGTATCTGTCAAGTATCCTCAGCACAGTGATGCTGACGATTGAAGGTACCAGCATTACCAGTGCAACAACCGCTCCGTTCCCGAAGTTCGGAATACTTCCAAGCATCTCATTGTACAATATGCTTGCTATCACCTGATATTCTCCGCCAACGGATGCAGGTATACCGAAGTCCGTAAAGCAGAGGAAAAATGTCTGTATGAACGATGCCGCCAAAGTGCCGAGCAGCGGTCTTAACACGGTTATGTTAAATGTTCTTAAATGTGAATCTCCCATTATCCTTGATACTACCATGAACTTTTTATCTATATATCCCATGGTATTGTTTATCAGCATAAAGGATACCGGAAGCGTATATATCGTATAGCCAAGCAGCAGTCCGTTAAATCCGTATATTTCGAAGAGCTGATGTCCGAAGAGTCTTGTAAGCAGTCCCTGTTTTCCAAAGGAGTATATTATCGCGAATCCGTAAGTTATCGTCGGCAGGAACATAGGTATCATAGCCACTTTGCTTATCAGACTCTTATATTTCCTTCCCACATTCGTATAATTTACTGTATACGCCAGGAAAAACGCTATACATGTCGTGAGCACTGCACTCGAAGCCGCTACGGCAAAGCTGTTTCCAAGAGCCTGCATGAATCCTCTTCCCGAAAATACATCTACGTAACTCTGAACAGAAAATCCATTATCGCCATAAAATGATTTTACTATCAGCTGTACCATAGGTACCAGGAGAAACACTGCAAAACTAAGGCATAATACAGCGAATATTATTTTCAATTCCTTGTTTTTATTCATATGCATCATACTCACCGCCCTATGAAGCCTGTACGTTTGCCTGAACCTGTTTCGGACTCTGCACTGCCTGCACATGCATCTGAGCCGCAAAGAGCCTGAATATATTGTTTTTCTTTATCTCAAGCTGATTCAATATGAAACTTTCAACAAAATCATCCTGAGGTGACATTATAATATCCTCAGGCGTGCCGTACTGCGCTATGCCTCCGTCATTTAAGATCATTACTCTGTCAGAAAGCGTCAGAGCTTCTTCAGGATCATGAGTAACGATTACAGTAGTAAGATCATACTCCTTTGCAATCGTCTTGATCCTGTCTTTGATCGATTCTTTTATTACGCCATCAAGAGCGCTCAGCGGCTCGTCGAGCAGAAGTATTTTCGGCTTCATCACCATCGTCCTTGCCAGCGCTACACGCTGTTTCTGTCCTCCCGAAAGCTGATCTATCTTCTTTTCGAGATGGGGCTCCAGTTCGAGAAGTCTTATAAGCTCTTTCACCTCTTCCGGCGTCGATATGTTCTTGTTGTTTCTGAGGCCGTATGTAATATTCTTATACACGTTGAGATTATAGGGAACAAAGCATAGTCCTGAAATACTATGTTGAATCCTCTTTTCTCCATTGGGACATCTGTTATATCTTTGCCGTTGAATATCATCTTTCCACTGTCACATTCGGTTATTCCGAGTATCATGTTCAGAAGCGTTGTTTTGCCGCATCCCGAAGGTCCAAGTATCGATACTATCTCTCCGTCATTTATATCAAAACTTATCCTGTCGAGGATGGTCACGCCGTCATAACTTTTTTTAATGTTTTCCAGTTGCAGCATAAATTTCACTCATCCTTTCTCGCTTTTACATCTCCTGTATGCAACTGTGATTTTACTGCTCATACGGCGCACTATCAATCAAGGTCCCGTTAAATCTTCGCACACAAATCGTTAATTAAGGCAATAAAAAAACGCGTAAATCCGCGTTTTTTTACATCAAATTAACATTTATATCTACATGCTGACAAATATCTGATAACTATATTAGTACTTTAATCAGGCTGATCCGAAATGTTGTCTACCAATATAAGCTCCGCTCCCATGCCCTTGAATGTGGACCTTATGCTCAGCATGTCCGAACTTGTATATGTTCCTGATATTATGCTCGGAAATTCAGAACACCTCTCCATGAATTCTTCTCGCTTGTCTATATCTCTTTCAGAGTCCATAGAGCCTGTTATTCTTTTTACGAAATTGTCACGTTCAAGTCTGTATCTCAAAATTTTAAACTCTCCCGAAAGCCCTCTGCACTTTATCAGAAATTCTATCTCATCTTCATAATTTCTCGCAAGCCTCAAAATATCATTTTCCGTCTGTATCTTTTTCAGAGACCTTACAACATTTTCATCGAAATTATAAATAAGGATACTCATATTTATGATATTTCCCGCCTCATCTCTTAAGACCGATACCATATAGTTGTTTCCGGAAGCTATTACATCCTCTCCGAATTCCTTCATTCTTTTATAAGGCTCTGCAAGTATACCGTTCACTCCCCGCTCCATTATCTCGGCCAGCTCACAGTCATACCCATTTATCTTTTCTTTCTGCGCCTGTACGTCTATATCTATTATTACAGGTTTTGCCTTCAGCTTGTCCTCGTATTCAGAATATACACCCTTTACCTGCTTTCGCACAGCATCTTCTATATCGGCAGGGGCGCATCTCCTGTACTGCGCTTTCGTTTCTTTTGTCACAGTTTTTCCCGAATATTTTTTTCGGTACTCTGATGGATGCATACCGTACCACGTTTCAAAGTGCTTTATATAATATCTTACGGCTGAAAATCCTATCTCATCGGCAATGACGCCTATCTTCTTGCTTGTTCCAAGAAGCAATTTTTCAGACTCTTCCACTCTTATATATCCCAGCAGATCCTGAAAGCTCAATCCTGATGCTTCTTTTATTATATGGGACAGATAGTATATGCTCAGGTCTTCATTCTCGGCGATCTCGCTCAACGTCAGCTTCCTCGCATAATTATCATACATATATTCAGTTATCCTGTTTAATCTTCCCGCCAGTATACGGCTGCTTCTGCCTCTGCCATTCTCATCCTGGGAAATCTCCTCGTCTCCGCTGAAACAGAAATCCGATAAAAGACAGGCAAGCAGATTGTGTGTGCTTTCTATGACCTTATGTTCATAGCCCGGACCTTTTTGCAGCACTTCCATCATTATCCTTGCAAGGATATTTCTCAGAACTCCAAGGCTCTTTCTGTTGTCCTCTTTCAAATCGGTGACAAAAAACTTTTCCTTCAGGTCCTTGTAGTATCTGGCAAAATATGTGAAATCCAGCTGGAGCATCATTACCATATTGTCGCCGTCAACGGAGCTGAAACTATGCATGTCCATTCCGTTAAGTATGAAAATATCCCCCTGATTCAATGTATATGTATAACACCCATTTTTCAGTACAATATTCCCGCTCAACACATAAACCACTTCCATATCATCATGAAAATGTGTAGGATATTCCAAAATATTGGCAGTTACAACATTGATGGGCAGTTCATCCTTGTAGATAATTTTTTCTTTTAACATTTTATTTCTCCTGAGTTTACTTTAGACATTATGTCAACCTTTGTTCTTTTTATGCTCGACAATTTTCAACAAGCAGACATCCCCTTGATTTTAGCGGTTGCAGAAGTTATCCACACTTTTTTTGAGATTGTATACAATTTTATCCAAACCTCCTTGTGGAAAACTATTTTTTTACAATTCCTTAAATTTCAACGTTTTTGCTTGTCAAGTATATTTTTCTGTACTATTTTATCCACAGTTTGTTCGTCTCTTATTTCACCCCTTGGGAAATTTTTGAAACATGCTGTTTTTACTCGTTTTCAGAGGTTTTCTCACCCAAATACGAACATATGCTCTTTTTCAAAACTTTAACGATTTTTTCCTGATACGATTTTTTTCTTAACATTGATGCTTCATCTTCATTGGAAAGGAAGCCACATTCCACTATTATCGTAGGACAGACCACGTCTCTCATCAGTATCACATCGCTCTTGGCAAGCTCCGACCTCTGATTCTCTCCGTTAATATATTCGTTCAGATCTTTTTGTATACCCGCAGCAGCTTTTTTGCTCTCCTGCACACTGTTTCCTCTTCCGTATTCCGGATAAAATACCTGTGCGCCTCTGACTGAAGTATCCTGAGTAAAGCTGTTCAGATGTATGCTCACTGCCAGATCTGCTCCGGCATCATCTATTATCTCCCGGCGCTTTCTCATATCGTAAGTCTTAAGAGTCCTTATTGCTCCATGTGCGTCCCTTTCATAGAGACCTTCGTCTGTTGTCCTTGTCATTATCACAGCGACGCCTTCTTTTTCAAGCTGTTGCTTCAGCTTTTTAGCTATAGACAAGTTTATATCTTTTTCACAAACTCCTCCAAAACTTTCCGCTCCGCCGTCGATACCGCCATGCCCCGCATCGAGCACTACACAAGCTCCCTTATCTGTACCGGTAATAACAGAGCCCGGCCCGTCATATCCCTGTATTGCACCGATAAAAGCTATTACAGCCACTACGGTCAAAAGATTGCGCAGTTTATTTTTCATACATACACCTCGTAAATATCTTCTATGGATTTTACGAGGTCAAGTCGCCAAATATTACAGCAAATTAGTTATTCTTTTTCCATTATAAAACAACTCCGTCCTTTTTAATAGTATTTCATTTGACTTTTTTTATATAAATATATAAACTTTTATTTATTCAATGGTTTATTTACGGAGCAGGAACTATGAAAACATTAAAATTATATCAGACAGACGTATATATAAAAGAATGGGATGCGAATATACTTGAAATCAAAAATTCTGCCGATAATACAAATACATTCAGGATAATACTCGACAGGACCGCCTTTTTCCCTGAAGGAGGAGGACAGAGCTGTGATACAGGATACATAGAGGATCTGAAAGTTACCGATGTTCAGGAAGAAAACGGTCTTATATTCCACACGGTCATCTGCACCGATGCCGAAAACATCTCACAACTTAAACAGAAAAGCGGCGTAAAATGCCGTATCGACTGGGGCAGAAGATTTGACAACATGCAGCGCCACCTGGGAGAGCATATCCTTTCAGGAGCGTTTTACAGTCTGTACGGCGGCGTCAACCGCGGCTTTCATATGGGAAAGGATTATATGACCGCCGATATAAGCTTTGAATCCGGCAAAGACGGTATCAGAGAACTTACCGGAGAAATGGCGGCCCAAGCCGAACTTCGCGCCAACGAAACTATATGGAAGGATAGTCCTGTAAAAGTCTCCTTCTTTGACAGGCGGGAGGATGCCGAGTCTCTCCCTCTGCGTAAAGCCCTGGCTTTTGATGAAGATATATCCATAGTAACTGTGGGAGACCCCAAAGCTCCGGATGACTGCGTAGCCTGCTGCGGTACGCATCCTTCCACTGCCGGACAGGTGGGACTCATCAAGATATATAAGATAGAAAAATACAAAAATATCTTCAGGATCTACTTCGATGCCGGCAGAAGGGCAATGTCAGACTACATTTTCAAACACGATATGCTCACCGGACTTTCCAATCGCTTTTCTTCTTCCATCGAAGATCTGCCGTCCAAAATAGAAAGCCGGGAGGAAAATATAAAAAAACTGAAAGATAAACTGTATACCCTTAAGAAATCTATCATAAAAAACGAATGCAGCGCTATCGATAATATCATCGATAACACAGCGGATCCCGTTATCCTCTACACCGCGCAGGATCTTACAATAGATGATCTTGCTGATATCTCAAAAAAATATGCCGGTATATGCGAGAAGCTCATCATGCTTTATTCTCCCGAATCTTCCGCATATATGCTGGCATCAAGCGGGCAGCCGGACTGCGGACACCTTGTAAAGGAATACGCTTCCTTCTACGGCGGTAAAGGAGGAGGGAAACCCGCATCCGCCCGTGCGGTATTCCCCTCGAATACCGATGCAGAGCTCTTCGCAGATCTCATAAAAAAGCATCTGAAAAAATAACACAAAAACACGACGGCGTTTCTTTAAAGAAGCGCCGTTTTTTATTGTTTCCTGTACATTTTTCTGTATTCTGTGGGCAAAGCCTTTACGCTTTCCTTGAACGCCTTGGTAAATTTTCCCTGAGTGCCGTATCCTACGCGTTCTGCTATCTCAGCCACGCTGTCATCCGTTTCTCTGAGCATTTTCATCGCTTTTTTCATCCGATAATCCTTCATATACGCCGCTACCGGCATACCGTATATCATTTTGAAAACCGATTTGAGCGAAGATGTATTTATAAGATACTTTCTCGACAGCTCCTCTATCGTAAATCTTTTATCTGCATTTTCCACAAGAAAATCATGGATCTGCTTTACCTGCTCCGCCTGCGCAGATACACATCTCGTGAGATTTTCCTCCTTATCCGGCTCCATATCTACAAGAAACATCAATACTTCCTGCGTTTTCAGTTTGCAATAAGGAACAAACATCTCTTCAGAGACATCATATAGCGGTGTAAGAGCAGTATCTATCCTGCTGTTTGCCGGCACAGCAACTGTATTGCCTCCAACGCAGAATTTCCTGTATATATCTTTCGCATCAAATCCTGCTTCTTTTAAAATATCCGGGCAGCTCTTTTCCAGCGCTTTCAGATCTATGTAAATGGTAAGTCCTTCATATGCCTTGAGCGGCAGAGTCAAATTCGAGACAGAACATACATCCATAGAATGTATACATATATCTCCTTTGCCTAAATACACCGCTTCACCTGATTTCATTTCCCATCCTATCCTGCCTTCACGGCAGTGATTTATTTCCAGAACGTAATCGAAGGCTTCATGGCGTATCTGCACTGAATCCCCAGCATATGAGTCGAACTCTATCTCGATCCCCGGAAATACTTCAAGCTGTTCACAATGCTTTATCTGTCGATTTTTCACACCACAGATCTCCTGTCTTTCATTCATCTTTTATCCTCCGAATCAACGAGCACTTCTCTCTTTAGGACATGAAATTTCCACCATATCTTCTATCATATGATGAAGAAGATCTACCTGCTGAGTATCAGCTGCCTTGTAATAAACTTCCTTCCCCTCTCTCCTGCTCACTATCAGCCCGCTGCTCTTCAACTGACGAAGATGATGAGATACAGCCGGACTGCTCATGCCTACAAGGGCTGCGAGATTTATCACGCACTCCTCATAGTGACACAGGATCCAAAATATCCTTATACGGCTTCCGTCGCACAATTGCTTAAACACATCTGAAACCGTATTGAATTCCGATTCTTCCGGTATCCTCTCAGGTTCTTTCTCTATTATCTGTCCATGGTCGTGGGGCAGCGATTTCTTTTCCATTAAAAACCTCCTCTTATACTTTGCCCTAACGGAAACTCTTTTATCCCAAACGGAAATACATCCCTTCAATGTATTGACCTTTTCTCATACCAAGCATATCATATAGTTAAACAATTAAGCAAGTATTTAATCAAAGTTTTTGAAAGGAGACTTTAACATGAAAAAAACATACAAAATAGACGTCGACTGCGCAAACTGCGCTAATAAAATGGAAACCGCCGCTCAGAACACTCCCGGCGTAAAGGATGCTACGGTGAATTTCATGACATTGAAGATGAACGTAGAATTTGAAGAAGGGCACACCCCATCCGACGTTATGAAGCAGGTTCTGAAAAACTGCAAAAAAGTTGAAGATGACTGCGAAATATATCTTTGATCAATATACTGAAGGACAACAGACATGAACAAAAAACAGAAAAAAACGCTGATCCGCATCATACTGTCAGCCGCAATGCTGATATCTCTCGCTTTCATCCCGGTACAAGGATGGCTTCGTTTTGCCGCTTATATCGTGCCGTATATAATAATAGGATACGATATCCTTATCAAAGCAGGCAAGGGCATAAAAAACGGTCAGCTGTTCGACGAAAACTTCCTTATGGCCATAGCCACTGTAGGCGCGATAGCCCTCGCTCTATACGAAAAAAGCGGAGATTATACGGAAGCTATAGCAGTTATGCTGTTTTACCAGGTGGGAGAATGGTTTCAAAGCTACGCAGTTGGTAAAAGCCGCAGGAATATCAGTGATCTGATGGATATACGTCCTGATTATGCCAACATCGAGATCAACGGAAAGCTGGAAAAAATCGATCCTGACGAAGTTGAGACAGGAAGCATAATAGTAGTCCAGCCCGGTGAGAAAGTGCCCATCGACGGTATCGTAACCGAAGGAAAATCAACCCTCAACACCAGCGCTCTCACAGGTGAAAGTCTGCCGCGAGATGTCGCCGGAGGAGACGAGATCATCAGCGGCTGTATAAATATGACAGGGGTATTAAAGATAAAAACAACTAAGAATTTTGGTGAATCTACGGTCTCTAAAATACTCGATCTGGTTGAAAATGCCAGCTCAAGAAAATCAAAATCAGAAGACTTTATATCAAAATTCGCAAGGATATATACACCGGCAGTCTGCTTTGCAGCTCTCGCATTAGCACTGCTACCGCCTCTTATCCGAATGATCGGTATGTCGCTTTCTCCTGAATGGGATGTATGGATCTACAGAGCCTTAACGTTCCTCGTAATAAGCTGTCCATGCGCTCTGGTCATAAGCATACCACTCTCATTTTTTGCCGGAATCGGAGGTGCGAGCAATGCAGGTGTGCTTGTAAAAGGCTCCAACTACCTTGAAACACTCTCGAAAACTAAGATCGTGGTGTTTGACAAGACAGGTACTCTGACTCAGGGTGTATTTAAAGTAAACGCCATCCACCACAATACTGTAGATGAGGATGAGCTCATAGAATACGCCGCTCTCGCCGAAAGCGCTTCCTCTCATCCCATAAGCAAAAGCATACGGCAGGCTTACGGAAAGGAGATCGACCGCTCCCGTATTTCAAACATACAGGAAATAAGCGGCAACGGCGTCATCGCCACTGTCGACGGCAAAGAGATCGCTGCGGGCAACGCAAAACTTATGAAGCGCCTGGAAACAGAATACATCGAGTGTCACAGTCCAGGCACCATTGTTCACATCGCCATCGACAAAGAATACGCAGGCCATATAGTGATATCCGATATTCTGAAACCTAACGCAGCTAAAGCTATCGAGGCTCTCAAAAAATCCGGAGTACGCAAAACAGTAATGCTTACAGGAGATTCTGAATCAGCTGCACGCCAGGCTGCTGAAACACTGGGCATAAATGAATTCCACAGCGAACTCCTTCCTGCCGACAAAGTAGAACAGGTCGAAAAGCTGTTAACAGGAAAATCGGAAAAAGAAAAACTGGCCTTTGTAGGTGACGGAATCAACGACGCACCGGTTTTGAGCCGAGCCGATATAGGCATCGCAATGGGCGCAATGGGCTCCGATGCAGCCATAGAAGCTGCCGATATAGTCCTGATGGACGATGATCCCGTGAAGATCTCAAAATCCATTAAAATCTCACGCAAATGCCTGAGAATAGTTTACCAGAACATCGTTTTCGCCATAGGGATAAAGCTTATATGCCTCGCCCTCGGAGCTGTGGGAATAGCCAATATGTGGCTTGCCATATTTGCAGATGTGGGCGTAATGATCATCGCTGTGCTCAATGCCATAAGAGCGCTGTTCGTAAAAAAACTTTAAATCTTAATATACAAAAGCTCGGCTTCTGATTCAATATCGGTAACCGAGCTTTTCATTTTTCTTACTATTTATTATATATTGTTTATTCTATGTATACCGTAACGTATCTCATGCCCCAGCGCAGACATTCACTTTCGCTGTTCATGTATATATCAATGGTATTACCCTTTATATTTCCTCCCGTATCCTCAGCACGCCTATATCCTACACCTTCTATATATACCCTGCTGCCAAGAGGTATAACGCTTGGATCGACTGCTATCTCTCCTACTCTGGCCTTAGTGCCCATGGCAGTCCTTCCGCCGCCCGTATAAGCATATGCTTTCACGACCAGTTTCCTGCTGTATGATTTTCCGTTGAAGTTTATTCTCGTTCCCTTGGCTACCACTTCATCTACAGCGGCAGTTATGCTGGTTCTTGCGATTTCCTTTCTCGATGACTCAACGCCGTCTATGTAGGTTATCTCATATGTAACTTCGTCAAGACCTTCAACACCTTCTGTAACTACCTTGCTCGACCCTTCGTTAAGAGAACTGTCCTCTTTCTCAACAGTTTCAAAAGGAACCTTCTCCTCTACTTTGACCTGCTTTGTAGTGACTCGCTGTACAACGATCTCCATATCGTCTCCCATACTGGTATCCACCGCAGGCGTTACTATATCTTTATCTCCGACTTTCACTCCGCAGTCCTTGAGCGCGTCTCCTACGTTTCTTTCAAGAGTCTTGTATTTTTTGGTCTTTCCGTCAGCAGTCACCTTGAAATCCGTTGCATGTTTCAAATCGAATGATATACCGTCATATATGTAAGTAGAAACAGGTTTTGAAATATAGTCTTCCTCACAGTATTCGATATTTTCTCCTTCGAGAAATCCGTCTATAGTGTATTCCTTCGTGACTGTACTGTATTCCTTACCGTTTATCGTTGCATGGACTTCTCGCGGCACAAGTGATGTATATGCAAATGTCACGGCAAGAAGCACGATAAACGACGCTGCTATGCCTGTGATCCATCCGTATTTTTTCCCGAAAGCTGCGATCTTTTTCTCTTCGTTTTTTTCAGCGTTATCAGCAGGCTCAGCTTTGCCGCCTTCGATTTCAGCGCTCTCTTCCGAGCTCTCTTCCGCCTCATCATCGAGCTCGGCACAATCACCTATCTCAGAAGTATCTTGTTCCTCTGGCTGATCATAAGTCTCAGCAGATCCTTCTGTCTCGGCAGGTGTTTCTGTCTCAGCAACGTCATCGGTTTCAGCAATTTCATCGCTCTCATCAACCTCTTCCATCACAACAGATCCTTCATCAGCAGGATCTGCCGGCTCTTCTGTATCATCCTGATCTGAAGTCTCAGTCTCCAAAACATCAGGCTCAGGATTCTGAACTTCAGCTTCCGAAGGACTTTCATCGTTCCCGGCATTCTCAGCTTTCCCAGCTTCCTTTTCTGCCTTTCGTTCTTCCTCGACCGCTTCTGCCAGCCATCTTCCTTTTTTCTCCTCTTTTCCACCAAGTACTTCTCTGATGTTTATATTCATGACAAAATTCTCCAAAACGTTTATTTTTCAACGAATATACGTACTTATTGTACCAAAAACAAAAGATTTGTCAAATTACATTTTCTTACAAAATCCCTTACATTCCAAAACAAAACTCCGGGATCATTCCCGGAGCGTTTTTATTCAGATAAGCGGTAAACAGCTTCCGCATATATCTTAGCCAGTTTTACCATGTTTTCAATAGATATGCACTCGTTCTTCTGATGTCCCAGTTCTTTATCCTCCGGAAATCTTGCACCGAACGCAACCGTATTTTCTATAGCCCTCGCATAGGTGCCTCCGCCTATGACTATAGGTCTGCACGATTCATCTCCGGTGTACTTTCTGTATACGTCCATAAGCGTTCCTATGAGCGAACTGTCTTCAGCCATATATATAGGCTCTTTATGTGATCCTTTTACTATGCCTATATCGTATCTTTCAGTCACCCCGTCTATCCCGTCATAAACAGCTTTATCATCCATGGTCACAGGATATCTGACGTTTATCGTGATCTTGGCGGTTTTTCTGTCTATATCTGCCATTCCCACGTTTAGGATCAGCTTTCCCGACGGCTCGTCTTCCAAAAAGCAGCCAAGACGTTCCCCGTGTATATCCCATCCTATACAGCTATTGTAAAATGATATGAAATCGTTTGTATCTTCGCTGCTGAAATTCAGTCCGGACAGGAACTCCATCATCAGAGAAACAGCATTCAATCCCTTTTCCGGCTTTGCTCCGTGAGCCGATATGCCTTTAGCAGTTATCTCAAGACTTTTGCCTATTTTTCTGCACTTTATGCGCTCTTCACCATCGCCTCTCTTCTCCTGAAATTCCTTTGCATATTGGGCTGCTTTTTCTTTTATACTATCATAACTTTTGCCTGACGGATCGTACAGCACTGCTCTGGCGCTGTCTGCAACAGAATTTGACGCAGTCCCGCCTTTCAGAGAACTCAGCTCGAGACCTTTCCCGGCAGAGGATGCAAATTTTTTCACGAGATCGAACACCAGTATTCCCATTTCGCCGTGTATGGCAGGAAAATCTCCGTCAGGTGTAAACCCTATATCCGGCAGATCCTCGACTTTTGACAGATAGTAGTCCATGCCTTTCCATTCAGTCTCTTCATCAAGTCCAAGTATGAGCCGTATGGTTTTTCGCGGCAAATAACCACATTCCCTCAGAGCTTTCATCCCATAAAATGAAGCTACGACAGGACCTTTATCATCCGTCGTTCCTCTGCCGTACACCATACCGTCAATCACTTCTCCGCCGTACGGATCATGATCCCATCCGCTTCCTTCCGGCACTACGTCAAGATGACCGACGACACCGACTATACCATCTTCAGTTCCTTTAAAGTCTATATGTCCTCCATAGCCATCGGCATCGAAAGTTTCGAATCCTTCCTTCTCCGCCATTTCGAGCATCCTTCTGTAAACTTTATCGACATGCTCGCCGAAAGGCTTTTCCCCGTCTGTCTCAACGGCAACACTTGGTATAGATATAAGTTCGGACAGAGACGATATCATCTCTGCCCTGTTTTCTTCTATTTTCTTATTTACTATTTCAATTACGTCCATAAATTTCACCGGCAAAATGCAATCCCTTAGAGCACTGCTTCAACGCTTGCGATATCGTCAGGATAGCTTTCCTTTAAGATCTGTTCTACAACGCCTTTGATCGTCATCTGAGCTCCCGGACATCCTGCGCAGTGTCCCTGCAGTCTTACTTTTACTATTTTATCATCGGTATACTCAACAAACTCGAGATCTCCTCCATCTCTCTGCAGAAAAGGTCTTATCTGCTCCAAAGCTTCTTTGATTTTATCTTCCATTTTTTCTCTCCTTTATCATTATTATTTTCAATATATCAAAAACTATAACTTATAAAATGCAATATCTGAAATCTATCCCTTTGGTATTATAGGATCAGCTAATTCGGATTGACCGTATATATGGACACCATATCTCCGTCTCTCCATGTACTTATGTAAGCCGTTCTTATCGGGTCTCCGTCGCTGTTGAAGGTTATCGTTCCGGACGCGCCTTCAAAGCTGCTGGACTCTGCAAGTATCTTCCTTAAGTTTTCTCCCGTTATGTCGTCTCCCGCTTCATCTATAGCATTGAGGGCTATTATATACGCGTCGTATCCAAGAGCAACGGAATCCGGCGGATCTTTCTCGGTGCCATATTTTGTCTGATACGCTTCAATGAACTTTTCCGATTCTTCACTGACAGCCTGCTCCTGCGTAAAGAAGTTTATGAACGCCATATGATCCGGCGAAACGTTATCCTGAAGCAAATCTCTGAATTCTTCAGAAGCCCAGTCTATATCGCCGAGAAATACGACGTCAAGTCCCATATCTGCCGCCTGATTTATTATCTTTGCCGAATCTTCCATAGTTCCCGGCAAAAGTACACTCTTAACGCCCGATTCTTTTATCACATTGAGCTGCTCCTCGAAATCCTTGTCGCCTGTATCGTACTGCTCGTAGACAGTTATCGCTTCTTCATTACCTGTCTCGCCTTCTACTCTGTCTGTGAACGCAGTGCCTGTAGCCATTGCCGCATCGTCATCTCTCGGCATCAATATCCCTGCAGTTGTTTCACCTTTCGCCTCAAGGATGTATCTTCCCAGTATATCTCCCTGATCGGAATCCACATAGCATACTCTGAAATAGTAATCATAATTCTGCGTTATGAGCGGGTTCATATTCGTCATGGCTATCGTTGGTATTTTTGCTTCATTTATATATTCACCTGCTATCAGAGAATATACACTGCCGTAACTTCCCAATATTATATCCGGGTTCTTGGCTATGAGATCGTTTATCGCCGTTTCCGCCGCATATATATCCGATGCATTATCACTGTACGTAAGCTCAACGATCCTGCCGTTCACATTAGGATATACCTCATGCGCAAGCTCTATACCCTGTATCTCCTCAGCAGCTCCCTCACTGTCTGCACCGCTCATCGGCTCGTATATTCCTATGGTTACAGTAGCATCGCTGCTTTTCTTTGTGTCAAAAAATGCTTCTTTAAAATTTTCAAACGTAGTACACGCCGTCAGTCCCACCGTCATCATCACAGCAGCAGCCGACATTGCAATAATTTTATATATCTTCACAAGCTCACCTTTCTAATTCTGCATAAACATAATTATATCGGTTTTGTAGCTTCTTCTCCTAATCGTAAAACATATACATTATACCCTTTTTTACGGCAAAGGTAAAGTATAAGCTTGCCTCGGCTTTCTTTTAAACGGACCGTAGAGTTATCTCTGATCAGAGATCATCAGCAGTGCGCTTACATCTCACTGCGAATGCGGGTTGCGTATTATCAATAGTGCCGTATGATATTCCTTGAAATGCCGCCCTTAGACACTTAAAAGCTGCTTGCAAAATATGCAAATCACCGGCTTCCCCGTTACTATAATCCCGATGCGTCAAACGGTATTCATTATTTTATATTTTTTGCAAAAACACCTTGACTATTCTTTACTAAAATGGTACATTATATTTGTTGATAACAATGTTTTGTAACAATTAAAATATGAGTAAATATGATTTTAAAAGGAGGAATTTATTATGAAATGGACTTGTTCAGTATGCGGATATACTTATGAAGGACCTCAGCCACCTGAAAAATGCCCTCAGTGCGGAGTTCCGGCTGACAAATTCGTAGAAGTAAAAGAAGGCGAAATCGAATTCGTTGACGATCATATAGTAGGCGTTGCACAGGGTGTTGATCCTGAAATCATACAGGGACTCAGAGACAACTTCAACGGAGAATGTTCCGAAGTTGGTATGTATCTGGCTATGTCAAGAGTTGCTCACAGAGAAGGCTATCCTGAGATCGGTCTTTACTGGGAAAAAGCTGCCTTCGAAGAAGCTGAACACGCTGCAAAATTTGCAGAACTCTTAGGCGAAGTAGTTACTGATTCTACAAAGAAAAACCTCGAAATGAGAGTTGAAGCTGAAGCTGGCGCATGCGCAGGCAAGAAAGAACTCGCAAAGAAGGCTAAAGAACAGAATCTGGATGCTATCCACGATACAGTTCACGAAATGGCTAAGGATGAAGCAAGACACGGAAGAGCATTCCAGGGTCTTCTCAAGAGATACTTCGGCTAAACCAAACACATTAGATTTTAAAAGTCCAAAGAGAGTCGTTCATCGGCTCTCTTTTTTGTTTGAGAGTAAAAATATCATATTTTAATACGATCCCATGTAAGATACTTTTCATAATTTATCTCTCCGTTTTCAGATTCACATTTTGATACTAAAACATATAGGTTTTCCACTGCTGAAAACAATTCATTTATATACGGTATACTTTCTATTTCATCCAATTTATACTGAGATACATAAAATCCCGGTTGTCTGATTTTATCTGTTCCGCTGTACAACATATACTCAAAGAAAGCATCTCCTCTGAGACGCGAAATTTGTTCTCTGCTGTATGCTTTTCCGATATATTTATAAAGACCTCTACGTTTACAATCATCAGCGTTTTCACATGAATAAAACCAATTTATCCATTCGCCAAGCTCTCCGCCTTCCAATGCCAGCTTAAATATATTCACAGCCTCCTCTTTAGGCCCGTATACTTCACATGCAATCAGCTTGTCATTATGATCTAACACTTTATGTACTGATTGAAAAACCTTTTTTATCTGCTCCAACTGTCTTTGTTCACAGACATTCTTTCTCAATGAAATAAAAGATACAAGATCATTACTGCTTTCGTCATCCTTTTTTCCTATCAGTATATCAGCCAAAGACACCTGAATCCCGATACTGTTCCTTATTATGTTATCAAGCTCCTCACTGGCACAATCTATACTGCCGCTGCTAAAACTTTCAATCTTTACTTCATTCATATCATCGTTACCGCATATTTCTTTCAACGCAACTTCCTTAAGCATTTTTCTCCATACCAATCCTTTATTATTTATCTCATACTATATTTGTTGTCTTCACATGTCAATGAGCTTAATTAAATCTTAATACAAAAAGAACCGTCTTTGACGGCTCTCTGTTTTGCTGCATTTATATATCTAAAGAACTTTGCTGAGGAAATTCTGCGTTCTTTCATTTTTAGGATTTCCGAAGATCTCTGCCGGAGTTCCCTGTTCCATAACCACACCTTCATCTATGAACAACACCCGGTCTGCTACTTCTCTGGCAAATCCCATCTCATGTGTCACTATTATCATGGTCATACCGTTATCTGCAAGATCTTTCATTACATTGAGCACTTCTCCTACCATTTCCGGGTCAAGCGCCGATGTAGGCTCATCGAAGAGCATTATCTCAGGGTCCATTGCAAGCGCTCTCGCAATAGCCACTCTCTGTTTCTGTCCGCCGGAAAGCGATGCAGGATAGGAATCTGCCTTGTCTTCAAGACCGACTGTTTTCAAAAGCTGTTTTGCTTTTACTTCCGCTTCCTCGCCGCTCATTCCTTTTACCTTTATAGGAGCAAGGGTTATATTATCCATAACAGTCATATGAGGGAACAGATTAAAGCTCTGAAATACCATACCCAGCTTCTCTCTGACTTCATCTATGTTTATTCCAGGCTCGTTTATGCGTTTCCCATCGAGATAAACTTCTCCTCCCGTAGGCTCCTCCAGCATATTTAAACATCGTAAAAATGTACTTTTACCTGAGCCGGACGGGCCTATCACGCATACTACTTCCTTATCCTCGATCTTTTCTGTGATCCCTCTGAGCACTTTCAGATCACCGAAGGCCTTTTCAAGATTTCTAACTTCTATCACTCTGTGCCAGCCTCCTCTCTATATAAGCAACGAGTCTTGACAATGTCAGCGTCATAATAAGATAAACTATCGCAACGCCAATATATGCCTGGAATGACATAAACGACTGTGACGCCCATAGTGTCCCTCGTCTGGTTATTTCCACGATACCTGCTACCGATAATATCGAAGTCTCCTTTATCAGCGTTACAAACTCGTTTCCGAGGGCAGGCACTATTATCTTGAACGCCTGAGGGACTATTATGTATCTCATGGTCTGCCTGCTGTTGAGTCCCAGTGATCTTGCCGCTTCAGTCTGACCTATATCTATCGCCTGGAGTCCGCTTCGTATTATTTCCGCCATATATGCAGAGCTGTTTATCCCGCATGCGATAAAACCTACTATTATCATATGCTCCCAGTTGAACTGCACATCGAATATTTCTCTTATCAACTGTGGTACACCGTATGCTAAAATAAGCACTTGAACAAGGAGAGGCGTTCCTCTCAATACATCTACGTAAATAGTCGCAAGCGCTCTGAGCACTTTGAACTTGGATCTCTTGGCTATAGCAACAAAAAGTCCTATTACCAAGCCTCCTGTTACCGCCACCAGCGAAATCAGCAACGTCACAGGAACTCCTCTTGCCGCAACTGCTATTCCGTGCAAATATTCTGCCAAAGCAATTCCTCCTTAAACGATATCTTCTGCAAAATAAACGACCTCTGACCGCAGCTTCGGCCAGAGGTCAATCCTTACTGCTTACTGTTCCATGTTAAACCATTTATCGACCAGCTCGTCGAAAGTTCCGTCTTCCTTGATATTTGCAAGACCTGCATTTATCTTTTCAAGAAGCTCTGTATTTCCCTTCTGAACAGCGAATCCATAATTCTCAGCGTTGAGAGGTTCTCCTACCATCTTTATCTTGTCCGGCTGCTTTTTCATATAAGCTTCCGTTACAGGCTTGTCGTTTATTACAGCGGAAACATCTCCGTTTATGAGCTGCATCATGCAAGTGTCGAGTCCGTCAAGAATAACAGCTTCCGCTATCTTGCCCTGATCTGCCAGTTCCTGTACTTTGCTTGCTCCGGTAGTTCCCGTCTGAGCCGCAACTTTCATATCCGGTGTAAGGTCATCCACACTGTTTATGTCGTTGTTATCTGCTGTTACAGCTACCATGAGCTTGGATTCGTAATAAGCATCACTGAAATCAACCTGTTCCTGTCTTTCAGGGTCATCTTTATTCATACCAGCGGCTACGATGTCGATATTGCCGGACTGCAGAGCAGGAATAAGACCGTCAAACGAAAGATTTTCAAATTCAACTTTGAATCCCTGATCCTCGCCTATAGCCGTTATCAGATCCATGTCAAGACCAACTATATTCTGATTTTCATCTGTAGTATCAAACGGCGGGAATGTAGGTTCTGTTCCTACTTTGTAAGTTACCGTATCACCGCTTTCACTGTCATCTCCACCGCCGCATGCAGCAAGCGAAAATGCGAGTACCATAACCATCAAGAACGCTATTACACTCTTCTTCATTTCAATTACTCCTTTATCAATATTTGTCGTTTTACCTTACAGCACTAATAATTATACACATATTTAACTGAATATTCAAGCTCTAAATATCAATGTTTACATTTACTTTAAATTTCAGCGAGTCTTTTTTCAGAATATCTTACAAAACGCTTCACTGCCGGCGACGCTTCTTCAAAAGAAATCAGCGCCATCCCCAGAGTTATGTGCTGAGGAGGGTCAAGGGGCAGTTTCACAACATCGCAGTCCCATCTTTTGGTTATAAGTTCATTCATTATACTCATTCCCATCCCCTGCTCTATCATCGCCATTGCAGAAAAATTTTCAAAGGTAGAAAACTTTATTTCTGGAGTCAGTCCGTTCTTTTTGAAAAGTTCAGTAACATCATCGTCATGACCCAGTGCAGGCATTATAAATTTTTCCTTCTGACACTCCGATATAGGATAGGCCTGTCTTTCCGCCATTTTATGATCTCTCGGGAGGACTGCGACCATCCTGTCATCTGCAAGAGGTATCCAGTCGTACTGCATATCGTCTTTATAGCTGAGAAACGCTACATCAGCCGTCTTATCTTCTATCCAGCCGCAAACCTCCTGCCTTATGCCTTCCATCAAATTTATTTCCACATCGGGATAATCCTCCTGAAAATTTTTTATCACCTCCGCCAGCCAGTTGGCAGATATGCTGGAATATGCCGCAACCGTGACATTCCCGATAGTCAAGCCTTTGATTTCCGCCGCCATTTCGCGTATGCTGTTTTCCTTTATCACAAACTCTTTTATAAGAGGGATCATTCTTTCTCCGTTCTGCGTCACACTGACACCCCTCCGGCTTCTTCTCAGCAGCTTGAATCCCAGTTCATTTTCAAGAGCCGTGACAAGCTGACTTACTCCCGAAGGAGTATAATTCAGTATCTCTGCTGCTTTTGAAAAACTGCCTGTCTCTGCTGCCGTTATAAAGGCTCTGCACCTTGAACTTTCCATGATCTCATCTCCATATTTTAAGTATCGCTTAAAACATACTCAATATTTTATAGTTTTACTCTAAACATATTATATTCTATAATAACAGTATATCAACAGCAATCACTTTTAACGAAAAGAGGCTGCAATGGAGAGAGAAAACATTTTATCAAAAACAAAAAAATGGAGCATCTTAGCTCCTCTATGTGTAATATCCGCCGGTATCCTCTGGGGAATAATAGGACTTTTCTCCAATTATCTTGCAGCCGCCGGTTTTTCATCTATACAGATCACTTTTCTTCGATGTCTCGTCACATCGGTCTCGCTGCTGCTGTTTTCACTTGTATTCGACAGAGGCCTCCTTAAAATCAGACTTAAAGATATCTGGATGTTCATAGGAACAGGTGTGTTCAGCATAGCATTTTTCAATATAAGCTACTTTACGTGCATATCTCACAGCACTTTATCGGTTGCCTGCACTCTTCTTTACACAGGGCCTTGTTTTGTCATGATAATATCATGCTTCATATTCAAAGAAAAATTCACTTTAAAAAAAGGGGTATCCCTCGCCGGTGCTGTCGCAGGCTGTGCCTTTATAACGGGGCTCATCGGCGGCGCCCATGGAGTAAGCATAACTCCCTTTGCATTTGCAACAGGGCTGTGCGCCGGTCTTGGCTACGGTCTTTACAGCATATTCGGAAGCATAGCGCTGAAAAAATATCAACCTCTTACCGTTACCATATATACATTTTCCATAGCTGCCTTAGCTCTGGTCCCAATATGCGATATTCCAAACATAATAGATCTGTCCCTTGAAAGCAGCTCATCATCATCTGTCATACTTTTCATCGTCATGCTTGGAATAATCTCAACGCTGCTTCCCTTTGCCCTCTACACTATGGGCCTCAGCCATATGGAAACCAGCAGAGCCTCAATACTCACCTTTATAGAGCCTGTATGTGCAGCGCTGATAAGCATTTTCGTGTTTCACGAGCCTTTTGGCATAAATCATGCGATCGGCATGATCGCTATAATCGGATCAGTTTCTATACTGAATATAAATTTCAAAGGCCGCAAACAATATCACACCGATCTCAATTCCTGATACTGTTGAATATTTCTCTCGAATTTGCAGTATACACGCCTGCTATTATGATCAAAGCGCCTGCTATCTGAAACATGGTAAAGCTCTCCCCTAATATCAGAGCTCCCGATATTATCGAAACAACAGTAGATACCCCTATGAATGATGATGTTCGATTTACGCCGATCCTGGATATGGCTACGTTTGACATAAAAAAAGCTGCTACGGAGCATCCCACCGCCTGATACAAAACAGCTGCAAGGAATCCTTCATTTCTGAAAGGCAGAGTTATCAATCCCAAGACGTCATCATAAAAAGCAGCTTCAGCAAGCGCCATTATTCCAAACACCGCCGTTCCCGCAAAAGCCATCCCGTAAGTGATCTCCGCTCCCGTGTATCCGAAGGCTTTATCTACAAATACACAGTAAAGCGCATATGATATGACTGCTATGAACAGAAAAGCATACCCTGCGGCGGAAAAGCTCGATGATGTGCTTGCAGAAAGAACCGTCAAAAGAACTCCGGCAAGGGTTACGGAAATACCTGTCACCTGTATTTTTGATGGTTTCTTATTGAGGATCACAGCTGAAGCAATCAGCGATACTACAGGTATACATGCAAGAAAAACTCCGCTTTCCAGTGCCGTCGTATTTCTTATACCGAATGTTTCACCTGTAAAATAGATAACAGGACTGAAAACTGATATCAATATGAGAGTTTTCCAGCTTTTTCCTCTGAAATCAGCTTTTATCACACCGAAGACCAACAAAATGCTCATAACAGCAAATGCCAGAAAAAATCTCCACCCTAAAAGATACAGAGCGCTTGCCTCATCTGTAGCCTGTTTTGTGAATATATAGCTCATACCGTAGAGTATTTCGCATCCAACGGCACACAAGCATCCAATCGTCGTATCCTTTTGCTTCATGTTATTTTCTCTCATACCTTAACAATCTGTTGCTGTGCTTATAGTATTCTGCTTCGATGTCGCCGCGTCCCATTTGCTGTATATACTCATAATCATCTCTCGATATACGTATCCTTAAGCTATTGCCTTCGCTGTCAACGCCCCTCAGATAATACTTCGAGGATATAATGCCGGCATGTCCCGTATATTTTTCCACGTAAGGTGAAGAAATTTCATCTACCGAAGTCCCCGAAACCAGATCAATTACAGGATCCTTTGCAAACCATATGCAGACGAGAGAGCATATTGCGATGACCGCTATTTTCGTTTTCTTTGGTTTCTCCAATACTTTTACTGATACATAGGCTCCGGCAGCAGCTATCACCAACACATCGCAAAATTCATCCAGCAGAGCGCTTCCACCTGATGGTGGTATAAAAAAGCCTAAAACAACGAACAGGAACGCCGCACATATTAGCATTAAATCTTTTCCGAAAAATTTTCCTGATTTTTCTTTTTCATATTTTTTACTCTCTTTTTTATCGCTCTTAACTTTGACTCCGATCTTATTTTTGATACTTTCATCCGATAAAATTTCTGTTACGATATCTTTTGCTTCTTCCAGAGCCTTAAGAGATCTGTTCTTCAAAACAGTATGTACTTGGTATTTATCCGAATCAAAGCGATATTCAGAGTTCGACCTCCTGTTATATGTGACCGTTCCAATCACATCCGTTCCCAGACAAATAAAGCATGGGACCACAGGTCCGTAACCGTATTCACACTCTAAAAAGCTGTATTGTCTGCAATGAGGACAATACACGATATGATTGGCATGAGATTCATACTCATATTCACGTCCGCAGCGCTCACATTTTCTTTTAAGCATATACTTCCTTCTCCATATCCGCTGTTATTCATCATCAAATGATATTCATAGTTCAAAAAAATTATATCACGACTCCCATATAATAGCATTATTCCTTTTCAAATGATATCATTAACTTAAAGGGCAGGAGGTAATATATGAAAATAGAAAAAATAGACCACGATTTTTCCATATGCAAAGTATCCGACTATACAAAGGTCGATATTGAAGATGAATATTGTTTCATCGGAAAAACAGATGAAGAAAGATCCCTTGTATGTATGACAAATCGCATACCCGACAATACAATAGAATGCGATGACGGCTGGAAGGCGTTCAGGATCAAGGGTATACTGGATTTTTCTCTAATCGGTATACTCTCGAGAATATCAACATTGCTGGCAGAAAATAAAATAGGTATATTCGTCCTCTCCACATACAACACAGATTATATACTGACAAAAAAAGAAAACTTCGATGCGGCTATGAAAATCCTTTCAGAAGCCGGTTACGAAGTAATCTGATTAAATATTATGGTGCGCCTGGAGGGACTTGAACCCCCACGGTCTCCCACTAGAACCTAAATCTAGCGTGTCTGCCAATTCCACCACAGGCGCATGCATATTCTTATACTGAAATATTTATATAAATCCTTTTACACTGCGCTCACCTTATAATGCGCTCACCAATCGTAAATTGGCGGGCACGCGTGTCTGCGTATTTTCTCCAAGCTTGCTTGGCTAAGAAAATACGACAGCATATTGAGCCGTTTACGGCGAAATATGGAGCGAGCTATGCGAGCGTTGCCAATTCCACCACAGGCGCATGTATATTCTTGATATAAATATTTGATATAAATTCTTTTATAATACGCTCACCACAGTTTATACAAATATAGCAGTCTATATTACCTATGTCAAGCATTATAGAAAAGAAAAAACCTCATAAACTCTATGAGGTTTAATGGTGATCCTACCGGGAATCGAACCCGGGTTACCGCCGTGAAAGGATTGACGCTTCATTGGCGTTTTCAATATGTGAACAAAATGTTTCCGCCATTGTTTCCATATATCATATATAATAGTAGGGATTTTTTTAAATACATTCGTCCTTTCCAACATAATATTTGTTACTTTTTACGATGTCAATTTTTTTCAAACAATCACACTATGACCGCGCCGCTCTCCTGCGTTCATAGTTTTCAATTTTATGTTTGATATTTTGTTTATATTTATAAGCTTCTTCCAGCTCTCCGTTAGGGTGCTTCCCGTAAAGCGTGCAGTCTACAAGCTCTTTGGTAACACAAAAGTTTGCATTTAAACCTTCGAGGATAAGTTCCTCGCGCTCCTCCCTATCTTTTGCTCTTTCTTCTGCTTTTTTCTGCTGTCTATTTATAACAAGTAACACCACAGCGGACAAAATTGACGGGATTGCACTTGCTAAAATTACTCCGATGTTCATATCTGCCTCCTACTTTATATATACATTGCCGTCTTCCACTGCACAGATATACCCGGACGGCACTTTCATCCATATCCTGTTGCCTACCGTTTTAATTGCCTGACATGTAACACGCGTACCTTTCTTCAAAACGGCCATGGTCTGATTCTTAGCATTTTTCTGGCCATCTTTCGTGAGTTCGGACTTTCTCTTTTGAGCGTAATTAGTGCCGGCGCCTGTCCTTACTTTCAATCCGGAATTTGCTACTATGGTATATGTCTTACCAACAGTATAGCTTCCACCTGTACTTCCTGCCGCATCTATATACGGTTTAGGATTTATCCTGTTCCATTTCTCCCCGTCATGCAGCTCAAAGTGGAGGTGATTTCCGGTAGAGTTTCCAGTAGAGCCGACTTCTCCTATTTTCTGTCCTGCCTTTACAGTCTGTCCCACCTTTACATCTATCTCTGACATATGTGCATAGTTCGTATAATCGGAGCCGTGCTGTATGGCAACATGAAGCCCATAAGAGGAATCCCATGTTCCATCTCCCGCCGCTACTACTTTGCCGTCTGCAACTGCATATATCGGCGTGCCTTTAGGTGCTGCAAGGTCGATACCTTTGTGCGTACTGCTAAATACCTGTGATATTCTCGTCCAACTCTTTAATGGTTTACATTCGAATTTCATTCTCTATCCCTCCTGTTCTCCATTAAGTACTTTCTCGCTATCTCCTATACCGTCCGTAGTAGGGTCTACCACAATACCCAACAGTACCAACAGATTTACAAATGTACCGAGTGCGTTGATTACTTCCTCCTGCGATATCTGTGGTACAACACCACACCAGCCTAATATCTGGTATATAAGTGCGACTACGCCAGCTGCCAATGCAGTAAGGGTAGCTTTGTTTTGCAGTCTTTTTATCCATTTTATTTTCATGTCATATACCTCCTAATCTAAAACTCTACGCTTTTGCGGGTATTCAAATTCGCCGGCATTTCCATTCCCCGGCAATATAAGTGTTCCGGGAAGTAATACCATATCATCTACAACAATTTTTTCATGCAGCTGTTGAATCTGGTTTATGCTCTGCACTTCTATCTGCGCCAGTCCGTCCGGATACACATATACTGTATATGTAACCGGATCTGGGGAACGCGGCTCTGCATCTGCTACTAAAAACGCCGTACATCCTGCAATGCAAAATGATACGGCGATTATCGCTATTTTTAATTTCCGGCTTTTATTCCGTTTCCTGTATTTCTGTACTCTCATTTATTTCCTCCCAGTAATCCGGGTATTCCGAAGGTGTCCAGACGTTGTTGTCTACCTTCGACCTGTAGACTTTACCGCCTTCTGTACAGCATTCGTCTTTCATGTACATTCCGCTTGTTCCTTCTGTCGGTACGAAAGGTTTCGCTTTTTCTGGGTCTTTTGTATGCATAAGCCCCCACTGCGCTCTCATCTGCTCTGGTGGGTCTTTATAGATGGTAGAATCATACGGCTGTATCAACTTCCAGACCTGCCCATCGTCACGGACTGCCTGTCCTGCCATCCAGTTTAAATACTGGTGTTTATCCGGGTTAAAATCAGGGATATCATTTTCGCGGTCTATCAGCTGTGTACCATCCATGTCCGGAGCTTCTGCCTGTAGGTCCTCGGTTGCTCTCAAGCCAACATCTCGCATTTTATCCAAAACGTATTCCTTACTCTCCATAGCTGTTTACTCCTTCCCTTATAGCTCCTACCAATTCGTCGTAGGTGACGTATTCCGGGGCTGGCTCTGGCTCCGGTGGTGCCGGCAACGGGTCGTATATATATTCATTATCTATATACTTGTAATCTGCTATATTATCATCTGGTATCTGCGTCACCCTCGGCTGCTCCGGCGGAGCGTATTCATCAAACGTACAAGACAGTATTCTGTTGCCGTCTTCTGCATCTAAATTTAATGCTCCCACTTTTTCTTCCCCTGTACTGGGGTCTTTTATTGGTATTAGATTCATGTTTTCCTCCTTTATGAATAAACTTTTCGGATAAATAACGGCACCTGATATGTGCCTGTTTGCGTCGGCTCAGCCACATTAACTCGTTTTCCGCTGGATAAGGAGAATGTTACTCCAGTGCTGCGCACATTAACACTCCTTGCCCTAAATCCCATTATGGCATCCGAATTTATGTAGTAGTGGTTTTGTATACCGGCATTTCCGCCAACTTTAATTTTTTGCGTGTAAATATCTATCTGATTAGAGGTGCTGCTTACTCCATAGCACCATACAAGCTCTATGTATTCGCAGTCACTTAAATCCAGCTGTATAGTCTGTGCCGGGAAATTGCTTGTGGGAGCCGCATTCGTCCATACGGTGTCCGGGTGCGCCATCTTAAGTAAAGCTTGCAAAGCATTGTCCAGTGTCGACATTATGCCCACCCCCTTTCACATCTGTGAAACAGGGATTTTATAAGGCGGGCTATTCTATACCCCCCCCCGGGGGGTTTTATTCCATATACAG
>JABLTT010012742.1_pt1 | contig 81717 bp, 72 predicted proteins | sample 7160061 | NCBI WGS metagenome assembly JABLTT01 (sample SAMN14651232, study PRJNA627086) | human gut metagenome | isolation source: feces | host: Homo sapiens | reverse complement strand
TATCATAATAAATTCCTCCGTAGAGAATTTATTATAATGTGATTTTGTACATTTTTAAATGATCATTTCTGTACATTCTTATATTAGCATTTATATTTCTCTTTGTCGGGCAGGTCAAATGGCAGCTCCAACTGTTCTGCCTTCGTCAGTTTTGTAAATCCGTCTTTGTCCGGTTCGTTGCCAGCCTCTTCTGTCCCTTCTCTGATCCAGCTTCTCTGTCTGCCATAGCCTTCCTTTGAAAATCTGTGGACTCCTGCCCTCTTCCAGCCGGTGATCTGTGTATCCATAATGGAACAGATCTCATTTGTCTCGAATTTTTTCGGCTCCCGTTCAAAATGGTCAAAGGCTTCTTTCCAGATCTGGACGGAACATACATGACTCCCTTTATAAGCGTCCAGCCAGCCCTGAATCATTCCTGCCATCGTATCTTCCTGTGTAAACTGTTTCCGGTATTCCCTGATCTCCTGCTCCATTTCTTTTGAAAACTTCAACAGGCTGTTCTTATTCTCCGTTGACCAGTATATTTCCATTGCTTCTGCCCACAACTGGTCAAAATAGGATCTGGCTTCTTTTTCATCATCGAGGATATGCTTCTCTGCCTTGCTGCTGTCTATGGCAATCGGTAAAAATCGTCTTGCCCCGGTACGGTCAAAGGGAATGAACTGCCTTGTGTTCGTTGAACCGGCAAAGATACACTGACGCTTCCGGTCTTCCTCATATTTATCATAGGGATTCCGGTAAGTGTCTTTCTGCCTGGTCAGGAATGATTTGATCTCTTCATTGCTTTTCGCACTGATCGCTGCAATCATCTCTGACATTTCCATGATCCAGTGTCCCCGGAGATGCTCGTATATTTTACTGTCATTCAACTGCTTTAGATCATCGGAAAACCAGTCATCATTTATGGCAAGGAAACGGAAAAACGTGGATTTCCCGGCTCCCTGCTGACCTACCAGGCAGAGCATTTCGTCTGCTTTACAGCCGGGGCGGTATATCCTGCTCAACGCTTCCATCAGAAAATGCTTCACGATCTCATAGACAAAATCCGAAGCCTCTGCCCCCATATACCGTTGCAGGACATAACGGATTCGCTCCTGACCGTCCCATTCCAGTTGTTCCAGATACTCACAGATTGGGTGGTATGCCCGGCTGTTGGCTTCGATGCGGAGTGCCTTGTCCATACATTTTTCGCTTGTGAGCTTATAATAGCGTTCAAAGAAATAATAAAAATAAGTCCTGCCATCATCGTCCAGCTTGCAGACTTCCTCATTCCACCAGAGCTTTTTCACAATATCAATCCTGCCCGTCAGCTTGTTATACTTCATGCTCTCACGCACAAGCGGATCGTTTCTCAGCACGACCATATAATTCCCTACCGTTGCTTTGGCGGTTCCCTTCTGTGTATATTCCAGCATATTTTTCACTTCATCGACTTTACTTTTATCTACCATCCGGAGCATTTCCTTCATAGCATCTTTCTGTTCTTTTGTGGCGATCTCCTTTATCTTCTCTTTCGCATTGCTCAATCCTCTCCACCTCCTTCCATTTTTCTCTTACAAGTGCTTCCTTATCTGCCCTGTCCCCAAAGAGCAGGATATCCAGATAATACTCAACAACCGTCAGTTCCCTGAGTGCTGTCATGAACTTTTCATGCCATTCTTCCGTCCATGTTTCTGGTGCATACTTCTCTTTCCATTCCAGAAGTAGGCTGCGGTAATCCAGATATGCTCTCAGGCATCTTAGATATTTTTTCTGCCAGATTTCTTCTGGTGTCGGCTCCGGCTTTTTTATCGGAATGCTTCTCCTGTTCTTCGGTGATCCTCTATCCCTGCCGGAATAAGAAATTCCAAAATCATCTGCCAGTTTCATGGCTGCATCTTTCAATCCAATGCCAAACAGTTGTGCCGTAAAATCAATCGCATCCCCGGTACAGCCACATCCGAAACAGTAATATCTCCGGTCAACTTTCATACTGGGTGATTTGTCATTATGAAAAATACAACGGATCAGTCCACTTCTGTTGGGCTTCAATCCATACAGCTCAGCAACCTGCCGAACGGTCACATTCTGTTTTACTTCATCAAATAATCCCAATTCATTTCCTCACTTTCTTAAATCTGCTTCCCAAATCCGGGAAGCACTTTTTTCTCAAAAACAAAAAAGGCACTTTGTCCTGTCCTTACGGAATCAACAAAATGCCCTTATAGCTCCAGATCACTGGAACGTGATTTTCCTTTATTCAGTTGTTTTCTCTCTGCCTCTTCTCTTTGAATCTTTGCTACATTCTGTGCAAGTTTTTCCCGGATAGACGGCTTCACCTCATTCTTGATTTCTTCCACAACCGCTTTCTTTTTCTCTGGTTGTTTTAACTGGCGGACGATTTTTACAACAGCTTTTTCCATCGCATTTTCAATTTTCCGTATCAGTCCATCCAACCTTTTTATCGCATATTCCTTTTCCTCGTGATGCTTTTCGTTCCGGGCTCTGTATCCATCTTTTAGAATCTTCAGCCAGATAAATATCATCTTTTCTGGTAGCCAGAACAGCTTCCTTTGCTACTTTCTCTACTGCCTTGTCATAGGCTTCACTGGATACTTCATCAAGCAAGGTTTCCACATCTTCAATACGGACTGTAAGCTGTTGCAGTTCCTCTCTCTGTTCTTCAATCAGCTCACCCTGACTTAGAATCCTGTCAGAATTGGAAATGAAATTTTCTTTAAACTCTTTTTCCTGCTGTTCTATTTTTTCTTTCTGCGACTGGATAACCTTTTCATTTGCCCGGACATGGTTTGACTGCCTTGCAAGTTCCAGATGATTTGCATTGACCTTATCCCTCTGCTGGTTGAGCATTTCCTGCTGAACCGTAATCTCTTCTTTCTGCTTCATGCGGATATAGTCCTGTTTCTCCAGATACTGTCTTCCACCATAAGACGGTTCTTCATCAAGTTCCAGACCATGACGTTTACAGATATCCAGAAACATCGTCCGGCAGGCAGAATCAAAAACGACCTTGCGGTTATTTGTCTTCGATCTCTTCTTTTCCGGATTTGGAAGTTCAAATCCAAGTTCTTCCAGTGCCGCTTCCTGTTTCGGTTCAATCTCCCCATACCGGTTCGTAGCATCGAATACATGACGCTCATGGATATGTGGGGTTGCTTCGTCCATGTGCAGTGACCAGTCAATGATATGCACATTAGAACCAAACCGCTCATCGAACTCTTTCTTAAATTCATCAAACACTAAGACCAGCGTTTCCACAGAAGCGTGTTCATCTATCGTCCCAAGCTGATAGATGCTTTCTTCCGGGCAGGTCTTTTTATTTTTCAGGACATCTTCCACCCCTTTGCATCTGTCGGGGTGTCTTGCTTTCTCATGACGCTTATTCTGGTTGATGACATAGTCGCTGTAATGCTCCACATAGTATGCCATCTCAATCTGGTTGAATGAAAAATTATTATCTTTCCCCCGGTCTGCCATTGTGGTATATCCCTGATAGCAGTCCCAGTAAATATTCTGACGGACACGTTCATTGTCGATATGCTCACTGTGTTCCGGGTCAAATCTCCGGTCATTGTGGAGCGGATTGTAAACACCGTCTTTTCCAGATCTGCCGTTATGCCTTGTGCCTTTCAATTCACATCTCTCCTTTTTTCAAATTGTTTCCCCGGAGAGGATTGCAGCGAAGCTGCCAAAAGTCTCTGTCCCCGTTACAGACAGTACCCAGTACCATATGGCGAAACGCCATATCACTGGGCAATGGCTGCCGCCCTTAACCCCAGCAAGGTGCTGCCGCCCTTTGCAATCCAGGCACAAAGGACTTCCAGTCCTCTATACTCCCGGCAGACAAAACGTAACTCCTGCCGCTGTCCCTTCAGCATGATCTCCGTTCCGTCTGTTTTTCAAAAATCCTCTGCATCGGATTTTGTGAAAATATAAAAATGGGCAAAACAAAAGGCACTAACTTTTTACGGTTAATGCCCTTTCCTTTACTCATTCACATTTTCTGTATGTATCATTCTGATAATTGCTTCAGAACCATTTTTACAATCTTCCTGAGTTTCATTCCGTCCCTCAGTCCCAGACGGTAGAAAAATTCTTCTGTCTCTGCTCCGCTGTTAAATATCTGATCACAGTATTTTGTAATGACCTCTTCCTGTTCCGGTGGAAGTGTGGCGATCACTTTTTTATATTCTTCTTCAACTTCATCCGGTTCTGTCACAGACGGCTGGCTCAGTTTCCAGTCTGCATACGATTTTCCCATATGCTCCGTTATGGTCAGGTCGATAAACTCTTCAATCTCTTTTGTCATTTTCATCTAAGAATCCCATTCCTTTCTCCGGCGGTCTACTCCATCAATGCTTCCAACATAACCTGAATGACTTCTCTCAGCTTCAGACCGTCCCTTAATCCCATGCGGTAATAAAACTCATTCAGATCACTGTTATTATTTGAAGTTTCCGTCATATAGTCAAAAATGATTTTTCCCTGCTCTTTCGGCAGCTTCCGGATCAGCTTTTGCACTTTCAGTTCCAGTTCTTCATTGAATGGATCGTACTGCTCTCCATCTTTTTCCTGATAAACTTCTTCCATTCGTTTCCCAATCAGGTCATTCATGAACTCTTTCATCTTTTCTGTTAATTCCATCTTTTTAATCTCCCATCAATCTGATTTTGAGTGTTTCCAGCCATACTACTGCCCAGCCGGAAAGCACAGGCAGGATATAAAGTATAAACCCTGCCACAAGCATCCTGACCGCTTCTGTGCCCGTCTCCTGTCCGAATTCATAACCCAGGACTGCTGTGATGCAGATGATTCCCGACAGGATATGAAATACCGTTGCTGACAGCCATGTGAAGAACATAACCACCAGTTGTATCATTGTCAGGCATATCCGCACTGGCAGTAATACGATTTTCACAATGATTCTTACAACTACCATGACTGTCCAACCCCTTTCACTGTTTCAGATAACTGCGATAGCTGTCTATCACAGAATCGGTCACACCGCTTTTGTAAATCTTTCGGATATCAACGATCTTTTCATCTTTCAAAAGTTTCAGCCATTCCAGTAAATCTTTTCTGCTGTTTGCAAAGTTACAGCATCTTCCATCTGCATATTCAATCCGGTATCTCATAAGCCCCTCCTACACATAGACCAGTTCATTTAAAATCATTTCATCCACCCGGCTTCTTACATTGTTTGCCCGACGAACCCATTCCATCTGGTCTCTGCATTTCAATTCTTCTGTAATGCCTTCCTGTTCCATCATCTGATCCATGAGAAGATCTCTGCGTTCCATACACTGCTCATTCAGATCTGCAAGATAAGTCCAGAGCTTTCCGCTCAATGTCAGATAGGAATACAATCCGCTCTTATAGTCTTTCAGATAATTTCTATGAAGACTTCCATAAAAACCGATCTCTCTTCTTTCTTCCGGCACTGCGATCAAGGGCAGGTAGATTTCCCTGACAAGTATATAATCCAGACCATTACTGTCATCGTGAATGATTCTTTCTAATTTGCTCATGCTGATGCAACTCCTTTCTTCGGTTCTGCAGGTGGAAGCAGTGATACCGGAATGAACACACCTTTTGCAATATCTTCCTGCCGGATTTCTTCTTTTTTGGCATCCATCTCAGCTTTCTTTTTTGCCTTTGTCCGTTCATAGTATTCCTGCTGCTTTCCATTTGCTTTTCTTTTCAGATAATTCTGGTGAAGCCTGTCTTTTCTGGCTTCCCGTTTTTTCATTTCTTCCATTTCCTCCGGTGTCATTTCCACTTCACCGAAATGTGGCGGTAAATATCTGCCAATAAAGTTAAAATAGATTTCCACTTCCTGTGTTGTTTCAATGCTTCCTTTCCGGTCACGCTCATGCACCACAATCTTTTCCACAAATTCATTCAGCATGTAAGTAGTCAGTTCATCGAAGTTCTGGTATTTGTCAACCAGTGAAATAAACTTCTCTGCTGACCTGCGACCCTCCTCATAACTGGATAACTCTGCTTCCATATCTGCGATCTCTGCAGATAACTCTTTCTGCTCTTTGGAATACTGCCCGTCCAGAATCGCATAGCGTTCATCTGGCAGCTTACCGAGAATGTTATCCTCATAAATCCGGCAGATCAGTTTTTCCAGTTCCTGCACACGCTTCTTTGCTTCCGACAATCTGGTTTTCAGTCTTGTGATCTCACTGGACTGCTGAGAGGTCTGTGCCTTTTTAACCGTCTCCAGGAACTCTTCCCGGTTAAGCTGGGAATATTCCGCAACAGCCTTTAAAAGCTCCTTAATCAGCTCCATGACCACATCAGCATTGATTCTGTGCTGTGTCGGGCAGAGCGTCCCAACCGGAACTTTAGAATATGCAGAGCAGGTATATTGTGGCACTCTTTTTCCATTGTTTACCCGGTGGACATACATTTTTGAACCGCAGTCTGCACAATACATCAGTCCTGTCAGCGGGTGTGCTTCTCCCCAGCCATCTGGATACCTCTTCACATTGCTTCGGATTCTCTGCACATTATCAAAAGTTTCCTGGTCTATGATAGCTTCCTGCGTATTCTCAAATACCGTCCAGTTATCCTCAGATACATAATGGCTTTTCTTGTCCTTAAAATGCTTTCTGGTCTTGAAGTTCACTGTATGACCAAGATACTCCCTTTTCTTCAGAATTCCTGCAACCGTAGAGGAACCCCACCCATACGGATCTTTGATTTCCTCCACCCTGCCTTTCCATAAACCGACATCTTTCTTTGCCATATGCACCGCTGGTATCTCAACCTTATCCTCTTTCAGTATCCGGGCAATCTGGTAAGGCCCGTATCCGTCCATCGTCATGTGGAAGATTCTCCGTACAACTGCTGCCGCTTCTTCATCAATGACCCATATATTCGGATCGTCCTTATCTTTCAGATAACCATACGGTGTTGTACTTGCCACATGTTTTCCTGACTTGCCCTTTGCCTTAAAGGTAGATTTAATCTTTTTGCTGGTATCCCTTGCATACCACTCATTCATAATATTTCGGAATGGGGTAAAATCATCATCCTCCCGGAAGCTGTCCACGTTCTCATTGACTGCGATTAGCCGGACGTTCTTTTGCCGGAGCAGTTCCATGTACTGCCCCACTTTCAGATAATCTCTTCCCATTCGGCTCATATCTTTTATCAGGATCGTCCCAACTTTCCCGGACTCCACTTCTCTCATCATGGCAAGAAAGCCGGGGCGGTCAAATCTTGTGCCTGAGATTCCATCATCTGTAAAATGCACCAGATTGGTAAAACCATGCTCTTTTGCATACTGTTCCAGAAGCTTTTTCTGGTTGGAAATACTGTTGGATTCCCCGTTTAATTCATCATCACGACTGAGACGTTCATACAACGCTGTCATGAATCCCTGTGTCTGTGCCATTCTCTGACGCCCTCCTTTCTTCGTTTTTCCGTTCCTGTGTTCATCCCATATCCGTTCCTGTACCGGGTTCTGATGTTTCCGGCACGTATTTCCAGAAGAGACATGCAAAATGCACATTCAGGTCTGGTATCCCTATGGGCAGGCTGTTCCGTTTTCAAGGTTCGTGTAAGAAACCTCAAAAAATCCCTTTACACGAAACCCATCGCCCAGCTCGACTTTTACAGTGTGCCTGACGGAACTTTTTTGGTTTTGTGTCATTCTGAAATGCTCCTTACACTAATTACATGTCTGGAGTGCCAAAAGGTTGGTATGTTTCAGAATGTTTTTAAAAAAGTACAATTTTGTGTTTTTGAGTAAAAAAATAAGCCTCAAGAGACTTTTTAATCACGTTGGAGCTCCAAATCTTTAAAAAGTAGTGATTAAGAAGTCTCTTCAAGCTTATAACACCAGTAACTATTTTTTATTTGAATGATAGATATTCTCTTACATATTTGAAGTTTATTGGAAATAACTATTTAACAATAAAGTATATTGGTTAAATTGCAACCATTTTCCCTAAAAATAATACTATCACGTTTTAATGTATTATTTTATGAATCACATTTTTTACTATTTTAAATATAGCTGTATATAGTACCACTCCAATAACTACTGTGATAAATTGTATAATTAGATCTGGTATTAACATTTCTTTCCCCTCTATTTCGCTTCTTCTGCTTCCCAGATAATGATGTTTTTCTCATCTTTACCAGAATGTTCTTTTTTTAGTTCTCTGACTTGTTGTTTTGTCACTTTGGCTTTGTCTTTGATCGTTACGCCTTGGTATTTGTTTGTTGTGACTGTCTCTTCTTTCTGCTTGGCGGAGTTAGTTTTGTTTTGTCCATAAGTTGTGCCTGCGCCGTATAATGCAGCTGTTAGGCATACCCCTGCAAGTAGTATTGATAATTTTCTCACATCTTATTCTCCTTAATGTTTTATACTATATCATATCGTATTTTTCATAGAATATCAAATCCCTAATATCTAATAGTTTTTCGACTTATTACCGCACACACAATGGATGCAGCAAGCATTGGTATAATACTGTCTTGGCTTATAATCTGAATCAAATTTCCAACGAAGCAAACAATCATAAATGCGCTGATTATTTTCGCTGTTTTGGCACCATAGTCTTTTGGATGTCTATGTGCTATAGCCCAGCTGATGACTGCAAATGCAATCGTTGCCATAACAATAGCTTGAGCTAGATAACTACTCCCAAGCAGAATTTTCTCCATCATGTTCTTTTCTCCTTTAATCCAATCATTCCTGCACATAACAAAAATACTATTATCATACAAGCCACAAAATCAGAAGAATATATTTGAATTATTTTTATGTGTCTAGGAAACAAGAACCGCAAAAATACATTTGCAAATATACTTCCACTTGTACATAGGGCTACTGTTTTATATACCAGTGTTTTCACTTTTCTTGTATTCACAGCCAGTACTTTATATACAACGATGAATTCTAGTAGCAAATTTAAACTCATGAATATCAATGCTTTTCCAGTTGTCATTGGTAATAAATTATTTGATTTCCATTTCATCTGCGGTATCACATAACGATAACCTGTCTCCCTGCGTATTCTTTTTAGCAAATTACTTATTTGGCGATACTCTTTCTCATTCTTATAACAGAAATAACCTGAACATTTTACTGACATTAATATTTTTTCATTCTCTTGTTTCATTGTTTTCATTTTACTTACTGTTGGCATAATCAATGTTTCATCAAGATTTAATTCCGATGACAACCTAGTATTCTTATGTAAAAACCCAACAATTTTAAACGTACAATTTTCAGTTCCCAAATATCCTGCCTTAATTTTCTGATTCAAATGAAAAACTTTTTGATAATCATATCCTGCAATTAATGGAATCTCTTGATTCAAAGGTCTTTGATACTCTTTTAAAGTAAAGCAACGACCTTTTTCAATATGTTGTTCTATCTTCTTTTCATTTATCATTTTCTCTGGCATCTGACGTATAGTTAAATTTGTAAGATATCCATCTTCCGTTTTGTCATTATATGATCCAGATGCAAGTTTTTCATTCCCACGAAAATATTCATGATAAGATAGAATCTGTCTGGAATATTCTCTGTATAACTCTGCTTTTTCTAATTCTTTATATACTTCTTTTAAAATACTGAGAGAGTTTTTCTGATGAAGGAATTCCATATAGCTAGAATTTCTATTATCATATTCATCTGATAACTTCCATACTCCAGGGTATTCTATCTCCACTTGTTCATTATGACGATCAATCTTATTTTGATACAAATATATAACAATTCCCAGTAAACACCCAATGCTTAATATATAAAATACCATAAAGCGAACTATGTGTTTCCTCATTTATTACTCCTCCACACAAATCGCTATTCCTATTTTTATCTTCTTTTTATAACGATTTTCAACGAATACTTTATATTTTCCATCTTTTTTCACATAAAAGTCATGTATAATATCGACCGCATGCATCACATATCGTTCTTTTCCTATTACCGCAACGACCACAAAAGATAATCCTATACAAAGGAATGTTCCTGCCATTACATTCCTTGTGTTTTTGTTTTCAATTGATTTAATTCTTCTTTATTATATTCTCTTTCTGGAAGTAAAATCATCGGTTTTAGAAATCATTGATCAAATCCTTTAATTCTTCTTTTTCTTCTTTTGATATTGTATGTGTTAACGTCTGAACCAATTCCTTCACTGACCCATCATGCCAGAAATTCTTCATCAATTCCATCTGTTCTTTACGATACATTTCTTCTGTGATCTTTGCTGTGATATAACTGTAATTACCTTTCACTTGTGTATCTACAAATCCTTTTTTCTTTAATTTTGTGATATATGTCTTTACTGTGCTTCTTGCATATTTCCTATCATATACTTGATCTAGATAATCAATAATTTCATATACCGTAATCCCATCCCCAAGTTTCCAAATACTTTTCATGATAAGTATTTCTACTTCTGATAATCCTATTAATTTCATTGTTCTTCCTTTCATTTAGACTGGTTATTATTGTAATCATTATATAGATCAAACCTATCTTTGTCAAGATTAATTATAATTATAGCCAATATATAGGCTCTATAAGCAAAAATCACAACACCTAATTCTCTTCTAGCCACCTATGATTTTTCACTTTTGTATTTTTCTCAGCCTTCGCATATGTATGAGTCAATAAAAAAAGCCAAATAAAAAATCCGACCCAAGGAAGTCTGGTCAGATTTTCTAGCTTTGTTATGTTTTGTTTTTGTTTTATGTCGGTTAGTCTTAACTAACTATTATTATAATATCCTATCCTGGATGTTTTGTCTACCTTTATTTTTGAGAAACTTTCTCAATACCAAGGATCTTTTCTGCCTTTGCTACAGCTTCTTCGCTTGGCGGATTTACGCCTTCTAATGGGTATTTTATCCCTAATTTTTCCCATTTAAAGAGTCCAAGTGTATGGTATGGCAAGATTTCTACTCTCTTAACTGTCTTTAGTCCATCGATGAAATGTTTTAAGTCTGCTAGTCCTTTTTCATCGTCTGTTAAATCTGGCACTAGCACGTGACGGATCCACAGATCTACTCCGAGGTCTGAGATTTCCTGTGCTATTGCTAAAATATTACTGTTTGGACAGCCTGTCAATTTCTTATGTTTTTCCTCGTCCATTTCTTTTAAGTCTAGAATGACAAGGTCAGTGTATTTCATTAATTCTAACCATTTGCTGTGAAATGGTTCTTCTTTTGTATATGGATTAGCAGAGGTATCAAGTGCAGTATGGATTCCTTCTTGTTTTGCCAATTTAAAAAATTCGATCAAGAACTCGATCTGTAGAAGGGGTTCTCCACCGCTAACTGTAATTCCTCCATCACTTCCCCAGTACATGCGGTAACGCAAAGCCCTCTTTAAGAGGGCTTCTGCCTGCCAGTCTTCACCGCAGTTTTCCTGCCAAGTCTCCGGATTGTGACAATATTTGCATCTCATCCGGCAGCCTTGCATGAAAGCGATAAACCGCACACCAGGACCATCCACGAGACCAAAAGTCTCGATGGAATGGATTTTTCCGGTTATTTTTTCATTCATAGTTCTATTCCACTAATTTAAATTACATTGTTGCATGGCATGTTCTGGAAATAACGTCCATCTGCTGTTCTCTTGTTAAGTCGATGAACTTAACTGCATATCCAGATACACGGATCGTAAAGTTTGCATATTCTTCTTTTTCAGGATGTTCCATCGCATCGATCAGTTTTTCTTTACCAAATACGTTTACATTTAAGTGGTGAGCTCCCTGATCAAAATATCCGTCCATAACATTTACAAGGTTATTGATTCTTTCACCCTCTTCATGTCCTAACGCATCTGGGTTGATCGTCTGTGTATTAGAAATACCATCTAATGCCCATTCATATGGAAGTTTAGCTACAGAGTTTAAGGATGCTAATAATCCGTTCTGTTCTGCACCATAACTTGGGTTTGCTCCTGGTGCTAAAGGTTCTCCTGCTTTTCTACCATCTGGCATTGTTCCTGTTGCTTTTCCGTATACAACGTTAGATGTGATCGTAAGGATAGATGTTGTAGGCTCAGAGTTTCGATATGTGTGATGTTTTTTGATCTTAGCTAAGAATGTTCTTAACAGCCATACTGCGATATCATCAGCTCTGTCATCATCGTTTCCGTATTTAGGGAAGTCTCCTTCGATTTCATAGTCTACAACTAATCCATCTTCATCACGGATCGCTTTTACTTTTGCATATTTGATCGCACTTAAAGAGTCAACTGCATGAGAGAATCCTGCGATTCCTGTTGCAAATGTTCTTTCAAGTTCTGTATCCATTAATGCTAATTCCGCTGCTTCATAGTAATATTTGTCATGCATATACTGGATCAAGTTTAATGTGTTCACATAAAGATCTACTAACCAGTCCATCATAACATCATATTTCTCCATAACTTCGTCATAGTCTAAATATTCAGACATGATTGGTTTGTAAGAAGGTCCTACCTGCTGTTTTGATTTGCAGTCCACACCACCGTTGATCGCATATAATAAGCATTTTGCAAGGTTTGCTCTTGCACCAAAGAACTGCATTTCCTTACCAGTCTTAGTTGCAGATACACAGCAACAGATTGCATAATCATCTCCCCATACTGGTTTCATAACATCATCATTTTCGTACTGGATAGAACTTGTACGGATAGAGATATCAGCTGCATATTTCTTGAAGTTTTCTGGAAGATCAGATGAATATAATACCGTGATGTTTGGTTCTGGAGATGGTCCCATGTTCTCTAATGTATGCAAGAAACGGAAGTCAGTCTTTGTAACCATGGAACGTCCATCTACACCGATACCAGCAAGGTCAAGTGTTGCCCATACTGGGTCTCCTGAGAATAACTGGTTATATGAAGGAATTCTTGCGAATTTCACCATTCTGAATTTCATTGTTAAATGATCGATCATTTCCTGAGCTTCTTCTTCTGTGATGATTCCTTTGTCAAGGTCACGCTGGATATAAATATCAAGGAATGTAGCAACACGTCCGATACTCATAGCAGCTCCATTCTGAGTTTTGATCGCTGCTAAATATCCAAAGTACATCCACTGGATTGCTTCTTTTGCAGTTTTTGCTGGTCTTGAAATATCAAATCCATAGATCTGAGCCATTTCTTTCATACCTTTTAATGCTTTTTTCTGTTCTGCGATCTCTTCACGAAGACGGATCACATCATCTGTCATCACACCGCATCCACAGTTTGCAAAATCATTTTCTTTTTCTTCTAATAAGTAATCAATTCCGTATAAAGCAACACGACGGTAATCACCTACGATACGTCCACGTCCATAAGTATCTGGAAGACCTGTGATGATCTTGTTATGTCTTGCTTTTTTCATTTCTGGTGTGTAAGCATCGAAAACAGCTGTGTTATGAGTCTTTGAATATTTTGTAAAGATTTCATGCAATCTTTCGCTTGGTTCATAACCATAGTTACGACAAGATTCTTCTGCCATTTTGATACCACCATATGGCATAAATGCACGTTTTAATGGTTTATCTGTCTGAAGACCAACGATCTGTTCTAAATCTTTTGTTTCTTCACTGATATAACCAGGTCCATGAGAAGTTAAAGAAGATACGATATCTGTATCCATGTCAAGAACTCCACCTTTTTTTCGTTCTTCTTTCTGAAGTCCCTGTAAGATACCCCATAGCTTATCTGTTGCTTCTGTAGATCCTGCAAGAAAGCTTTCATCTCCATCATAAGGTGTATAATTTTCCTGGATGAAATCTCTTGTATTGATTTCTTCCTTCCAGATTCTACCTTTAAATCCTTCCCATTCTTCAAACTGTTTCATTTTGAACACTCCTCCATTTCTTTTGGATTAAAATTATTATAAAAACTCCTTTGGTTAGCTTATCTAACTCAATTACATTATAGCAAAAATAAAATTGAATACAATATACTTAACCGATAAACTTTCTCGTTAAATAAATAACAAATCCTGTTTTTCGTATTTTTTTGCATACAAAAACAGTATATGATCCGAAAAATTATACTTCAGACCATATACTGTTTTTTCATGTTCAATAACTATATAAAAAAACTTTTTAGTGATGGAATAATCTGATTCCTGTAAATGCCATTGCCATGTTGTACTTATTACAGCAGTCAATGACAGCGTCATCTCTTACAGATCCACCTGGCTGTGCGATGTATTTTACGCCACTCTTATGTGCTCTCTCGATGTTATCGAAAAATGGGAAGAATGCATCAGATCCCAATGTAACATCTGTTAACTTATCTAACCATTCTCTCTTTTCTTCTTTTGTAAAGACTTCTGGCTTCTCAGTGAAGATGTTTTCCCATGCTCCGTCTGCTAAAACATCCATGTATTCATCTCCAATGTAAAGATCGATCGCATTATCTCTGTCTGCACGGCGGATTTTTTCTTTAAATGGCAGGTTCATAACTTTTGGACACTGTCTTAACCACCAGTTGTCTGCTTTCTGCCCTGCAAGTCTTGTACAATGCACACGTGACTGCTGCCCTGCTCCGATTCCGATCGCCTGTCCGTCTTTTACGAAACATACAGAGTTAGACTGTGTGTATTTTAATACGATCAGAGAAATCTTCATATCGATCAGTGCTTCTTCTGGAATCTCTTTGTTCTCAGTCACGATATTTGATAATAATTCATCATCGATCGGAAGTTCCTGTCTTCCCTGTTCAAATGTAACACCAAATACCTGTTTATGCTCTAATGGTGCTGGTGTATAGTTCTCATCGATCTTAATGATGTTATAGTTTCCGTTTTTCTTTGCTTTTAAGATTTCCAGTGCTTCGTCTGTATATCCTGGTGCGATCACTCCGTCAGATACTTCTCTCTTGATCAGACGTGCTGTATCTGCATCACATACATCAGATAAAGAAATAAAGTCACCGAATGAAGACATACGATCTGCACCTCTTGCTCTGGCATATGCACATGCTAATGGAGATAAATCTCCCATATCGTCTACCCAGTAGATCTTCTTTAAGGTATCAGACATTGGACGTCCTACAGATGCTCCCGCAGGTGATACGTGTTTGAAAGAAGTTGCAGCAGGAAGTCCTGTTGCTTTCTTTAATTCTCTTACCAGCTGCCATCCATTAAATGCATCCAAAAAGTTGATGTACCCTGGTCTTCCGTTTAATACTTCAATTGGAAGTTCACTTCCGTCTGCCATGTAGATTCTTGATGGTTTCTGGTTTGGATTACATCCGTACTTTAATTCTAATTCCTTCATTTTTCTTCTCCTTTGATCTGCTGATTGACTGATTATTTGTTCTTATTTACGATTCTTGTCTCATATTCTCCTGTTGCAATATCAATATAACGTACAAACAGAGATACTTTGTTGTCATCGTTTAAGCTGTTCCAAAGTGTATTTGTGAAGTCATCAATATCTTCTTCGATCGCTACTAATTTAGGTTCTCCTTCAAAACTTGGAAGTGGATTCCCGTCATGCATATATGTATGGATAAAACGTCCTTCTCCAGCAAGTGGACTCTCATATGTGTATGTAAATCTGTTGCATGATTCTGGATTCCCATTATTACTCTTCAAGATAGACATTGCATAGTGGAATGTATTATCTGCGATCTTCATAAGACCTGAGATTCTTGGTGTATAGTTTGGTCCGTCTGGTTCAAACTCACGACTTCTTAAAGATTGTTCAAAAGTAAGTCCTTTTTCTCTTCCTTCATAAACAGTATCTGTCTGGTCACCATTGGTAACGATCGTTTCATCTCCAAGAACACGGACAGGTGCATAAATAATAAGACTTGGATCTTCTAACTTCGCTGGATCAAATGCCTGTGTACGGATTCCTTCTCCTTCTTCTACAAATACACGGTTTCGGCTGTTTTCACTGCGTCCCATGATAAAATATGCAGTTACGGCCTTTTTCCCGTCTTTGGATCTTCCGATAACGATTCCTCGTCCTGGATAAGCATTTTCCTTTAATTCCTGAGCAAGAGCTAACTTCTTCATTGATCTTAAATCTCCTTTTTTTGAAAATCTTCTTTTTTTATTTCTTCTATTGTATATAAAAAATGGATTGAATACAAGAAAAATCTCATAATTACAAAAGAAAGAGCAGGTTTACTACTTATTTTTTGTAATCCTAGCTCTTTGTGAACTTACTTTATCATGACTTTACAGTCTTTTTTATAGTATGCCACACCATATTTATATATGATATTCATTCCATCTTCAAACTTTTTCCAAATCTTCTCGGCCGTGTAAATAAATTGACGCTTCCTCTCATATGGGTCAAGTCTCTTATGAAATTTGTTTTATCTATATAATAGAACCCCTCTGTTCTGATGTCTTCAAAGAACTCTACACCAATCGGAAGCTTTTTGTTTTGATCATACATAGTTACACCACCTTTCTGTCTTAAGATTTATTATAGCTTATTTTCAGTTGTAAAAAAGGATGGAATATCACATCTTTGACATTCCATCCTTTTTCTTATTTCGTATTCAAAAATTACATTCTCTTGATTCGTTCGATCGCTTCGACTGTATTCTCGTAGTTACCGAACGCTGTAAGTCGGAAGTATCCTTCTCCGCTTGGTCCGAATCCTGATCCTGGTGTTCCAACGACGTTGGCATCTTCTAACAGATGATCGAAGAATTCCCAAGATGTCATGTTATCTGGTGTCTTTAACCAGATGTATGGTGCATTAACACCACCAGATACTGTGTATCCTGCATCCTGTAATCCGTTAAAGATTACTTTTGCGTTGTTCATGTAGTATCCAACCTGTTCTTTTAACTGAGCTTTTCCTGCTTCAGTATAAACTGCTTCTCCAGCTCTCTGTACAATGTATGGAGCTCCATTGTATTTTGTTCCATGACGTCTTGCCCATAATGCATGTAACTGTGTATCTCCACATTTTAAGTCCTTAGGAATAACTGTGTATCCAAGACGGACTCCTGTAAATCCTGCATTCTTAGAGAAACTCTTTAATTCGATCGCACATGTTCTTGCACCTTCGCATTCATAGATCGTATGTGCAACGTTATCTTCTGAGATATATGCTTCGTATGCTGCATCATAAATGATCACGCAGCCATTTTTATTTGCATAATCTACCCATCCCTGTAACTGGTCTTTTGTGATCGTAGCTCCAGTTGGGTTATTAGGGAAGCAAAGATAAATGATATCTGGTACTTCACTTGGGAAATCTGGTGCAAAATTATTCTCTGCTGTACATGGCATGTAGATCACATCACTCCATGTCTCTGTTGCTTTGTCATATGTTCCTGTTCTTCCAGCCATGACATTTGTATCTACATATACTGGATATACTGGGTCGCATACAGCGATCTTATTGTCTTTTGCAAAGATTTCCTGAATATTTCCTGAGTCACATTTCGCTCCATCGCTTACGAAAATTTCATCTGGTCTGATGTCAGCTCCACGATCCTGATAATCATTTTTTGCGATTGCATTTCTTAAAAATTCATATCCAAGATCCGGTGCATATCCGTGAAATGTTTCGGCATGTCCCATTTCGTCTACTGCTTTGTGTAAAGAGTCGATGATCACTGGTGCCAGAGGCTGTGTTACGTCTCCAATTCCTAAACGAATGATATTTTTGTCAGGGTTTGCCTCGGAATATGCATTTACTTTTTTCGCAATTGTTGAAAATAAGTAACTTCCAGGCAGTTTCAAGTAGTTGTCATTAATTTTAAACATAAATTCCTCCTAGTTTTGATATGTTAATGATTCTTTGATCATCTTTGCCATTTCGATAAGACCCACTCCACTGTTCATGCTTCTTTGTTGTATATATGCGTGGGCTTCACTCTCTGTGATCTGATTATTCTGCATCAGTAATTCTTTGACTTCTTCCAGCAGACGGACTTCTTCTCTCGTACGTTGTTTTGGACGTTGTTTTCTTCGTCTTTGCTTCTCAGAAATTTCGGTAACGATCTCTCTCGTTTTCTCGACTAATTCATACCCTTTTAACGGCATCGAAAGTCCTATGACATTCGGATACACGCAGTCATCTAAATATTGGCGAGAAGCGATCAGTAACATCTTGACCTCTCCAGAAAGATATTCTCTTAATTCACTGTAGATCATATCGGAACATTTGTATCCGCAGACGACTAGTCCTTCTTCAACACCTTCCATACGCTGGACTACCTGTGCACCCGTTGCACATACAGCGGTCACTTCAAAACCACTTCTTACCAGAAGATTCCTAATGCTTCTGGCGACTTCTTGTTTCGGGAATAAAACGATGACGTTTACCAAGCTTCTCACCTCCCGTATCATGTATATATCAATCATTAGATCTTGTATAAATAACGATCGACTTCCCATTGTGATACGAACTGCTGGTAAGACTCCCATTCAGCACTCTTAGCTTCAACATACTTGTTAAAAATATGATCTCCTAAAAGTTCTTTCATATAAGTGCTTTGTTTGAAAATCTCAAGAGCTTCTTTCATGTCTCTTGGCAATGTATTGATCCCTGCTTCTTGTTTTTCTCCCTCAGCCATCTCATACTGATTCTTCATGGAACCTTTTCCAGGTGTTAATTTGCGCTTGATCCCATCTAATCCTGCTGCAAGACTGACTGCCAGTGCAAGGTAAGGATTCGCAGCAGAATCAGGGCTTCTAAATTCAAGCCTTGTTCCGCTTCCACGGGCTGCTGGTACTCTGATAAGTGGACTTCTGTTCGATGGTGACCATGAAACATCCACAGGTGCCTCATATCCTGGCACGATTCTCTTATAAGAGTTTACCAGTGGATTTGTGATCAGGCACATCTCATTTGCATGTTCCATAACTCCAGCCATGAAGTGAAAAGCCTCCTCACTGATTCCAAGATTATTCTTAGAATCAGCGAAAATATTCTTTCCATTTTTCCATAAAGACATGTTAAGATGCATTCCTGAACCGTCCACTCCAGTGATCGGTTTTGGCATAAAACTTGCATAAAGTCCATGTCTTTTAGCGATATATTTTACGATAAATTTAAATGTGAGGATGTTATCGGCCGTTCTTAAGGCATTGTCATACTTAAAGTCGATCTCATGCTGTGCTGGTGCAACTTCATGATGAGATGCCTCGATCTCAAATCCCATATCTTCAAGATTCAAGATCATATCTCTTCTGGCACTTTCTCCTAAATCTAATGGAGCTACATCAAAATATCCGGCTTTCTCATGAGAAACCGTCGTTGGGCGGCCTTCTTCATCTGTGTGGAATAAGAAAAATTCACATTCCGGACCGACGTTAAATTTATAACCCATCTTCTGGCACTCAACCATCACTCGTTTTAATACATTTCTTGGATCTCCGGCAAATGGAAGTCCATCTTGTCCGTATACATCACAGATCAATCTTGCCACGCGGTTTCCTCCCGCATTCCACGGGAAGATTGCAAAGCTGTCAAGATCTGGATATAAATACATATCTGATTCTTCAATACGGACAAATCCATCTACACTGGATCCATCAAATGTACACTTATTATCCAATGCTTTCTCAAGCTGTCTTGCGGTGATCGCGACGTTCTTCATTGTTCCGAACAAGTCAGAAAACTGTAGCCTGATAAATTCGACATCATTTTCTCTGACGAGGTCTATCACATCCTGTTTTGTGTATCGACCCATAACATCACTCCTTCTTACTTCTTAATTAAATCTGTGCGATATCAACTACGCTGAGCTGATCTCTGTTTCCTGTTTCCAAACTAGTCAGTAGAGCATCTGCCGTATCAAGACTTGTAAGGCATGTTACTCCTGTTTCGATCGCGTAACGGCGGATCAGGAATCCATCTTTGCTTCGACCTACACCCTGAGATGGTGTATCAATGACTAAATCAATTTTATCATCTAAAATGAGATCTAGCAAGTTTGGAGATTCTTCTTCTAATTTATTAATCTGTTTTGCATGAACTCCAGCTTCATTTAAGACTCTGCAAGTGCTCTTTGTTGAGAAAATCTCATATCCTAATGCTTCAAATCTGCGTCCAATATCAATCGCATCGATCTTATCGGAGTCTTTTACTGTTAAGATCATCTTCTTGTATTTTGGAAGATTTACTCCAGCTCCTAAGAATGCTTTGTATAACGCTTCATGGAAGTTCTTAGAAATTCCAAGGCATTCACCTGTAGATTTCATTTCAGGTCCAAGGCTGATCTCTGCTCCTCTTAACTTTTCAAAAGAGAATACTGGTTTCTTTACTGCATAGTATTCAGATTCTTTCTGAAGTCCTGGTTCATATCCAAGATCTCTGATCTTCGCTCCAGTGATCACTTTCGCTGCTAATGCTACGATCGGAATACCTGTAACTTTACTGATGTAAGGCACTGTACGGCTGGATCTTGGGTTTACTTCGATAACATATACTTCATCATCTGCTACGATAAACTGAATGTTGATCAGTCCGATAACATGTAATGATTTTGCGAGTTTTCTTGTATATTCTGCAATAATTCGCTTAATTCTATCTGTTAAATTGATAGATGGATATACGGAAATACTGTCTCCTGAATGGATTCCAGCACGTTCCACATGTTCCATGATTCCTGGGATCAGAATATCTGTTCCATCACAAACAGCATCGACTTCGACTTCTTTACCAACCAGATATTTATCGATCAGAATTGGATGTTCCTGTTCGTAACGGTTGATAACTTCCATGAATGCTGTGATATCTTCATCAGATACAGCAATCTGCATTCCCTGTCCACCAAGTACATAAGAAGGTCTTACAAGAACTGGGTATCCAAGTTTATGCGCAACTTCTAATGCTTCTTCACATGTGAAGACTGTTGTTCCTTTTGGTCTTGGAATACAGCATTCTTCTAAGATCTCATCGAATAATTCTCTGTCTTCGGCTGCATCTACATTTTCAGCACTTGTTCCAAGGATCGGTACTCCCATCTTCATCAGTGCTTCTGTTAACTTGATCGCTGTCTGTCCACCAAACTGTACAACCGCACCATCTGGTTTTTCAAGATCTACGATACTTTCTACATCTTCTGCTGTTAATGGCTCGAAGTAAAGTTTATCAGCAACATCAAAGTCTGTAGAAACTGTTTCAGGGTTGTTGTTTACGATGATCGTCTCGTATCCTTCTTTACTTAATGCCCATACACTGTGTACAGAACAGAAGTCAAACTCGATACCCTGACCGATACGGATTGGTCCAGAACCAAGAACCATGACTTTTTTCTTCTCGGATGTTTCTTTAACTTCGTTTTCTCCATCATAGCAAGAATAGTAATAAGGTGTTGCTGCATCAAACTCAGCTGCACATGTATCTACCATCTTATATGCTGCATGGATGTTATATTCATTTCTTAATTCTTTGATCTCACGCTCTGTCTTACCTGTTAAGCTTCCGATCACCTTGTCTGGGAATTCTAAGCGTTTTGCTTCCTGTAATAATTCTTTGTCTAATGTATCAGCTTCCGCTAATTTCTTTTCCATCTCAACTAAAACTGCGATCTTATCTAAGAACCAACGGTCGATCTTTGTAATATTAAAGATCGTATCATAATCAAATCCACGACGGATCGCTTCTGCGATCACATAAATACGAAGATCATCAATCTTTTCAAGTTCTTTTAATAACTCGTCGTCTGTTAATTTATCGTAATCACCGAAGATCAAGCTGTCCACATGCTGCTCTAAAGAACGGATTGCTTTCATTAATGTCCCTTCGAAGTTTGTTCCGATACTCATAACTTCTCCAGTTGCTTTCATCTGAGTTGTCAGAGTACGTTTTGCATGAATAAACTTATCGAATGGAAGTCTTGGCATCTTAACAACACAGTAGTCAAGCATTGGCTCAAAACTTGCATATGTTTTCTTCGTTACTGCATTTTCAATCTCATCTAATGTATATCCGATCGCGATCTTCGCTGTTACTTTCGCGATTGGGTATCCTGTTGCTTTAGAAGCTAAAGCTGAAGAACGGCTGACACGAGGGTTTACCTCAATAACGCAGTATTCAAAGCTGTCTGGATTCAATGCGTACTGTACGTTACATCCACCATGAACATCTAATTCTGTGATGATGTTTAATGCAGATGTACGAAGCATCTGGTATTCTTTATCTCCTAATGTCTGAGATGGAGCTACTACGATACTGTCACCTGTATGAACACCAACTGGGTCGATGTTTTCCATGTTACAGATTGTAATACATGTTCCATTTTCATCACGCATTACTTCGTATTCGACTTCCTTCCATCCACCGATGTAACGTTCTACTAATACTTCACCTACACGACTTAGACGAAGACCATTCTCAAGGATCGTCTCTAATTCTTCCTGGTTATGGGCGATTCCTCCACCACTTCCTCCAAGTGTATATGCTGGACGAAGTACTGCTGGATATCCGATCACTTTGGCGAATTCCACACCATCTTCTACTGTTTTAACAACCTGTCCTGCGGCAATCGGTTCCCCGATCTTTTCCATTGTCTGCTGGAATTCTAAACGGTCTTCTGCTTTTTTGATCGTAGATGGAGATGTACCGATCAATTTCACTCCGGATTTCTCAAGGTATCCGCTCTCTACTAATTCCATGGCCAGATTTAATGCAGCTTGTCCACCAAGTGTTGGAAGAATGCTGTCTGGTTTTTCTTTTTCAATGATCTTTTCGATGACAGAAGCTGTTAATGGCTCGATATATACTTTATCTGCAATGTCTTTATCTGTCATGATCGTTGCAGGGTTTGAGTTTACTAAGACTACTTCCACTCCCTCTTCCTGAAGTGCTCTACAAGCCTGTGTTCCTGCATAGTCAAATTCTGCTGCCTGTCCAATAACGATCGGTCCTGATCCGATTACAAGTACTTTCTTTATATCTTCTCTCTTAGGCATTTTTTGCTCCTTTCATTCTATCCATAAATTCATCAAATAAGTAAGCTGTATCCTGTGGTCCAGGACATGCTTCTGGATGGAACTGAACTGTTCGAATATTTTTATTTTTATAGTCTAATCCTTCGATTGTTTTATCATTTACATTAATAAAGGAAACTTCTGCAACATCTGAATCAATTGTTTCTTCCTTGATCACATATCCGTGGTTCTGAGAAGAAATATAAACTCTTCCGTTCTTTAAGTCTTTCACCGGATGATTTCCTCCACGATGTCCCCAACGCATTTTTTCTGTGTCTGCACCTGTTGCAAGTGCCATCAACTGATGTCCTAAACAGATTGCAAAGATAGGTACCTCGCTGTCATATAACTTCTTGATCTCTTTGATGATCTGTACACATTCTTTTGGATCTCCAGGTCCGTTTGATAACATGATTCCGTCTGGATTATCTCCTAAGATTTCTTCTGCTGTTGTATCTGCTGGATAAACTGTTACATCACATCCACGTTTTTCTAAAGAACGAATGATGTTATTCTTTGTTCCAAGATCTAATAATGCAACTTTAAATCCATCTCCAGCAAAATGTTCTTTTTCTGTTCTGGAAACAGTTTTTACTGCATCTGTTACTGTATATTCTTTTAATTTTGGAAGGATTTCATCTAAATTGAAATCAGGATTTGTGGTGATCATTCCACCCATGCATCCATGTTCTCTTAAGATCTTTGTGATAGCTCTTGTGTCAACACCACAAATACCTGGGATGTCATGTTCTTTCAGATAATCTTCTAAGTCTTCTTCTCTTCTGAAGTTGCTTGAAGTTCTTGAGATTTCTCTTACAATAAAGGCTGAATGCCAAGGTTTTTCAGATTCGATGTCTTCTAGACATACTCCATAGTTTCCGATCAGTGGGTAAGTCATTACGACTCCCTGTCCCTGATAGGAAGGGTCTGTTAATACTTCTAAATATCCTGTCATGGAAGTATTAAATACGACTTCACAGATCACTTCTTTTTGGGCTCCAAAGCTTTTTCCCTCAAATACGTGTCCGTCTTCCAATATCAAAAATGCGTTCATGTAATTTTTCCTCCTAAAAAGTCTCTTTCATAGGGTTGTATTTTGTCAGGAAGAACTAACTTCCTATCTATAAAATAAGAGTTTTGCCAAAACCCTTGATTCTATATAAAAAAAAGAAATATCCTAAAATAAAAATTACAAAGCTAAGTATTGGAAATTCAGCTATCTTCTCCTTCCAATACCCAAGTTATTTTTTATTTCAGAAATATTTCTCTACAAATTGTAAAAATTTTATCATATATTTTTTGTCGTTGCAAGTACTTTTTTGTATTTTTATATATTTTTTTCTTTATGCATCCGCTCTGCACTCTCTCTTTTAGAGAAAACACATCCGCAGAAATTCTGACGATACAAATCATATTCTTTCGATAATTGAATAGATCTCTGATAACCACCTTTCTTTTTAAAATCAGATGGAAGGAATCTGACTCCTGCTAATTCTCCTGCTTTCTGTCCTAGTTCATTTAGCCATGCAGCATTTTTTAACGGACTGATCGTAAGGGTTGTTGTGAAATAATCATATCCACCTTCTTGGGCAAGTTTTGCCGCCTGATCTAATCTTAGTTTATAACAACGATAACATCTTTTACCACCTTCTGGTTCCTGTTCATAGCCCTTTGCCATATCAAAAAAAGTCTGTGGGTCATATCCAGCATCAATCACTTTAATAGGAAGATTCATTTCCCTGACCAAACGCTGTTGTTCATGGACTCTTTTTTCGTATTCTTCTTTGGAATCGATATTTGGATTGTAGTAGTCAATTGTGATATCGAAATATTTGGAGAGATATTCCAGGACATAGCTGCTGCATGGGGCGCAGCAGCTGTGGAGTAATAGGGTTGGTTTGGTTTCTCCCAGGTTTTCAATTACTTTATCTAATTGTTTTTGATAGTTTATTTTATTCATTTATTATCTCTTTCTTTCCTTCACGTTTATCTTTTCAAATTCTATTATTTCGTAAAAAAAGAGTCGTTTCCCGACTCTTTTTTATTTTCCTGTTTCTTTTACAAAATCTATTACATCAAGATTCTTCTTTTGAATTTCCGAATCATTTTGCATCTGATCCATCGTCATCCAGTAATAATGTCTCTCATCTTTCTTGAAATCATCTTGTTTCATATCTTCATCAAACTCCGAGATCATTACTTCGTATAATCTATGATTATATATTCTATATTCTTTATGACTTTCTGAATATTTTTCCTGAATTTTAGAAGCCAGATAGTTACAACGTATCTGTTCTGGATTAATTTTTAAATCATTACTCACATGATTAATTATATTTTGTTCATCATTATATGCTTGTGTCTTATAATTTAAAAATAATTTACAAGTCCAGCGATCATCAAAATATACTAGATATTTATCTGCATTCTCTTCAAATGTATTCTTTATGACCACAAGTGAATGATTATGCTGAATTTCATCCAATTTCTTTATATCTTTATATAATGTTTCATGTGTATATTCATTCTTTTGCATCTGATATATTCTCGTTACTATTTTTGCACAATAACATACTCCTATCATAAAAAATATCGTTTTCCATACAATACCCGGCAACCCTAGCATCGTACCATAATCTGCAGTTATTACAGATAGCATAAAAGAAATTCCTGCAATGATTACATCAAATGTTACTTTATTGCCTATGAAATCTCTTTTCTTTTCTAAAAGTAACTGCAGGTCTTTATCGTCTACCAATAATCTCATATATTACCTCACACTCTAAACAAAAAATGACAGGTTGTACCTGTCAACGAGTTATTACTTAAACTGCTTTTAGTCTATCATATCTTCCGAAATTTCGCAATAACTGTTATACTTTTCTATACAACTCATTTGTTTCTAATCAAATAATATATCACACATTCCGGTATACATGAAACCGCCTCAGAAACCAACAATGAGAAAATCACTCCATTTAACTGAAACAGCAAATTTCCAACAATGATTGCGGGAATCAATATCAATCCTCTGACGACAGACATGATCACTGCAGGAATTCCTTTCCCTTCTACCTGAAAAGTTCCAGTCAATAATCCTGCACCTGCTGCAAAAAATGATGAACATAATTGTACTGTCAAAATAAATGCTGCAAGAACATAGTCTCCATATTTCATTGCATAATAATTAAACATAAGGCTTGAAATGATCAGCAAACCATCAAGAATCATTGCAGAAAATCCTACAGAAAAAATGTCTTTTAACATTGCAAGTTCGATTTTAAAATCTGCGAATGATACAGACAATTGTTTTCCTTCACGTTGAATGCATATTATATAGTAGATTACGGAAATAACCGCACAGATAATACCAGCAATCATTGATAACCATATGGTCGTTGACGCACAACGTTTTGCTCTATACTGATTTTTACTTCCTAAAAGCCTTGAAAACAGGGTGCTTCCTCCTGTTCCAAACAAGTTTCCAATCGCCATCAAGAATGTTGCAAATGGCAGTAATAATGAAATTGCTGCTAGTACTTGTGTATCATTTAATTTTCCAATAAAAAATGTATCGGTAAGATTATAGATCATATTAACTGACATCCCGAGCATCATTGGAATTGCCATATTGCTTTTGAAACAGGTGCTTCCAAAAGCCAGTAATTTTCACTTTTTGAATTCATTTCTTTCTTCTCCTTTTTCTAAAAAAAGAAGTCCTATGGAGTACTTTTTCTTCTCCATAGGACTTATCTCTATATTTCTATAGTGCCTTCTTATATTCTATTTATCTTCTTCCTGGAATTGGTCCATCATAATCCGGTGAAAAACGTTCTGCCCCTGGAAGATCTTCTGGAGCTGTTCCTCTGAAATCATGAGAAAAATGTTCAGAGCCATTTCTTCTGATAAATGGCATTCCACCAAATCCATGTTCCTCTACCACTTTCTCAAATTGTTCTCTTCCCATATGTGACTGAATTCGTTCCATCCACTCATACGCTTCCTGATCTAATGGATTTCCAACCATTTCTTCCAATGAACAAAGAATTCGCTCAACATAGAAAGAAAATTGTTCTAATTCTTCATTGGTCAGACAGTCAAAGATTTCTTTATATTTTTCTTCTTTCTGTTCAACCTTTTTCCCTTCTTCTGTCAGACATACGATCATGACACGTTTATCTTCTTTTGATGGTTTTCTCTTAACATAGCCATTCTTTTCAAGTTTCTTTAATAACTCATTTAATGACTGCTGTTTTATTCCTAAAAGATATGCCATATCTTTCGTCGCAATCTCTGGCTGAATCTTAAGTAATGCAAGAACTCTTCCCTGTCCTTCATTTCTATTTTCATAGATATTGTGTTCCTTGCAATTTATCATCTGATAGCGTCTTAAAAGCCACTGAAGAGTCATTAGCTTTTTGTAAATATCTTTATACATCTCATCCATTTGTTTTTCCTCCTTCATTTTATACAGGTACTTGTATATTTATATATTACAGGTGCCTGTTGTATATATCAAGAGTTTTTTACAGGTAGCTGTAGAATTAATGGATGCATCTATTATTAGCACTCTTTTTTATTGAGTGCTAATTTTTGCTTGACTTTTATCAACTTTGGTTCTACAATACTCTTTGTAAAAGTTCTATTTGACATAGAACACTTGATTAAGATCATAATATTTTTAGATAAAGGAGTGTACAATTATGGCAGAAAAAAAGGGAACTCTTTCCATTAACAGCGATAATATTTTTCCAATCATTAAGAAATGGCTTTATTCCGATCACGATATTTTCTTCCGTGAATTAATCTCTAACGGATGCGATGCCATCACAAAATTAAAGAAATTAGATATGATGGGAGAATATAATTTCCCAGAAGGACATAAAAACAAAGTTGATGTTATCCTTGATCCTGAGAAGAAAACTTTAAAATTCATCGATACTGGTCTTGGTATGACTGCAGATGAAGTTGAAAAATACATCACACAGATTGCTTTTTCTGGAGCTACACAATTCTTAGAACAGTACAAAGACAAAACAGAAGGTGACCAGATCATCGGACATTTTGGTCTTGGTTTCTATTCTGCATTTATGGTAGCGGACGAAGTTACGATTGATACTCTTTCTTATAAAGAAGGAGCTGAACCTGTTCACTGGACTTGCGATGGTGGTACAGAATACACAATGGCAACAGGTACAAAAGAAACGGTTGGTACAGAGATCACTTTATTCTTAAATGAAGAAAGCACAGAATTCACAAACGAATACCGTGCAAGAGAGATCATTGAGAAATACTGCTCTTTCATGCCAACAGAGATCTTCTTATCTGTAGAAGGTGCCGAACAGGAATTTGAGACAATCCCAGAAGATCAGGTAAAAGACGATGATGTCGTTGTAGAACATATCCACGAAGATGCAAAAACCGAAGAAAAAGAAAACGAAGATGGTACAAAAGAAACAGTTGAAGTATCTCCAGCCAAAGATCTTGTAAAGATCAACAAACGTCCTGTTTCTTTAAGTGATACACATCCTCTTTGGAACAAACGACCAAATGAATGTACTGATGAAGAATACAAAGAATTCTATCATAAAGTATTCCATGACTTTAAAGAACCACTATTCTGGATTCATCTGAATATGGATTACCCATTTAACTTAAAAGGTATCCTTTACTTCCCTCAGATCAATACAGAATATGATTCTATCGAAGGAACGATTAAATTATATAACAACCAGGTATTTATCGCTGATAACATCAAAGAAGTCATTCCTGAATTCTTAATGTTATTAAAAGGTGTGATCGATTGTCCTGATCTTCCACTGAACGTATCAAGAAGTGCTCTTCAGAACGATGGCTTTGTGAAGAAGATTTCTGATTACATCACAAAGAAAGTTGCTGATAAGTTAACTGGTATGTGCAAGATAGACCGTGAATCTTATGAAAAATACTGGGATGATATCAGTCCATTTATCAAATTTGGATTCATTCGTGACCAAAAATTCGCAGATAAGATCAAAGATTACATCTTATTTAAGAACATGGAACATAAATATGTAACATTAAGCGACCTTGTTCCAGCTCCTGCAAACGATGATGATGTGACAACTTTATACTACATCACAGATGAAGTTCAGCAAAGCCAGTATATCAATATGTTCAAAGAACAGGATATGGATGCTGTCATCTTAAATCATAACATTGATTCTGCATTTATCACACAGATTGAACAGCAGAACCAGCACATCAAATTTAAACGTATCGATGCGGATGTTGAAGATGCTTTAAAAGAAGAAACAGATGAAAAAGAATTAGAAGATATTAAGACTTCTTTAACTGATCTGTTTAGAAAGACTTTAAATAAAGAAAATCTTGAAGTTCATGTTGAAAAATTAAAAGATGCACAGATTTCTTCTATTATTACTTTATCTGAAGAAAGCAGACGTATGCAGGATATGATGAAGATGTATGCAATGCCTGGTATGGACCCTAATATGTTCGGTGCTCCTGCACAGGTTCTGACTCTAAATGCAAATAATACACTTGTGAAATATCTGTTTGAGCATGGAGATGCTGACAATGCGAAGATCATTTGCGAACAGTTATATGATCTTGCGATGTTAAGCCATACGACTTTGGCTCCTGAAGAAATGACAAAATTCGTTCAGCGTAGTAACGAAATTATGGAAATGATTGCGAAATAAGCATAACTAATAAATTTTCTTTGATTATAAAATAGAAAGACGACATGGTTATTTTAATATTTATGTTCGTCTTTCTATTTTATAGTTTATATCTACTTATATTTTTCCAATTTTTAGGAAATCCCATTGTTTCAAGAAATTTCTTTTGATTAAGATTATTGGTCCTTTTCATATACTGAATAAGTTCTTTTTCACTTACATATTTAAAATGTAAACTGACTTTTGTTTTCACACTTGTTGTTAAAAACGAATACATCTTTGACATTTGACCAAATGTTAAAGTCTTCATAATAACCCACATAGGAACATTTCCATATGTTTTTCTTTGATAAACCACATATGCATGATCAATATTTTTATTTGCTTCTCTCTCCAGTATTGATATCAAACCTGCTATTTTTCTTTTATTAACTTTAGAGTTATTATAATTGGCTGTATTTAAATAATCTTCCTGTTTTTCCGAGTAGGTATCACAAAAATGATATGAAATCATCGATCTCATTTTTTGTTCAAAATGACAAAGATAACGAAAAATCAATGCTCTAAGTTTTTCATCAAATTCATACAATGCAACAATATCCTCAAATGTTGTCCCTTCTTTGTATTTTCTTGTCATAGGATTATAAAACAAATTTTTATAACCATCTATCAATGCAAAATAACTAATATCTTCTAATTTAGACACAGCAAATTTATAATCTGTAATAATCATTCCTTTTCGTTTGATAAGATTATCAATTTGTTCTTCATAGTTTAAAAATGGTTTCATTGGTTTTAATGTTTTTCCTGCCATTTTTCACCTCCCATAAAACTGTGTATAGAAAAAAACGGAGGGCCCGAAGGTCCTCCGTCCGGTCGCAGGCATCGCGAGTTTCTGCAACCTAATCACTTAACAGGTATTTTAACATGAAGTTTTAGAAAAAACAAGTCATTTTTTCTTTAATACCTATTATTAGTAATTATATGTCATATATATTTTTTTATTATCTTCACATGTACATCACAATTCGAGAGTTTGACAGTTACATTTTCAAACTCCTGGATACAGCGATATTTCTCTCTTCCTTGTCTTTACAATTCTTCCATCTGGATATATAATATTTTGGAAATATTTTTAGGAAAGCTGGTTTTTTTCATGTGTAGTAGAGATATGGATCGTTGGATCCATTTTAATATGGCAATCGTTGGAGGATTTCTTGGTGGTTTTGCGATTCTTAACCATCATGAACTCTTTGGTTCTGCGCAGACTTCGAATCTAATCTCTGTATTTGCAGATTTTGCTGGGCACCCAGATGCGAATTTTTTTGTGCGACTTCTTGGTGTCTTTATTTATATGTTTGCATTGTCACTGACTGTGATCTTACCAAAATTTACAAGACTGCATCTTCCTTATGTCAGTCTTTTTATAGATGCAATGGCAGCCTTGATCGTTGCTTTTCTTCCATCGGATCTGAATGATTTCATTGCCCTCTATCCGTTATATTTTGCAATGGCAATTCAGTGGTGTTCCTTTAAGGGCGGGGATGGATTTACCTGCTCTACAATTTTTTCTACGAATAACCTGCGTCAGTTTACGACATCTATGACAGAATATCTTTGCAGTAAAGATCCCGACGCTTTAAGAAAATGGAAATTTTTCGCTTCTGTTTTGCTTTGTTTCCATTTTGGTGTTATCGTTTCTTATCTATCTTGCAAAAACTTTGGACATGCTGGTTCTCTTGTATGTTTCCTGCCTATTTTCAACAGTTTTTGTCTTGTGTGGACGAGAAAACATTTTGTTGCAGTGAAACATTTTGTCTACCACTATCTGATCACACCAAAGAAAAGTTCAGCTTATACTACAGAAAGTGAGTAATTATGGAAAATTTAATTTTCAGCTTAAACGCCACAGTCCCTGTCTTTTTAATGATGATCTTAGGACTTGTCTTTAAAAAGATCGGATGGATTGATGATGTTTTTGCATCAAAAATGAATAAGTTTGTTTTTCTGGTTCCTTTACCTGTTTTGGTATTTGAGGATCTTGCTACCGTTGATTTTTCTAAAGTATGGGATATTAGATTTGTCCTGTTTTGCTTTATCGTAACCCTGATCAGTATTACAATTTCTTTTGTTATCTCTTGCCTGCTTGGCGATCAATCCATTCGTGGTGAGTTTGTACAAGCTGCTTATCGAAGTAGTGCTGCCCTTCTTGGAATCGCATTTATCCAAAATATTTATGGAAATGCTGGGATGGCTCCTTTGATGATCATTGGAAGTGTGCCTTTGTATAACATGATGGCAGTTATCGTATTATCTGTATTTAAACCAGGGCAAAACGGTCTTGATCGTGCGGTTATCAAAAAAACATTAAAAGGAATCGTTACCAATCCCATCCTAATTGGTATTGTTGCCGGACTTTTATGGTCTGCATTAAAAATTCCAATGCCTGCAATTCCTAAGAAAGTCATTTCAAGCATTGGAAATGTCGCAACTCCAATGGGATTAATGGCAATGGGTGCCACATTTGATATCAAAAAAGCTTTCGCAAAGATCAAACCTTCTGCGATCGCAGCTTTTATCAAACTGGTTGGCCTTTGTACCTTATTCCTTCCAGTTGCCGTTCATCTTGGATTCCGTACAGATAAGCTTGTTGCAATCCTTGTTATGCTTGGCTCTGCAACAACTGTCAGTAGTTTCGTTATGGCGAAAAACATGGGACATGAAGGTACTCTTTCATCCAGTGTTGTTATGTTAACAACAATGTTTAGTGCCTTTACGCTGACTGGCTGGCTTTATATTTTAAGACATTTTATGTTGATTTAATTTTCACTTATATTGATCTGGCTATCGAAGATCCAATGTGATCTGGTATTTTTCAAGCCAATAATTAACTTGGAGAAGATAGGCGATCATCTGTGGTCCTGCCATTAACTGTCCATACCATGGTTTGCCGTAGTCTTTTGGGCTGTCTAAGAATCTGCTTAGTTTATACGCATCGATCAATTCTTTGATCGGTGCTTCTTTTTTTGCCATGACTTTCAGAAGTTTTTCTGATAAAAGCTTTTCGTAGTTCGGATCATACGTCTTTGGATATGGACTTTTTCTTCGATATAACACCTCATCTGGCAGAATTCCTTCCCCTGCTGCCCTTAGCAATCCCTTGACCACACCATTTAGACATTTCAACTCCCACGGAACATTATAAAGATATTCCACAATCCTGTAATCTGCAAACGGCACTCTTGCTTCCAATCCGCAGTGCATGCTGGTTCGATCCATACGGTCCATTAAAGTTACCATAAACCATCTCAGATTCAGATAAGAAATCTGCCTTCTTCTGGCTTCTGTCTGATCTTCTCCGTAAAGTTTTGGTGTTTCATTGATCGTCTTTTGATAAGCTGTTCTTGCATAAGATTCTAAATCCACTTTCTGTATGATATCATCATTTAGCAACATCTTTCTTGGCTGCATATCCATAGACCATGGAAAGATATCTGCTTTGAAACATTCCTCTTTATGAAACCATGGATACCCTCCAAAAATCTCATCCGCACACTCCCCTGTTAATGTTACTTTGTTGTATTTCACAACTTTCGAGCAAAAATATAACATTGAAGATTCCACATCTGCCATACAAGGTAAATCTCTGGCATCGACCGCTTTATATAGATTTTCAATCATATTTTCATTGTCACATTCGAGGTATATATGGTTTGTCTTTGCAAAATCCACCATCTTGTCAACCCACGGGCGGTCTTCGCTTGGTTGGAAGGCGTTTGATTTAAAATATCTATGATTGTTTACAAAATCAAAGGAAAATGTATTTAAATTTTTCCCTTCTTTCTGAAGCTTTTTCGCACAGATGGCTGTGACAAGACTGCTGTCAACTCCGCCGGATAGAAAGGTACTGATCGGAATATCGGATAACATCTGCATTTCCACGGCATCTTTTACTAGCCACCTTGTATGCTCGATCGTATCTTTTTCGCTGTCTGTGTGTTCTTTCGCTTTCAATTCCCAATATGCATGATCCTTCAATCCCTCATGATCATATTCTAAGAAATGTCCCGGAAGGACTTCATAAATATCTTTGAACACTCCTTTTCCATATGATTTTGCAGGTCCTAATCCAAAGATTTCACAGAGTCCTTCTCTATTGATCACTGGTTTGACTCCTGGATAGGCAAACAAGCCTTTGATCTCGGATGAAAAGATCAATGTATCTCCCTGTTTGGTATAAAATAAAGGTTTCACACCAACACGATCTCGGATCAAATATAATTTCTTCCGTTTTCCATCCCACAGAGCGATCGCAAAGATTCCATTTAACTGTTCCATATAAGAGATTCCATGTCGTATATATCCCGTCAATACAACTTCCGTGTCACTGGTTGTCGAAAACACTTCTCCTTCTTTGATCAACTGTTCTTTTAACGGTTTCATGTTATAGATCTCGCCATTTAAGATGATCGCATAGGTATTCCCTTCTCTTTTTTTGCACATTGGCTGGTGTCCTCTGTAAAGATCAATAATAGATAAGCGTACATGGCCTAAGCCACATCCATTTTCCAGAAATGTTCCCTCATCATCTGGACCTCTGTGACGCTGAGCTTCATTCATTTTCCTTAAGATTTCATATTTTTCTTTCTCCGTTTTCTGATGATTATTTCCGGGATTTAGAAATCCTGCAATTCCACACATACATGCTACCTCTTTTTATTTTTTATGATCAATGAGAACCGGCTGGTATTGTCTGCCTTTTAATGCCTGCAAGATCGTCGGAATGAGTAGTCTTGTATCCGCGATCATGGAGTTTGGCTTCTTTACCGGATCATCCTGTCCGAATGGTACAAAATAAATATGCTTATGATTTAGTAGATTCCCAATATTCTTAAGATTCATACCTAAAGCATCATTGCTTGCCATAGAGATAACGACTGGTTTTTCATTCCGCAGTTGTGCTTTAGCTGCCATTAAAACCGGCGTGTCTGTGATCCCATTAGCAAGTTTCGCCATGGTATTTCCTGTACATGGCATTAAAACCAAGACATCAAGGCATCCTGTCGGTCCGATGATCTCTGCTTCTTCAATCGTTTTCATCGGTTCATTTCCTGTCATATCATGTGCTTTTTTTACAAATTCCTCACCTTTTCCAAACCGACATTTGATATGCTGGGATGTATCAGAAAAGATTGTTTGCAAGATCGCACCTTCTTCTAGTAAGCGATCGATCTGTTCAAAGGCTTTTGTGTAAGTGCAAAAGGAACCCGTCATTGCTACTCCGATTCTTTTATTTTTTAATACCATGTTTAATCTCTCCACTGATTTCTAAGACTTTTTTTGCCAGCATGATCCCAGAAGATTTTGGGGAATAAATACCCGGAAGACTTGGGCATAGTTTTGCACAGATTCCTAGTTTTTCCGCCATTTGATGGTTTGTTCCACCAGGATAGGAAGCAATATCTATGATGCAGGATTCTTTGGAGATCTTCCTGAGGACATCTTCTTTTAGAATCTGTTTTGGAACGGTATTAAAAATATGATCATACTGACAGATCCGTCGTTTTAGTTCCGTAAAATCCATAACCTCAAGTCCAAAAGATCTTGCAAGACTTCTTGCCGTTTTATTTCTGGCACAGACTGTTACCTGAGCATCCATTCCTTTTAGTTTTGCTGCAAGAACTTTCGCACATCTTCCATAACCAAGCACCAGACAGCGGCTTTTATGAAGATTGATCGGCTGCATCTTGATTGCTTCCATAATGGCCCCTTCTGCCGTCGCGATCGCATTGTAGATAGCAACATCATCCATTTTCATGAAGTCAAATGCTTTGATTTCTTTTTGTTCACAGTCATGTCGAATTTCTTCATTGATGCATCCACCAAATAAAATCTGTTCTTTTGTCATTTCTTGAAGCAGTGTTTTTACTGACATTTTTTTGTTGCTAGAACTTCCTGTGATCTCCCCGTTTTTTGAAAAAACGACTGGCCCAATCATGCACTTTGCTTCCCTTATGACATTTTCAAAAGATTTACCTTCCTTGCATTCTAAGCCTTCTTTTTTTGTTGCATATGTGATAACTTTATATCTTTGATTTTTTAGATAATTGGCTAAATATACCTGTCTCATATCACCGCCGATTACGGCAAAATCATAAATCACAGTCTTTTTTCCTTTCTTTTTTCTTCTATTTAATATATGTGATTTTTATTCATTTTGTTCTTTTAAAAATACATCAATTTTACCCCTTTAAAAATTAAAAAGTAGTGATATAATAAACTCAAGTGCATAGAAACACCTACAATACAGCAAGAGCTTCCACTACACTGGGAGCTCTTTTTGTGTATTTATATATTTTATACACAAAGTACTTCCGGTGTTATACCATAACATGCATAATATCTTAATGTTTTTTCAAGGAGGAACTTTTTATGAACACATTAACTGCAGAAAAAAGAGATTTGAAAACAAAGGCTAAAAAATTAAGAAAAGAAGGTTATGTTATCGGAAATCTGTTTGGCAGAGATATCGAAAATTCCATTCCATTGAAAGTTGATTCCCGTGAAGCTGCTAAATTCTTAAAGGATAACAAAAAAGGAGCTCATATTACTTTACTTGTTGACGGAGAAAATGTAGACGCCATCGTAAAAGAAATCGACTACAATGCCATGAAAAACGAAACAATGTTTATCAACTTCCAGGCATTAGTTGCTGACGAAAAGATTCACACAACTGCTGCGATCGAATTATTAAACGAAGATGCTGTACAGAATGGTATCGTTGAACAGTCTTTATCTGAAATCGAATACAAAGCATTCCCAGCTGATATCGTTGAAAAAGTTGAGATTGACTTAACACAGTATAATGTTGGTGATATGATTCATGTCAAAGACTTACCATTGGCAGCAAACAGCAAAATTTCTCTTGTTACACCAGAAGATACTCTGATCGTTAATATCGCAGAACCAGAAGCTGCACCTGAGGATGAAGATGAAGAAGAAGCGGCTGAAGAATAAATAAATCCGTGAAAGAAAAGACTCGATTTTCGTAATTAAAAATCGAGTCTTTTTATTTTGCCTTTTCTTTGATATCCTTTAAAAAATCCAGCATTTTTTCTCGGATGTTTTTCTCTGCATTCTGAGATCATCAACTGAATCTTAAATTTAAAATCGTCAGATTCCAAGATCGTAAATGGATGTTCTTCTGTTACACAAACTGATAAATGTTCGCTCTCATATTGTGGATAAGTTCCTGTAAATCCTTGTTCTTTCAGTTTTTTATCAACCTGCTCCCTGTATCGTTGAATCTTCTGATCGATTCTTTCTCCATAATTCCTTGCTGGATATGGATCAGAAGCATTGCGGACTTTCTCACAGATCAATTCATATAGATCTTGTCTCTTTGGATCTTGCAGTTTCTTTGCCAGCGTCATCTCCATTCGTTTGGTTGGATGCTTCTCATATTTATCGATCCATTTTAAATAATCTTTATCTCCTGCCTGCATAGCAAGATTTCTCATACACCATAGGCCTTCTTCGCTTTTCTCATACCATTCTTCTGGATCTTCATTGATTGGGAAATAGTAATAAAATGGTGCAAATTCGATCAGTGACATAATTTCCATTTCTTGATCATTACATACTTCTTCCCCTAAAAAGCGGTATTTTTCACGGATCGTTCCGACGATATAGACTAGCTGGCGCCACTGTTCGGCTCCTTCTCTCCAGAAATGTCCGATTTCATGATAGCGGTAACAGTTTGTATGTTCCATAATCTCATCAAACCACATCGTAAAAACACTTTCTTCTCCCTGATGAACGATCAGACCGTAACGTCCCTCTCTCTGTTCTAACTGTGCCCACATCTCTCCTTCATAGTCTTTGTCATATTTTCCAGAGATACGAAGTCCATGAAAACTTAGATAACACTCAATTGCATCGTTCATCATATATGGAACATATCCTGTTCGATTTCCATCCTCTTCTTCCACTGCAAGTTCAAATACCTGATATTCAAAAATCTGTGCAAGCAGCTGTATAGATCTTGATATTTCTTCTATATTAGTTTCAAAATGGTTCATACGGATTTCCTTTTTCTGTTATCTATGTATTTTACTTATATTTTTGAATTTCATTTAAGAAACGCTCCCCATATTTTTGAAGCTTGTGTTCACCAACACCATTCACTTCCAACATTTCCTCATCATTGGAAGGTTTCATTGTACTCATATGTACCAGTGTCTTATCAGAAAATACCATATATGGCGGGATTTTCTGTTCGGATGCGATCGTTCTTCGTAATGCACGTAATGCCTCGAACAAGTCTGTATCGCCCTCTGCAAGTGCTGCCACAGCCCCTGCTTTCTTACGTTTCTTCGTCTGAATCTTGCGTTCTTCTTTCTCTTTTTCGACTTCTTTTGGAATCTTGATCTCAAATTTCCAGTTATCGTCGATCTTAGTAATATCTGCAACGCTTAAAACCGGATATTCATCAGCTGTCATTTCCAGATATCCATAGACTAACATTTCATTGATGATCTGTCGTATCCTTGCAATGCTTTCTGATGCCAATGCTCCATATTGTGAATTCTCATCTAAATGACGGCTTAATACTTTCTGGCTCTTTGAACCTTTTAAAATATCCACGATCGTTGATAGTCCGAAATCTCGATAACAATCTCTAATACATTGGATGATAGCTTTCGCTTCCATTGTTGCATCAACCGTTTCAAACTCGGTCAGACAGTTTAAGCAGTTTCCACAGTATCCGCTTGTCTGTTCTCCAAAATAATTTAAAATATAATGACGTAAACATTCCTTCGTATAGCAGTAAAATGTCATCTGACGAAGTCTTTCCCAGTCTCTTTCCATCACGATCTGCTTTGTGATCGCATCTAATTCCTCATTCTCCTCTCCATTTTCGATCAGAAAACGATTGGTTCGGTTATCAATCGGCGCATAATATAAGATACATTCCGCAGGTTCTCCATCACGCCCGGCTCTTCCTGCTTCCTGATAGTAGCTTTCCATGTTCTTCGGCATATTATAATGAACAACAAAACGGACATCCGGCTTGTCGATTCCCATTCCAAAGGCATTTGTCGCTACCATGATCTGCTTTCTGTCATAGATAAAATCTTCCTGATTTTCCTTTCGTTCTTCATCCGATAATCCTGCATGGTATCTTGTCACAGAAAATCCATCTTCTCTTAACTGATAGCAGACTTCCTCAACATTTTTCCTAGATAAACAGTAAATGATCCCGCTGCTTCCTGGCATCTTTTCTTCTTTTTCTTTTAAATAACTTAGTAATTCTCTATACTTATCCCGTGGACGTTTTACTGCATAGTAAAGATTCTCCCGGTCAAACCCTGTCGTTAATACAAATGGATCTCTCAGGTTCAAAATATCCATAATATCATCCCTGACTTCTGCTGTCGCTGTTGCTGTATATGCAGTCAGTACAGGACGATACGGAAGTTTCTTTAAAAATTCCAGAATTTTTAGATAACTTGGTCTGAAATCCTGCCCCCACTGAGACACACAATGTGCCTCATCCACTGCCAACATTGATATCTTCACTCCACTATTTAGCGCAAAATTGATAAAACCTTCTGTTTCTAAGCGTTCTGGTGCCACATAGATGATCTTGTATCTTCCTTGCATCGCATATTTTAATGCGGTATGATACTGTCCCTGTGTCAGAGAACTATTTAAAAATGCCGCATGAATTCCGGCTTGATTCAGTGTCCCAACCTGATCTTTCATCAGCGAGATCAGTGGTGAGATCACGAGTGTGATCCCATCCATCATCAACGCCGGAATCTGAAAACAAAGAGACTTTCCTGCTCCTGTCGGCATGATCCCTAAGACATCCTGCCCATTTAATGCTGCCTCGATCAATTGTTCCTGACCTTGGCGAAATTCATCATATCCAAAGTATTGTTTTAATATTTTCTTTGCTTCTTGTATCTTACTCAAATCTATCACTTCCTATTGTTTTATTTATATTCCCATCAAAAAACTTCCGATCACATTTAGCACACCTGCAAACAGCATGACAATGATCGGATCTTTTTTCTTTCTCAATAAAAGGTACATACAAATGATAAAAATAGCACCCTGTATCCAGTTGATCTGTTGAAGATCTATATGACTTTCCTGAAAAAATGCCTGCGTAAGGATCGTAATTCCAGAAGTTAAGATCAGTGCGATCACCGCAGGGCGTAAGGTATTTAACACCATTTGTAGTCCTTCCATATGACGATATTTTACATAAAAATAAGCAATCACTGTAACGATCACACACGCCGGGAATACGCATCCCATCGTTGCACATAATGCTCCTTGCCATCCAACTACCCTTATACCAACAAAAGTCGCCGCATTAATTGCGATTGGTCCCGGTGTCATCTGTGAAATCGTCACGAGATCTCCAAATTCAGACACAGACAGCCAATGATATGCATCTACCACCTGCTGCTGTATCATTGGCATTGCTGCATATCCGCCTCCGAAACTAAATGCTCCAATCTTTAAGAAGCTTAAAAATAATTGCAAATAGATCATTCTCTGCCTCCTGTCTTCTTTCTTGAAATGCCATATTGTACGATTCCAACTCCAATACATGCAAGAATAATGTAGATTACACTAATATCAAAGACATAACTTGCCATAAATGCCACAACCATAATGATCGCAAGTTCCATTCTGTTTTCCTTCTTACTTTGCCCTTTTGCCATCTCGTACACAACACTGATGATCACCGCGCCAACACCCGTCTGCATACCAGAAAGCATCGCTGCAACAATCCTGTTATCCCGAAATATTTCATAAAAAACAGAGACTACAGATATGATCAAAAATGGCGGTAGAACAGCTCCGAATACACTTACGATCACACCACTGATACCTGCTAATTTATAGCCAACAACGATTGCTCCATTCACTGCGATTGCTCCTGGGGCTGATTGTGCGATTGCCACCAGATCAAGCATCTCGTCTTCTTCGATCCAATGATATTCATTCACAAACTTCTTCTTCATCAAAGACACGATCATATAGCCGCCACCAAAGGTAAATGCACTTAAATAAAATGTTTCTATAAACAACCTCAATAATTTTTTCTTTTTTTTCATTCCTTTTTCTTCCATATGACATCTCCAGTCAAAAATCTTACCATTTATACTGGTGCAAACTGGCTGTTATATAATCTGGCATACGCACCATTTTTCGCTAAAAGTTCTTCATGTGTTCCCTGCTCCAAAATATGTCCATTTTCCATAACAAGTATCACATCCGCATTCTGAATCGTTGAAAGTCGGTGGGCTACGATAAAACTTGTTCTTCCTTTCATCATCGTTTCAAATGCTTTCTGAATTCGGATCTCTGTCATCGTATCAATTGATGATGTCGCTTCATCTAAAATCAGCATTGGAGGAAGACTTAACATGATCCTTGCAATACAAAGGAGCTGTTTCTGTCCTTGAGAGAGATTTCCGCCACCTTCTGTAATGATCGTATCATAACCATCTGGCATTCGCTCGATAAATCCATGTGCATTGGCTTCTTTTGCTGCCATGATCATCTCTTCCTCAGTTGCATCTGGTTTTCCATAGCAGATATTTTCACGAATCGTTCCTGCTTTTAACCATGTCTCCTGAAGTACCATTCCATAACTGGATCGTAAACTTTCTCTCGTGACATCCCGGATATCATTTCCTTCCACCTTGATCATTCCTACATTCACATCATAAAAACGCATTAACAGATTGATCAACGTTGTTTTCCCACATCCTGTCGGTCCAACGATTGCAATCCGCTGTCCTGGTTCCACTTTCAGATTAAAATCCTGGATCAAAGGTACTTCTTTCACATAAGAAAAGTCCACATGCTCTAATTCTACATTTCCTTTCACATCCTGTAACGCCTTCGCATCTTTGGCATCAGGAATCATCGGCTCCTCATCTAATAATTCAAAAACTCTTGCCGCAGAAGCTAAAGAATTCTGAAATTCTGTGATAACCCCTGTGATCTCATTAAATGGCTTTGTATACTGGTTTGTATAACTTAAAAAACTTGATAACTGACCAACACTGATACTTCCGCGAATAACACTCATACATCCTGCGATCGCAACCCCTGCATAGATTCCTGAATACATAAATCTGGTTGCCGGATTTGTGATAGATGAGAAAAATGTCGCTCTTAAGGAGTAATATGCAAGATCATCATTGATCTGATCAAACTCTTCCTGTGCTTTTTCTCCATGATCAAACACTTTGACTACTTTAATATTTCCAAGCATTTCATTGACAAATCCTGTCATCTTTCCTCTGGTCTGTGATTGTTTCTTGAACATATTAAAACTTCGCTTTGAGATAAAACTTGCGATAAAAAACGAAAACGGACTTAAAATAACAACGACTAATGTGATCCATGGATTGATTCCTAACATAAAACAAATGGTTCCAATGATCGTGATCACACCAGTAAATAACTGTGTAAATCCAAGCAGCAATCCATCCGTAAACTGATCAATATCCGTTACGATCCGGCTGATTAAGTCTCCTGAGGAGTGTGCATCTACATAAGATAATGGCAGTTTCTGCAAATGCTCAAATGCCTGAATCCTTAAATCTTTTCCAATCTTATATGTAATCTGGTTATTAACATGGTTCATCAGCCACTGCGCTGCTGCCGTCAATACGATACAGATCACAATCGTTTTTATAATACTTATCAATCTTGCAAAATCAACATTTCCTTTTGATATAATGCAATCCACACCTTGTCCTGTCAGAATCGGAACATAAAGTGTCAGTGCCACACTGATCACCGCCAACACTAAAGACGCAAAGATCAAAAATCGATAAGGCTTCATATATTCCATGATCCTTTGTAATGTCTTTTGTTTTTTGTCTTTCTTCATGATCTTATGTCTCCTCTCCTGCCATCTGTGATACGCAGATTTCTTTATATACCTGATTTTCTTTTAATAGCTGTAGATGAGTCCCGATTCCTGCAATCTTTCCATCATCCAACACTAAGATATGGTCAGCATTACGAATCGTTGATACTCTCTGGGATACAAGAAATACTGTCATATTATCTGTATTTTCTTTGATCGCTTTTCGAAGTCTTGCATCTGTTGCAAAATCAAGTGCGGATGCACTATCGTCAAGAATTAAGATCTCAGGTTTACGTACTAATGCTCTTGCGATCGTTAGTCTCTGTTTTTGTCCGCCAGATAAGTTTCCTCCATTTTGTTCAATTCTAAAGTCTAATCCCTGTTCCTTCTGATCAACAAATTCTCTTGCCTGTGCGGTATCCAATGCCTGATAGATTTCTTCATCTGTGGCATCTTCTTTACCCCATTTCATATTATCTCTTAGGCTTCCTTCAAACAAAGATGCTTTCTGCGGAACAAATCCGATCTTTCCTCGGATAAATTCTGGTTTTAATTCTTTCTCATCAACTCCACGGTATAGAATTCTTCCTGATGTCACATCATATAATCTTGCAATCAAAGATACCAAAGTACTCTTTCCTGACCCTGTACCTCCGATCACCCCGATCGTTTCACCTTCTTTCACCGCAAAATCAAATGGATGGATCGTCTCTTTTCTTGCACCATGATAGACAAACGACGTATCTTTAAACTCAAGAATTGGTGTATCTTTCTTCTCTTCTGTATCTGTTTTTCCAGTTTTCTTCATGGATGGCTCTAATGCAAAAATCTGATCCACACGGTCAAGACTTGCGAGTGCTCTGGATAAAATGATCAGAAGATTCGCAAGTTTTACAAGTTCTACAAGGATCTGTGACATATAATTGATCAGGGCAATGATCTGTCCTTGTGTTAAATAACCCAGATCAACCTGTTTTCCACCAGACCATAGGATTGCAATGATCCCCAAATTAATGATCATGTAAGTCAGAGGATTTAGTAACGCTGAAATCTTTCCAACGTGGATCTGTTTGTTATAAAGCTGTCCACTTTGTGATCTGAAATTCTCTTCCTCACTTCTTTGTCTGTTAAATGCACGGATCACACGAATTCCAAGAAGATTTTCCCTTGTACTTTTTAATACTCCATCGACCTGTTTTTGTACTTTCTTATACATTGGCATCGTGATCCATAAGATCAGTCCAACAACCACTGCCAATGCTGTGATCGTAAATACAAAGGAAATCGCTGCCTTATGATCCACCGTAAATGCCATGAACATCGCACCAAATACAACAAATGGTGACCTTAAAAACAAACGCAGGAACATGTTAACTCCATTTTGCACCTGATTGATATCATTACTCATACGGTTGATCAGCGTTGATGTCCCAACCTGATCGATCTCCTGATAAGAAAATTGATTTATATATGCAAACAAATCACTTCTCATCGACTTTCCTGTATACACAGCCGATCTTGCCGCAAAATACTGTGCTGTGATAGAAAATGAAAATCCAATGATTCCAAGTAAGATCAATAATCCTCCCATCTTCCACAAATATCCAATATCGTGATGTCCGATTCCTACATCGATCATGCTGGCAACAACCAATGGTACAAATAGTTCAAAACTAGCTTCCAGCATCTTAAATAATGGTGCAAGGATCGTAACACAAAGATGCTCCTTTAAATATCCTAGTAACCGTTTCATCGATTCGTACTCCTTCTTTTATCTTACTATTTTCTTTAGTATACACCATTTTATTTTTTATTTGAACATCGTACCAGATATTTTACGAAAACAAAAAAGTACCGTTTAGAGCCAGGTAACATGCTCTAAACGGTACAGGGATGATTTATGGTTCAAAAAGAGTTATTTTTCTTCCTTTTGAACAGAACAATATCCTTGTGGGTGGCTGCTGTGCCATTTCCATGCGGATGCAATGATTTCTTCAAGATCTGCATGTTCTGGCTTCCAGCCAAGGATATTCTTCGCTTTTTCACTGGAAGCGATCAAGACAGCCGGATCTCCAGCTCTTCTTCCTTCTTCCACAGCCTTGATCGGCTTTCCTGTCACTTTTCTGGCTGTTTCGATAACTTCTTTTACAGTAAATCCAACACCATTTCCAAGATTGAAGATGTTGCTTTCATTACCTTCCATTAAGTATTTCACTGCCAGAATATGTGCTTGTGCAAGATCTGTTACATGAATATAGTCTCTTACACAAGTTCCATCTTTTGTATCATAATCAGTTCCAAAGATACTGATTGCTTCTCTTTTGCCATTTGGCACCTGTAAGATCAATGGGATCAGATGTGTTTCTGGATTATGATCTTCTCCGATCTGTCCGCTTACATGTGCTCCGCAGGCGTTAAAGTATCTTAAAGATACATAACGAAGTCCGTGAGCGCGTCCAACCCATTTAAACATTTTTTCCATAGAAAGTTTTGTCTCTCCATAAGTGTTGGTAGGTTCTGTGCGGTCTGTCTCTACGATCGGTACCTTTTCTGGTTCTCCATAAGTTGCTGCTGTTGAGGAAAATACGATCTTATCGATACCATGTTCTACCAAAGACTGTACCATTGTTTTTGTTCCACAAAGGTTATTATCATAATATTTTAATGGATTTACCATACTTTCTCCAACTAAGGAGTTTGCTGCAAAATGAATGACTGCATCGATATCTTTTTCCTGATCTAGTACACTATCTACAAAATCTTTATCTCTTAAGTCACCTTTATAAAACTTTGCTTTTGGATGAACAGCCTCGATATGTCCTGTTTCCAGATTATCGATGATCACGACTTCTTCTCCAGCATCGATCAGTTCGTATACTGTATGAGAACCTATGTATCCAGCTCCGCCTAATACTAATATTTTCATTGTCTTGCTTTCCTTTCTATGACCTTGTCATTATAAAACTGCAATAAATCGGTCGAATGCTTTTCTTCCTTCTTCATTATATTTATAAACTCCGGCGTCTTCAAGAACTTTAACAAATACCTGTCCGATTTCTTCTTTTAAGATATCCATGACATTTCCTTCATTGATATCTGTATATTTTTCTTTGATTTCTTCAGCCCATGCTGCATGCTTCTTTAAATCTTCCTTAGAAACAATATCTTCTCCTTTGATCAGGCACTGGCTTAAATGTTCCATCTCTGCCTTTAATCTGGATGGCAGAACAGCAAGTCCCATAACCTCGATCAGCCCAATATTTTCTTTCTTGATATGATGATACTCATTGTGTGGATGGTAAAGTCCTAATGGGCATTCTTCAGTTGTGATATTATTACGCAGTGTCAGATCCAGCTCATACATATCACCTTTTTTACGTGCGATCGGTGTGATCGTATTATGTGGTTCTCCTTCTGTCTCAGCAAAAATATATGCTTCTTCATCCGTGTATCCACGCCATTTTTTCAAAATATGATCAGCAAGATCAATGAGGCGTTTTTCATCTTTACTCTGAATACGGATCACAGATAATGGCCAGTGAACGATTCCTGCTTTGACATCTTCATATCCTGGGATTGTAAATTCTTTTTCAATCTCTGCTCGTTCCATAGCAAATTCATAATGACCACCTTGGAAATGATCGTGTGTTAAGATAGAACCTCCAACAATCGGAAGATCGGCATTCGATCCAAGAAAATAATGAGGAAACTGTCTTACAAAATCAAATAGTTTTGTAAATGCTGCCCGATCGATCTTCATTGGTACATGCTGTCCATTAAATACGATACAATGCTCATTGTAGTATACATATGGAGAATACTGGAATCCCCATTTGCTATCATTGATCGTAAGCGGTATGATCCTGTGATTCTGTCTTGCAGGGTGATTCATTCTTCCTGCATATCCTTCATTTTCCATACAAAGCTGACACTTTGGATAAGAACTTTGCTTTGCATTTTTCGCTGCTGCGATCGCTTTTGGATCTTTCTCTGGTTTAGAAAGATTGATCGTGATATCGATATCTCCGTATGGACTGTTTACTTTCCATTTCATATCTTTTTTGACGCGGTCTCTTCGGATATAGTTCGTATCCTGGCTGAATCCATAGAAAAATTCTGTTGCTTTCTTTGGACTCTCTTCGTAATAGGTACGGAATTCTTTGATGACCTGGCTTGGTTTTGGTGTCAGGATTCCCATTAATTTTGTGTCAAATAAATCTCTTGTCACGATATCATCACTTTTGATGATATAACGATCATAAGCTGCATCTGTCAGACGATCTAAAATCTCTGGCAGGATGATTTCTTCTCCTTCAATATCAGGATCTTCATATTCATCTAATCGAAACACTTCCAGATATTGATTGATCGTATAAATTTCATCTTCTGGCATGATCAGCTTTTTATCAAGTCCATATGTTACAAGTTTTTTGATATCTTTTTGTAAATCCATCTTATTCCACCTCAAATCGATATGTTGTTACTGCTTCGTATTCTTCGCCTTTTCTTAAAATTACCTTTGGTTCTTCTTCTATATGTATGGAGTTTGGTAAGAACTGGGCTTCTAAGGCAACACCATCTCTGTTTTCGTATGGTTTCCCACCTTTTCCATTACATCCGCCAGACAGGAAGTTTCCTGTGTATACCTGAATGCATGGAAGTGTTGTTGTCATCGTCATTTTTCTTCCAGTTTCTTTGTCATATAGAACTAACTGGTCTTCTTCATCTTTTACCATGAAAGAATGATCATAACCTCCGGCAAGTTTTAACTGTTCATGATCATCGTTGATCCGCTCTCCGATCTCATGAAATTCTTTAAAGTCAAATGGTGTGTTTTCTATCTTTAAAAATGTTCCATTGGCAAGACAGTTTTCATCAACACATGCAATCTCATCCGCTTTTACCTTTAACTGATGATGATAAATTTTATCTTTTCCAGCAGATAAATTAAAGTAAGAATGATTAGTGATATTGATCAGTGTATCCTGATCGGATACTGCTTCATATTCCATTTTTAATGTATTATCGCATAAACGATACACCACTTTCAGATAAAGATTTCCCGGATATCCTTCTTCCATATCTGGTGAGAGATAGATAAAACGGATTCCATCTTCCAGCAATTCATATTTAAATATCTTTTGATTAAATCCTTTAGTCCCTCCATGGAGAGAATTCTTTCCATTGTTTGCTGCCAATTCGTATGTCTTTCCATTTAATTCAAACTTTGCATCTCCGATACGATTTGCAACACGTCCGGCGATCGCTCCCATGTAACTTCCATCTCCATGCCAGCAATCTTCCACATTCTCAAATCCAAGAACAACATCCCCAAAGTTTCCTTCTCTGTCTTTTGTAAATACAGATAATACATGACATCCAAGGTTACTTGTGATCACTTTGATCTCATCATTTTTTAATTCGAATAAGCAGACTCCATTATCTCTTTGTTCTATCATTCTTACTTTCATCATCTTATAATACCTTCATTCCTCCGTATGGGCGTACTTTTAAGACATGACATGCTCCTTCACCAAATACATGTTCCATGTTCTTTTTGTACATACTAACAATATCATTTGGTACAAATGCCTGAATCGTTCCTGCAAATCCTCCACCATGAACTCGGCTGACTCCTTTATCTCCTAAGGAAATATCACTGATCGCCAATCCGATTGATACACTCTGATTTGTCAAATCATGACTTGAATATACATTTTGTAAATATTTAAAGGATGAATCACCAGATTCTTTGATCAATTTCTTAAATGTATCAAAATCTCCTTCTTCTAAAGCTTTTACCTGCTGATCTACACGTTTATTTTCCTCAAATAAATGCATTGCACGAAGAACTGCTCTATCTCCTAAGATTTCTCTAATCTTTGGCAGATTTAAGTAAAAATCATCTTTATCAACTTCTCTTAATGCTTCCTGATTAAAATAATTGGCAACTTTCTTCATTTCGTATGGAATTGCTGCATAATCATCTGTTAAATCTGCATGAGATCCTTTTGTATCCACAATGCATAAGCTGTGTCCATATTCTTCAAAATCCACTTCAACCTTTTTGATCTTTGGACTTTGAGGATCTTCAAAATCAATATTGATCAGACCTCCAATGGAAGATGCCATCTGATCCATCAATCCACATGGTTTTCCAAAGTATACATTCTCTGCATACTGTCCGGCCTGCGCCAAAAATACAGGATCGATCTTCATATCATTATATAACCCAGATAAAATATTTCCGATCAATACTTCAAATGCAGCAGAAGATGACATTCCAGCCCCATTTAGTACATCACTTGTTACATAAGCTTCAAATCCACCGATTTTATATCCTTCTTCTTTTAATTTAGAAGCAACTCCCTGAATCAGTGCCTGTGATGTTCCTTTTTCTGCTTTAGCCGGATCAAAAGAACTAAGACTTACTATGCTTCTTTCATATCCTTCTGATTTTAGGTCGATCACATCGTCATCTCTTTTGGCAACGATTGCGATCGCATCCAAGTTAATGGAAGTTGCAAGAACTTTTCCAAACTGATGGTCTGTGTGGTTTCCTCCTACTTCACTTCTTCCTGGAGCACTATAGATTTCTACTTCTTTTTCTCCATAAATATCTTTAAAGGATTCTAATGCTTTGATATAACGTTCCTGCTGATATGCAAGAACATTTTCATCTACATAAATATCTTTTAATAACTGATCATATTTCCCTTCTTTAAAAGCTTCTTCTAATTTTTTAATACTGTTCGGCATTGCGATTTGCTCTCCTTTCTTCGATTGTCTGAATAACTTTCTTCATGAAACTGTCATCCAAATGATAGGCTTTTTTATAAACTACATAGGCTACAAGCATGGACACCGCTGGGATCGCACACATTAAAAATCGAATAGAATTTAATGTTAATGCAGACTGTACTGCGTTTGGATTTGGAATATATCCTGTACGTTCCAGTGCAAATCCAATGAAAAGTGATGTTAAAGCCGCTGTGAATTTTACGATCAATGTCTGTAAAGAGAATACAACGGATTCATTTCTTGTTCCCAGTTTGTACTCACCATAGTCAACGACATCAGATAAGAATACTGTCGCACATCCAAGTTCTAATCCTGTTCCTGTCTTTACGATCACTCCTGCAACTGCTGTTAATACGATATTCTGTGGGCATACAAATCCAACGACTAATAATAGCGCTAAGCCAATAAACGGTAAGATACAAGCCAGTAAAAATGATGTCTGTCTGGATAATTTCTTTGCTACTTCTGGGAAGATGATCAACCCAACAACTTCTGCGATAGATGCGCTGATCATGAAGGCTGATAACATGTTGGCATTTCCACATACATATGTAAAGTAGTAAACTGCAACACCCATGATAAACTGAATTCCTACATTATATAGAAGAATCAGTCCTACAGCTGACTGTAACTGGTCATTTTTCTTAATGATTGAGAATACATCTTTGAAAGAAATCTTCTCACTTGGTGCATTGTTTTCTTTGACTTTCAGGTTACAAACTGCAACACCGATCGTAAGAATAAATGTTCCTGCAATGATTATAGCAAAACGATGATATCCGATATATCCTCCACCTAATGCTGCAATGATCTGAACACCGAATCCTGCGATGACTAATGACTGTCCAATACTTGCGAAAATTCTAGGTAAAACGGAAACAACTTCTCGTTCGTGTGGATCTGATGTAAGGTTTGGAATTACAGACCAGTATGGAATATCCATGATCGTATAAGTCATTCCCCATAATACATAGATCACTGCAACGAAGATGCAAAGTGAAGTTCCTGTTAATTTAAAGTCAGTAAATAATACGACAAACACAACGGAATTGACTAAAGTTCCAATCACAAGCCATGGTACGAATTTTCCAAAACGTGATCTTGTGTTATCTACGATCATTCCCATAAACAGATCGTTAAATGCATCCCAAAGTTTTGCTACGAAGAATACGATTCCTACAAATCCTGGTGATACTTTCAACACATCCGTAAAGTAGATCATAGCGAATGTCGCCATCATTCCATAAATTAAATCTTTTCCCAATGCTCCAAATGCAAAAGTATATTTTACTCTGCCTGGAACCTTTCCATTAGTTGTTCCCATTTTTCTTTCCTCCTCTTTTTGATAAGCTGTCTTTTATGTTTTTATAGTAAATCCTTTTAGTAAAATTGTCAATATGTTTTACTAAATTTTTTACTTTTATTTTACTAAATTTACTTTTGTGCTTTTCTCTGTTATAATGAGATAGATTAATATTTATGAGAAAGGATTTTATCTCCATGGCAACAATCAAAGACATTGCACAGAAAGCATCTGTTTCTGCTGCAACTGTATCAAGAATTTTAAACCAAGACGATACCCTGAGTGTAACCGACGAAACAAAACAGCGCGTTTTAAAGGTTGCACAGGAATTAAATTATACAAAGCATCTAAAAAATACCGTTGAAAAATCGATTTCTATCGGTATCTTTCAATGGTATTCTGTCTTTCAGGAACTGGAAGATCCTTATTATCAGGCAATCCGTGTCGGTATTGAAAAATATTGTGCCGATCATAATATCCACGTTGTCCGTGCTTTCCAGAGCGATTGCAATTATCCTGACACACTCAAGGATCTTCAAGGTCTGATTTGTATTGGTAAATTTAATAAATCTCAGATTAAGTCTTTTCAAAAACTTAATTCCAACACTATTTTTGTTGATATGAAGACACCAAAGATTTATTGTGATACGATCAATCTTGATTTCCAACAGGCAGTTACTGAAGCACTAGATTATTTGTATGATCTTGGCCATCGAAAGATTGCTTATCTTGGCGGGAAGGAAGTTCTCGCTGATAACAGTGTATATTTTGAAGAACGTAAAGATACCTTCATCAACTTCTGCCAGGAACATTCCATTGACCATGAATCTTTTATTTATGAGGGAGATTATTCTGCTGAATCCGGATATAACATGACAAAACAAATGATTGCTGATGGCGACCTTCCAACCGCTATTTTCTCTGCCAGTGATCCTCTTGCAATCGGTGCAATGCGTGCTTTATATGAGAATGGTTATAAAATTCCAGATGATATATCCATCATTGGTTTTGATGATATCAGCGTTGCAAGTTTTTCAAACCCTCCGCTGACAACGATTCATACACCGGCTGAATTTATGGGAGAATATGCTGCTCATTATATTTTACTTCGGACAAAAGAGGATTCTCTGAATCAGCAAACTCCGATTCGTCTGACACTTCCATGCAATCTTATTGTTCGTAACTCTTGCTCTACTCCTTGTAAATGATCATGATAGAAAAAAGAAGGCATCAAAATCCTTTCCTAAGATTTTGATGCCTGATACATAGTATGATATCTCCTTTATCTTTTTTATTTATTATATTTCAGTTAGTAATGTTTTTCAATATTTTACTTGAAGATATGGGCTGATTGCAAATTCAAAAACAGCCAGGTTTTATCCATCTGGCTGTCTTTTTGTGTTCATTTGTAGTTTTCATTATAATTTATATCCATCATGTTATTAAAACACAATTTCCATAATTTCTGTTTCCAGATCAATTGGTCCTTCTTTTAACAAGTTAATTTTGATTTTATCTTTTTGGGTTGGGATTACTACTGGAGTCTTAACATTGCGTTCATCATAAATTAATGTTTTCAGATCAAAATGTCCGATCACATCTCCTGCCTGAACATAGTCTCCAACTTTTTTCTCCAGATGGAAATAATCTTTCTCATAATTTACTGTATCCATACCGATATGAACCAGCACTTCTACTCCATCTTCAGAGATAAATCCCACTGCATGTCCTGTATCTACCATTGCACCAATTTTTCCTGTAACTGGAGCATAAATTTTATCGTCTGTTGGTATGATCACACATCCATCTCCTAATATTTTTTTTGAGAAGATTGCATCCTTCCCGTAAGATAATTTTCTAACAACACCATCAACAGGTGCATAGATTTTTATTTTCTTCATTTCTCTACCTCATTTAACTTCATACTAATTGCCATATTTTATAACCAATTTCTCCATGCATTGAACTCTAAATACTTCAATCAATGGTCCCATACAAAAAGCTGTAATAACTGTTGCAACTCCTACAATACTTCCAAATAAAAATCCAATTGCCACACAAATTACATCGGTCAAAACTCTGGCTACTTTAAAAGGTATTTTTCTATTACTTATTTTTTCAATAATCACACCAAATGCATCATATGGTGCAATTCCCATATCTGCTTCCATGTACATCGCTGCTGCAAAGGAACACATAGTGACTGCAAAGATCATCAATAAAATCCTGATCTGCATAGATAGCATCTCTGGCTGCCCGAGACATTTTGTCAAAACAAACACTCCAAAATCTGCGATATATCCAATTCCAGCCATATTCACAATAGTCCCAGCCCCAATGCAGCTTCTTCCTTTCCATAAAACAAATATAAAAAGTATAATATTAACAAGCAGCTGATATGTTCCAAAACTGATATTCAAAAATCCGCTTACTCCAAGATTCATGCATGTAAATGGATCTGTTCCAAATCTTGACATTCGAAGGATTGCCACAGCAATCCCCAGCAATAAATTTCCCAGAAGCATCATTATAATTTTCATAGTCTTTGTATTCATTATTTTTCACCATGAAGTAAATAAATCTTAGACCAGAAATCTGTACATGTCTCTCCACCATCTAAAACTTGTCCAGCAGATGGATCTGAAGTGATCATTCCAGCTTTCATAAGTTCACGTCCTGAATATACTCCATCAACACCTTCTATTGTATATTCCATTTTTTCATCCAATCCATGAAGGCATAATCGACGATATGGGCAGTTAACATCATTTAAAATCTTATAATATCCCATGATCGCATCTTTTTTATCTTCTGATACGACTATCCATGCCGCAATATTTCCTTCAAACGGACTTAACAAACGATAAAATGTTCCCTTCTGAATCAAGCCTCGATACTGTTTTACAAATTCTACCTGCTTTTTAATTTCTTCTTGTTCTTCTTCTGATAATTTTGCAATATTTAATTCGTATCCAAACGCTCCAAAATATGCAACATTCGCTCTTGTAGATAATGGTGTATTTCTAAACAGCTGATGATTTGGTGTTACCGATACATGAGCACCCATACTACTTAATGGATATACCATACTTGTTCCATATTGAATCTTAATACGCTCAATTGCATCACTATCATCACTTGTCCATGTTTGTGGTGCATAATAAAGTATTCCTGGATCAAAACGTCCTCCTCCACTTGCACAAGATTCAAATAAAATTTCTGGAAAACGTTTGGTCAGACGCTCATAAAGGTCATACACACCAAGAATATAACGATGGAAAATCTCTCCTTGCTTATTCGCTGCCCATCCTTTACTGAAACATTCTGTGATACTTCGGTTCATATCCCATTTTATATAAGATACTTTTGAATCTGCTAATAATTTTTCCATCTGATCATAAATGCAATCAACAACTTCTTTTCTTGAAAAATCTAACACAAATTCATTTCTTCCGTGAGAACATTTTCTTCCTGGAGTTTCGATTCGATAATCTGGGTGTTTTCGAAATAGATCACTATTTTCGTTTACCATTTCTGGTTCAAACCATAATCCAAACTTCATACCACATTCTTCTTCAATTCGCTTGGATAATCCAGAAATACCATGCTCTAATTTATTTAAATTAGCAAACCAATCTCCCAATCCTTGCTTATCATCATTTCTTGTTCCAAACCATCCATCATCTAAAACAAACATTTCAATTCCAGCTTTTTTTGCTGATTTTGCAATCTCTACGATCGTATCTTCATTAAAGTCAAAATACGTTGCTTCCCAGTTATTGATCAAAATCGGACGTTCCTTATCTCTCCAGTATCCTCTGGCCAATCTTGTACGGAATAATTTATGGAATGTCTGACTCATTCCATTTAGCCCATCTTCTGAAAATGTGATGATCGCTTCTGGTGTCTGGAAAGATTCTCCTGGCTCTAAATGCCATTGAAATCCCATTGGATGAATTCCCATAAGTATTCTTGTCACATCATAGGTATCGACTTCTGCCTGCATTAAGAAATTACCACTGTATACAAGACTCATACCAATGACATCTCCCTGAAATTCATCCGCAGATTGTCTTTTTAATGCAATAAACGGATTATGGTTATGACTTGAATTTCCTCGAAGACTTCCTACAGATTGTATTCCCTGTTCTAATTTTCTTGTCTTAATCTCTCGTTCTCTTGCCCAGGCTCCTGATAATTGTATCCACTCATAGTCTTTATCCGGAAGATCTAAGCACGCACTCATCGCTCTTGTCAGATCAAAAGACTGATCTCCATCATTTTCAAGGTTCATACTTCTTGTGATCACTGGAAAATCTCTCATGATCGTATAGTATAATGTCATTTTTGCCCCAGTAAGCGAATCTCTTAAAATGATCTCTAATGTCTGTGCTTCTTCTTTTTCTTCTACATAAACAGCTGGTAATCCTTGAAGTTCTGGTTTTCCATCATAAATCTTATGGCTTTCATATACAAAATCCGAAATACGACTTCCATTTTCCTGCAAGATCTCAAAAGCAGGTTCGCGGTAATCTGTTGTTCCATATGATGGATATTCCTGTTTTAAATGTTCGAGGGAATATGTAAGATTTCCCTCAAACAAATAAGATGACATTGGACGATGCATTGTTTCTATATAATATCCAAAATCTTCTTTATCCGGAATCGCACTTCCATAATAAAGCTGTCCGATCTGTCCATTTTTCAGTACTTTCATAATATAGCTGACAGATTCATTTTTCAGATGAAATTCCTGTGATGTCTCGTGATAAAAAATACTCATAAAAGTTCTCCTACTCGTTTTAATTTTTAGGCCTCATGAACTACATTTAATTCTTTGACCATGTTATTTAAATAATCACCTTTTAATTTATATGCTTTTGCATAAATCAGATAACTGATCACTGCAAATACCATCGGAATGACGATCATAATGATTCTAATTCCATTTAATGTTGCTGTTGACTGCTGTGGTAATGATGCATTATAGCCTACCATTGCAAGTCCTACACCTGTTAACAGACCAGATACTGCCTGAGATGCTTTCATTAAAAATGTCTGTGTAGAACAAATAATACTTTCATTTCTTGTTCCAAATAATAATTCGTTGTAATCAATAACATCTGCGATGCAAACTGTTACAACTCCAAGTTCAAATCCTGAACCAAGTTTTAAGATTCCAGCTCCTAAGATTACGAATAATGGGTTTGTTGGTGCCACAAATCCTGCGACTGCAATAACGATCAGACCAATGATTGGAAATGCACAAGCCATTGCAAACATTTTTTCTCTGCCTAATTTTTTTACGATTTTAGGGAATACAACAAGTCCTCCCATTTCTGCTAAAATACATACACTAAAGATAGAGAATAATCCTTCTTTTCCTGCAACATATTTGAAATAATATATGATGATTCCATTTACAATCTGCATGCAAAGATTATAAGCTAATAATAATCCAATATATGCAATTAACTGTTTATTCTTAAATAAAATATTGATGATCTGTTTAAAACTTGTATGTTCTGCTGCTTTTTCAGTTACTTTTTCTTTTACATTAACGATTGTTACACTGATCGTAAATACAAATAAAATAGAAATTACTAATGCTACCATACGGAAACCAGCGGTTCTATCACCATTTCCAAAAATCTTATCCATTCCATTGATCATACTTAAGCCAAAAACACCAATAGAAAATCCTGCTAAACTTGCGAAAAATCTTGGAATAACTGATACTGATTCTCTTTCATGTGGATCATTTGTTAAGTTTGGAAGCCATGACCAGTATGGAACATCCATGATCGTATATGTCATTCCATAAAGAATATATGCAATTGATACATAAATATACAGTGCTTTTCCATGAAGTCCGAATGTATTAAACATTGCAAAAAATACAACTGCATTTAAAAGTGTTCCAACCAATAACCACGTTCTAAATTTGCCAAATCGATTATGAGTGTTATCAACAACCAGTCCCATCATCGGGTCATTGATCGCATCCCATATTCTTGCTACAAAAAATAATGTTCCTACAAAAGCTGGTGCCAAAAACAAAACATCTGTAAAATAGAACATTAGAAAATTACCTACAAAACAACAGATAGCGTCCTTTCCAAGCGCTCCAAAGCCAAATGAAAATTTTTCTTTTTTTGTTAAATTCATCGTTTTTCTCCTTTTTGATTGCAGGGCCCTTATTTTTTCCTTCTCTCATGACGTACTTAAAGTATAGCATCAATATGACATTATAGTTATGAAGTTTTGTTTTATATTTTTGTCAAAATGTTGATTAACTTTGATAAATATTTTATAATAGTCAAAGAAATGGAGGTAATTTATGGAACAAGCACAAGTATTAACATTTTTAAATAACAAAGATCGTGATCTTCTATTACAATTTTGTGGGTACTCTACAACCGAACCTCTTCATAGTTTTGGACCTGTAGTACGTCCACATTATATAATTCATTTTATATTAAATGGAAAAGGTATTTTTCAAATTCGCGAAAAAACATATCATTTAGAAACCGGACAAGGATTTTTGATCGAGCCAGATGAACTTACTTTTTATCAATCCGATGCACAAGAGCCTTGGGAGTATCTATGGATTGGATTTAATGGAAAAATGATTCCTGAATTTTTAAAGCAGATCGGTCTTTCATCGGCACATCCAATTTTTCATTGTGACAAAAAAAGGAATTATATTGGTTAGTAAACGATATGTTAGCCCATTCAAAATCTAATTTTTCCTCTGATCTTCGCAGAACTGGATTATTATATGAATTTCTTTCTATTCTTGCCTTAAATCCTTTGGAATCCGATCAAGAAGTTGATTCTGAATATATGTATATCAATCAGGCAATTGAATATATAAAAAATAATTACTGGGACGGAATCCATATTTATGATATTGCAAAATATCTTTGTATTGACCGTAGTTATCTTTATTTATTATTTCATAAATACTTAAAACAAAGCCCTCAAGACTATCTTGCTACATTTCGATTGACGAAAGCTTCTGAATTATTATCCACAACGACTCTTTCTATTGAAAGTATCAGTAATTCTTGCGGTTATGGTGATCCTGCTACATTTTCCAAAGCATTTAAGCGTTGGAAATCTATGTCTCCTTCGAAATATCGAAAGCAGAAGAGAGCTTCTGGAACTGTTCTTAGTAATTAATTTCATAACTAATCTCAATAAATCTTCCATATATCAGAAAAAAACTGCATGCTATTCACATGCAGTTTTTCCCAAGAAGGAGTAAAAAGTTAATAGGTAAAATTTATTTATGAAAAGTTCGTTCAATTTTTTGATATATATAAATATTGGTAATTTACAAATGTTTTTATCCGTGTGCAATATTCAAAATACAATTTGTAAATTACGTTTATTTATGTTAGACTAGAACATATATTCGAAAGGAGCTGTTTGATATGGAAATCTCATCAAAAGATTTATCTTTAAATGAAAAATTGAAGATTTTAGCTGATGCAGCAAAATACGATGTCGCCTGTACTTCCAGTGGTTCTTCCCGCCGTGGAAAGAAAGGAATGCTCGGGAATACAGAGGCTGCTGGAATCTGTCATAGTTTTTCTTCGGATGGGCGCTGTGTGTCTTTGCTTAAGATCTTACTTAGCAACGAATGTATTTATGATTGTAAGTATTGTCTAAACCGAGTAAGTAATGACAGGGTTCGTACAACATTTACTCCGGACGAAATCTGTACACTTGTTGTGGAATTTTATCGAAGAAATTATATTGAAGGGTTATTTTTAAGCTCTGGAATCGTAAAGAGTCCGACTTATACGATGGAATTAATGTATCAGGCGATTTATCTGCTTCGTACAAAGTACCATTTTAATGGATATATCCATGTGAAAGCGATTCCTGGCACTTCGGATGAATTGATCACGAATATGGGATATCTTGTCGATCGTATGAGTGTGAATCTGGAACTTCCTACGATTGATGGGCTTAAGAGGCTGGCTCCTCATAAGAATCCGAAGAAACTTGTTGCTCCAATTCGTCAGATTCAGAATGGAATCGTGGATCATCGGTTGATGATCGGAAAAGATGCCTCTATGGAACGTTCTCAAAGTAATAAGTATTTGAAGCATACAATCTTTCAAGAGAATCCTTATCAGCGGATTCAGACTGGTTCTTCCCCATTGACACTTGCAGATCCTTCTCTTAAGAATACTTTACGTTTGCAAAATAATGGGAAACCAGCTTCTTTTGTTCCTGCCGGTCAAAGTACACAGATGATCATTGGCGCAACTGGGGAGAGTGATCTGCAGCTTTTATCGACAACGCAAAAATTATATCAGCAGTATGACTTGAAACGTGTGTTTTATTCTGCTTATGTTCCTTTGAATGAGGATTCTAATCTGCCAGCTCTTGGAACCGCACCGCCGCTTCTTCGGGAACACCGTCTGTATCAGGCAGACTGGCTGCTACGGTTTTACGGATTTAAGGCAGATGAATTACTTTCTGTAGACCGGCCGAATTTTAATACGATGCTTGATCCAAAGTGTGACTGGGCGTTACGTCACCTTGATATTTATCCAGTTGAGATCAATCGTGCTTCTTATGATGTGTTGCTTCGTGTTCCTGGAATTGGGACAAAGTCTGCGTTTCGTATTGTGAAGGCACGCAAACATGGAACTCTTAATTTTGAGCATTTGAAGAAGATGGGGATTGTATTAAAACGTGCGAAGTATTTTATCACCTGCAGCGGGAAGATGATGTATCGGATACCGATTGAAGAAGATTTTATTACCAGGCAGCTGATCGGTGAGGATGGAAAGCAAAATTGGGAGATCGATCATCCACAGACCTATCGACAGCTTTCTTTATTTGATGATTTTAATTTTCAATCTGAAGTCACTGTAGAAGATTCTTCGAAAACTTTGTTTGGACAGATGTAATTTTCGTTATTTTTTTATTCTGGAGGCTATTATGACTGTTTTTACCTGTGAAGATAATTTTGATGCGATGATGACTTGTGTTTATGAGGCCTGGGCATCAAGACTTGGGCATTCCAATATTAAGTTGAAGCCAGAACCGATTGGGAATCTGGAATTATTCTGTGATTATCGGCATGTGGATGCTGATCCGGAGAAAACTGCCAGTGTCGTTCGTTCTATCAAGAGTAAGATTTCTTATCAGGCTTATATTATGATCTATGAAGCTGCAATGTCTGATGCCGAGGATAAATTAGATACGATTTATCGTTTTATGGTTGCTGGATTCCATTATGGTGCTCATGTTGTGGATTTTCTTCAGGAACCTGTGGTTATGCGGATGTTTGAATTGAAACGTAAAGTTGGAAATGAAGCTCATTTTCATGTGGAATTTATCCGATTTGCGAATATGCCTGGGGATGTGTTGGTAAGTCATATTGAGCCAAAGAGTAATGTATTGACTCTGGTTGCACCACATTTTTCTGATCGTCTGCCTTCTGAAAACTGGATGATCATTGATGATAAACGCTTCATCGCTGTCGTTCATCCTGCAGATCAAGATTATTATTTAACAATACTTTCAAAAGAAGAAATGGACCGGCTGTCCATTCAGACAGACGATCCGTTTATTGATCTATGGAAAGACTTTTTCAATACGATCGGGATTAAAGAACGAGAAAATCATCAGTGTCAGAGGAATCTGATGCCTTTGTGGTATCGGAAACATATGACGGAATTTCAGTGATTTTCAGTTTTATAATTGTTCTTCCCCTAAATATTTCATGAACGCTTCACACCCTTCGACTACATCTCTGTATGTATCGTCAAAATTCCCTGTATACCATGGATCTGCGATGTCTCTTGGATGTTTGGAATAGTCTAATAACAGATGAATCTTTCCATCTGGGTCACCACCTGTAATACGATTCATATTTCTTAGATTCCATGCATCCATACCGATAATATAATCGTATTCTTTGTAATCTTGTTTTGTCATCTGGATGGCACGGTGTTTTAGGACTGGGATTCCTTCCTGTCTTAGTTTATTTACCGTTCCATAATGTGGTGGATTACCGATTTCTTCTCTGCTCGTTGCAGCAGAGTCGATGTAAAATTTGTCTTTTAGTCCTTGATTGTTTACCATGTGTTGGAAAACAAATTGGGCCATTGTGCTTCGGCAGATATTGCCGTGGCAGATGAATAGTATTTTTATCATGTTTTTCAACCTCCATATTTTGCTCAATTTTGCCAAGAAATGCCGTGTTGTCAAGGATTTGAGCATTTTCATGTTTCCATGCTCTCCTGGCGTATCTTAGCAAGATTTTGCATATCTTTTCCTTTGAGTGTGGGAAAAGTGTGGGAAATTCAACTGGTTTTCCCACAGTTAGTCTGCCATGGATGAAATCCCTTAAAACTGTCTAAAACACTAGGCATTGACTAACTTCAGTTTCTGTAATTCTTCCTTCGCATCTTCAAATCTTACATGAGTATATGTGTTAAGAGTAACACTAATATCCGCATGTCCCATCAGATACTGTAATGACTTTGGATTGATTCCTGTCTTTGCCATGTTGCTGCAGTAAGTATGACGGCATACATGAGGTGTCACTTTTGGCATCTGGATTCGATAAATCTTATTGTATTTTTCTCGAATATGCTGAAAATACTTCTGCCAATGAAGTGCTACCATTGGTTTTCCATTCTTATCCAAATATAAGAAACCTGCTTTTCCATCCACGATCGGTTCCACTTTGGGTTTCTTCCTGTTTTCCAAAATGGTTTTAAAACACTCATAAACCTCATTGGTCATAGGAAGCACTCTGGTTCCTGATGTGGATTTGGTATCTTCAATGATGTACTTCATTCCCGAAGTGCGAAGTAATTGATGATCTATATTGATGGTTCGCTCTCTCATATTGATATCAGATATCGTCAATCCACAGAACTCAGAGATCCTCATGCCGGTTTTGAAAAGAATGTATATTGCCTCATAATATCTTGAGAAATGCTTATCATTCTTCACAAACTCCAGGAACTGCCTTTCCTGCTTTCTGGTAAGAGCTTCTCTCGTTTCTGAATCATTTACCAGAACCGTAGCAAGTTCAAAGGCAAATGGATTCTTATCTAAGATATCATCTTCCAAAGCCATCTGAAATGCAGGTCTTACCACACCACGAATGGTATGAATGGTACTGTATTTCTTACCATTTTCCTGCAACTCGATTAGCCACAGTTTAGCATCAGAAATACGAATCTCATCAATAAATCTTTCTCCAAACGGATCCTTTTTCAAGGTATTTATCACTGTCTTATAACCGGCTCTGGTACTTTCACGCACACCTTGCTTTTGCTTGATGTAACGCTCTATCAATTCATTTACTGTCATTTTAGGACAATTCGGTTTCCCCAAGAGCTGTTTCTTTAGGATCTCTTCTTCCATTGTTCTCAGAGCAACACAGTCTCTCTTTCCTGCAGGCAACTTATCTGTCGGTTCTAACTTCCAGCTATAAACATCCTTTCGTTTTCCGTTTTCTAAATAACTATATCTGTAACGACCATCCTTGCATTGGCTCTCTCGATCGCGTAATACACGTTTTTTGCTATCACGTCTCTTCTGACTCATATGTGCTAACCTCCTTTTGAATAGTATATCGCTTGTGATATACTCCGCCTGCGGCGGATCGCGTCAGCGATAAACTTCCACTCCAACGCAGTGTGATCCTCGCGGAGCGGTTTTTCTTGCATGAAATGCAAGAAAGAGAGCCTCTGCCATAGCACACAGTTAGTATATCATGAAGAGGCTCTTTGCGTAATCCCTTAAATTGCTGATGTTTTATCCAAAAATGACTCGAATTTTTTCCTCTTAATTTGGACACGATTGCCGTTATAAAGAATAAAATCAGCACCTTCGTGGTCAGCCACAATCTGACGCAATTTTTTCTGCCCGATTCCAAAGTAATCAGCAGCCTGTTCTATACTTAATGAATATTTTTCAAAAATCGGTGTTTCATAATTATGATTCAAATGTATCTCCTTCACTTCCTTATTATGTTCTATTCCCCTTTGGCAACTGGCAGGCAGGCAAGGTATTCGGGAATTCTTGCCAACCTGACCAGTTCCTTTGCCAAACTCACTTCCTAAGACAAACTGTTTTCTTGGAATTCTCGAACCCATAATCCAGTTCGTCTTCTAATTTTTTTCTTGCATCTCGCATGGTTCGATCTGAGATTTTAAGTTTCTTGCCCTCTGCATCCAAATCTGCCACGTACATAAGATTTCTTGTTGTCAGGATTTGTCTTATCAATTTGATTGCCTGCTCCAACTTTGTCTCCTTCTGCTTTCCTGCTTTTCCTGACATCAATTCCTGCTCGGTGATTTCATATTCACCAATCCACTCCAACTTACTGTTTTCCAATGTAAATGCTACCGGTGTAGGTTTTGGTGCCAATGAACTCTTTGTTTGAATCACTACTCGTACATCCCTTTCGGTTTCTTTTTCCACCTTTCCAACTAACAAAATGCTTCTTACAGCAGCTGAAATATCTACTGATCCAAGACCTCTATAGTTAGCATGTGTTCCGGCATTCTTATTCAAGTGTCCAATCAGAACAATTGCTGCGCCGGTTCGTTCTGCTACTCCCCCTAAATATCGAAACAATGGACGAATCTCATTTGCTCTGTTCATATCCACATCCGGTCCAAGATAAGCCTGAATCGGATCCATGATTAGAAGCTTTACATTGTTCTGCCTAATTGCCAGTTCCAATCTCGGATCAGTAAGAGACAGCATGGCATCATCTTCTACAATGACACGCACACGTTCCATATCTGCTCCACATTGCATCAGCCTCGGTTTAATCGTATCTCCAATTCCATCTTCTGCGGTCTGGTAAAACACATTGAAAGAATCCATCGGGAGCTCATTCGGCAGTTCCTTTCGATTGGTACACGCTGCAGCCAGATGCATGGCAAGCCATGTTTTTCCCTGTCCCGGATCACCCTGAATCAAAGTAACCTTTCCAAACGGAATAAACGGATACCATAACCATTCCACAACCGTCTCCTTTATCTCTGTCATCTTTCTGACTGGGATCATTTTTTCACCGGAACCCCGAAGTTCCACATCCGATATGTAGTACTTTTCGCCCGGATCTCCACTTCGATTCACCAGCACTTCGTTCCAGTCCTTTCTACTCGGCACCAGTTGATTCACAGCATATTGTGACGGAATCACATCAAATAACTTTGCGCAGGCCTCGTGTCCAGCTTTATCATTATCCAGACACAGAATAATCTGTTCCACTTCAGAGCGTTCAGAAAGAAAAGTCTTAAGTGCTTTCGCACTGACTCCGCCCAGTGACAAATAATGATTCTCATGCCAATACTTTGGATATAATGTAATAAAAGACAGTAGATCAATGGGTGATTCGAATACATACAACTTTCTCGCTAATCTTTTTCTTTGCTTATCTTCATCCCAGAATGCTACGCTTTTAAAACCATATTCCTTTTGCGAACCTGATACATCTCCACGTAATTGTTCTGCTCCTGCATTTCTCCAGCTGGCGTATCGTGGATTACCTTCGGAGTCTCTACCAAGAAAAACAACTCTTTGATTGTCTATCTCCTGGTAAATATCTCCTCGCTTGATAAATTCACTCACAATTTCTATATTCAGTTTTCTATGCTCAACCAGATACTCTATGATGTAATCTTGATTCTCATCTGCTTCAGGAAGCACCATCCCCTTTGTGGGGATGGGGTCTGCTACTGCAAGACCACCGTCCTCCACATAGGGAACTGCTCTTTTCTCAGAAAGAGAGGTTTTTAAACCATCCATGGCTTCCTCTCCATCCAGTAATTCTTTTACTGCATCTGGAAAACTCAAGCAATAAAACTCCATCATAAAATCAATCGGCCATCCACCTTTGCCCTGACTGTGCCGATACCATTTATTTTCACAAATGGTCACACTGTCATGCTTTTCCCAACGATATTCTCTGCCTGCTTTCTTGAAGCGTTCTCCTCTTGCAGAAAGAAATCGAACCAGATTCACTTCGTTGGCTCTTGCAATCTGATCCTCCGTATATTTTTCCAACGCATCACCTTCTCTCTATAGTTCCATACCACGATTCCGTTTCTTTGGTTTCGCAGCTTCTCTTTGTTTTACTTCTACTTGTTTTTTCTCAAGTGCTTCTAAAACAGAGCTCTCATTTATATCATCCAAAACAGATTCAATGTTTTTCTGTATTTTCTGATATGTTTTCAGTTCTCTGAATAAAGCATCTTTCTCTTCTTTCAATGCAGCTATCTCACCGGGTAAAACAGATCTATCATATTCCCACTTATGAACCGGAACCTTTCCATCATCATTTCGATTTTCCTGCAACACTCGCCTGGCACGATAATATCGATTCAGCTCTGACTTATGTTCCTCTTTGTATTTCTCCTTAAACCATTTCTTCTGATTCAGCTCATCATATATCGGCTGCATTTTCTGATATTCATCCCAGGCACGGATTCCTTCTTTTGCTAAAGATAGCGTTGTTGCCTTGTCCTCGATTCTTTTCTTTTTCTCCCGAATTAATTTTTCTAATGATTGCATCCTCGCTGTCAGTTCATCCGGAGTCTCAATGTGTTCTCGTTGTAGGAATGAAATGGTGGTTGTAAATTCTTTCAGATTTGTTGTCTTTGCCTTTTGTGTTCCATATGCAAATGTCTCTGCCACTTCATTTCTCTGCTCGTAATATTCCATCAAATACTCTGCAATGGTAGTTTTCTTTGTAAGCATCATTTTTTCCTGAAGCTGACCTTCTTGAAATATTGCTTTCCACAAAAGTTCTTTTGCATCTTGTAGCATCTGATTAAATTTACGGATCATTCGATTCAAGCTTCCAAGATCAGTTTCCATTCCTTTGGCTTCCATAGCTCGAACCGTTGGTCCCTCGTGAACGGTTGGTATCTGGTTCACACCAAGTTCCTCATACGATCTCCAATCCACTCTTTGTGGCAACCTTTTTTCTTCATAGAGCTCATTACACAGATTTGCCCATGCTTTTCGAAGCTCCATCAAAGTTTCCTTACTGCTCCAATCATTTACTGGGACAGCTTTCATTTTGGGTTTGCCGTTTTTATTTAAAACCGGTGTTCCATCTTCATTCAGAATCGGAATCTTTTTCTGCTTTACATCCCATGTACCATCTTCCTTCAAAGGACGGATTGGAACCATGATATGCATGTGCGGATTTGGTTCTTTATCATCTAATCGCTTTGGATTATGAATCGCCAGATCCACGATCATACCTCGACTAACCAACTGTTCCCGGACAAATCTTCTTGCGAGTTCGATATTTTCTTCCATCGAAAATTCATTCATAAAAGCAATATCAAAACTGTGTGCCAACTGTGCTTTCTTATTTGACTCTTCCCACTCCAGTTCATTCCAGAGAGTTTCTCTATCTTTAAATCTTTCAGGAGCATGATCGGGCAAATGAATTTCTGAAAGAATCACTCCACCTTTTCTTGTGTAGTCACTTGTTTCTCCATAATAACTGCTGTAAAGTTTTTCACCAGCACGATACGCCGCACTTGCAATTGCTGACTGTCCATGTCCTCTGGATAGCTACGTTAAATGAAAATGATAACACCCCAAATTACTCCTCCTCTACAATTCCCTTTCTTCCCTGTACCATATCGGCTACACGCAAATGAAACTTTAGCTCTGGAATATGCAGCACTTCATCCATCAATTCATAAAACTCGGATTCCATCAGATACTGTGTGTCTTTGCAAATTGCCTCGATTGCAGCACCCTTTGTGATCAGACGATGTACTCTGGCCTTATCTTTTTTCTTTCTCTGGTAGGCGATCTGATTTTCTGCTCGCTGGATACAATGCTCTGTCTGCAACTGCTTTAATCTTGCATCTTCTATTTGCTGTTTGATTTTTTCCTGTTCTCTTAAATTTTCTTCTCGATACTCTTCAAATGATTTCTTTCTTGCCATATGTAAATAACCTTTCTTTAAAAACCTGTCTCTTCATCGGATTTCTAATCCGCAAAACCTTTTCTGAAATGGCTTTCAGAACAGTTTTCTTCGGAGGACGCTCATACTTTGCTAAAAGTATATAAGTGCGCTCTTCAGCCTTGCTTCAGAGATTATTCAAACGGTAATTCCTCACCTTCCGGAACTTCCATGAATCCCTCACTGTCTATTTTTGTTTCCTGCGTATTATCTACTTCAGCAGCTTTGCCTTCCGCAAAATAATGCTCATCTACAACGACCTCTGTGGTATAAACCTTCCTATCATCCTTACCGGTATAACTACCAGTCTGGATTCGACCACACACAGCGATTTTCATCCCCTTTTTCAACCACTTCATAGCAAACTCAGCTCCCTTGCCATAAACCACACAATTGATAAAATCAGAAGAGCTGCTGTTGCTTCCACGATACCTACGATCAACTGCAAGCGTGTACTTCACCATCAGAGTGTCACCGGAACCTCCAACATATTTTGATTCCGGATTTCTTGTTAATCTTCCCATTAACTGAACCTTATTCATATAATTCACCATTTTAACCTTTCGCTAAATGCGAAGCAGATATTCTGCTTCATGTCCTGTTGTGTCACTTAATACCGCCAGATATTGATCTCTGGCAGTCTTTCTTGCATCATCTTCTGCGCGTATGTCAAAAAACATATCTGTATAGATTGATGCATATTCTTCCGTATTCAATTTTCCCAATAGTCCGAAGACCAATTTTCTAAAATCTTCGTCGGTTGCATATAAGCCAACCATTTTGAGTCGTCTCTTTGTGAATTCCAGGTTTTCACAACCAAACCACACAAAGAGCTTCTCTTCATCCAATGACAAAAGTTCCAATAAATCCTCCTATACTTTTCGTATTCCTTTCCTCTTTGCTAAATCAACAAGTTACAATCGCACACTTCCACCTCATCGTTCCCTGCATCAGATTAAACCGAAACGTATGCACTGATCAGACACTCAGGATGAAAATTCCCAAAAACACATTCAGATTAAGTATCCTCTTGCAAAAGAACTATGAAGTTGTCAAGATGTGGTGAGGAGATGTAGATTTCTATTCATGTCCAGAATGAAAATGAATTTGATGAAATAAATTATTCTCTAAATGCTCCTCTACCTATATGGGAATGGAAAAGGTCTTATACAACATTTTTTGATAAAAAGTTTCAAAAGTTTGCAAATTGTTATCCCTACCATCCCTTTTGAATAATTACCTATACACTTTTTATACCGATAATTTGCATTATGAGAAGTTCGCTGATGGCAGCGTGAAATGTATCGAAGATGAGATACCGTTTGATGTGCCGAAGGGGTGGGCGTGGACGAGATTAGATTCAATTTCTGAGATAATCACTAAAGGAGCATCGCCAAAATGGCAAGGTGTTGATTACACAACCTCTGGAACTTTATTTGTAACAAGCGAAAATGTAGGGAATGAAACGCTATTAATGGATTCTCCCAAATATCTTAGTGATCGCATAAATGAAATTCAGCCTCGCTCTGTATTAAAAAAGCATGATATTCTCACAAATATTGTGGGAGCATCTATAGGCAGAACCTGCGAGTATACATTAGATGCGTTAGCTAATACGAATCAGGCTGTTGCTATCATTCGCTTGGTTGATTTGCGTTTGGTTGATTTTATTGTTAAGTGTTTAAGTAGCGCATATTCTATTGATTTGATGTTAAAAAATCAAGTGAATGTTGCACGAGCCAACTTGAGTTTGTCAAGTTTGGCAAAGTTTCTAATACCGATTCCTCCGTTTATTGAGAAAGAACGAATTATGAAAAAAGTATCTCTTATGTTTATTCATATAGATGCAATATCCGAAAATAAAACGGATCTTGAGACTACTATTTCCATGGCCAAATCCAAAATCCTTGATCTTGCCATTCGTGGACAACTTGTGCCGCAGAACCCAGATGATGAGCCTGCTTCTGTTCTTCTGGATCGTATCCGTGCGGAAAAAGAAGAACTCATCAAACAGGGCAAAATCAAACGTGATAAGAAGGAATCCACCATATTCAAAGGTGAGGATAACTCTTATTATGAGAAGTTCTCTGATGGTAAATGTCGTTCCATTGAAGATGAGTTACCATTTGAATTGCCCGATGGTTGGGAATGGTGTAATCTATCAATGATTGGAACAACTAATATCGGTCTTACGTATAGACCAACAGACATTGATCCTACTGGCACAATGGTTTTGCGTTCAAACAATATCGTTGATGATGAAATAGATTTGAATGATTTGGTCCGTGTAAAAACGAAAATACGAGAAAATCAGTATGTTCAGCCTAATGATATTCTAATATGCGCAAGAAATGGTAGCAAGGCATTGGTTGGGAAATATGCACTCATTGATGAACTAAAAGAACCTGCATCCTTTGGTGCATTTATGGCTGTTTATAAAACAGATTATTACAAATATGTTTTGCACTATCTGCGTTCAAGTCAATTCAGAAATGTATTTGACGATGGAAATTCTACAGCCATCAATCAGCTAACTCAGGACATGTTGAAGAGAGCCTTAATTCCGTTTCCTCCAATATCGGAGCAAGAAAGAATTGTAAATAGAATTAGTGAACTATTGTCTCGATTGCGTGACATAGAAAAAAGCCTCAGCTGAGGCTTTTTTCTATTACTTCAATTTCGGAGAAAATCGATTTTATTTTTTGACAAATTATCTTTTGTTCCTCAAATGGTGGAATAGGATATAACCAATTTTCTATATTGTCCTTGTTAATGGATGGCGAATTATCACCTTTCATGAATCGATTTAACCCTTTTACTACATATCCTGAGACCATTAAGAAAAACATATATACAGGATATAGTGCACCTGTAGAATTGCAAACATAAAAGCCCGTTGATGCAATACTGTTAGAATATTTTTCATCAATAAGTGCGATATTTTCAAGATACGGTCTCACAAGCGAAAATAAGACACTTCCATTCTGTACTGCTCTATTGGCACGGCTTGGCGCCTCAGAAACAGGAATATGTTTGGGCTCTTTGATTTTGTGATTATTGTTATCAATAGAGTCAATATCAATATAATCAAAAAAGTCACCTGTAGGTTTTTTGCTTTCCATTCCTGCAAAACAAGTATAACCTCTGCACCACTGCCATGTGACTGGAATTTCAAATGGAATAATATCATCAATATTTTCTGTTATATCACTAATCTTCTCATAATAAGAGGAGTTCACACATTGAACCTCTATAATTTATTCAGCGAATTATCGCAAATAAAATTATGGAGGTGTCTTTTTATGAAGACAAAAATAACATTTGAGGAATATCTGAAAAAGGATAACCTCGCCGAAAAGAGCATCGAATCTTACCTGTGGACAGTAAATTATTATACTGCAAATTACGAACAGATATCATCAGAAAATCTGCTTGCATACAAAGGGTTTCTGATGGAACATTTCAAGCCTAAGACTGTCAATTTAAGAATACAGGCTATGAACAAATATCTGGATTATCTTGGCAAACCACAACTCAGGCTCAAAGCTGTGAAAATTCAACAAAAATGCTTTTTGGAGAATGTAATCAGCAATGCTGATTATAAGTTTCTAAAGCGTCAGTTGAAAAAGGACGGAAATATGGAATGGTACTTTGTAGTATGGTATCTTGCCGCTACCGGAGCCCGTGTGAGTGAACTTATTCGCATTAAGATTGAGCACGTGGAACTTGGTTATTTTGATTTGTACACGAAAGGTGGAAAGCTTCGCCGATTATTTATTCCGAAAAAATTAAGAGAAGAAACTCTTACATGGCTGAAGGAAACAGGACGTTCTTCCGGCTATTTGTTTTTGAATCGTTATGGTAATCGTATAACTACCCGTGGTATTTCACAGCAGCTAAAGAATTATGCTGACAAATATGGTCTTGATAAAAAGGTGGTTTATCCTCATTCCTTCCGTCATCGCTATGCAAAAAATTTTCTTGAAAAGTATAACGATATTGCTTTGCTTGCCGACCTGATGGGGCATGAAAGCATTGAAACCACACGAATATACCTCCGCAGAACCGCCAGCGAACAACAGGCATTGGTGGATAAAATCGTCACATGGTAAAGGAAACAGCCGCCTTCTTCCAAGGGCGGCTGTTGGTCAAGATAAGTTTTCTGCAATAGAATCGAGCTGTGCTAATGCTTGTTCGATTGCCGCAACAATTCGTTTCTGCTCATTGAGTGGAGGTACAGATATTATGGCTTTCTTACCGTCTGCGGTACCAAGGCGTGGCATTTTCACTCCATATGAGCATTTATTAGCATATCCTAAAAATGCAGGGGACATTAGATAATAGCGTGCATATTGCGGAAGTATGTTCCGCTCGAATTCCAACGGCAGTATTTCTGATGTGCAATATCCATCTTCATCTGCCAAAACCACCTTATTCAAATACGGACGGAGTTTACTATACAGCACTTGACCTTTGTGGAAAAGGTGTTTTGTACTTGCGGCATTGCGCTCTGCTTTACGAATCTTTTGCAAAACAATGCCGGTGTCCTTTTCGATATCTTCCAGATCAAGCATCCATGCAGAATCATCGATGTTGGCAGTGTCTACATTGATACAGTTGCCGTAGTCACATAGCTCTCCAAGGCAACACACACTCCAGCTGTCAGGGAGATCTTCGAAAGCCCATTCACCCAGAGATTCTACCAAATCTCCGCTTTTGAGATAATAAGAGTTATCCTCACCTTTAAAGATGACGGATTCCTTCTTATTACGCTTGATCTTTCCTTGCTTGATGAGTTCTTCTTTCTCCGCACGGATACGATCCAGAAGAGCAGAAGCAGGCTCATCATCTGAATTTTGTGGAATAAGCTGACCACGAATGGCAAGGTCAAGGATTTTGGATTTAGCCATTGATATCAAATCAGAAATATTACTTTGTGAATCTGTAATTGTTAAAACCCGAGAAATACAATCATTTAATTTTCTCTCAATAGCTACTTGTTCATTCAGCGGAGGTAATGGTATCAGAAAAGTTGATAATGTTTCTGCACTTAACCCTCCTCTACCAGAACCAACTTGTCTAGATAAGATTTGTTCTTGAATGTAAGTAGAAGTGATAACACTATGAATATACTTTCGCAATTCAAGATTTGCTAGTCTAATAATTATTACATGCTGATTAACATTTGCAATATCAAAATCATCTGGAACCAGTGCACATCTTCCGATAGAGCCACCAGTAATATTTAATAAAATGTCTTTTGGTTTTACAATACTTCCGGATTTCTTTTGATTTATTTCTTCAGAGATGTACGCAATACCATTCAAAATCAGGCCATCATCATACACATTTTGTGAACGTATAAATTTAATTCCCGATGTGGTGTAAACAGCAGCACCTCCAGTAGGCGTACTCCCTGCACCAATTTTAATCGTAAGAGAATGGAGTCTACTCCACGCCCACCCCTCCGGCACATCAAACGGTATCTCATCTTCGATACATTTCACGCTGCCATCAGCGAACTTCTCATAATGCAAATTGTCCTCACCAACAAAGATAACGGAATCATTTTTAATGTCTTTCTTTTTTAGCTTTCCTTCCTTAACCATCTGTTGCTTCTGTTCACGGATTCTTTCCAAAAGAACCGATGCCGGTTCATCATTCGGATCCTGCGGAACAAGCTTACCACGGATAGCAAGGTCAAGAATCTTTTGTCGTAATGCCTTGGTATCCATTATTCTTCCACCTCTCCAATTAATGCTTCCAGTTCTGCAACTGCCTTTGCTATGTTATTAGACTTTTCCTTGATCATATCAAGTAATTCTGCCAGAGTATAATCATCTGTTCCGAAATCAGCTTTCATCCATGTAATATCCAGACTTGTTTTATCACGAGCCAAAATATCTTCAATAGTAAATTTACGCCATCTGCCGTTTGGATTATCTTCGCTGTACGTTTCTTTACGCTTGCTCAGATCACTATCAGCATAGCATTCCACAAAATCATCAAAATGTTCGGATTTCAACGGATTTGTCTTACCGAAAGATGGCATATCATTTCTCAAATCATAAATCCAAACCTCTTTCGTGTTCTGCTTGTCTGTTTTACCACGAGTAAAAAACAGGACATTGGTTTTAACACCCTGAGCGTAGAAAATACCGGTAGGAAGACGCAAGATTGTATGCAGATTACATTTGTCCATCAAGTCAAGACGGATACGCTCGCCATCGCCGTCAGCAAACAAGACATTATCCGGCAGAACTACAGCAGCACGTGCTTTACCGTTAGTTTTCAAACTACGGTAAATATGCTGAAGGAAATTCAGCTGTTTATTGCTGGTAGGAAATGTAAAGTCATCACGTGTCGCACGCTCACCGCCTTTTTTAGTGCCGAAAGGTGGATTAGTTAATACAACATCATAATCTTTCATACTCATACCCACAGTGGAGAGAGTATCACCCAGTGTAATTTTCCCTTCAATATCATGCAGCATAGCATTCATCAGAGCCAAACGGTGTGTATCATGTACCAGTTCACAACCAGTAAACGCTTCTTCTCTTTCAAATTTAGCCATATCTGCATCAAGATCAAAGAAATCATCTGTCTGTGAACGAACATACTGGCTTGCAGAAATCATAAAGCCAAATGTACCGCAGGCAGGGTCATTACAACGTTCGCCCGGCTGTGGTTTAACCAGTTTTGTCATTACATCAATAAGTACACGTGGTGTGAAATACTGACCTGCGCCGGATTTCTTTTCGTTAGCATTTTTTTCCAAAAGGCCTTCGTAAAGATTGCCAAGACCTTCTTCTTTCGCAGAAAACCAATCCAGCCCGTCAATGGTTGTAATGATTTTTTCAAGGTTTTTAGGCTCATCAATATTTGTTGACGCACCTTGATAAATTTCACGGACACGTCCTGTGCAGTTTTCCCCAAGATGAGCAAGTAATTCTTTATAGAACTTTTTCAGCTCAATACCACTCTTGGATGTGAGATTATCCCAACGATAGGCTTCCGGAATCTGGGATTCAGCGCCAGTTTCCTTCGCCATCTTCAGGAACAGAATATATGTTAATTCAGTTACATACTGATGATATGTGATACCATCATCTCTGAGTACATTACAGAGATTCCAAAGTTTCGAAACAATTTCTTGTGTTGTCATGCAACTCTACCTCCGTCATCATAAAGATATTCGTTTAATTCCAGTACGATTTTTTCCAGTTTATTCTGGAATACTTTGTTGATTTTTGCAAATCCTCCGTAACTCTTAAAACGACTATCTTCATCAAATACCTGGACGTTCAACACGGATTCTTCCATCAAATATTTTTCCATACGTCCAATCCAGCTCATCTCCTGTTTTGAGAAGTTATGAGCTTTTTTCAATTTATCTACTGCTCTGCGTATTCTTGCTTCATGGCTGATCAATGCAGAGCCAATAGCATATCTTCGAATAAGACTGATAATATCAGCGGCGATTTCTTCATTGGTAAGCTCTGATATTGCCGTATTCAACTGTTGTGTAGTAAATCCCTCTCTATCGAGAGTTAATCTTAACGATTTCAGCGCATCTCTTGTCAGATCTTTTGGTCTGGTACAAACAATGCTCAACGCAGCAATCTCATTCATATGAGTCTTAACATATTCAGAGAAAGCATCAAGATAATCTTCCGGTTTATCGGAATTACCGTAACCTCTTGTATGTCCGGTCAAAATATCTTCTTCGTCAGAAATAACTACTGGATTACCGCCATTCGCCTTTGTTTGCTGAATATATGCAAACATTTCTCTATATGCCAACAGACGTTTTTTTGCATCTTCAGGATTTTTCTTTTCTATGTCAATAATGAACTGGGTTGGATCCATACCATCAGTCATACTGATAAACTGCTCCATAGTCTTGTCATCCATACGGCGTTTTTTACGCTGGAGTTTTGCAATAATCTGGTTAATCTGAGCCTGTATTACATCCTTGTCTTCCACTTCTTCCAAGCCATCCAGAAGCTGTGTAAAAGTAGTAGTCGGATTAGTCACGACAGGCTTCATAGTATTTACCGGTTCCAGAGAATCATAAACACCAACAGGATCATAAATTTCAAAATGAGTTTTATGAATCTTAGGACACAATCTGGTAGCTCGTCCCATCATCTGTTCAAAGAGGATACGAGATTTTACTCTGCGCATGAATACCAATGTTGTAATTTCCGGTACATCAATACCAGTTGTAAGTAAATCAACCGTAACAGCTATACTGGGAAATCTCTCGTTTTTAAAACGCTTGATTGCTTCTGCTACTTTCTTAGGATTACCACCACCTACACTGCCAGTAATCTTCATAACAGCATCATTGTCAACACCAGTTTCTGAATAGATTTCCTTTAGAATAGAAACAATCATATCTGCGTGCTGGTCATCAACGGCATAAATAAGTGTCTTACCCTGCTCTTCCGGATTTTCAGGGTCTATATCTCTTGAAATCTCAGTCAGCACAGTTCTGTTGAAATTCTCAGTAATAACCTGTTTATTGAAATTTTCAATATCAAAATCCAGTTCATCTTCCAACAATTCACTATTTGTTATTTCCCCGGTATTAGGATCATAAATCGTAACTGTCTGACCTTTCTTAATATGAATACCGCCTGTGCTGAGTTTTGTTTCCAGATGATGTGGTGCATCATGGTCTACCAGATATCCTTCTATAACAGCTTCTCTATATGTATATTTGAATACTGGCTGTCCAAAAATTTCTGTTGTATGTAATGCGGGTGTCGCAGTAAGTGCGATTTTTACAGCGTCAAAATATTCTACTACTGTACGGTATTTACTCTGATAATCACGCTGGTCACGATACAGAATTTCTATATCGCCCATTTCTTTATCCAAAATATAACCACGATGTGCCTCGTCAATAATAATCAAGTCAAAATCTGTTACTGCTGGCATTACATCACTTTCGTTATAAAGGATACGTTTTACCATGCTCTGAACAGTAGCGACCTGAATACGAGTTTCTTTATCTACTGTTTTCTCATCTAATCCCTTAATATTATAGATTTCATCAAGAGTCATCAGTTCTTCAAGTTTTACTTCTTTAAAAACATCTGAAGCCTGATCTCCCAGAGAAGTTCTATCGACAAGGAACAAAATACGCTTGAAACGATTTGTCTTTAAAAATCGATAAATCATGCCAAGAACAGTACGAGTTTTACCTGTACCTGTTGCCATTGCAATCAGCACTTCTCTCTGTCCATCAATAACTGCTTTTTCGGCTGCTTTGATCGCTTTCACCTGATATTCACGCAGATTCAGACCATCTTTATCTGTTAATAAGTCATACGGCATTGCCTGCAACGCATCATTACCCGCCTGAATATCCTTTTCCAATCGTTCCATAATACCATTCGGGCTAATCCAGCCATGCAATGCCATAGGAGCATTAGACGGTTCTCTTAAATCCAAAAACCAGATACCTGATTTCGTTTTGAACTGTTCCAAATAAGGTCTGCCATTTGTTGCAAATGTAAACGGAACCTTAAACTCTCCCCACGTACCAATCTGATATTCAGCATCTTCTTTACGAATATTTCTCGGATAATCTTTACCCTGATAATCAATTACAGATGGAATATCTTTATGTTCAGCTTTCGCCTCAATAATACCAACAAGTTTTATTCCCACAAACAACGCATAATCTGCATAGCCTTTTTTGCTAACAGTAGAATCTGTTGGCCATTCAGCAATCGCCATGTTATGACCTTTTGCAGGTCTTGCACCTTTTGAATAGCGGATTTCCTGCGTATTGACTTCCCAGCCGACCTGACGAAGCTGCTCATCAATCATATAGCGAGTTTCAGCCTCAGACTTTTGACGTTGACTTGCCATTTTATTTGCCTGTTTCAGACGAACTTTCTTATCAACCTGTTCCGCCTGTTCAGCACATGCAATTGCAGCTTTTGTAAGCTCTTCCTCTTTTTCTTCTTCCTGAGCCTTATTGAAAACAACAATCTTTTCTGTTTTCTTTTCTTCCTTTACAGGCATAACAAAATCCCGATGCTGATAATTCCAGTCACCATATGTCTGCATAAACCATTCAGCCAAACTATATGTCATCTGTAAGAAAACAGGACAATCTGATGCTTCTGAATAATTTTCATGAACAGCTTTATTTCTTACTTTACGAAGTGCATGCAAAATGTCAGTTAAATCTCTTGTTAAGAGGCCTTCCGAAGATAATACATTGATTCGATTCACTGCAGAGTTATCATAAGGAACAGGAATCTTATCGTATGTAAACATCAGATTTACGATTGTTTCTCCAATCATTCCCAGTTTCATCAAGCACGAGTTCGGATCTGTGTAACAATACTGCTCTGCTAAATTACCAAAATTCGCCAAAACTGGAAACTCCGTTTCTAAAAATTTAAAATTGGAAGCCATTTAATACGTCCCCCTCTCGTTTATCATATGTTCTGATAATAAAATATTATCGGAACATCATTGGTAAAAATTAAAATCCTATTCGAGCTCTAATATCATTTAACCATTCGCCTTTATATTTAAAAAATCTTGGGCCTGCAATTGAATATTTCTTCCCAGATATGAGTTTTGCAGCAGCCGTCAGCGACATTTCTTTTCCTTGATATTCAACTTTCCTATCACCGACAATCTTACACTTAATATTTGGATCATCATAGTATTCAATTTCTTCTCCCACAGGAATCTGACATTTGATAAAGGAAAAGTTCTCCGCTTTTTCATGGCTTTCTGTGTCAATTTCCTGTGCCAACTGTTCCTCCTGTGCTTCTACATCACTTAGAGCAACTAATCTCAGATTTTCTTTACAATCATGGATTTCTGCCATTGCCTCCAAAATTGCATAGGCTTCTTCCGGCTCATTGCGTAGAATTCACGAATCCTTTTCTGACCATTAAAGTCATCAATAGAACGCAAGTCCGGATTCAACTTATCAATAATTGTATGAAGTTTTAAATCAGATAATCTTGAATTCACCTCATACGTCGCATACACTCGGAATGCGAACGGAATACATTCACTACGATTCAATTGTTTTAATCGTTTATCTATATCATCTGCATATCCAATTTTCACGTAATCTGGGAAAGAAGGATTTGTCAGAATGTAAATTACACCTTTCTTATCACTCATATTCTTATTTCTCCTCTTACAAATCAGTTTATAACGTATATTTTCAAAGTAAAATTTTGCTCTTTGAACTTTTCCAAAGTGTCAATTTGACACTTTGGAATAAACCTTTGAACCTTTAGAAACTGCCCTTTAATAAGCAATCCTAAAATAGTCCAAATACGCTTTATATTTATCCTGTGCTGTCAGACAGGTATCTGTCAGATAGCCTTTCTCGTTGTTCCACTCTTTCAATCCTCGGTAATAGAACATCTTCAGATTATCCTCAATGATGAACGGAACAATATTATATTTCAGGCATTCCTTAAACATGATTAATCTGCCTACACGGCCGTTGCCGTCCTGGAACGGGTGGATTCGCTCAAACTTCACATGAAAATCCAGAACATCTTCAAAAGTCTTTTCTTTTTTTCTGTTGTACTCTGTCAGCAGCGCTTTCATTTTATCGGAAACTTCTTCCGGAAGTGCAGTATCCATGCCGCCAACTTCATTCGGCATTTTTTTATAATCGCCTATAGCAAACCAATCTTTTCTGGAATCACTGGTTCCATTCTTCAGGGTCAGATGAAGTTCTTTGATGAATTTCTCTGTCAGAGCAATTCTTGCGTTATCAATAATCAGATCAATACAATGGAAGTGATTTGCTGTTTCAATCACATCATCTACATTCAGCACTTCTTTTTCCACACCGATGGTGTTGGTTTCAAAGATATATCTGGTCTGATCATGAGTCAAACGGCTGCCTTCGATATGATTGGAGTTGTATGTTAAATCAATCTGTGTCTTATGATAAATACCAGCTGAATACTTACTTGCTTTCTGTTCCTGCAGAATATCAAGCAAAGTAATAGGCTGTTCTTTTTTCTTGTTGGAGCGCTCCGGTTTTTCTGCATTTTCGGGAATATTCCAGGTCTTGCCAGATAAAAATGCACCGTTCACACGTCCCTGAGCACAGTAATTTCTAACGCTGCGCTCCGACAGATCCCATTTTTTCGCCATTTCAGTAACTGAAAGGTATCGCATCTGCTCTCCTCCGTTATAAATCAAATCAAAATTTATATTTTACTACAATACAGTATATCATAGCATCGGCAAAATATCAAACATTTGCAACTTTTCCATTTCTATTTTTTGCCGTTTCCGGTATTTATATATTTATAGTATCAACGTTATAATTAAAAAACTTCTGACCAACAACATGCATCAATCAGAAGTTTGCTTTTTTTATAAATGATACTTATTCTCTCTAGGAATGCCTTTTATTTCTTGCACTCATCTGAGGTATCACATTCAACCACATCAAAGCACACTCCTAAATTCGTATGCCTTTCCAGCGAATGAAGTTCCTCTGTAATATAATTCCAAGATTCTTTATAATCCGGTCCCACTGAAAAATCCGACTCTTTTATGTACTTCAGAAATCCCGGAATGTCATTTCGATACTTTTTCGCAAACTGATAAGCATCTTCTTCTTTTTCTTCATCGGTACTATTCAGCTTGCCATATAGCGCATGATCCAGATTACATGACATATAGTAAATTCCATATGGCAGTTTCCAAATCTGTCCTGTGGATTTCAAGCGATCTATATTCTCTCGCTTTCTTGCATTTCTACTAATAATACCCTCTGGATTTGCAGTTCGAATCTCTGTAACACTATAAACCGGCTTTACCGCTTCTTCATCCTCTATAACTGCAGAATCCGGAGCATATGCACCATCCATATCAACGATATGAATGATTTCTTTAAAGTCAGGCGCTTTATAATGATTCTGGGCTGCATACTGTCTGACACAGTTGCCAACCTTCGAAACGATGTTTGAGGAATTCACTCCTGCCTGTGTTGTAATGTCCCCATGCATAATGTGCACATACACGGAATCCTTATCATATATTTTCGAAAGAAGAACACCAAGTGCTTCATCGTCCGATGGTCCTTCTACAATTACAAAGACAATTTTTCTTTTTGTCACTACATCTCACCAGCCTCTCTAAATGCCAGTGCGATTTCATAGTTGTTTGTTGGCTCATAAACAACTTCGTTCTGCTCTCCCAGAACAATATCTCTGTAATAGAAATCTCTCAGGTTATTATTTTCTTTTACATTTACCATTCTCAGATATCGATTCTCTGGATTTGTTGTAGTAAACGTAATAAATCCTCTGTCCAAAGTCTCTAATGGACGTAGGTTATGAGAGGTAAAAATCAACTGACCCTTTCCCTTTTCCGAGATAATTCTAAGTATCTCGCCTAACAGATATTCAAACACACCGGAATCAAGCTCATCGATTGCCACTGTAATGGACGGCTTATTATATACAACAATCAAAAGCTGCAAGATTGATACAATTTTCTTGATACCTTCCGACTCATAACGCAGAGGAATTTCTTTACTATTCTTCTTGGACATAAGCTGAACACGGCATCCGATATTTCCGTTCTTCAGAACCTGTGGTCCGAAGTTATACATACTGATGGTCAATCCGGGAACAATCTGAGAAAGAACCATATTCATGTTTGGAATAATTTTCTCAATCAACTCTGCAGCTTCCTTAGGAATCGTTTCTGCCTCATCAAGCGGCAGCATGATATTTCCAACAGCTCCTGCATTTTCACTTTCGTACTTAAATGCTAATGGAAGGGCATTCATCGTAATCAATCCATTATTCTGAGTATTGATTACAAACAGTTCAAAGTTGCCATACTGTACAAGCATCTCAAGGAGTTCGGTATAAATTGGCTGTTTGCAATTCTCATGGATAACTGTCAAAAGCTCTCTGGAGAAAACAAATGATCTGGATGTTGCAGAAGCCAGACGTTTCGCCACCTCAAGATCCGTTGCAACCTCCTTATCTTTACCAACCAATTCCTGATATTTATTTCTGGGAGTAAATACCTCCTTTGAACTGGCATTGATCAAATTAGCCATTCTACACTTATCTTCTCCATGCACATAAGAACAGCTAAGAATTTCATCAAAAATAACTACTTTTGTGTTTTCGGATTCAGATACGTTCTGAGCATTATCATTCTGCTCTTTTTTAATCCCGAATTCGTACACAACGCCATAGGAGATTCCACTTTCCGGAATATCAACTGAAAAATCGAATCTCAATTTTGCACTGTCTGATTCTACATGAATGTAATCAGCATACTGTGGTGGAATCACCTGTCCACAAAGGGCATATTTTAACAACATGATTGCATCAATCAACGCAGTCTTCCCGGATCCATTCTGACCGTATATCCCAAGAATACTTGATTTGTAATTCTTTCTATTGTTCTTAAGAGTAACCTGACCCTTCTTAACATTTTTGAAATTCTCGATTTCGATTTTTTCTATTCTCACGCTTCCCTTTTTCATGATCCACCTCTCGATTTACGCGCTAATATCACAGATTCATTTTATCATTATGCCCTCTTTTTGTCAATTTTAATCTGTTATTCGATACATTTTGTATCGTTTTATTTATTTGTTTTGATTATGTGTATTATTTTATAATAATACTCGGTTTTATTTATCCTTCTCATTGATTATTTTGCAATTTGGTAAACTATACTTTAGTATTTCGTACTTAACTAAATTGCAAAGCAGATTCCTTACTGTAGTGTATCCAGAAAAAAGCATTACTAATATAATCAACGATATTCTCCCAACTACTGTATGGAAAAGGTCCGGATGTTTCTTTGATATTGCGGAAAATTGAACCCGGTCATTTCTGACCGCCTTCAACTTCTAATCCAAAAATCCCACCTACCGCAGTAAGTGGGAAATCATCCGTGCTATGCCAGAGGCTTATTATTGTGGGAAAAGTGTGGGAAATTCATCTCATCAGATGGCTGAAACCATTGTAAATACTGGTTCTCTGCCTCTCCGGCGACACCTTGCCGTGGCAGATAAAGAGTACTTTTATCATTGTTGCATAACCTCGCATTTCTTAGTTTTTCTTGGTTTTTCGGGCTTTGTAAGCCTTTGTAAAT
>JABLTT010022402.1_pt1 | contig 81745 bp, 70 predicted proteins | sample 7160061 | NCBI WGS metagenome assembly JABLTT01 (sample SAMN14651232, study PRJNA627086) | human gut metagenome | isolation source: feces | host: Homo sapiens | reverse complement strand
TATAATATAGAGATGATAACATACTTTATCACTACTGTCAAACACGGAATATTTTTTCATATTTAGTTGTTGAAACACGGAAAACGTGATACACTTAAATCAATACAACACTTTAACATTGGAAAGGACACTTTAGGATATGAAATTTGCAGCACAATTTATGCAGTTTATGGTTCTGATTCCGGCAGCAATACTCTGCTTCCTTCCTATGAAGGACCAGTTGACTTCACCACCCAAAAAAATCATAGCAAGGATTTTTTTGGGTGGTACTTACCATTCTGATTCCTGTAAGTGCATTGATTTTCATGGCAGGCAATTTCCCCGCCAATTATGTCATGCTTCCGGACATCGCGATACTTTACCTGTTTTACCACCGCTCGCTCAATACCCATTGGGCCACCAGCGCCTCGGTATTTTTAATGGTAACCGCACTGATGTCCTTTCCTCCAAATATCGCGCTCTGCATCGACTGCCAGATTCACCCGCAGGAGACACTGCTCTCCCCCTGTCTTGTAGCGACCTCTGTACAATTTGCCATCAGCGTCGTATTTGTCCTGCTTTACTTTCTCATCTTTAAAAATCATTTCAGGGAATTGATCAATTCCCTGAATTCTGCGTATGTATGGAGTGCGACATTGCCGGTGCCTCTCATTTTCATCCTCTTAAATATTATGATGCAGCCTCAAAAGTACGAAACAATGCACGTAAACCGGGTGTACCGAATGTATGTTGCCTATCTGCTTTTGGCTTTTTTCCTATTTAATGTCATCTACCTGATCTTCTATCTGGTGGCTGTCATTTTGCTCCGAAATGCAAAAACAGAAGAACGCGTAAGGCTTTTTGAAATGCAGGAGAGCCAATATCTCGCCCAGCAGCGATACATTACAGAATCCGCCAAACAACGCCATGATTTCCGTCAGCAACTCCACAGTCTGGCTCAAATGGCGCAAAATAAAGAATACGATGCGCTGACCAGCCATCTTGCCAATTGTGTCGCAGCAATCCCGGAATCTCCAACATGTTACTGCCGCAACATTCCGGTCAATGCGCTGTTAAATTATTATGATCATTTATTTGCCTCGCAGGGAATTACCAAAAAGTGGAGCATTCAGATCCCGGCAGAATGCCTCGTCAATGATACGGAACTTTGCAGTCTGATCGGCAATATTCTGGAAAATGTATCTGCCGGCTGTCTGACACTTCCCGACGCGGAAAACCGGCTGCACACGCTCAATATTTGCTTGAAAAACGGCTCTTTTCTGGCTATCAGATCAGAAAACCGATTTGACGGCAAAGTCGATATCAAAAACGGCCATTATCTTTCCACCCGCAATGGCGGTTCCGGCATCGGTCTGCGTTCAATCCAGGCGATTGCTGAAAAACACGGTGGAATGGCTTATTTTTCACACACCACGGATACCTTTACGATAAAACTGATTATAAAAATTTTACCGTAGGTTACTTGACATTTTGTATCATTTTTACTACAATATGTTATCAAGGTCAAAGAAAGGATGAGTGATATACTATGAATTTTTCTTACAAAACAAAAGGCACCTGTTCCAGACAGATCGATCTTGAGATCAACGACAACATCGTAACAAATGTTGTATTTTACGGCGGATGTGACGGGAATCTGAAAGCCATTCCACGTCTGGTCGATGGCTGGACTGCCGATCAGATCGCCGAAAAGTGCAGCGGCGTTCTGTGTGGTTTTAAAAACACATCCTGCGCTGACCAGTTAGCACATGCCGTTTTGGCGGCAAAAGAAGCCGAGCAGGCTGAAAAGGCATAATTTTATTATGCCACCCCGTGTGTTCGAAACCATCCACACGTAAAACAAAACTAAGGAGACTTTTTATTATGCAAAAAAACACAAACAAAATCATTTTTATCTGTCAGGCAGCGATGATCGCTGCCCTCTATGTGGTGATGACGTATGCCATCAACGCTTTTAACCTCGCCAGCGGAGCGATTCAGGTCCGTGTTTCCGAGGCACTTACCATTTTACCTTTTTTCACACCGGCAGCGATCCCCGGGCTTGTAATCGGATGTTTTATCGCTAATCTGTCCACCGGTGCGGTCATTTTAGACGTGATCTTCGGTACTTTGGCGACACTTCTCGGTGCATTGGGAACCTACGCCCTGCGCAAGTACAAATGGCTCGCTCCATTACCCCCAATTATTTCCAATACAATCATTGTACCATGGGTACTCCGCTTTGCCTACGGCATCGACAGCGCAATCCCTTATATGATGCTCACGGTAGGAATCGGCGAAGTCCTTTCCTGCGGCATTTTGGGTATGCTTTTATTATTTGCACTCAGAAAATTCGACAAAAATATCTTTAAAGCGCATTGATTTTTCTTTCTTCAAAGGGTATAATGGAATCCGAATGTTTGTAGAATTGCGAGAGCAGTTTACTGCGAAGCAATTCGTTGATGTCTATAGCATCGCATCGGATGTCTATGGCATCACAATTCGTTGATGTCATCGACATCCGATCAGGGTCATACCAGGAGGCACTCATGAAAAAACGTGTATTACTGACTGGGATTATACTCTTTCTCGTTGTGGCCGCCGGAATCGTGATGGTTCGTTTCCGGAAGCCGCAGCATACCAGTCAAACGAATAATTCCGATACTTATGAATATTACTATAATAATGAAGACGAAGAAGAGGAGGATTCTCTTTTGCCCGAGAATTTGGACTCTATATTGGCAGATAACAAAACAGTGCCTTTGGACACCATTCCAAGCAGTACTACAGTTTTAGTCAATCGCAAATACCTTCTTCCTTCCACCTATATTCCCAAAAATTTGGTGGTTCCCAATGTTGATTTCAGCTTTTCCTATGTCAATGACAAACGAAAAATGCGCAAAATTGCTGCGACATCATTGGAAAAATTGTTTGCGGCAGGCGAGAAAAAGGGAATTAAACTATATGGCGTTTCCGGTTATCGTTCGTATACAAGACAAAAAGAAATTTATGATCGAAATGTCGCCACCCGCGGAAAAGCAGCTACCGATGCCGTCTCCGCGATGCCGGGAAGCAGCGAGCATCAGACCGGGCTTACAATTGACGTCTCCGCACAAAGTGTAAGTTACCGGCTCGACCAGAGTTTTGGCGATACCAAAGAAGGAAAATGGCTTGCCAAACATTGTCACGAATATGGATTTATCATCCGTTATCCTTACGATAAGGAAAAAATTACCGGTTACAGTTACGAACCATGGCACATCCGCTATGTCGGAACAACCGTCGCCGCGTATTTATATAAAAACAATCTGACATTAGAAGAATATTATGGTGTTACTTTGAAGGATATGGAGGACAGCAGCAAACCGGAAACCAGTGTTGATGTCGAAGATCCGGATTCTGTTGTATATGCGACTCCAAAGCCGACAAAGAAACCAAAAGATAAGAAAAAGGACAAAAAAGACAAGAAGGCAAAAAGCAGTGCAAAACCGAAAAGCACGAAGGCACCCAAAGATGTCCCGGCTGCTTCTTTTACACCAGTGCCAACAACTCCAAATCCACCTATCGTCTCCTCTGCTCCAGCGGCAACAGATCCACCGACGCCGGCTCCTACTGAGCCACCGGCTGCCACAAACCCGCCTGCAGAAGAATCTTCTGCTCCTGTAAACCCGTCAAACGAATGAAAGAAAGGATATTATAGCAAATGAGAACTATATTGATTGTTTTACTGTATCTACTTGTATGTATCATCAGCATTCCGCTTCTCCTGATCGAATGCGTGGTACGAAAAATCAGCGAAAAAGCAGCGGCCGCTTTCGCCATCCGCATTGTGTGGATTGCCTTCAACGTAGCCATGTTTGTCTCCGGATGTAAAAAACACATCAAGGGACTGGAAAATATCCCAAGAGACACACCGGTTATGTTTGCCGCCAATCACCGTAGTTTTTATGATATTCTGCTGGCGTACTCTTCCATCGCATCGCAGCATATCCAGGTTGCTTTTATTTCCAAGATTGAGATCAAGAAATTTCCTATGATTGCACAATGGATGTATTTCCTGAACTGCTTATTTATGGACCGCGGCAATATGAAACAGAATATGAACGTGATCCTGAATGCCATTTCATTGGTAAAAGATGGTTATTCTATATACATTGCGCCAGAGGGAACCCGTAATGCTACCGACACCCTTCTTCCTTTTAAAGAGGGAAGCATGAAGATCGCCACAAAGACGAAAATTCCTATTATTCCGGTCTGTATCAAGGGAACGGAAGAAATCATGGAAAATCATCTTCCTTGGATCCATGGCGGTAACATTTACATTGAATACGGCACACCGGTTTATCCGGATCAGCTCGAAGCCGACGATAAAAAACACATCGGTGCTTACGTTCAAAACATCATTCAGCAGATGTATGACAAGTAACTTCTTGCACAATCGTATAAAAAATGTTAATATAATACTTAGGCACCGCAAATCTGTGCCAAATTTAGAAAAAGTGAGGTAACCATAATTATGAAAACCGCATTGATCGTAATGGGTATTATCCTTGCCGTACTCATTATCGTATTTATTGTTTTATCTATTGTTGGAAAGAAACTTCAGGCAAAGCAGGAAGCATCCCAGGAACAGATGAAAGAAGCATCCCAGATCGCTTCCATTCTGGTCATTGACAAGAAAAGGATGAAGTTAAAAGAAGCCGGACTTCCAAAGATGATCGTAGACAACACACCAAAATATCTCCGTGGATCTAAAATCCCGGTTGTAAAGGCAAAAATCGGTCCAAGAATCATGACATTGATGTGTGACGAAAAGATTTTTCCTCTGCTTCCGGTAAAGAAAGAATTGAAAGTCGTTTTAAGCGGTATTTATATCATGGATGTAAAAGGTTCCCGCAATAACTTATTGCAGCAGCCGGAAAAGATGGGATTCTTCCAGAAAATGAAACTCAAAGCTTTGAAAAAAGCCGGACAATAAAAAATAATAACTATTCAGCCTCCCCTCCCACACATTCGCATTTCGAACACTTCGTGTTCTTTTCCCGCCTTTGACAAGGCTAAAAATGCTCATATGTGGAGGGGGAGCCCTATTAGGATCTAAATGTATGAAAATCAAAGTCTCTTACGTGCAAGCACGACGATTCATTGATTTCCATACATAGATCCTGAATAGTTACAAAATATATTTAAAGCCTGCATAGGAATTGAGGGGTCACCTCAATTTCCATGCAGGCTTCTTTTTTTAAACATATAGTCGTGAATAGTTACAACTTATGCAGTTTTCTTTATGCTGCTTTCTGTGGCACACTGTCTTTTTTCTCATTAAATACCACTTTCAAAAGAATTGGTGTGACAATCGTTGTAATAACTACCGTGATAATCACTGGTCCATACAGATCCTGTGACATCAAACCGACTGCCATACCTTTGCTGGCTACGATCAAGGCAACCTCACCACGTGAAATCATACCGACGCCAATCTGAAGGCTTTCTTTTGATGTATATCGCATCAGTTTTGCACCAAGTCCACATCCAATTACTTTACTAAGCACGGCTACGATACAAAGAAGTACCGAGAACACGATAATCTTTCCGGTCATCTTTGGAAGAACTACTTCCAAACCGATGCTGGCGAAGAAGATCGGGGACAAGAACATGTAAGAAACGGTCTCTACACGTTTACTTATGTATTCAATCTTAGGGCTTACAGAAATTGCCAAGCCGGCAACATAAGCACCTGTAATATCGGCTACGCCAAAGAAATATTCGGAAGCAAAGGCAAACAGCAAACAGAAAGCAAGTGCCATAATTCCGTATCTTCTCTGTGGAGCAGCATTTTCTGTCCATTTATAATATAATTTGCCAAATACAAAGGCAACCACAATCGCAAATACGAAGAACAACAAGATCTTCAGCAGGACGAGTCCAATACTTGGGGTCTCACCGCCACCATTCTGTCCTCCGAGTGTAGTAATGATTGTCAATGCAATAATACCAAGGACATCATCAATAACTGCGGCACCGAGAATTGCATTTCCGGCATCTGTACTGAGTTTTCCCATTTCTCGAAGCGTTTCCACCGTAATACTAACGGAAGTCGCTGTCAGGATAACACCGATAAATATATTGCGGTACATTGCCGCTTCTGCTGTGATTCCTGTAGAATCTGTAAAAAAGTGAGCGATCAGGGCACCACCGACACAAGGAACGATAACACCGAGCAATGCGATCACCAGCGAAGCAAGTCCGCTCTTTTTCAACTTCTGTATGTCTGTCTCAAGTCCGGCGGAGAACATCAATACGATAACTCCAATTTCGGAAAGGCTGTGAATCATAGAATTGGATTCTCCAACCAGCATGATGGACGAAAGATTCAGGCAGGCAGGTCCGATAATCAAACCGGCTACAAGAGCCCCCACTACTTGCGGCATGTGGAACCGTTTTGTCACAAGACCGAGGCATTTTGTACTAATCAGTACGATGGCGATAAATAAAAGATATCCATATTCTTCCATTTTAAATCCTCCAATCAACGTATAAAATTTTCAAGTAACTTATTCTTTTTCGACCATTAGTCATTTTATACCTTTTGCCCCGAAAAATCAACCTAAGATTTTGTTAAATTATTCGAAATTTTCACTGCTAACTTTGTTAAATTCGACCAAAATTTCTTCCGACGGTGCTTTCGTGCAAAGACTTGCGATCACAATGCAGGCAAGACTGATAAAAAATCCGACGAGCAGGGAATAAATGCCTGTCGCTGCCGCAATCGTCTGTCCGCCAACCAGCGGAATATAGTCCCAAATAAGCACGGTTAATCCACCGGAAACCATACCTGCTACCGCTCCGGCAAAGTTTGTGCGTTTCCAGAACAAAGAGCATACTACAATCGGACCAAACGCAGAACCGAGACCTGCCCACGCATCTGATACCAGATTCATAATACTGCTTTCCGGATTCCAAGCGATGAAGAATGCAATCACAGCGATGACCACAACCGTAATACGGCTGACTTTCAATACTTTTTGTTCTTCCGCTTCCGGACGCATCACATTTTTATAAATGTCCTTGGACACGGAAGATGCACATACGAGCAGCTGGGAATCTGCCGTAGACATGATCGCCGCAAGGATTCCACAAAGGAAGATACCGCCTACAAACGGCACCCCAAGATGATGTGTAAATACTTTGTTGATCATTTCGATAAATACACTCTCAGAAGATGCCTGTCCGGCAGTTCCAAGGATCTGGTCTGCCCCAAGAAAAGCTCTTCCAACCACACCGATAAAGCATGCGGCAACAAGTGAGATCGCTACCCAGATAATCGCGATCACACTGGATTTCTTTAATTCTTTTTCACTCTTCACTGCCATGAAACGTACGAGAATATGAGGCATACCACAATATCCAAGTCCCCATGCCAGCTGGGAAATAATATCTACAAAAGTATAGGGTTTTCCTCCATTGGAGAATAAACTCAAATAATCATCATAAGCAATGCCGGTTCCGCTCAATGTCGCCGTCAATTGCGGAGCAAAATCACTGCTCACAAGACCATACGCCACGATGGGAACGACCAAAAGACCTACAAGCATCAGCATTCCCTGAACGAAGTCAGTAAAGCACACGGCCAAAAATCCGCCAAGAAATGTATAGATCAAGATAACTCCTGCGCCGATTGCCAGTGCGACGTGATAATCCACGCCAAATACAGAACTAAACAATTTTCCTCCGGAAGCCAGCGCAGATGCTGTATAAACGAGGAAGAACACAACGATCACAAGTGACGATATAAATAATAATACACGTTTTTTATCGTGATAACGGTTTTCCAAAAATTCCGGAAGTGTCAATGAATTGTTTGCCACGATCGTATAGCGGCGCAGTCTCTTGGAAATAAAAAGCCAGTTGGCTACGGTTCCAAGGAACAGACCGATCGCGATCCACGCCTGACCGGTTCCCAATGCATAAATGGATCCCGGCAGACCCATAAGAAGCCATCCGCTCATGTCGGACGCCTGTGCTGACAGCGCAGCTACCCAGCCATTTAATCCTCGGCCGCCCAGGAAATAATCCTCAGTATTGTTTGTCTTCTTCATGGAAAATACTCCGATAACAATCATAAAGAGCAGATATACCACGAATGCTGCAAGAATGATAATTGATGATGTTGACATAAATAAACTCCTTTGTAATATTTGTAGAATTGCGGGAACTGCATAAGCAACGAAGCAATTCGTCATTTGGGTCGAAAACTCAAACCCAAAACATTATTACAGTAAGTATACCATATTTTTCCCAAATATGCTATACTTGATTCTATAAGACTTTGCAAGGAGGTTTACTTATGGAACGATTTGTAGATTTAATTCACGATAAAAAAAATGGGAAAGAACTCTCCGATGAAAGCATCCGTGGTATGATCGAGGGTTTTACAAAGGGTCACATCCCGGATTATCAGATGTCTGCCATGCTGATGGCCATCTGTTATGAAGGGCTAAATGACCGAGAATTGACAACGATGACACTGGCAATGCGCGATTCGGGTACGATCAATGATCTCTCTGCGATCGGCGGCATCAAAGTGGACAAACACAGCACCGGCGGTGTCGGCGACAAGACCACCCTTATTATCGGGCCGATTGCGGCTTCCTGCGGGATTCCGATTGCCAAGATGAGTGGCCGTGGGCTGGGATTTACCGGCGGAACCATCGATAAGCTGGAATCCATTCCCGGTTTTCACACCGATCTTTCGACCGCCGCCTTTTTCGAGGCGGTAAAGAAAACCGGCATCTGCGTCAACGGCCAAACGGCGGATCTTGCACCGGCAGACAAAAAAATCTATGCCCTGCGTGACGCGACAGCCACTGTCGAAAGTATCCCATTGATCGCGTCTTCTGTTATGAGCAAAAAACTTGCCTCGGGAAGCGACTGCATCGTACTTGATGTCACGACCGGAAATGGTGCCTTTATGAAAGATCGGAAACAGGCACTTGAACTCGCCAAAAAGATGGTAACAATTGGAAATCTTGCCGGTAAGAAAACAATCGCACAATTGACCTCGATGGAAGAACCTCTTGGCTTCGCTGTCGGTAATAATCTGGAAGTAAAAGAAGCAATTGATGCCCTTCACGGCAATGGACCGGAAGATCTAATGACGGTCTGCTACACTCTTTCCGCCCATATGATCTCATTGGGAAAAAATATTTCTTACGAAGCGGCAGTAAAAGAAGCCAAAGAAAGTGTGGAAAGCGGACGAGCTTTTGATACCTTTGTTAAAATGGTAGAAATGCAGGGCGGCGACACGTCCTATATCCTCTCACCGGAAACCTTCCCGGTTTCACCGGTACAGGCAGAACTGAAAGCCCAGAACCCCGGCTATCTTACCTATATTAATACGGAGGGAGTCGGCACTGCTGCCGGAATCTTAGGTGCCGGACGCAGCAAAAAAGAGGACGATATCGATCCATGTGCCGGGATCATTCTTCATAAAAAGCTGGGACAGAAGGTGGAAGCCGGAGAATCCCTTGCCACTTTATATACTTCAGACAAGTCACTTCTCGATGCAGGGATTCGCCATCTGGAAACCTGTTATGAGATCAAGGATGCTCCGGAAAGTGTACCGGAATTGATTCAGGAATGTATCTTTTAAAAGATATGTCGGGAAGAGATTCCTGAATATTTGCAAAGTACGTCAAAAAGCAAGTGGCCGCATTACCGTCACTTGCTTTTTGTATGTTCAAATTATTTTGTTATGTTTCTCAGATGGTAAACTGTTCTACCAATTCTTTCAAATGAATCGAATTGTTTCCTGTCGAAGATGCCAGATCTTTGATATCGGAAGAATTGCGGGCGATTTCATTGGTGTCCTCTGCAATCGTCTCACTGCCTTTGGCTCCCATATCGCTCTTCGCCGTGATATCACGGATCGTCGCATTCATCTCATTCAAACTGCTGAGAATCTGATCTGAGCTTTTGCTTAGGGACTCAACCAGTCCATTGACATATTCGGCATCCTGTTTGTAACGGTCTCCGGTCTCCACAAGATCACCGTACGCCGTCATAACGGAAGTATTGATAAATTCAAGAATAATCTCGGAACACTCGATCAAACTTGTTACCGACTCCGTTACTGTCGCTGCTACATTTTGAATCTTTTCAACCGCCTCCGAGGAAGCCTCCGAAAGATCGGTGATTTCCATTGCGACTACCGCAAATCCCTGTCCGCTCTCGCCGGCTCTCGCTGCCTCGATGGAAGCATTGATAGCAAGAAGATTGGTCTGATTTGTGATATTTCGGATAGTTTCCGTAAGCACCTGAATCTGCTGGATATTTTTGGAAGCTTGGATTGCTTCTTCCATACGCTCCTTGTTGCCCTTTAATATACGATTTGCATTGTTTCTGGATTCCTTCGCGTTTTCCTGAAGTTCCAGTGCGCGGGTATTGATCTTTTCTGCCTCTTCCGCACCTTCCTGCGCCTGCTTGGCAACGCCTTTCATAACCACTTCAATCTCATCCGTGGATACATCCAGCTCGTGCATGGCTGCTGCCGTCTCCATCAATCCGGTAGATACCTGCTCTGTCGTAGCCGACATGCCTTCCAATTTCTCTGACAGATTGTCGACACGCTCTGATGTCTCAACAATGTTTTTGTCCATTCCCGAAAGCATCGCATTGAGTGTCTCAACCATCTCTCGCAGAGATTCCGCAGTCTTCGCCGATGTTCTCGCTATATCACCAAGTTCATCTTTTACCTTCAATGTCTTTTCCGGAATCTGATAGGTCAGATCGTGATCTGCCATCGCCGTCAACTGTTCTTTGACAACTTCCATCCGTTTTACAAATCGAAAACTAAATACAGTCGCGATCGCTGCTCCGGCAATAATCGATAAGATCACGACAATACTGTATGCAATCAATGCACCCGGTGTGATAAATTTGCTAAGGCCAAGATAAACCGCCAAAAAAGAAACCACACCTTCCAACAAAAGGGCTCCGCACACTGCTGCGATCAATTTTGCTCTAATCTTCATTCTGTAACCTCCTCACGATCAAATATGTATGTCTTAATCATAGCATATTTGCTTGCTTTTCGCAACTCTTTTACTTCTCGTCTGCTGCATAAATCTGATCATAATATTCATACAGTTTCTGCACGCCATTTTCCAAAATATAGTAATGACGGATGTAGGGAATCAATAGCACAAAAAACATCAAGCAGAGCAATAATACCGCCCATTCCTGGATCAAAAGGCTCGCAAGAATCGAAATCACCGCAAGAATAGCAAAAAGCACGGTAACAATCAGATGAATCAGCCGCTCATGTTGGAAAAATCCAATCTGTATGAGCATCTGCGACAAAAATTCTCCTTTGTCCCCTTCAATCTTTCGGCTTCCGCCTGCCGTCTCACCATAAAATTTCAAATAGTTTTTTAACCGTTGTTCCATCGTAACAACCTCCTTTTAACCGACGATCACCATCGGCTGTTTGTATTCATTTTTCTGTGGCATCCCTGTTTTCTGGGCAACTGTCATATGATAAATGTCTGCCGCAAAGATATCCTGTGCCAACTTTTCCCTGTCGCTCCCGCTCAACCGCTCTTCCTCTTTTGCCAGCCGTCCAACAACCGGCGTTTCGGAATTTCCAAGTGGAAGCGGGCAGGCATCCTTCCGCCTCCCAAGCAGCCGCAGATATGGCATCCTCGTCTCCCTCTCCTCTTTTTTTACCTCAAAAAGAATCTGCAGCATCGCCCGTTTTACCCGCGCCATGGTGATATTTTTCGTCTTGCAGGCATGAATAAAACTTTCATAATCCGCCGCCTGCAAAATCTCACGTGAAAATACCGCCGCAAGATCTTCGGACACATCTTTATAAGAAACCAGTTTCTCTTTTCTTAGGCGGAGTGCCAGTGCAAGAACCGGCCAGAAATCCTCTGTTTTCATGCTATAACCGGCTTCTTTCCAGGCTTTCAGTGCTTCTTCCGGCATTCCCTTTACCTGTTCAAATCCGTTTTCCAGCTGCGCACGGATCGCAGTGGCTGACATATATTTCCAATCGTTTTCTTTTTCCGGAGTCACCTGATGATACCCCATCCCTTCTCTGAGAATTGGCTCACAGCGCATCGACGAACCTAGAAGCCGTATTGCCTGCCGGTACTCTGCCCCCAGAATATTGCCCGGCTGCATCCGCTCACGGCATTTTTTCTCACTCCAGCCTGTCTTTTCCTGCAAAAAGCGCTGTCTCGCTGCCGGGTAGGACAATCCCTGTGCTGCGTACCCTTTCATCTGCATAATTCCTTCTTCTTCCCTTTGGCACCTCCAAAAAATGTCAGCCATTATATCAATATCTTCCGGTGCTTCGCAGCCAAAACAAACAGCGTCCACACAACCAAGGCTCTCCAATGCGAGTATTCCGCCATAAGCAAAATCCGACGCACTCGAAATCCCGTAGCGGACCGGCAGTTCAAAGACATAATCCGCGCCGCCGAGAAGTGCCATCTTCGTACGCACATATTTATCGACCACCGCACATTCGCCGCGCTGCACAAAATCACCGTTCATCACCACAACGACGGCATCTGCGCCCGTGATTTCTCCGGCTTTGCGTATCTGGTAGCGGTGTCCCTCATGAAAGGGATTGTATTCACTTATGATGCCGGTTATTTTTACTTTCCGCTTTCCCATAATTTTCCTTTCTCGATAACTTGTTTTTCAAAAAACTCCCTAAAATTTCATTGACCTTTCCCGCATTTTGGGTCGATTGTAACTATAACGAACTCACTTCGGTAGTGCCCGTTTTTTTATGCTCCAATCAACACTTTCTTTCCTTCAAATGCAAATCCGTAATGGCGAATTTTTTCTTTCGGAATCCCTTGTGCCAAAAGTTCAGTTTCATAATTTTTATCTATAATTTGCTGTAATGCAGACTGCACAGCATCTTCCAAAGTTTCCTTGTTTGTCCGGCTGCATACTTTAAATTCTATTATAATTGCCGGATTTTTTACCGGATCATGTGGGATCATCATTATGTCGTATCTTCCAAAACCGCTTTCCCGGTTAGAACGAATCTCAAAATTCTCCATCTGTTCCGCCATTAATCCCAACACAAATCCATGATAAAATCTCTCCGGCTCCGTCGTCTCTGTATTGTCACCTCCTACATCAAAATAACTAAATGTAGCAAGTGCCACTTTATTCATATAATAGTTCATTGCCTCAAGATCCCCCAACAGCAACGCTTTCACGAAACTTCCATAATTAGCCATTGGGTTTTCAAACCACCCACGAAACATTGTCTGAAACATACTGAGTGTCTCTAGATTCGTAATCTGCAATTGATACCATGGTTCCCGCAAAATCCCACGGTAATCCACATCTTCTACTTTAAGATATCCGCTTGCTACCAGCAGACTCCAAATAGCATTTTCATTTTGATGAATCTGTTCAAATACAATCTGCTCATCAAAATTCACAAGAATAGATTCCTTTTTAATCAAGTCCTCCATTTTTTCCTTTATCTCCACAGAAGCACCTTGAATCAATTTACTTACTAACCCATTCGAGCTGGTAGAAGCCCAATAAGGATAAATTTTCTTCTCTTTAAGACAATTTGTAATCGACCAAGGATTGTAAATATCTCGGTATTTTCCAAAAGTAAATCCATCATACCAGTTTTTTACCAATTCTTTTTTATCACTCATTCCAAATTTTTCCAGTGAGTCAAAAACTTCTTCTTCGGTAAATCCAAAACAATCTGCATAAAGATCTGACGTCGTTGTTACCACTCGCAGATTATTGAGATCTGAAAATATACTTTCCTTTGACACACGCGTAATTCCCGTCATTACCGCACGTTCCAAATAGGGATTGGTTTTAAAAGAGGCATTAAATAAGCTCCTCATAAAAGCAAGAAACTGTTCCCAGTACCCATTAAGATAAGCTTCCTGCATAGGGGTATCATATTCATCTAATAAAATAATGACCTTTTTACCATAATATCTGCATAGATACATACTTATATTATTAAGGGCATCAATCGCTTCCGCATCACTCACCGACGCGTCCATCTTCTCATATGCTTCCCTTTCTTTTTCACTAAGAGTATCGCCCTGTAAAAGATACCTGTTTTCTGCATATACTTTAGAAATCTGTTGTTTAATCTGCGTCTTTGCATCTTCCAGATTATCTGCTTTAACAGCCGCAAAACTTAATGCCAAAACAGGATAGGTTCCCTGCAGTTTTCTATATTTTTCCTCTTTCCAAATGGAAAGTCCTTCAAATAAATTTCCCTGTGCTTTGTATTTCATAGAAAAAAAGCACTCCAGCATACTCATATTTAATGTTTTTCCAAAACGCCTCGGACGTGTAATAAGTGTAATATCATCTCCATTTTCCCACCATTCTTTAATAAACTTTGTTTTATCCACAAAAAAATAATCATTTTCCCGCAAAGATGCAAAATCCTGTTTTCCTATACTTATGACCTTTCCCATCATTTCACCAGCTTTCCCTTTTCTTCATCTGTCTTAAGTGTATCACAATGCACTACTGCCCGCAACTACAAGTTTAACAGCCGCGGTCTTTTTCCCTTTCTTCCCACATATACTGTTAGAAAAGACCTGTGAGGTTTCCTATGGCAAAACAGAACTTTTACACCTATCCTTCCATGGAAAAACAGTTGAAACAATGGACCGTTCAATATTCTGCGGACTATTTTCGTCTGGACTCCATTGGCCGCACTCCCGCCAAACGCCATCTGTACGCCTGTCATCTAGGGGCGGCGGATGCTCCAAAACAACTCGTACTCACCGCTTCCATCCACGGACGCGAATACATAAACACAACACTTCTTCTGGATATGCTCGCCTATTATCTGCCGCGCTACAACCACCGCGAGCTGCCTGACACTCCCTGCTACCGGGAACTTTGGCGCGATGTGTGCATCATTTTTCTTCCGATGACAAATCCGGACGGCGTTTCGATCAGCCAGAATACTCCTGCCAAAAAATGGAAGGAAAACAGTGCCGCTGTGGATCTGAACCGCAATTTCCCCTGTGGTTTCGGCCTCTCCAAAGATATCAATAAACATAATCCGGGAAAATCCGCCGGCGACCAGCCGGAGACCAAGCATCTGATGACTTTTGTATCACAGCTGTCAACTCCTCTCGGCGTGATCCATTACCACTCGCAGGGCAGCTTGATCTATTATGATTATGATGTGACCGGAAGTCTCCGAAACCATATCGTGAAAATGGCATCCATCGCGCATGCCACGACCGGATATCCATTGATCGAAGCTCACGGAAAAAATGCCGGAAGCACCCTTCCCGGCGGCGGGTTCGGCGACTGGTGCGTATACGAAAAAAAGATACCTTCGATCACCATCGAAACCGGACGCTTTTTCACGCCGGTTCCGCATTGGCAGTACAAAGGTATCTATGATAAAAATTTACTTTTGCTTCACAATCTTCTCGCTGGTATTTTGTAAATCATTGTCAATTTCAAGATAAATATCATACTGGTCGGGAGGAAGGACATCCATCCACATCGCAATATAATACACGGCATTTTCAAATGTTTTCATGGTCTGATAGGTATCCTTGAAATCCACATACCAGACTTTTTCCTTTCCGCGGAAAATGACAGTCTGAATCGTGTGGTCGACCTCGCGGACATAAAATACATCCTCGCGCCTGCGATAACGGATCATCGGATCCGTAACATTTTTTGCCGCTTCAAAATCCCACGCAGCCAACCGCTCATTTTCAGCGAGAATCGGCCGTTTGAGTTCTCCGAGAAGATAATCTGCATTCTGCACGAGAGCTTTCGACAGCGATGTCATATCCGGACAAAATTCGTGAGCGCGGAAAAATCCCGGTTTCACATAATACTCACTCAAAATTTCCTCGGTGTCAAAATCCACCTCGCGAATGAGTCCCAGATTTCCATCGATTTCCGGCACAAGGAATCCGGCCATAATGTACAGCCTTCGATCCTCTTCGACAAAAATCGCGTTCGAACGGATCTTTGACTTTGGACAGGCAATACGCTTGTACAATTTTACTGTCTTCTCCCGTTCATTGACTTCATAAAAACTGATGTAACTCTGTTCATCTTTATCAAAAAATTTCACCTTGCGGCGTTTGTGCCAATGATTGTCAAACACCATAATATAACGGATATCCGGATTTTCATTTTGTGTCAGCTGCACTTCAAATACGGCATGCTGCTGATAAAACCACGGTACCTCGCCCACGGGCGTCAAAAGTTTTTCGGCCATCGGCGTACCTTCCCAGAATCTCGGATCCGCCATCAGCCATTTTATCTCACCGGTACTCCAGTCAAATTTCGCGACAGAATGAATATTTCGCATGGACACTAACATGGAATCCTGCTCCGTATCGTACGATGCCGAATTGATATGTGCCCAGTCCATCATATCCTGATAAGTGTCATCAAACACATCGCCCACTTTTAATTTATGTGCAATCGCCCCGGTCGCACGGTCAATTTCCAGCACAAGATCTTCGGAATGTCCCTCGAGGCTGTTTCCCGCCATCAAAATATTGCCCTCCGGTGTTTTTTCCTCCACCGTATGATGTGCACCATTTTTCACAAAATACGTGCGTCCCACTCGCCCCAGATAATCCATATCATACATTTGGATCGAATGCGGATTGGTAAAGGAAGGCGCAGAAATATCCTGTTCCATAAAAAGAAAACGTCCTTTGGAAAGCGGAAAAATTCCATATCCTTTCGGTTTTCTGCGGAGATAATAACGGATTTTTCCCTCGCGGTCAAAAACGCATGGACGGATGTCGATGCCGCCCGCCACCAAAATATTCTGAAAGGCCGATTTTTTATTGATCTTCTCAGCCTTTACCACATCTTTCAAATCTTCCGGCAGTTCCCCGGTCTGCAGCATAAATGTACGCGTATCGCACACTTCTTCCTGCTCGTCAAGCAGTTCAATCTGCACTTTTGTCCCTCTTCCGGCATACAATCCAAGAATCGGTATGCGATGACGTTTTCCTTCCGGAAATTCATATACAAAATTTGTCTCTTCCACATCACCAAAAACCGTTGTGCGCACGCGGTAATCCGTAATCGTCGAAAACATCACAAGAGCTGTCAGCGGAGCCTCATCAAAAGGGTCGATCACTGCCAGCATATTTTTAAATGTGTATTTGTCGCTTCTTAACTGCAATTCCAAAAACCAGTCTTTGGCCTGCGATGTCAGAGAGTACATTTTCTCTTCTCTGACATTTCCCTTATAAGCATTCTTGGGAAGTCTGCTAAATGTTTCTTCGTACTCTGCTGCTCCATGTGTCACCCATTCCTTGGGACGCAGCGTAACGGTTCCGCCCTCGCCGTGAAGCACGTTCTTTTTGTTCGCATTTTTTTGAATCTGCCAATCTTCCCTGCGTGCCTTCACTTCTTCTTTTAATCTGTCGGATATCCTCATTTTCTCACCTACATCATAATGTAATCAAAAATCTGTTCAGCGCATTCCTTTGCGGTATATTTTTTCGTATCTGCGATCAATTCCGGCACCAATGGTTCCTCGTAACCGGAATCCTTTCCCGTAAAATTCTTAATCTGCTTTTTATACAATCCCTTCGGATCGCGCTCCATACAAGTCTGCAGATCCGTATTTACATACACTTCGACAAAATTTCCTTCGCCGGCGCGCTCTCTTGCGACGCGGCGCATCTCACGAAATGGAGAAATAAACGAAACGAGTGTAATGATTCCGGCATCACGGAACAACGCAGCGATTTCTCCAATCCTGCGGATATTTTCGTTTCGGTCCTCATCGGAAAAACCAAGATCCGAATTAATACCACATCGAATATTATCCCCATCCAAAAGATATACGGCTTTTCCTGCTTCATTCAGCATTTTTTCCAATTCCACAGCGATCGTCGATTTCCCGGAACCGGACAAACCGGTAAACCAGACTACTTTCCCCTGCTGCCCCAATACCCGGCAGCGGTCCTCATATGACACTTTATTTTTCTGCCAGATAACATTTTCGTTTTTCTTCATATCTTCTTCTAAGTCCTTTAATTTAAGTTATTTCGCAAGCACGAATCGCCCCTTAAGGTAACGCCCCCTCACCTTCGTTCGGCGACCCTATGATACGAATTGCTCCGCTGCTATCGCAGCTCCCACAATTCTACAAACATTCGGATTCCGCACGTTGTGCTGCATCCTCATGTTTGGCGGGTCTCAATATCAAGGTCGATTCCGTGCAAGCACGAATCGCCCCTTGACATTTCGACCCTATATCATATTATATTACAATTTTGTTACAATTTTGTCAATTTCTTTCTTCTTTTACTTCTCCGGTTTTCATATCATGCGACAGGGGATAAATCACGCCATCGCTCATGACAACTCGTCCCAAATACTGCAAGTCGGTATAACTGTAATAAACAACCACGTCACTTACCGGGTACTCCTTCTTGTCGTACTTCTGCGCATACCGGTGAATCTGATGTCTCGCAACAAACGGGTACAATGGGTTGCGGAACAAAACAATTCCGGCGGCAAGTGCCAACAACACCCCAAGTCCGCAGAATAAAATGCGCAGACTGATATGGCGGTCTTTGCGAAATGCCATACGAACAAGCAATCCTGCCACGATTCCGATCAACAAAAACAAAAGTACCGCCGGCAATATCTTCAAAATGATCGTTATTTTGGAAGTGTCCACATAACCAAGGCCATCCTGCGGATCCTCGATAAGCTGAAATACCACTGCCATCAATGTCGTCGTTCCGAGCAGCAAAAAGCTCCACTTTTTCAGAGCAACTGCTGCCAAAAGTCCGATAATTGGCAAAATGACTACGATCTGCGGAAGATCATAATACATAAAAAACTGCATATATTCCCACAATGCCGCAATGGAAAAAATCACCAGATACAGCACATTCATAATTTTCTTAAACCGTTCTTTCACTCTTCTAAATTCCTTTCTTTTGTTCTCTGCAAATCCTATTATACACTATCTGACAGTATTTGTGCAAGCGGAAAAGATGTATTGACAATCCCACCCTGACACTTTATACTTGACTATAACTATATTTATGGAGGAGGTCACTAAAATGACAAAAAGAAAACCATTAAAATTGGCGAGCTTAGCCACACTAATGATTCTACTCTTTATCGGATGTCTCTATCAAAAAAGCACTGCACTTGCCATCAACCCATATCTTCCCGAATGGGAACATATTCCGGATGGCGAGCCCTATGTATTTGAAGATCCGGAGCATCCCGGAAAAGAACGAATCTATATCTATGGCTCTCATGACACATCAAAGACATCTTACTGTGGTCCGGATTTAACCGTATGGTCGGCGCCAGTAGAAGATCTTACTGATTGGCGATGCGACGGCGTTATTTTTGAGTACAGTTCCGGAGCAAAAAAAGATACCATGTATGCTCCTGACGTTGCCGTCGTAAATGAAAGCGATGGTTCTAAAACATACTACTTGTATCCTAATGACCAGACCACCAAGCGCAACAGTATGGTCTGCAAAAGCAAGAGTCCGATCGGACCATTTGAACCTATCAATCTAAATTCCGATACAGATCCGTCTTCCACAGGAGTCATGGGATTTGACCCAGCTGTCTTTGTCGACGACGATGGTCGTGTTTACGGATATTGGGGATTTAATAAAGCTAGCATGGCTGAACTCGATCCTGCAACGATGGCTACCGTAAAACCTGGTACTTCTATTATAGACGATGCCTTTTTAGATTACGAAGACGACGATCAAATTCGTTTTTTCGAAGCTTCTTCTATGCGAAAAATCAACGATAAGTACATTTTTATTTATAGCCGTAAAACACGAGATGGCGAATTTGGTCTTGGAAAGAGTACCGCAACACTTGCATACCTGTATTCTGATAATCCACTCGGCCCTTGGACATATGGCGGAACGATTATCGATGCACGAGGAAAAAATACTGATAGCGAAGGGAACACATTTGCTGCTCTTGCCGCCACCAATACACATGGAAGTCTTGCACAAGTAAATGGCCAGTGGTACATCTTCTATCATCGTTCGATCAACAACGATGGGGGGTACAGCCGACAGGGCATGGCAGAACCCGTCGACATAACATTTACCGAAGATGGAAAAGTTAAAATTTCAGAGGCAGAAGTTACTTCAGAAGGAATGGAGATGAATGGTCTTGATCCTTTTAAACTGTATTCAGCCGGTATCAGTTGTTATACTACCGGTGGTTCTTATATTCAAGCAACTTGGGACAAAAATGATATTGGCGGTGCCGTTAGCAACAACAAGAATGGCGCTATCGTTGGATATAAATATTTTAATTTTACCAATTTTTGTGAAGGGAAAAAAGACTGCCTCAATCTACGCATAAATTATACCGGCACAGGAAATGACGGAATCATTAAAGTTCGTCTCGACAGTCCCTATACAGACGGAAAAGATTTGGGAACGATTTCTGTCGAAAAATCAGACTCCCAAATAGCACCTGTAACCAAAATGCTTTCTATTGATCCTGAAAAAATAGAGACTGGAAAGCATGCCTTATATTTTCTCTTTGAAACAAGTTCAGAAAGCAGTTTATGCAGTTTAAATAGTTTCCAATTTAGTACGGAGCCAATTCCACCGACAGTGACAGTGTCTCCTTCTGCTTCCCCAGAACCGACCGTTGCCCCGACTGCCACTCCGACACCATCCACACCTACGCCGATTTTGGAAACTCCACAACCTGCACCGGCTGTTTACAATCTTGATAAAGTAAAACTGAAAGCCATCAAGATAAAAAAAGGAAAAGCTGTTATAAAGTGGAAAAGCATAAAGAATGCATCCCGTTATGAAATTCAATACAGTTCTTCCCGAAAATTTAAAAAACTTCAGAAAAAAACAACAAAGAAAACTTCTATCGTTGTTAAAAAATTAAAGAAAAAGAAATTATATTACATTCGCGTGCGTGCATATAGTACCATCAATGGGAAAAAGGTATATGGTACCTTTAGCAACATACGAAAAATCAAAACCCGATAAGCAGCATTGACATGGCAATTCCGGCAAGCGTCGCAAACAAAGCACCGGCAAGTGTATATCTTGTCTTTGTCACTTTCGCTGTCATAAAATACACACTCATTGTGTAAAAAATGGTCTCCGAGCAGCTCATAAGCACCGAAGCCAGCACCCCGAGGCGGCTGTCAGGCCCAAACTGTTTGTAAACATCCAGGAGAAGGCTTGTCGCCGCCGAAGAAGAAAACATTTTCACGGTCACAAGCGGCACAAGTTCCGAAGGAAAATGAAGCCGCTCTGTCACCGGTGCGATTACCGATGCTACATACCCCAGTGTACCGGATTCCCTTAAAATACCAATCGCAATCATAAGACCGATGAGTGTCGGAAGAATCTTATAAACCGTCTTAAATCCATCCACGGCTCCTTCGATAAACGCATCAAATATATCGACTTTCTGCAGCAGGCCATAGCCGGTCACCAAGATCAAAACAAGCGGAATCATGCTGTCGGAAAGATAATACAAAAATCTCATACCTTTCCTCCTTCCCGGCGTTTGGTACATTTTCGCGCAATCACGGAAAATAATACGCCGGCCGCCGTCGAAAACAGCGTCGCCACCAGTCCCATGCCAAGAATGGACGTCGGTGACACCGATCCATACTGGCTGCGGTATGCAATGATATTGACTGGGATCAGCTGCAGCGACGAAATATTAATGATAAGAAATGTACACATATCCGTACTTGCGACATTTCCCGTCTCTCCATTTTCTTTCTGCCACTCCCGAAGTGCCGCCATTGCTTTCAGACCATACGGCGTCGCCGCCCAGCCAAGTCCCAGCACATTGGCGATGATATTGGCGGCAATGTACTCATTTGCCTCGTGTTCCCGCGGAATATCCGGAAATAAAAAACGCAAAACCGGTCTGAGTGCCCTCGTCATGGCATCGATCAAACCGGCTTTTTTCGCCACATTCATAATTCCTGTCCACATCGACATAACCCCAAGCATCGTGATACAGAGCATCACCGCCTCTTTCGACGAATCGATGGCTGCCGTGCCGACATTTCCAATTTTCCCCTGAAAGGCAGCGACAGCGATCCCAATCACAATCATCGCTCCCCACAATTTATTAAGCATATAATTTCCCTCTGCTGCGCATTTTTACATTATACGCCGAGCGCAGGGAAAATATGCGGGTCAGGGCAAGCCCTATCACCCTGTCACATCAATACGATCACTCCGATAAACAATGCCAGTATAAATGCATATAACAGGCTGATAATAGCGAGCGTGCGATCCTGTTTTCTCTCCTGCTGCACAATGGCAAGCACACTTAAAATAATGGCCGGCAACTGCCATACCACCAGCACATCTCCCCTTTGCTGAATCATCGTATCCGTTATCCAGCAGGCAGTCGCCAATGCCGGCATACATGTCATTGACAATATGTATGAAACAATATAGCAGATTACACTATAATTTCTATTCATGGCACATCCTCTCCTTTCTGCTGCGAATTATCCAAAATGCGATGTATCCCAGTTTGCCATTCCTGTCAACAGCGTCGAGAAAATACTGTTGGCTGTAAAAAAGATCAGTGCAATGACCAGACAGATCACTCCCTGTTTTTGTTTATCCGGATTCCGCTGAATATAACGTATTGCAACAAAGCACGCTGCTGCCTGGCATATTGGTACAGACCATATGAAAAACATAACAAGCGCAGAGGGAATAAGATCTTGAAACTGCTCCGGAATCATGCTGCCCAGAAATGCAAAAAATAATTGCACCCAACGAGCCGCAAACGTTAATATCAGGGAAATAATATATCCTTGATCTTCTTTTCTTCTATTTTGCATAAAACCTCTCCTTTTTGATATAAAACTCCGTTTACCTCACCCACAGCAAAACCATATATACCACCGTTCCGATCAATATACTAATCAGTGTATTGTGCTTCCTTCCCGTCTCTTAGGTTTGCTTCATTATATCATAACTTTTCTCATTTTTCCATAGAATTTCGGCTTTTCATTTGCATTTTTCTTCCAAATATGGTATCCTTTATATAACTAAAGCAATATATTATTAAAAGAAATATCATAACTATTCAGGATCCAATGTATGGAAATCAATGAATCGCCGTGCTTGCACGTAAGAGACTTTGATTTTCCATACATTGAGATCCTAATAGGGCTCCCCCTCCACATATGAGCATTTTTAGCCTTGTCAAAGGCGAGAAAAGAACACGAAGTGTTCGAAATGCGAATGTGGGAGAGGGGCGTCCTGAATAGTTACGAAATATCATAAAAATAAGGAGGGGCAAGTATGAAGTTAAAACGTTTTTTATCATTATGTGCTGTCTGTATTTTCGCGACAGTATTGCTTGCAGGATGTTCCTCAGATAATACACAAGACACTCAGACATCAGCAGATACAACATCCTCAAATAACTCACAGACAGATACTTCTTCGGATTCACAAGATACTTCTTCGGACAAAACCGAGAAGGACACCCCTTCGGTTTCCATTCCGTGGAATGAAGTGTCTGATGATTATGAAGATACTGCAGTCGAGGCAAAAAATGAGATAACTGGCGCAGATTCCATTTCCGCGAGTACATTGAAATCTCTTGCCGACACCATCCGTAAGGACTACAAAGCCATCAAAGACGGAGTTACCAAATCAAATAAAGAGTCCGCAAAGGAAATGTTTGTCACCGGTGCGAAGATTGAGGCTCTTGCCGAACGTTCCAGCGATGTTTCGGATGAAGAATTTATTCGCCTTGGCACCAGCGCAAAGGTTTATGTCAAAGCACTTCACGGTGGTGGATCCACTTCCCTTTCCGATGCCTATTACGATTTAGACACCGGGCTTACCGTAACGAAAAACCTTGGAAATGATAAGTGGAATGCCTTAGCAAAAAAATTGAATTAACAATGTAACTATTCAGGATCAATGTATGGAAATCAATGAATCGTCGTGCTTGCACGTAAGAGAATTTGATTTCCATACATTTAGATCCTAATAGGGCTCCCCTCCACATATGAGCATTTTTAGCCTTGTCAAAGGCGAGAAAAGAACACGAAGTGTTCGAAATGCGAATGTGGGGAAGAGGGGGCCTGAATAGTTACTTAACAATTCAAAAGGGATGTTCTCACATGAGGGCATCCCTTTCTTTTACTCTTTTCGCTCTATGATTTCTGCATACAGATCCAATCCGTAACTTGTCTCCGTCGGCTCATGATCGATCATTTTAAAAGTACGCGTTCCGTCTTCTTTTCGCTCTGCACTTAAAAATCGTGCTCCTTGCAGATTTTTCGCATACATCTGACTTGCAAATGCAAAAAGGTGCGTCACCATAAACACACTCACGCCACTGTCATACATCGCCTGAATGATGTGCTCCGCGATCTGGCTCCCCTCTTTTTCCGTCGTACTGGAGAACGACTCATTGAAAAGGATCAGACTTTGATCCGTCACCATGTCCACGATGCGGTTCACACGTTTCATTTCCTCGTCCAGCCGTCCGCTGTTCATGCTGCTGTCCTCACGTCTGGTAAAATGTGTCAATATGTTATCATACAGCGGGCTCTCAAAATACACCGCCGGAACAAACATACCCGCCTGCATCATTACCTGCGCAATGCCGACACTCCGCAAAAATGTCGATTTTCCGCCCTGGTTCGCCCCACTGATCACATGGAGATGGCAGGAATCGGTAAGGGAATTGTCCACCGGATTTTTCAGCGTTTCAAGCGCAAGTCCCAGTTCATACAGATGCCGGTACTCGATGTGCCCCTTTTCATGGCTCACACGCGGATAGCATGTTTTCATTTTTAAATTATGCAGGCTCCGCCCCAAATTGGCACAGCCAACATAAAATCCGACCTGAATCTGCAGCTGGCTGAAAAATTCCTGGAATTGGTACAAAAACTCGCGATAAATTTCCTGTGTATACAATAGTCCGTTTTCTTCCATTCGGATGGCATCCTGCTTCAACGCTTCCTGATTAAGCAAAATGGCCTCCGGAGATGCAAGATGCAGAAGAAGCCACCGCAATGTCCTGCGGAATTTTCCCATTTTTCGGTAATCGACCGGGTCAAGCCGGTTCACCATCGCATCGCCGCATTTAAGACCGCCAGCCACTCCGGCCGTCAGAATCAGTCTGCCGCCCTGCATCAGCACAGCCATATCGTCGATATGTCGTTCCAGATCTTTCGCAAAATCATCGGTAAAATGTTCTCTGAATTTTGTCGTAAACAGATACATAGCATCTGCTTTTTCTGCCTGTTCACTCCGCAAATGCTCTTTTAAGTACCGCAGATATTTTAAAAGAATCCGAAGCAGATCCAGCGACTCTGTTATCTGCACCACCTTATTGCTTGTCTTTTTCGATGTGTATTTGTGAATTTCCTGCATCGCCTCTTTCGCGATACGGTACATTTCCTCGTAAAATTCCGGATGCGACACGGCATCAGACACCATCTGCTGGCGGAAATGAAGCGTCTTTTCATCCGTCACCGGGCATAAAAGCACACGCTGACAATTGGTAAATATTTCCTCATCCTCTTTTGCCATCGCCCGAAGGATCACCGAAAGATTCAAATCCTTGCTCATATCCTGCGGCATGCCATACCGTTTTGCCGCCCCCTGCTGTTTGTCCGGATACAAAAGTGCTACCTCAAACATGATGAATCCTCCTTTTAATTTCCTCATAAGTCAGCCCGTATTTTTCCACAATTGGCTCGACATATCCTTTGCCTTCGGCCTTTTTCCGGCGGATCTTGAACGTCCGCACTTTGACATTTCCCTCGATCAGCGATGCCACCTGGCTGACGATCTGTTCATTTTCCTGCGCAAGTTCCTCAATGTGCGTGACATAAATTCCGTAGCAGTCGCGGTCAAGAAAATGATCGATCACGCGACGTCCCATATGATAGGCATCGTACGTCGCCGCCGACGTAAAAAGTTCATTGATGATAACAAATACGTTGTGCTTTTCCGCATGCATCATCCCGGACAGGCGCACCAATTCTTCTTTCAGTTTTCCGCGGCCGCTCTGCATGCTCTCTTCCACGGAAAAATGTGTCAATAAGCCGTCAAAAAGTGGAAGCACCGCCCGCTTTGCCGGCACCGGGAAGCCCATCAGCGAAAAATACACAAGCTGCCCTGCCGCTCTCGCAAATGTCGTCTTTCCTCCCTGGTTTGGCCCCGTTATAACGAAAAACCGTTCTTTTCCACGATAATAATAATCGTTCGCTACCGTCTCTTTTCCCTCTTTTTGATTTTTCAACGCCAGCGCAAGATCGTATCCACCGGTCACTTCAAATGCCGCATCCGAAAACTCCGGCATGCAAAAATCATAATGGAAATATTCCATATGATGCTGAAATTTTAATATCGAAAGATACACGCAGATTTCCTTATGAAACTGCATAATCCCCGGCTGGTAAATGCGCGCCTCTTGTTTTCCAAATTCTTCCAGCCTTTTAAACTGCTGTGAAAATTTTTTCTGCAAATATTTGAAAATGCGCTGTTCCAGCGGTGTTCCCGCTTTTCCTCCCGGCAGAAGGTTTCCCATTTTTCCGGGATGCTTTATCATCTGCGGATATTTTTCGCACAATTCCTTCACATAATCGTCTTCCACCACCGACGGCAGGATCGCGACATGGTCTCCCTCGATCCGCAGACTGTAACGAATTTTCTCAAGTTCCTCACTCGTCGAAAGTGCCGCATCGTGATACGCCCTCACTTCCGGCTTGCCGCTCTCTTCCTTACACATTTCCAGAAACTGCTGCCAGCCGCGTGCCCTGCACTCGCGCTCTTCCAAAAAAGCAATCAGTTCATCCACCGCCGTAAAATACATTACAGCAACTTCCAGTTTCCAATGCGCCTTGCTGAGTTCATCTGTGATCTGCTCGCCTGTCTCGGAATTTATGTACGCTTCATTTTCCTGCGCCTGCCGGATTCGATTGACAAATTCTGTAATTTTTATCTCCATTTCTTCATCGATTTCCTGCAGCACTTCCTGGCGGAATCGGATCTGCTCCCTTCCATCAGGCATCTGCCGGAAATACTCCCGAAGATCATAAATGCCGAGCTGTCCATTGATTTCCTCGATCCACTGTGTGAGATTGAGATCATCATAAAACTCCGGCCGTTCTTCTTCCGATTCCCGGATTTTTCCTAAAATACTAAATGACATAATCACCCTCGCTTTCTTTTCACAATTTTGCTGCTTTTATTATACCGTATTTTTACATTTTTGTATAGCGGCAACATTGCGATTCAAATCTGAACGATTTCATACTTTACTTTTTCTTTACCAATTGTTTATGTGTTTAGGATTGAAAAAATTTCCCGGAACGTATATAATATCCTTGAGGTATTGTATTTATTAACATCTTATTGGAGAGATTTTATGGCACGAAAAAGGATTGGCGTCTTATTGGCGCAAGCAGATGAAACAACTCAAAATCATTTTATGCAGGGTTTTTTGCAGGAAGCATTTGCCTCTGACTATGATGTCTTGATTTTTTCAATGTATGTAAAATATCAGCAGACAAATCTTCGTGAACTAGGGGAGTCAAATATCTACGAATTGATCAATTACGACATGCTTGATGCTATCGTTATTCTTCTGGATACGCTACAGACAACCGGCCTTTCGGATTCCATTCAGAAGAAAATTCACGACAAATTTGATGGTCCGGTTCTGGTCATTGATCAGAAAAGTCCGTATTTTCCATCCGTTATGAATGATCACTGCACTCCGATCCGCCGTCTGATCGACCACTTGATCGAGGTGCATCATTATAAAGATATCGTTTTCTTAAATGGACGTGAAGCTCATATTCATTCGATTGAGCGTCTGCGTGGCTATAAGGAGAGCATGGAAGCACATGGTCTTCCGGTTCTTGACGAAAACATTTACTGCGGAGATTATTGGTATACAAGCGGTAATCAAATGGTGGAACAGATGCTTTTGGAACGCCAAAAACTTCCGGAAGCAATTGCCTGTGCCAATGACTGTATGGCGATAGGCGTTTGTTCCGCGCTTACTGAGCATGGCATCAAGGTTCCTGATGATATCGCTGTGATCGGGTATGACTCGATTCAGGAGGGCCGTTACAGCCCGGTTCCATTGACTTCTGCGGAAATCCCGGCGAAGTCTTGCGGCAAATACAGCCTCCGGTGGATTGATGCTTCTCTCAACGACAAACCAATTCCGGAATATGTACCGGAGACAGACCTTTGGATTGGTGGAAGCTGCGGCTGTTCGACGGATAATCTCACCCTGTTGTCGCCACTTCGCGACCAATGGGAAACAAATCTTTCTTCTAACAGTTATTATTCCTGTTTTAACCATTTGATGGAGGATTTGCTATCCCAGCATTCTTACCAGGACTTTTTTAACATTGTTTTTCAATATACCTATCAGCTGGGGAATTATGACAATTTTCACATTTGTCTGAACGAAAACTGGAATCATGCATCAAAGATGATCGGTGATGAAGCTATCCGTCTCGGCTATTCCGACCGCATGTATCCGGTTGTTCATTGTAATAAAAACTATAGCACAGAAAATCATATTGATTTTTCGAATTCATTTGATACAAAACTGATTTTACCGGAACTTCATGAAGACCATGAAAAACCTTCGGCTTACATTTTTACACCGCTTCATTTTGACGACCAATGTTTTGGTTACGCAGTCATCAGCTACGGCGACGAACCCCGCGTATACGATGAAAGCTACATTTTATGGCTTCACAATGTGATGCAGGGAATGGAATCCTTCTACCGGCAGGACATTTTGCGCCAGTTATTAAATGAAATGGAGTCCGCACAGATCCGTGATTCATTAACCGGTCTTTACAATTACCGCGGTCTGATCACACAGACGAAGCAGCTGATTGCCGAATCCGTGCATGCACACGATACACTTTCGATTACTTCCATTGACCTGAGTGGTCTGAAAGATATCAATGCCGGCTACGGCCGCACAGAGGGCGATTTTGCGATTACCGCCTTGTCTCACCTCATTCAGGAATCTACCTTTTCCGACGAAATTTGTGCCCGGACGGGAAACGATGATTTTATTGTCTGCTCCATTATTTCTGACAAAAATGTACATCGAGCAGATGAATTTATAAGCACTTTATTAAAGAAAATAAATATATTTAACCAGCAAAACAGCCATTCTTTCCAGTTCCATATCTGCTACAACTGTAAATCTGAGCCGATTGGACAGATTCATTCGCTCGAGCCGCTGATCAATGATACGATCAGTGAAAAAAACGGAAAAAAATTACAAGAGTTGCGACAGCGTGATCCTTCTACTCATTTATCTGAGAAAGACAAGGAACAGGATTTGGTAGTTATGAATCTGCTTGACGATAATAAATTTATATATTATTTTCAGCCAATTGTCGACGCACGAACCGGTAAAATTTTCTCTTATGAAGCTTTGATGCGTGCCGATACAGAACAAAAAATTTCTCCACTGGATATTTTGACTAGTGCCAAACGCCTTGGTCGACTCTATGACGTGGAAAAAGCAACACTATTTAATGTACTTCATTATATGAAAGAAAACCCGCAGAAATTTATCGGAAAGAAGACATTTATTAACAGCATTCCGGGGGCTCAACTTGTGGATTCCGACAAAGACCGCCTCCACGAACAATTAAATCAACACCGCGGACAAGTTGTTGTGGAACTTACAGAGCAGGAAGAATTGGACAATAAGTGTCTGTCCGACATCAAGCAATCCTATGCCAAACTTAAGGTTGAGACGGCAATTGACGACTATGGTTCAGGGTACTCCAATGTAAATAACCTGCTCCGTTATATGCCAAAATATGTAAAAATTGATCGTATGCTTATGGAAGAAATTCAGAACAATCCGCAAAAGCAGCATTTTGTAAAAGATATTATTGATTTTGCACATGATAACAATATTCTGACGCTCGCAGAAGGTATTGAAACTTCAGAAGAGTTGAAGGAAGTAATCCGCCTCGGCGTGGATCTCATCCAAGGGTATTATACCGCTCGTCCAAATCCGGAACCTTTGGAACAGATCGACCCTCACATCCAGATCGAGATTTTGGAATACAACAAAAACCGATCGTCTTCCATGGTCCGCAAAGATTACATCGTCGACAAACCACAATCCATCTCGCTGGTTCAGATGGCACTTGGCAAATATACTGACATTCACATTGCCCAGCAGGCAGGTAAGAATCTCCCAATTAAATTGATCGGTGCTACCGGTTTCCAATCCAACCTCCGTATCTGGTTCGAGGATGGCTTCCACGGCACTCTGATCCTCAATACCACACATTTTTCCACCGAAAAATGTGTGCCTTGGCTGGAACTTGGCGAATCCGTAGATCTTACCATTCAACTCAAAGGAAATACCAACCTGAAGATGGCCGGTATCCGTGTTCCAAAGAGTTCAACCCTGCGATTTGTGGGAGAAAATTAGATTTTAAGAAGTTGACACAAAGTGCATAACTGTTTGAAGAGGTTTCACAGAATAGAAAAAGCCCCGGCTGCATTTCTGCAGCCGGAGCTTTTTCATTTTATGAAACCTCAAGTTTTATGCACTTTATGTCGGTTTTAACTTCTTCGAAAGAAAAATCAAGCATTCTCCTTCAAAGAAATTTGTTCCTGCAAGGGAAGATGTCCGTGACTACTCTTCCACCGGATCAAATTCCTCATCGAAATCATCTTCGGCGATGTCAAGAGCGTCATCGTCCTCATCTTCATCCATCATAAGAAGTTCATCATCTTCCACAATGTCTGTTTCCTTATCGTCCTTTGTGGATTTCTTGCCTTTGCCCTTCTTACCTTTTCCCTCTTCTTTTTCCTCCGGCTCCTCTACCGGTTCCGGTGGCTCAAGACTGGCAACCAGATCACTGTGAAGACTGATATTGCGGTATCGCTTCATACCTGTTCCGGCTGGAATCAATTTACCAAGGATAACATTTTCCTTCAAACCGATCAATGGATCGATCTTTCCTTTGATTGCAGCATCGGTAAGAACCTTTGTAGTCTCCTGGAAAGAAGCTGCGGAGAGGAAGGAATTTGTTGCAAGAGAAGCTTTTGTGATACCAAGGATGATCTGTTTACCTTCCGGTACCTCTTTACCCTCTGCTGCAAGTTCTTCCACTTTATCTTCATATTCGAGCGTATCAACCATCGTTCCCGGAAGGAAGTCAGAATCACCATTGTTCTCGATGCGGACTTTCTTCAGCATCTGGCGGACAATGACCTCGATATGCTTGTCATTGATTTCTACACCCTGAAGACGATATACACGCTGTACTTCACGAAGCATGTAATCCTGTACGGCACGCACGCCTTTGATCTTCATGATATCGTGTGGGTTGACACTACCTTCTGTCAACTCGTCACCGGCCTCAAGCACCTGACCATCCATAACTTTGATACGGGATCCGTATGGAATCAAGTAAGCTTTTGTCTGACCATTTTCTTCATCGGTAATGATAACTTCACGTTTCTTCTTCGTATCACGAAGAGTAACTTTTCCGCCAAATTCGGAAATGATAGCAAGACCTTTTGGCTTTCTTGCCTCAAAAAGTTCCTCGACACGAGGAAGACCCTGTGTGATATCGTCTCCGGCTACACCACCGGTATGGAATGTACGCATGGTAAGCTGTGTACCAGGTTCACCGATTGACTGCGCAGCAATGATACCAACTGCCTCACCAACCTGTACCGGCTCACCGGTTGCCATGTTCGATCCATAACATTTTGCACAGATACCGATATGAGATTTACATGTCAAAATCGTACGAATCTTAACTTTCGCAGCATCTCCGGCATCAATGATCGCTTTTGTATTTACGATGCGGGCAGCACGTTTTGGTGTGATCATATGATTTGCCTTTACGATCAATTCGCCTTCATCGTCATACATATCGTCGCAGGCATAACGGCCTGTAATACGCTCTTCCAAAGTCTCGATGACTTCTTTTCCATCCATGAATGCACTGATCCACATTCCCGGAATCTCGTCTTTTCCTTCACAACAATCCGTCTCACGGATGATAAGATCCTGTGATACGTCTACCAGACGACGAGTCAGGTATCCGGAATCGGCTGTACGAAGCGCTGTATCGGAAAGTCCTTTACGCGCACCATGTGCAGAAATGAAGTACTCCAGTACGTCAAGTCCTTCACGGAAGTTCGATTTGATCGGCAGTTCGATCGTACGACCGGATGTATCTGCCATCAATCCACGCATTCCGGCGAGCTGTTTGATCTGTTTGTCAGAACCACGGGCTCCGGAATCCGCCATCATAAAGATGTTGTTATATTTGTCAAGTCCGGTAAGAAGTGCCTCTGTGATCTCATCATCGGCCTCTTTCCAAGTCTCGATAACCGCTTTGTAACGTTCTTCCTCGGTCAAAAGACCACGACGGAAGTTTCTGGAAATATTTTCAATGGTGCTTTCTGCTTCTGCAAGAATCTCTTTCTTTGCTGCCGGCACTTCCATATCGGAAATAGATACCGTCATCGCTGCTCTTGTAGAATATTTATAACCGAGAGACTTGATCGCATCCAATGTCTCCGCTGTCTTTGTAGCACCATGATTATTGATACATTTCTCAAGGATCTGTTTCAGCTGTTTCTTTCCTACATGGAAATCAATTTCCAATTTAAGGAAATTCTCATCCTTGCTTCGATCTACGAATCCCAAGTCCTGGCTGATGATCTCATTGAAAATGAAACGTCCCAGTGTGGACTCAATGATACGGGATTCCATCTCACCGTTTTTATTGATTCCCTGACATTTTACTTTAATCTTTGCATGCAGGGTAATCTCATGATTTTCATAAGCAATGATTGCTTCGTTCATGTTCTTGAATGCTTTTCCTTCGCCTTTTGCACCCGGACGCTCCTGTGTCAGGTAATAGATACCAAGGACCATATCCTGTGAAGGTACGGCTACCGGACCACCATCGGATGGTTTCAAAAGGTTGTTTGGTGAAAGCAGAAGGAAACGACACTCTGCCTGAGCCTCTACCGAAAGTGGAAGATGCACAGCCATCTGGTCACCATCGAAGTCCGCGTTAAACGCAGTACATACCAATGGATGAAGTTTGATCGCTTTACCTTCTACAAGTGTAGGCTCAAATGCCTGGATACCCAGACGGTGAAGTGTAGGAGCACGGTTCAACATAACCGGATGCTCTTTGATAACCTGCTCTAAAATATCCCATACAGCAGGCTCCAGCTTCTCTACCATTTTCTTCGCATTTTTAATGTTATGTGCGGTTCCGTTTGCTACGAGTTCTTTCATAACAAATGGCTTAAACAGCTCGATTGCCATTTCTTTCGGAAGACCACACTGATAAATCTTAAGTTCCGGACCTACGACGATAACGGAACGTCCTGAATAGTCAACACGTTTTCCGAGCAGGTTCTGACGGAAACGTCCCTGTTTACCTTTCAGCATATCGGAAAGGGATTTCAGAGCACGGTTACCGGGACCGGTTACCGGACGGCCGCGGCGTCCATTGTCGATCAAAGCATCTACTGCTTCCTGAAGCATACGTTTTTCATTACGCACGATGATATCCGGTGCGCCGAGTTCCAAAAGTCTCTTCAAACGGTTGTTACGGTTGATGATTCGGCGATACAGATCATTCATATCCGATGTCGCAAAACGACCACCATCGAGCTGTACCATTGGACGAAGATCCGGTGGGATAACCGGGATCACTGTCAAAATCATCCAGTCCGGATTATTGCCGGACTCGCGGAATGCTTCGATTACTTCCAGTCTCTTGATGATACGCGCACGTTTCTGGCCTGTAGAAGTCTTCAACTCTGTTTTGAGTTCTTTGGACTCTTTGTCCAAATCGATTCTCTGCAGCAATTCCTGAATGGATTCAGCACCCATACCTACACGGAATGTATCACCAAAATCTTCTTTGGCTTTCTGATATTCTCTCTCAGAGAGAACCTGTTTTACCTGAATTTCTTTCGTATCGGACTCCAATACGATATAAGCAGCAAAGTACAGAACCTTCTCCAATACCTTTGGAGAGATGTCAAGGATCAGTCCCATACGGCTCGGAATTCCCTTAAAATACCAGATATGGGAAACCGGCGCTGCCAGTTCAATGTGTCCCATACGCTCTCTACGTACGCTGGATTTCGTAACCTCAACGCCGCATCGATCGCAGACAACACCTTTATAACGAACTTTTTTATATTTTCCACAATGACATTCCCAGTCTTTGCTTGGTCCAAAAATCTTTTCACAGAACAAACCGTCTTTTTCCGGTTTCAATGTTCTGTAGTTGATCGTTTCCGGCTTTTTTACCTCTCCACGGGACCACTCACGGATCTTGTCCGGAGATGCCAGTTTGATCTTAATTTTGTCATATGTTAATGTTTCCTGAATTGCATCGCTTACCTGTGGCATTCTTATCGTCCTTTCTATAACATGATGTATTTACCTGCAATTATTTATTCATCTTCGGAAATGCCAATGTTGCTGTCATCGTCAATTTCTGACAATTCAGCCTCACGGAATCCGGCATCTTCAAAGGACTCTTCTTCGAGTTCGAATCGGTCGCCTTCCATCAATCCTGACATATCTTCCACATTTACTTCATCCACAGACTCTGTCATCTGGATCTCTTCGCCGTTTTCATCGAGAACCGCTACATCCAAAGCAAGAGACTGCAGCTCTTTGAGCAATACCTTAAAGGACTCAGGTATTCCCGGTTCAGAGATATTGTCACCTTTGATGATTGCTTCGTATGTCTTCACACGACCGACCACATCATCGGATTTTACAGTAAGGATTTCCTGAAGTGTATAAGCAGCACCATAAGCCTCGAGTGCCCATACTTCCATCTCTCCGAAACGCTGTCCACCGAACTGAGCTTTACCACCCAGAGGCTGCTGTGTTACAAGAGAGTAAGGACCGGTTGAACGAGCATGAATCTTATCGTCAACCAAATGGTGGAGTTTCAGGTAGTGCATGAATCCAATCGTTACTTCTCCATCAAAGAACTCACCGGTACGTCCGTCACGAAGCTGAACTTTTCCATCTTCCTTGATCGGTACACCTTCCCATTCTTTGCGGTATTCTTCATTTTCCAGAAGGTACTGCATCACTTCCGGATCCAGAACATCTTTATATTTTGCTTCAAACTCATCCAATGGTGTATTGACATAATCATTGGCAAGTTTCAAAGTATCCATAATATCTACTTCGTTTGCGCCATCAAATACCGGTGTCGCTACATTGAAACCAAGAGCTTTTGCTGCCAGACTCAAGTGAATCTCGAGCACCTGTCCGATGTTCATACGGGAAGGCACACCCAGAGGGTTCAATACGATATCAAGAGGACGTCCATTTGGAAGGAATGGCATGTCTTCTACCGGAAGTACACGGGAAACGACACCCTTGTTACCATGACGACCAGCCATCTTATCTCCTACCTGGATCTTTCTCTTCTGTGCGATGTAAATACGCACGGTTTTATTCACTCCCGGAGAAAGTTCATCTCCGTTTTCTCTCGTAAATACTTTCGCATCTACGACAATACCAAATTCACCATGAGGAACACGCAGAGACGTATCTCTTACTTCACGTGCTTTTTCACCGAAGATTGCGCGAAGAAGTCTTTCCTCGGCAGTCAGTTCGGTTTCTCCCTTTGGTGTTACTTTTCCGACAAGAATATCGCCGGCACGAACCTCTGCACCGATGCGGATGATACCCTGCTTATTCAGATCTTTGAGCGCATCATCGCCGACACCCGGCACGTCGCGGGTAATCTCTTCCGGTCCGAGTTTGGTATCTCTGGCTTCGGTTTCGTATTCTGTAATATGAACGGAAGTATATACATCTTCCTGTACCAGTCTTTCACTAAGAAGAACGGCGTCCTCGTAGTTGTAACCTTCCCATGTCATGAATCCGATCAGAGGGTTCTTACCGAGAGCGATCTCTCCGCCGGAAGTAGAAGGTCCGTCTGCGATAACCTGTCCTTTTTCGATCACATCACCTTTTGTCACGATTGGACGCTGGTTCATACAAGTACCCTGGTTGCTTCGCACAAACTTCGCAAGCTTGTATTCATCGCGGTTTCCATCTGCCTTTTTGATGATGATACGGTTGGACTCGGAGCGTTCTACCACACCGCCTTCTTTCGCCACGACACAGTTACCTGAATCGACAGCGGCTTTCATTTCCATACCTGTACCTACAACCGGTGCTTCGGTAACCAAAAGCGGTACTGCCTGACGCTGCATGTTGGATCCCATCAGCGCACGGTTTGCATCGTCGTTTTCCAGGAATGGGATCATGGCTGTCGCTACCGAGAATACCATCTTCGGCGATACATCCATGAAATCAATTTTATTTCTTTCAAATTCGGAAGTTTCTTCACGGAAACGACCGGAAATGTTCTTACGTACAAAATGTCCGTCTTCATCCAATGCTTCATTCGCCTGAGCCACATGGTAACGGTCTTCTTCATCCGCTGTCATGTAAACAACTTCGTCCGTTACGATCGGATTATCCGGATCTGTCTTGTCAACTCGGCGGTATGGAGCCTCTACAAATCCATACTCATTGATACGAGCATACGATGCCAGTGAGTTGATCAGACCGATGTTAGGACCTTCGGGCGTCTCGATCGGACACATTCTTCCATAATGGGAATAGTGAACGTCTCGGACTTCGAATCCGGCACGGTCTCGGGAAAGACCACCGGGACCAAGAGCGGAAAGACGTCTCTTATGTGTCAATTCGGACAATGGGTTATTCTGGTCCATAAACTGTGACAACTGGGAGCTTCCAAAGAACTCTTTGACTGCTGCCGTCACAGGTTTGATATTGATGAGCGACTGTGCAGAGATTGTCTCTACATCCTGTGTCGTCATACGTTCGCGAACCACACGTTCCATACGGGACAAACCGATACGGTACTGGTTCTGAAGCAATTCTCCGACAGCACGGATACGACGGTTGCCCAAATGGTCGATATCGTCATCATTTCCAATGCCATACTCAAGATGCATATTGTAATTGATCGAAGCGAAAATATCTTCCTTCGTAATATGTTTCGGAATCAAGTCCGGAATATGTTTTTTAATTGCTTCATAAATTTCTTCTTCGGAGGTGTACTCATCCAGGATTGCTTTCAGTGCCGGATAATAAACATCCTCAGTCACACCCAATTCTTTTTTATCTGCATTTGGTAAAAATGCGTTCAAATCAACCATCATATTGGAGAGAACTTTCGCAACATGCTCTTCCGTCTGTACAAAAACGTAAGGAATTGCTCTATTCTGGATTTCAGCCGCTTTTTCCTCGGTCAAAGGAACACCGGCCTCGGCAATAACTTCACCGCTTTCCATATCAATTGCATCTTCGGCCAAAGCAAAACCGGCGATACGATTGCGAAATGCAAGTTTTTTATTAAATTTATAACGTCCTACTTTAGCCAGATCGTATCTTCTCACATCAAAGAACATACTATTAATAAGGCTCTCGGCACTATCGACGGAAAGTGGTTCGCCCGGACGCAGTTTTTTGTACAATTCCAAAAGACCATCCTGATAATTTTCAGAAGCGTCTTTCGCAAAACTTGCAATAATTTTTGGTTCTTCACCGAACAGATCCAAGATCTCCTGGTTTGTTCCGACACCGAGGGCACGGATCAACACTGTGATCGGCACTTTACGGTTACGGTCTACACGTACGTAGAAAATATCGTTGGAATCTGTCTCATACTCCAGCCATGCACCACGGTTTGGAATGACCGTAGCAGAATACAGTTCCTTACCAATCTTATCATGTGCAATGCCATAATAGATTCCCGGAGAACGAACCAGCTGGCTTACGATAACACGCTCAGCACCATTGATAACAAAAGTACCGGTCGCCGTCATAAGAGGCAGGTCGCCCATGAAAATATCATGCTCACTGATCTCTTCTGTCTCTTTATTATGAAGTCTTACCTTTACTTTCAAAGGTGCTGCATATGTCGCATCACGTTCTTTGCAGGCTTCAATTGAATATTTCACCTCATCTTTGCACAACTCAAATCCCACAAACTCAAGACTGAGATTTCCGTTGTAATCTGAAATCGGGGAAATATCACGAAAAACTTCATTTAAACCTTCTTCCAAAAACCATTTGTATGAATCTGTCTGAACCGCAATCAGGTTAGGCATCTCCAAAACTTCTTTTTGCTTTGAGTAACTCATTCTGACGCCTTTGCCCACTTTGACAGGACGTATTCTGTTTTTCTCCATTGATGATTTCACTCCTTGTTTTTTTTACAAAACTGTGTTATAATGAATCAGTAAAGGGTCACTGAACCTAATTTACCACAGTACTGTATATTTCATCTTACCACAGTTGTAGAGTGGTGTCAATAGGAAAGTTCTACTTTTCCTTTTTTATTTACCCAAAAGCTGATCAGATCCAAATATTTCGTAGAACCAAAAAGGTCGTCAATGCCGAAACTGTAATAATATTCGCCCTCCGGAAGCTTTGGCTCCGTAATATTAAAATTTTTCCCTACGCGGTATTTATCCCCTTTGATCTCCGTCGTTTCTCCGCTTTCCTGGTCAACAACGACATAGATCGGGCGGATCACATCTCCTTTTTTGATCTCGGTCATTTCTTTATCTGCCTGGCCGCTCTCGTCATCGATACCATCCCAGGCACCGAGCACCATCCATTCTCCATCGTCCTCTGTCTCCCCATAAAGATAGGCAAAACGAAGATTGGTCTCCTGCCCATTGAGTACGATCGGCGAAGAAAAGATGGTATAATCCTCGCTTTCCTCTACCACGTACATACTGAGAAGCGATCCATCCGGAAGTGCCGGCCAGTATCCCTGAAATGTATCTGTCACGACACCGGTCTGGTCATCGTAATCAAGCCAGTTGTCACTTCCGAGATACACAAGCGGTGTCTCGTCGTCAAACTTCATATATAAATTGTACTGAACCGATGCCACATTCGGAAGGCTTTCCTGCGCGATCGTGAACGTATAATACCCGTCGTCATTCAAATGTTGTTCTTCGGCGATCTGAATCTGGTTCTGATCTGCCGTCATAAGTCCCAGTCCATGTCCGCTCTGATCTGCAGCCGACCAATCATTTTCGCCGGAATATTCCTCGATCGAACCATTGGCAGCGCCATACACCATCGCTCCGATAAAATCGGTATACGAATCGCTGACACAAACCGTTTCAAATGTCTTTAATTCCCCTTCGTCCTCGATCTGAAGCGGGTAATATACGGAAAGACCGTTGGCATTCCGGCGGTTCGCACCTTTCACCTGATAAATGACCGCTTCCGAAATCGCCGCCTGAAGAGCACTCGTGTCTACTGCGCCTGCGATATTTTTTGCCATATCGCCGAGATCTACCATATTACTGTAGCCTTCGGATGGCGTATTTCCTCCATAATTCTGTGCTTTTCGGATTCCTTTGGCGATCTCACCAAAGGTTTCCATATTTTCCGTGCTCCCCTTCATACTTTCCGCTACCGCGCCAAATTCGTCACAGACCTTCTGAATCTTCGACAGATCTGTCACCGAAAGTGTCGCCGTACTTTCTTCTCCAAGTGCTTCACAGCTTTTATAAAAACTGTCGCAGATCTCTTTTCCAAGATCTGCCGCCGGAGCTCCCGGATTTTCCTGCAGATAGGCTCCGATCGCAGCATAATCCCAGCCGCCGCCACTTTCCAATTCTTCCGAACCGATCATATAATTGGCAAACGGCGAAAGCATCTTCGCATTCTCAACAGATCCCATCAGACAGGCATCGTAACCGATAAAATTAAACTTTCGCGGAATACCGTCGAGCGCCTGCTGAATCTCCGCCAGATCCAGCGTATCTGTCCCGTAATTTTCATCCAGGCACACACCGGCAACACTTCCACCGCCGTGATCCCACATAATAAGTCCCAGCTTATTGTTCCCATAATTTTCCACTCCGAAAGTGACAAAATCTTTCAATGTAGCACTTTCCGCCATATTTGCCTGTTCCATACGGGAAATTTCCTGCATATCTCCATTTATGATCTCATACCGCGCGATCGCATCTTCCGGAATGACCTCGTTCTGCCACTGGGTGCAGCCACCTGTCTGCACGACAAAACGAACCTGCGAACCAAAATCTCGGTCAAGCATCTCGCCCAGGTCCATTGTCGCCGCGCCATAACCACTCTCGAGATCGGTTCCACACAAATATACAAGAATCGTCCACGCACCATCTCCGGCAAATTCTTCCTCCGAAACTGCCGAATTTTCCTGCTGCACTCCCGCTTCCGGCTGACCGGCCTCTTCCGCACAGCCGGCCAGGCTAAAAATCAGCCCGGCCAATACTATGCACAATACTATCTTCTTTTTCAATTATTTTCCCCCTGTCTTTAGCGCACACGCACCGTAAAATTGTATTTTTTCTTCTGACCATTGATCAATTTTACGGTAACTGCGATCTTTGCTTTTCCCTTCTTTTTTCCAAATACACGCAAATTTGAAAAATACTGTTTTCCGTCTTTCCTGATGCCATAATTTTTCGTCTTGATAATTTTCTTTCCACTTGTGATCTTATAAGAAATCTTTGCAATTTTCTTTCTTGCCGCCTTATTATCGATCAAAAGCTGGATATCATCTGCCTTTTTGCGTGAAATGGTAAATTTGCCTTTTGCCGGATATTTTCCCACGATAATATCGGAAAATGAGTATTTTGTGACCTCCTTTGTTTCACCCGGCGTCGTTGTCGGCGGCATCACAGGAGATACCGGACTTTTCGGCGTGGTACTCGGAGACACACTTGGGATCTGTGTCGGTGCCTCGGTTGGTGCAGCACTTGGCGATGCGCTTGGGGTCTGTGTCGGCACCTCGGTTGGTGCAGCACTTGGCGATGCGCTTGGGGTCTGTGCCGGCGCCTCGGTTGGTGCGGCACTTGGCGATGCGCTTTGGGTCTGTGTCGGCGTAGGTGTCACCGGCTTCAGATCCTCGTCACTTACCACATACGAGGTTTCCGCAATCGGAAAATCAGTAAGATAACTGCTTTCATAATATTCATTGTCCATCGTATGAACCTGTGATGTATCTGCCTCGTCAAAATCCGCGGTTCCCTTTAAAAAGTAATCATAGCTTATCTTGTCATTGTCCGCGTCATCCCATGTCGCATCGAGATTGTACCATTGGTCTCCGAGTTTCACAATGTTCCACGCATGACCGGCAGAATCTCTCCCGGTACCGGCACTTCCTCCGATCCAATGGCACGGCACGCCCGCTTCCACAAGCAGTTTGTACATGCAAAGTGCGTAACTGTTACAAAGCCCCTTTCCTCGGACATACGCGCCATATACCGAAGATGCATTGTCCACATCATTCGTGTACGTAATGAGTGCGCAGACATAGTCGTGCACCGCCTTTACTTTGGAATAATCAGACATCTGCGAAGTTCCAAGTTCAGCAAGAATTTCTTTCGTATGCGTATTTACATATTCTGTCTCGTCCGCAGTTTCAAAATAAGTCGGCGTAAAGATAATTTCGCCATTTCCGCCCTCTTCTTCCACCGATGCACTCATAAATTCTTTCGAAAAATTGATATTTCCGATCAGATAGTCGGAATCGTCCGAAGTCGACGCGTCATCCAAAACAATCATATCATAATAAAAGAATGACATGCCATTAAACAAACGGCTCCACTCCTCATCACTTCCGCTGAAGTCAACCGAGAACCGGCTTTTTCTCTGCATCCCGTTGTCGCGGATTACCTGCGCCAGTTCAGCCAGTCCTGCTGCCCTCTGCTCCGCAGCCGCTGCCTGTGTTCCATTTGCCGCAACACTTCCGGCAAATATCCCCACCGCCAGAATCACTGCCAATATTTTCCTTTTCCATTTTTGCAGTTTCATAAAGATTCCTCCTTGCTTGTTTGTTTTAACTAGTTTCATTATAACAAACCGTCTACGGTGCGACAATAGAAAATACAGAATTGTTTGTGCCTCATCGTAAATGTTCTGCATAAAATCCTCTTTTAATTATAGTGGTAGAATAAGGAAAAAATCGCAAGACTTTTTTTAATTTCTTTATTTTCTTTTTACCATCACAATTAATCCCCAAATAAAACAAACTCTCCTTCGTACCAAATTTAATACAAAAGGAGAGATTTTATAATTTGTGTAAACTTCTTATTTATTGGATTGCTGATTTTTTTGCAGTTCTTCAATCAAGGCATAAGCTTTTTCAAGCTCATCACTTTGGCTTTGAATGGTGTCTTCCTTAAGTTTCAGCTCGTCACTTTTAAGTTTCAGTTCGCCACTTTTAAGTTTCAGTTCGTCATCCTTTTCCCGGATGATGCTCCTTGCTTCATCCAAATCTTTCTGCATTTCATCAACCATATATTCAGCGGTATTGTGGTCCAGTTGGGCTAATTCTTTGGAATACATGTTCATCACCCTTTCCGTGTTTTGGCAGAGCTGGAAGATGTCTTCATACATTTCCTTAAACATTGGAAATTTCCGGATGAGATTATAAATCTGTTCCGGGTCGTCTGTGCTTAAAAAAGTAAGCCAAGCCTCCAACTCTGTGTTGATATCTTTATTTTCCATGGTTTTGTGGAAAATGTCAAGGGGTACGAACAAAAAATTCTGCAAAAGATTCATTTCCAGGCTGGTGTCGGAGACCGCGTGGAAAGAATGCAGATAGGTGTCCGGAAATGTATGAAATTCTTTCGGACTGTGTTCAAAGAAGACGATGACATGAACCGGCCGGATATTTTTGTAATTAAAGTTCTTGGAATCACGGTCTTTGACGCGCTTGTACTGACGGAGCAGAAGGTCTGCAGAGTAACAGGCGGCGCGTTCACCGGGGAAGCGGTAGCCGATCTTTTGCACCTCAATATTGGCTATGCTTCCGTCTTCAAATTCGACGACGATGTCGGTGATTAAAAAAGACGGTTCCACGGTAATTCGCGTAGTGTCATTTGGTAAAACTTTTAGAACACGGACCTTCTTTTTTAATAAGAGCGATAGAAGCTGGCTGAGCCGCTGCGGATTGTATTCCGGGTTGAAAACTTCTTTGAAAAAGCTGTCAAAAAGGATTTTGACACCGCGCTGCCCGGTGCAGATGTCAAGAAATGCTTCTTTTTGTTCTTCGCTCCAGCTTATGAAAAGGTCGTTTAATTTCCAGCTACTTTGGATCTCCGCTAAAACTTCTTCGCGTTTGCGGTAAGAAAATAAATTTTGTAGTGTTTCTTTGTGCATAAAAATGCCTCCTTTAGTGCTATTGTTTGATTGATATGTTAAATTTTGTCTAAATAAGGAAATTAAATGAAAAAGTTCACAGAAAATCTGGAACGTAAAGAAAAAAAGATTTTCTTTGTGCTGACTATGATACAATAGTTGGATAATCTTGTCAAGGAGTACGAACAAATTCTTCATCCCGTGTTTTTCCACCTTGAAACTCCCCTTCAATAATGATACTATATCATTATCAGAACAAATGAGAGGACGCTGTTATGAAATTAATTATTACCCTTATTTTAATCCTTGTTATCATTGGCATTATTTTGATCGCCTTTTTCTGCATCCGCAAAAAAGTCCGCGATACATCGCAGGCATTGTTTGGCACTCCCGATATCGCGCAGGCGGCGGTACAGATGAAACAGGAATATGCGACGACGCCAAAATCGGTCTCTTCCATGACCTCGCTTCTGCTGCCAAAGATCAGCGCAGATTTTCCGGATTTTGAATACAATGAAATGAAAGACCGCGCAAACAATGTGTTGGTTTCCTTTCTCCGTGCCATCACCACAAAAGATGAGAACGCATTGAGTGAGGGAAGCCGTGAACTAAAACAGCAATTGGAAAACCATATCGAGATGCTGCGGGCCGAGGGACGCTCTGAACATTTTGATCAGGTCAAGCTTCACCGCACCGAGATTTACCAATACCGTAAAACGGACGGAAAATGCATCATTACATTTCAGACTTCATTGGAATGTTTTCATTATATCACGGATGAAAATGACCAGATTTTGGAAGGTGACAGACAGTATAAATATCAGACCAAATTTAACACCGATCTCATCTATGTGCAGGATGTGGACAAAATGAAAAACGACTACGACGACGCTCTCGCGGTAACCTGTCCAAATTGCGGTGCCCCGATCCCGATGCTCGGAGCCAAGCATTGTGAATACTGCGGCTGTGCGATCATTGAATTAAATATTCATGCATGGGCATTTCACCACGTAGAAGAAATTACCGCCAAATCAAATGCCCTCAAATAAGAAAGGATATCGTCACGTGCATTTTCCCCTCTTCATAATGCCAAGTGATCTCGCCCCCATTTTGTTTTACAATATCACGCATATTGGCAGTTCCGATTCCATGCTGCGAACGGTCTGCCTTTTTTGTTTTCAAAATATTTCCCTCTTTTATTTTACAGGAATTTATCATCTCCACAAACACGGCACGCCCGCCATGAGAAATATGAATTTCAAAAAACGGTTTTTCTGCTTTTTCCAAGGCCTCTTTGACATTGTCCATCGCATTTCCCCACAAAATGCAGCGTTCCCGATAATTCAGGTCAACCTCTGCCGGAAATTTTCCGTCTATTTCATAGGAAAAATCAGCATGATCTTTCCACTCATTGATTACATAATCTATAAAATAATCCAGAATAAAATCGCCCGTATGATTGACTGCATTTTGGTTATATTCAATTCCGATTTCTTCAATGTATTTTCGAATTTCCTCGATATTCCCTCGGTCTCCCAGCGCGTGAAGTACCCGCAAATGTTTTTTAACATCATGGCGGAATGAACGCATAGATTGATACCTTTTCCATTCACGTTCGTATACTTTTTCCTCTATTTCTTTTTCATGCTGCACCTTTTTCCGGCTGAAAACAAGATAAAAAAGCACTACACAGATAACAAGAGCGACAACGATACAAAGCATATTGAAAAAATACGTCTGCCGCATCGCCTGCTGTGTAATCTCGCCATTTAGCACAAGATAAGAAGTACCAGCCACAACACAGACACAAAGTAAGAACACCAGTACAAGCAGGATATACCCATACGATATCGTTTGTATAAATGCAGAAACCTTTTTCCTCTTATGATACACCAGTACCGTTAAGATAATCCACAAAACCATCCCAAATGTATTATCTATTATACTTTGTACAAAATTATGTTCATACCCTGTAACAAGCATATTAACACTCATTACCATCATATCAACAATAGTAATTGCAATATACTCGATTAAGAATGTCACTAATTTTCTACCAAACTTCCCAGAAAACAGTGCAAAAATAATAACTGCCCCTTGAAGCGTCCTCCATATACCCAAATCTTCCCCCTGTTCGCATAAGCAAATCCCTCCTGCAATATAAGCAGCTACAACAAACCACCACCTCCATTTTTTAAATTCAAAGCCAAATATCCCATATGTGATCAACAAAGTTTTTATCATCTCCGGCACAAGCCAGATCAGCCACTGTACTGCATTCATCTTCTTACGCCTCCTTATAATAAGCCAGGTAGGCATGTGTCACTTCAGACTGTTTTCGCTTCGAAATTTGCAGTTGTTCGCCCCCTATACTGATAATTCCACCTTTAATCTTGTCAATTTTTGCAACATTAACAAGACATCCTCTTTTTATCTCCACAAAAGGACATCCTTCTAATCCTTTCTTTAATTGTTTCATGGATTCCCGAATCAACGGCTGTTCTCCCTCTTCCGTCACCATCCGGATATAGTTTCCGTCAGAATATATATATAGAATCTTTTCACTATCCGTGCCATGCACAATGCAATTGTTACGTTTCATGCGAATCGCCTGTGCTAACGCTTCCGGAAGTTTATCCCCAAGATTTTCCTTTTCCACAAATCGCAGCACATGTACGCCAAACGCTTCTGTCATCATCTCTTCGTGATCTGTAACAAAAATAATGTACGTCGCGCCCTCTTCACTCTGCAACACTTCTTTTAACTCTATGCCTGTCATCCCCGGCATCTCAATATCCAAAATCAGGATGTCCGGCTTCTTACTTGTTTGCAGCACAAATGATGCACCTTCAAACAACGCAATTTCTGCCGGACATCCCATCTGTTCTAAAACCATTTCACAAACTTTATAAATCCGTTCTCTTTCTTCTGCATGATCATCACAAATCCCAACAACCATAACACTTACCTCCACAAGCCCAGTTTTCTTCCGTAACGATCCAAAAACTTTTTGTTATATTATTGATTTTATCATAATTTGCAGATATTGGCAAGAGGGGATTACTTTTTGTCGTATGATGTCATACGGTATTCTCTTGAATTGTCGCCTTCTATCACATAGGAAACATAAAACTTATCTCCCTGTACAAACAAACCATTCAGCCATGCTTCACTGCTTAGCGCACTTGTAGACATCACTTTTTCCGGAACAACTTCTGTCATCTTTCCATTTTCCAGCAAGTATATTCCCTTTTCCGTTGCCGCATAAATCTCGTCATCCTGATTTACCGCAAAACAGATTCCCTGCTGTGTGATCTGAGTTTCATATTCATCTTCTTTCTCGCCAGTTGAAAGATCATAAACCGTAATCTTACTTCCAGTGGCGTCTACTGTAAATACCATATCATTTACCACATCAGTAAACGCATTGCTCTCACCAAATTGACGAATACTTTTTCCCTTAAAATCATTCAACGAGACATTTCCATCTCCATCCATCACAAGAACTCTTCTTGCATCCACCACCTGAAAGTTCTTTATTTCTTTCTTGCCAAAAGCGTCCGGATATGCTTTAAATTTATCTGTTAATGCATACAGATAAATGCCGGTATCTTTATTGGCGATTCCGAAAATTTTTCCGTCTGCTGTCTCATTCAAAGAATACAACATATTAATCTTGTTCTTCTTCAACAACTCATTTGTCTTTGACAGGTCAGACTCTTCCCATTTGTCATTTTCAAGTACATACTTCTTATAAGCTGCGTTATCCTGCGTAGTATGTTTTTCATCAAACAGAAATGCAACCGGTTTTCCGGAGGTCTCTTTTCCCATACAAAATACTTGACCTTCCGGATAAGAAACTTCACTTTCTTTATATCCGGTTTCCTCTTTGATGTCGTTTGTCGTCTGGGTTTGTGTCGATTGTTCCTGTTTGGTCTCCTGACTCCCACATCCCGTGCAAAGCATCATTGCCGTTAAAAATGTCATGGTTATTGCTAAAAATTTACGTTTCATAGTGTTAATCCTCCTTTTATACGTATTTAAAACACTTACTACAGTATACCATATTTTCCCAAAAAATCAACAATTCACGACAAACGACAACGATTTAAGCGCGAAAAGCAACATTAACCTTCCCATTTGCCTTTCGCGGAAGTTTATCAACCTCCCGAGCAATAATATCTTTTTCCAATATCGGAATCCACTCTCTAAGTTTCTTTACATTTTCTTCAGAAATTTTGCCTTCCACTAACAAATACAATTTGGAATCATCAAAAGAACACACCATATTACTGCGAAAATACTTTTTCCAATTTTCTTCCAAATGTTCTAAACGGATCCGTCTTCCATTGATTTTCACTTCACGATTTTTTCGTCCTTCAATGTACAATAATCCGTCTTCTAGATAACCGATATCTCCTGTATAAAGAACTCCATTATTTTCATCTTCTTTTTTCAAATCTCGATATGACTTTGCATAACCAAGACAAACATTATCCCCCTGATAACACACTTCATCGTCCTCTGATATCCAGATTTTTCCTCCCGGAATAGCCTTTCCTACACACCCTGCTTTTTCCAGGGCTAAAGAGGGTGGAAGATAACTAATCCTTGCTGTGGCTTCTGTTTGACCATACATAATATAAAAGAGTATTTTCCGTTGTATCGCCAGTTGTGCTATCTTTTCTTGAAGTTCTGGTTCCAGCCTTCCTCCCGCTTGTGTCAATATTTTGATCGATTTTGGCAGTTTTTCCAGCAAACCGAAGCGATTCATCATCTCATAATTAAAGGGAACTCCTGCAAATGAAGTCGCACCTTTGCTCTCAGCAAACTGCCAAAATTCTTTTTGTAATATATTTTTGTCCGTTAATAATAGCGATGCCCCACATAAAAGATGGCTGTGAATTACAGATAACCCATATGTATAATGAAAAGGTAATGAAGTTATCGCACGTTCATTTTGTGTCAATTTCAGATATTGGCAAATTGATACCGCATTGCTCTTTATATTTGTTTTGCTCAATCTTACACATCGGCTGTCTCCTGTACTTCCAGATGTTGTCAAAAGCAACGCCAGGTCTTTTGACATCTCTGTTTTTTTCCAATTTGGAATCTCATAAATATTATAATCCTCTATCGCAATAAGAGGATTCCAGTTTTGACTTAAATACCCCCTACAGCAACATAAATATTTTGCTCTGTAAGCTTGTGTTATTCGCAAAACTTCTTGTTCTTCCAAATTGGCCGGTAACAGAAGCGGGACAATATCTTTTCGCATTAAAGAAAGATAGCATAATATACATCCTAACGTATTACGGCATACTAATACCGCTACCGTTCGCCCCCGCAGAACACTACCAATTTCCTTTTGGCTTTGTGCTATTTGTTGGTAAGAAATAGTTTCGCCGGATTCCAAATAAAGAGCTATATTTTCTTTATAACGTTCAAGGTTCCACATTGATTTTCTCCCTATTTCAAATGTAATAACTTTAAAACCCCTTGTTTTTGCTGTTTTTTTACTGGTCGAAGCCGTAGATACTGATCTAATCGATTTCCCGCAAAAAAATTGTATTTTTCCAACAATTCAATTAGAGTACCTTTGTTCTCATGTTTTTCTTTTTCAGTCTTCCACAAAATATGTCTTTTTTCTGTATCATATCCACAAATAATAACTTCTTGTCCCCAATCTTCTCCGGTCAAAATCATAAATCCTTGATCAATAAATGTTTTCACATCTTCAAAGATTTCCTTTTCTGCCCCAACCACTTCTTGGCAAGGAAAATAATATAGAAAAAAACCATTTATATAAATTGGATTATTTACCACTTGTTTTATACAAATTTCTTCTACCTCGATATGTTTTATCATCCATTAACCATCCTTTCTAAAATCACTTTTTCTGTAATAAGTAAATCTTCTGTCTTTGTTTTAATTCGGTCTGCCCATGCCGTCTTTCCTGTCACTTTATATTTCATACATCCACACAATATTGTATAAAAACCCTTTTTAATCAATTCATATTGATCTGCTATTTCTTTTGAACATATCTTTTCTTCAGAAAGAAACCGAATTCGCTCCAGCATCATAATCTTATGTTCATACGCTATCGACACCGATTGAATCGGGAATTCTCCTCCCCGTTCTATCGCAGAGCAGACATCATCGAAAAAAGCACGGATAGCATGTCTCCCATGAACCTCATCTTTCGGATATAAATAGTTTTGTATTTCCGTTTTACCCTTTTTCCATTCAAACCTTTTATTAAAATTTTCTCTTGGACGATATGTATTTACACTAATCACTCCTTTTACATCTCTATCATCATTTTCCAGCAGTGCTTGGACAAATTCTTCCTGCGTAATCTGAAAACGATGCCAATGTCCATCTTCCAAATACCCTTCGGTATATATGTGGTCTTTATCATACCCATAAATCAAGCAATAATGCCGAAAAAAATGCCTCTTATAAAACGGCGTCTCCGGCACATAATATTCATCCCAGTCTGCATAAATATAATATCCCGCTTTTATCAACCATTTTAGTCCTTCCAGCATCTTCCACTTGTCATTTTTGTTTTTTACCGGAAATGCAATAAACCCCTTTGTAAACACATCTTCATCTTCCCAAAAGATAGAATTTTCAAAGTCCAGAAACGCATCCTCTGGATCTTCTCTATGGTATACCATCTGGGCATATGTCTGATACACCCACCCAGACTCTATATGCCTTGACGGAAGAATACTGAATGGCATACCAATGTGAAGATATGCTTTAATCATCGGATCATAAATTGGCAAAACCACTGAATCTGTTTGCTGAATTTCATTCATAATTAAACTCCTTTCTTCTTAATATGTGCCAATTTGACAGTTGCTTTATCATCCTCTAAATGAATCAAAACATAAAAATCTACGTTTTCTCGTTTCTTCATTTCAACTTTATCATATTTGTTTGACCTCAAACTGCCATACTTTTTTTCGTAAGATTGAGTATTTCTTAATCGCATTATCTATGATTTCATTTACAATTTCTTTTTTTCTTTTTCAAACACATAAGAATCAAAAGAATCAATATACAAGTTGGTAATATAACAATTATTCCCAACAAATATATAACTCTCTCGATCATAATTAATTTTTCTATTATGTCATTAAACACTTTGTTCCAAGTATAAGCAGCAAATGGTGGGTATAATATTACCCATAAGTATAAAATTCCGCATAGAATCATAACTATTTCTGTTATCAACAATTTTATTATTGTGTTTTTATATCCCTTTCTACTTACACTACTCTTTATCTTTATTAGCTGATAAGACATATTGCAAATGCTTAACAGAACAATCAAATGAGTAATTGTAAGAGCAACATTCCCTATATCCATATCTTCTCTCCTATCTCTATATCGATAGTATTATGCTGCTTTAAAACTGATTTTTCAAAGCAGCATAATACTTTTTCAACTGGTTATTTTGTTGAATAGGATGTAACGTTTATACTATACAATCCCACCAAACACTCTGACTGTTTAGTTTACTTTATTCTCATCCTCACTAACATTTACACTATAAATAAAAAATTCCGATAAATCACTTTGTTTGTACTCAGGAAAATATATTGTATTATAAATTTCTTTAGCATATGGTGCAATATATTTAGCCGGAAGTTCCATAGTAGTAGATACTATTTCAACCTTTTTATTTTTGATTCTTAGTAACTGTTTTCCAAACATAACATAATATACATTTTTATCATTATAATAAATAATCGGCACATGCTCTGTTTCGTTTTTTATTGATGTATCTAATAAAACTCTATGCTTCTGCACACCTTCTTCTATTGTATAACTCATAAATATACTCTCAGTTTCATCATAAGTCCAAATTTCATCATTCGCAATTCCAATGAAATTCCCCTCAAAATTTTCCAACGCATATGTCTGAATACTTTCTCCCAACCTACTATATTCTAGTAATGATTGATTCGTATAATTGTAAAACATAAAATTTCCATTATCTAATAAATAAACACTTGCAATATGACTTAAATCCTCATCTTCTCCCGCTTTTTTCTTCCACAATACTTTCGTGGAACTATTTCTAAGATTTATCTCTACTATTCCATAAATATCCTCATTTTGAACTTCCATACTATTTTTCGCTTTATAACTTATTCTTAAGCACGCATAAATCACATCTTCTGTATCGCACATATAGTTAGTTAAATAAAACTGACACGACGTATCCTTAATATATTTTATTAAGTCAGAACTCAGATCTATTTCATACTCTTCCCATGTTTTTTGTGACACAAATTTTTTAACCCCCAAGCATATATTCTTATTTTCCTTAGATTTCAAATAAAAAACAGAAAAAATATCATCATATACTACGTTTCCCAAATATTGCTCTTTTGTTTTGTTAAACGCAACCTCTGTTGTTATAATTTTTGCCATAGATTTTTCTTGTAAAGATATTTTGGATACCATATCTTGCTTCTCCTGTACACATCCTTGACATAGAAAAAGGCTCATAATAATAATGGAAATTACTTTTTTCATATTTATCCTCCCGAATTGCGAAGCGCAGGTAATCCATTTTCTTGATTACCTGCTTTTCTTAGCTACATTTTTATTTTGTATTTGTAGATCCATATCCATAATCAACACGACATTCAAATGCATCATCATAAATACATGTAAATTTTGAATAATTAGTTGCACTTCAAACCTTTCCTTTTCCCCATGCTTTCGGCGAACTCAACGATTCTTGTGTTATCCATAAATAAACTTGTGTTCTTGTATAATGATACCCTGACATTACAGAATACCCTTTTGCCCTCGCTTTATATAAGGGCCCAAAAAGTGTCGATTCACCAGTTTTCACAGTCTCAACGTATCCTCCTGTTTCCGCGGCTTTGCAAACATTTCCCATTAACAAAACGCCTATTGTCAGCATTGTTATTGTTGTCTTTATTAATTTTATTTTTCTCATTTCTTTACCTCACTTTGTTTTTATTTATATCAAGTCAAAATCTTTCTGCTCCTCCTATATTCGCACTCCTTCCTTCTTATATTTGCATAAGATTCCTTCCTAATATACTTATACCTTGATCATTTAACACCCTTATATCACTTTATAAGGTTTCTAAAAAATCTCCGTTTTCCTGTTCCTTCTGGAAACAAATTATCTTCCCTCTGAAATTCAACTTGGGCATACGGTATTTCTTCTTGAAGCAAGCGAACAAACAATTGCTTCATTTCTTCATTCCAGCTGCGGCATACCAGTTTTACCTCAAACTGATCATACTCTTTTTGTAAAATCTGGTATTGCTTAATTGCATTATCTGTGATTTCATTTACAATTTCTATAACGCGAACAAAAATATAAGCTGTCCGACGTTCTCCATTTTTCATCTGAACCCAATCATTTTCACGCCCTTCCTGCAATTCCAGAATTTTTCCTTTCATACCGCAAGTGCATGTATTGGGCAAAAGTTTTCCCCGATCTCCTGTCCGGTATCGAATCAGTGGCATAACCTTGTTGTTTTTTGTCGTCACATAAATATCACCATCGATTCCATCCAGTCGTCGTCTTCCATTTTTATCCAGTATTTCCACATATACATTTTGTTCAATGCAGTGCAGATTTCCATTTGGGCACTCATAAGCGATTGAATTCATCTCGTTCATACCATATTGATTGACAATCGGCACCTCAAAACATTCTTTTATTCGGTTCCGTAAATTCTTATGTAACATTTCTCCTGTCATTTCAATATAACGAAGAGTTTCTATTTTAGGTAAATGATGCATTTCCTTTACCTGACATAAAAGTTCTGCTATACAGGGTTGAAGGAGCAGCCATGCCGGTTCATAACTGCACATTTCCTTATAAATATCAACCAAACGTTCTTCTGTGAGATTTGCTTTTGAAAAATCGAAACCGTTTCTCACATAACGCTTTCCGTCTTCATCCTCGTTTTCATTTTGACCAACTGTATAAAACTGGCATTTTTTATCCCACGGTTCAATTCCGTAATATTTTCTTCGATAAAACCATAATGGATACATTGACTTTTTTGCATCCTCTGCTCTCCAGTATACCTCAAGACACTTTCCGGTCGAACCCGATGTATGCGTATCCAGTAATTCCTCATTATAAAAATCCATAATATATCTTGGCGGAATCATATCCCCTTCATGTCCAAGAATATCATTCTTTTCTAAAAGCGGAAGCTCACTAAAATCTTTATCAAAATTTTTCCATTCCAGTTTTCTCCCGTTTAATTTATTCCGATAGACTTCAACTTCCTCATATGCTTCTTTGACCATCTGCTCAAACATTCCTTATTCTCCCTCCACATATCTGCCCACAAACTCAATAAATGTATGTATATTTTCAAAAGCTTCCAGACTTTCCTCCATATCATCAAATTCAAGTTGAAACTCTTCCTCTATATCAGCCAACAAACTGATCAGCGCAAGAGAGTCATACTTTAAATCACCAAAAAACGTGGTATTTTCTTTCAATTCCACCTGTACTCCTCGTGGAGCATTTAAACGAATTAATTCAAAAATAATTTCTTTTGTATCTTTTTTCAATCCTTTCACTCCTCTATTATATTTTTTTCTGGAAGATAAATCTGTTTCCCTATTTTAATAAAGTTTTTCCACATGTTTTTCACCATATATAACTGATTCATTTCATGTAGTGGACGTATTTCCATTGCAAATGCATGAAATGCCAAGGTATTTGCTTCTGACATTGCAGTCGCCAATAGCTCTTCTTCCACTAGAAATTCTCGATAACATTCATTATCCGTTTCCATGACATAAAATTTATTCTGCTCTTCATCATATCCATGGATCAAAGTATAATGCTCTACATGATGTTTGTTATAACAACAATTTCCCTCAATCCAATAATACAAATCAACGCCTGCTTGAACCAGATATCCATTCTCAATCCATTTTTTTATGGTATCAATTGCATTGGTTACATTATTAAAACGTCGTTTCTCAACAATATCCAATACTTTTTCCCTTAATTCAATAAATTGCTGATGCAAACGTATTTCTCCAAAAAATTCTCCTGATGGCGAAGGTACTCGCAGAAGATCATACGTATAATTATTTTCATAAAAATGAACTTTGTACTTCTGATTCATACTATATATTATAGAATACAAAGTTTCTGTATCACAATCCAGCCAAAATTCATTGTACGGAATTATTGGAATTTTATAATTCAAAACTCCCACCCCTTTATTTTTCTTATAATATTATTGTTATCTTTTGTTATTTACCACCTAAAATTTTGCGTAACCAATCCAAAAAATTGTCGGTTCCAAGAAACATAGTGCTCCCTCCTTTCCCCTTCATTCTACTCTCCAATCCTCTACATTTTCAACTCTTTTGTGACAAGCGTCGCTTTTTTGTGACGAACGGTCTTCTCTACGAATAAATGATAGTTTACAATAACTTCCTACAAATCACCACTCTTGTACCGGTACAACCTTTATATATTTGCACTCTGTAGTGTATCGTTTTGCCTTAGTTATCGCGAGAAGCCGATATCTTCCGTTTTTTGTTTTCTTTCCATAAACCTTATAAACAGTCGGTACTTCTTTTGTATTTTTCTTCCATTTTTTGTTATATTTGAAAGTATGCACCTCAGTTTTTGCCTTCTTCCAAGTGTAAAGATATTTTCCGGCCTTCTTTTTACAAACAGTCTTTTTCACTTTGCCAGCCTTTTTTATGTGATAAGTTATTTTCTGCTTTTTAGCAAATGAAATTGCTTTTGCATTTTCCACTGTAAAGATTTCGCCAAAAGAAACTTTTCCTAAAACTGCATGTCCACGGGATTCGTTTGCCTCTACTTTGGTATCTCTCCCATTTACATATAATTTTTCGACTGCATTTTCTCCATCTACACCGTTAAACAACAGTTTTGTTACTTGCTTCGATGAATACAGTTCTTTTAGCTTTACAGATACCCACGATCCTCCCATGTCAAACACTGTATTTTGCTTAGGCGACAGTAAAATTCGATTCACTTTGCCGGTTATGACACCCTCGCCAAAAATAGAATTGCTGATCTGCAGAGAATCTATATTGCCTGGGAGTGCTGCATCTTCACAAAAAGTATTTTGGGGCAATACAATATTTTTCCAGCTGTCAGACCCGGAAAAACACGCATATCCCAAAATAATATCTTCCGGCAATGTTACCTTGGATAATTTTTTGCATTCATAAAAGGAAAGCGCCTGCACTCTTTTTACTGTATCTGGGATAACAAGCTCTTCCATGCATTGAGCAATGTCCCCACCGAGTTTTTTCGCTTCCTCATAATGATCTCCTTCCGGATAACCAATCCGGCTCACTTGATAGCCATCAAGTTCAGATGGAATAACTATCTTCTTAGCCGTAGAAGAAATTGCACAAATTGAGATTTCTTTTTCCGGTTCATTAATCACATAATACGTATACATTCCAGAAGTATAATACTGCGTTTCTTCCGCGTGACACCGGGTAACCGGGAGTAAAAAAACTATGCATAATACGAGCAACATTAATATTCTTTTGTAAATACAAATTTTCTTTAACATAATAAAATCCTTCCTAGTCCATAAGTCTTCTATCTTCTGATTCCGCAGGGACATGTCCTATCACTCCCCCTCTGTCATTTTAAACTCAATTCTGGAATTGTACACATAATTTTGTCTTTTTCTTATTAAAATATATCTTTACATGAACTTTCTTAACAGCCTTTTCCTTCCCATCTTCATAAACATCATAAGAAATATCAATGTTGTTTTTTCCGGCTTTAAAATAGCGATAGCGAAGTTGTTGACCTTTTCCTAATTTTATATTATCCGCGTCATCATCCGGATTCCAATCACACGGAACACTCATCCATTTCACTCCGTCATATTTAACCATGCAAAAATCCTGAAACGTTCCACTTGCTCCCCCATAAAACAACACTAATATTTCTTTTATTCCATCTGCATCAAAATCTTTTGCTTTTAATTTGCAAAAGTTGAAATTAAAATAAAGGTCTTTCTCATCACTTAAACTTATGCTTTCTTCATCTATTTTTAAAAACAAATTCTTTTCGTCATTACTTTCCAATTTGACTTCTGTTTTGTTCTGAAATCCCAAATCAAATTCCTTTTCCTGATAAGTTTTCTGCAAATTTGCATTATTTTCAACTTGCTGTTCAACCTGTTTTGTATCCTTCTGCTTTACATTTTTCTCACTTCCACAACCTGTTAATAAAATAATACAAATGGCTGCTATAATCAATTTTTTCATCTAAATCCAATCCTTTCTAAAATTGTTTGTGTTTGTACGAACGTCCTACATTACCGTCCCTCATTTTTATATTATACCATTAATAATAATGAATCCACTGGAACTCATTCTTATCTTTCATTTGGAAACAATAAAACTCTGCATCATGTCCTGATGTCTTAATAAAATTTTGAACATATCCTGACTCCATTTTATCCTTCGGCAAAATACATCCCCAACTTTTATCAGTCAACTTTCCTCCATAAATTCCACCATCCGTTAAGACATACCCATAATCATCTTTAATAACAATTGGCGAAGATGCTGATAATGTTCCTTCACACTTTATTGAACAAGATGCAAGATCCTCTCCCATTTTCTTACCTATAATTAGATTCTGTAGTGTATCTGCTCGATAAAACATACCATTTGCATCAAACTGACACGTAGTTGTGGATATCACTTCAGGGGTGCCAACTATCTTTTTTTCAAGCAAATCAAACACTATTCCATGTATTCCTCCATGTGTGGTGCTTTGGTCTCCAATGTACTGAATTAGAACCTGATTATCATTTACCATTGATATTCCAATTGGCATCTCTCCATCTGTTACCTTTTTAATATCATCAATATTTATTTCTTCTACATTTCCATCTTCATATAAACGCACCACTTTTTGATTTGTACATTTTCCATTTCCAATCAAAGCATAAAATCTGTCTTTAGTATCTTCCACAATTCCAATCATACCGTATGTATGATTCTTATTAAAATAATCATTCCACTTAGGTTTTGTAGTTTTCCAAGTTCCATCTTCGTTCAAATAATTAACTTCATAATGAACTCGATTCTCCTTTTTATCATCTACCATGTTAATCACAATAGGCATATCTTCTGTATTTACCACAAATGATCCTGTTATTTCCGCACTATTAAGTGCTTCTGGATCTTGTATAATTTCACTGACAATTTGTTCATTTTCTTTCTTTTCATTTATATGCGTTTGTGTTTCATTATCTCTCTGCTTTGTACAACTACAAAGAATACATCCTATTATCATTACTAAGCTAAAATAAATAATTTTTCTATTGTACTTCATTTCTTAAATTTCTCACCTTCCAAACCGAATCTTCTTTAATATTTTGTAACCCTTGTATAAACGCCGGTCCATGGCTCATTTTTTCCTTAACAGGAAATTTGTAAATTCCGCGATCTGTATAAAAATAGGCTTTCTCTCCTCTTTGTACATTCAAAAATATTTATTCAAGTATAACACACCTTTTCCAAAAATCAACAGTTTTTGTGACGAACGTCGCTTTTTTGTGACAAGCGTTACCTTTTTGTGACGAACGACAATTATTTAGGGACAGACAACCATTTACAACGTATCTTTTTATGCTATACTTAAATAAAAATCACATTGAAAAGGAGATTTTTATGAAACGAACATTATTTTGTATACTTGCTTTAACGTGTTTTCTTTTATCTGCCTGTGCGGATAGTACAAATACGGCTTCAAATACGTCATCCAGCGCCGCGCCGGTTCTGCATAAAACCAAATCCGGCATTACATATCAGGTGTTTGACAAACCGATTTCCGATAAAGTAAGCCTTGACTATACCGTTTTAGCGAAGGATCAGGATCCTTTGATCATAACGATAACAATGATCGACGAATCGGATGAAAGTAAGGGGCTCGAATACCACGGTTATACCCTGCGCGAAAACGGCTGGGAAGATACTGCACTTCCTTGGGGAAGCGCTTTTAATAAACAATTTCCGCAAGGTCCTTCCTTTATCAGTGGAGATTCAAATGGACTCATTTACATCAGCGTCGTGGACCCGCAGAAGGGGATCCGATTATTTCAGATGGGAAATTCCGAGGACTATAAAGAAATCGATCTTTCGGAGATAAATAAGGCGTATAAAGACTATGAACTTGTCGATATCCAATTTGTCACAGACGAAGAAATCGCAGTAGTATTGCAGGAATCTGCCGATGATGCAACGGATCCCACAGTGGCTTCGGATGTTGTATTATTTGATCTTGTCCGGCAGAAAATAATCGACAAAGGGTCTGTAATCAGTAAATATGTTACGTTTGCTGAAGATGGCACATATTATGCCATTTCCACCTCCGGACAATATATACAGCACCATACCATCCATGACAAAATGCCGGATCGTGTGATTCAGTGTCTCATCGATGGCGAGGGCTTGATTTCGGAGACGACCGCCGCACTCGGTCTGCAAATTGCAGATGATATTGGTTATATCGTAACAAGCAAAGGAATCTGCAGCGGAAAATTGAGCGACAAAATATGGAACACCCTTGTCCTGCCGGCAGAGGATCTGTATTACAACGAAAACGATAAACTGTTTCACGAAGCCCCATTTAATTCCATTTATGGATATGCGAAACTTCCCGGAGACAACGGGGATTTCATCGTCTCGACGCTTTTAAATTCTGAAAGTGTTGACTACCAATGGGTACGATATTCATTGTAAATAATTAAGCCTCGGCATACTCTCCCGTTCACCGGCATATACATATATCAACTTGCCTTATGCCGGTGAATGCTATGAAACGATATCTCGCTCTATTTCTTACCCTTTGTCTGATCTTGTGCAGCTGTGCTCCGGGTGGCAGCAACGGCTCAGTTTCTGACAAAAATCCCCATTCAAATACAAGTTTTCAAGAATATACGGATGCCCTGTTTCGAGAGAGCGTCTCAAGTGATGCGCTGTCGCTCAATTATTCTCTCGCGCATCCGGAAAACTATGGAATTTCAAAAACCGCCGGTGGATTTCCACCTCTTTCGGTATCGGAGACGGCACAGGCTTCCTCCGAATATGAAAATACGCTTGCGAAATTGGAAAGTTTTGACAGGAATTCTCTTTCCGAGCCGGAAAAGATCCTATATGACAATTTAAAATATACGCTGGAAATGAATCAAAAAGGAGAAGAATTTTTTCTATTTTCCCGTCCTTTCTCCCCGGTTACCGGGCTTCAGGCGCAGCTTCCCGTTCTATTAGCGGAGTATACTTTTGACTGTAGTGAGGATATTGAAAACTATTTTACATTGCTTCGCAGCATCCCTTCGTATTTCGAATCGGTTCTCGTCTTTTACGATCATCAGGAAAAAGCCGGCCTGCTGCCCTGTCGGAGTACAATGTCACATATTTTGGAGCAGTGCCAGACCTTTTTGTCCGACAAAGGCTGGAAACTTTTGCTCACGTCATTTCGAAGCCGCATTGAGGCGTGTGATTTTATCGATCAGGAAGAAATGTTACGTTACCGCAAAGAAAATAAATCCTTGATCAAAAAAGAATTTGTGCATGCGTACGAGAATCTGGCAGCCGGTCTGAACAGCCGATTGGATGCCTGTCCGGAAAACGGAGCTCTCTGCAGTTATCAAAACGGGGAGCAGTATTACCGCTATTTATTTGCCGACGAGTCCGGATCTTCGCGTGGTCCGGAGGAATATCTAAAGCTATTAAAAGCCCAGTTAAAGAAGTCAAAAGAAACCCTTCTTGCGTATGCGAAAAAAGATGCCTCGCTTTTTGCCAATCTGAATTTGTCACCGGGAAAAGGACTGACACCGGAGCAGCAGTTAGAACATCTGACAACTGCGATCAAGGATGATTTTCCGGAGATCAAAGAGGTGGGTTATAAAGTCTCCTACGTGGATCCGTCATTGGAAGATTATCTAAGTCCTGCTTTTTATCTCACACCGCCGCTTGATGCCTACGACGAAAATGCGATCTATATCAATGGAAGTGACCGGTTTGCCGGTGCAGATCTGTTTACCACGCTTGCACACGAAGGCTACCCGGGACATCTGTATCAAAATGTGTACGACCGCAGCCAGAATCATCCGCTGCTTTCTTACGCCTTAAATTTTAATGGCTATACCGAAGGCTGGGCGACCTATGCGGAAATTTATTCGTACAAATATCTCGGATACAAAAAGGAAGAAATTGGAATATTGCGAAATAATATGATTGTTTCCCTCTGCCTTTACGGGATATGCGATATCGGTATTCATCTGCTCGGATGGAGTGCGGATGACGTGTATGCCTTTCTGCTGCAGAATGGTTCTTACGACCGTGAGACATCCGATTCTCTTTATGAAAATATCATTGACGAACCGGGTTCTTACCTCAAATATACGATTGGATATATGGAATTTGCAAGATTAAAAAAGACCGCCAAAAGCCATCAGGGAGACTCCTTTTCGGAAAAGGAGTTCCACCGATATGTGCTTTCTGCCGGTCCGAGTGCATTTTCTGTATTAGAAGATCATCTTACAGATCAATGAATGTCTAAATCTGCTACAAATACAGGGAGACGTTTCTTAAATTCTTCGTAAAGCATCTTCGCCACTTCACGCATCTGTGGGTGGGCATGAGAATCCACGCGCAGACGGAAGAAGTTTCTCCAGGAACGGAGATTCATCGTTACGACGATTTCCGTTTTCAGAGAATTTGGAAGGACAGAACGTGCTTCCTGTGGCGTAGCACCAAGTTCAAGCATACGGAAATAGGACTGCTCTGCATTTTCCATCGCTTTGGTCCATACTTCGTATTTGGCTTTGTCATTTTCTTTTGACAGATCGTATTGGAAGCCGCTTGCAAGGTCGATCACCGTGATCTGATTGTCAAATTTGTCACCACTGTAGTTGCAGTAACGTGTGCTTTCCTGGCTGTAGCTTGCGATACGATGGCGCACGATCTCATGTGTCACACCGCGGTCACACACGAAACGAACGGTCACATTTTCATGCTCGATCACCGATTCATGCTGTCTTGTCAAAAGACCTTTGATAAATTTCTCTGCCGAATCCTCCGTGATCTTTCCTTCACTTTTGTAGCAGACACGGCCGATACGTTCGATCTTTTTTACAATCTTTTCGTAATCGTCCATATCTATGATTTCTATACTCGGTTTGATTACTTGCATCTTTTATTTCCTCTCTATTTCTTATAGTCGTATTCCAGGACGACAACGGACAATGGTGGAAGATAGCAGGTAAGTTCATATGCTGTCTCTTTTTTCTTGTCTGTCGTCACCTTCTTCGCCTTGATCGGCGATTCATTGAGGCGGCCCTGGCCGCCGTACTTTGGTGCATCGGAATTGAGAATCTCGCGGAATGTACCGCCACACGGCGCTTTTACCGTATACTGCTCATGTGCTACCGGTGTGAAATTGAGAATAAACATCAACTGTTTTTTCGTCGTCTTTCCGCGGCGCACAAACGCTACCGTGCTTGTCTCCGCACGTTCGCAGTCCATCCACTCAAATCCCATCACATCGCTGTCATTGTAATACAGCGCATCATTTTCAAGATAAAGTTTGTTCATGTCTTTGATGAACGCATGGATTCCCTGATGTGGTTCCTGATCCAATAAGAACCAGTCTAAACTCCGCATCTCGCTCCATTCACGCTCCTGCGCAAATTCCTGTCCCATAAACAGAAGTTTTTTGCCCGGATGTCCGTAGAAGAAACCGAACGCCGCTTTCAGTGCTGCGTATTTATCTCCGGTCAGCCCCGGCATTTTATTGAGCAGGGAACATTTTCCATGTACTACTTCGTCGTGGGAAAGCACGAGAATGTACTTTTCACTCAGATGATAGGACAGACTGAAGCAGAGCTGTTCATGATGAAACTGCTTAAAATACGGGTCCAGTTTCATATATTCCAAAAAGTCATTCATCCATCCCATATTCCATTTATAGGAAAATCCAAGACCGTTGTCCTTAACACGTTTTGTGACACCCGGCCACGCCGTCGATTCTTCCGCAATGATGTAGGCATCCGGATGACGTTTTTCCATAATGCTGTTTAAGTGGCGCAAAAAGTCCATTGCCTCGTAGTTTTCATTGCCCCCGTCTTTGTTTGGAAGCCAGTCGCCATCCTGCTTTCCGTAATCAAGATAAAGCATCGAAGCCACCGCATCCACACGAAGTCCGTCGATGTGGAACTTTTCAATCCAGAAAAGCGCATTGGCGACAAGGAAATTCTGCACTTCTTTCTTTCCATAGTCGAAAATATACGTTCCCCAGTCCGGATGTTCGCCACGACGGCGGTCACTGTGTTCATACACTGCCTGTCCATCGAAATTTCCGAGACAATGTGCATCTTTCGGAAAATGCGCAGGAACCCAGTCAAGAATTACCTCGATGCCGCGTTTATGCATTTCATCGACAAAATACATAAAGTCTTTCGGCGTTCCGTAACGGCTCGTCGGTGCATAATAACAGCCTACCTGATAACCCCATGAACCATCAAACGGATATTCTGCAATTCCCATCAATTCAATGTGGGTATATCCCATCTCTACGAGATAATCGCCCATCATTTCCGCCAGTTCACGGTACGAATAAAAACCATTGTCATCGTCTTCGACGCGCTTTTTCCACGAACCGAGATGTGCCTCGTAAATATTCATTGGTGCACGTTCGCGCACTTCTCTCGTCTTCGCACGATGTTTCTTTTCATAGTCGCCGTCCTGCCACTCATACCCCGCAAGTGATGTTACAACGGACGCATTGTCCGGGCGCATCTGTGCATAATTTCCATACGGATCGGTCTTAAAAAGAAGCTCTCCGCTCCGCGTCGTAATCTGGTATTTGTACACGGCACCTTCACCGACATCCGGCACGAACAATTCATAGATACCGCTTGGGCCGATCAGACTCATCGTGTGCAGCCGTCCATCCCACATATTGAAATATCCGACAACACTCACACTTCTTGCATGCGGTGCCCATACAGCAAATCTTGTCCCCGTCACACCGTCAATCGTCTCGACATGCGCGCCTAATTTGTCAAAGATTTCATAATGATTTCCCTGCGCAAAAAGGTAAGTATCATAATCCGTTATCTCCGTTTTGTAGGCATACGGATCTGCGGTCTCAACCACATCGCCCTCGCCATACTGGATCCGGACACGGTAATCTTTCAACTGGTCTTTCTTTTTCTCAATCTCCAGTCCAAAAAGTCCAAGTTCTGCATTCAGTTCCTCTGCTTCAAACGCAGTCTCTCCGGACACATCGGTGATCCACACGCGCTGTGCTACCGGCCGGCGCACGACAAACATCTGCGTTCCCTCGTAAAAATGCATTCCAAGGAGATCCTGCGGAGCATTGATCACCCCTTCTTCCATTTCTTCGATCAAATGTGGATTCATCCACTTTTTCAGTATTTCATTCACTCTTTCTTCAACCTCCTCCAAATCAAAGAAGCGTTTTCTTTACAATTTCTGCCAATTCCCTTGACTTTTTGTCTGCGTCGTCCATATCCTTGCCAACAACCCCAAAATAAATTTTAATCTTTGGCTCGGTTCCCGATGGACGGATGCAAAGCCATGCATCGTCGGTCAATTCGAAATACAATACATTTGATTTTGGCAGCCCTGTCTTTCCTTCTTCACCAGTCTGGATATTTTTGATGGTGTCGCGGTCATAGTCACGAATCGCTGTCACTTTATAAGGACCAAACTCCATCGGCGGATTTTCACGAAGACCGCTCATCGTAGACTTAATCTTCTCCAGTCCTTCGATGCCTTTGTGCGTGATCGCGATAACATCGTCTTTGTAATATCCATATTTTTCATACATATTGATCATAGCATCCCACAATGTCATGCCACGTTTTTTATAATAAGCTGCTGCCTCGCAAAGTGCCATGGAAGCCACGATACCGTCTTTGTCGCGGGCATGGGTTCCGATCAGGCAGCCATAACTTTCCTCAAATCCGAAGAGATACGTACCCTCTCCGCTCTGCTCACTCTTTAAGATCTCACGGCCGATCCACTTAAATCCGGTCAGACATTCTACAACTTTAATGCCATAATATTTCGCGATGGCATCGACAAGATTGGTCGTTACGATCGTTTTTACCATATAACCGTCTTCCGGCAGTTTGCCTTCCAATGCCAGTTTTTGTCCGATCTCATAATCTGCCAGGAACGAACCGCTCATATTTCCGGTCAGGCAGATGTACTCGCCGGATTTACTGTCTTTTACATAAACACCGAGGCGGTCGGCATCCGGGTCTGTCGCCAAAACGAGGTCGGCATCCTTTTCTTTGGCAAGGGCAAGAGCCAGTTCAAAGGCTTCTCTCGCCTCCGGATTTGGATAGCTGACGGTCGGAAATTCGCCATCCGGAAGTTCCTGCTCCGGCACTACAAAGACATTGGTAAATCCCAATTCTTTCAATACGCGGCGCACCGGAATATTTCCGGTTCCGTGCAATGGTGTATATACGATGCGAAGATCTTTTTCCACTTCTTTAATGCAGTTTGGATGCAGCACATTTTTCTTCAACTCTTCCATATAACGGTCATCGATCGCTGCGCCGATATTTTCATACAATCCGGCTTTGACCGCCTCTTCTTTTGGCATCGTCTTAACGGTCGCATAATCCGTCACCGCTTTTACTTCATCCATAATTCCTGTGTCATGAGGCGGTGTGATCTGTGCTCCGTCCTCCCAATATACTTTATATCCATTGTATTCCGGCGGATTGTGGCTTGCTGTCACATTGATTCCGGAAATGCAGCCAAGTTCTCTGACGGCAAACGAAAGTTCCGGTGTCGGACGAAGGCTCTCAAATACATAGGCTTTGATGCCGTTTGCAGCCAGACAGCAGGCAGCTTCATCGGCAAATTCCGGCGACATTCTACGACTGTCAAATGCAATTGCGACTCCTTTTTTCTCGCCTTTCTGGCTCAATATGTAATTGGCAAGTCCCTGTGTTGCCTTACGTACGGTGTATACATTCATACGGTTGGTACCGGCTCCGATAATCCCGCGAAGTCCCGCCGTACCAAATTCAAGATCCGCATAAAAACGTTCCTTGATCTCGTTTTCATCCCCTCGGATCGACTCCAGTTCCTTTTTAGTATCCTCATCAAAATAAGGATTTGCCAACCATTCTTCATAATTTTCCATGTAACCCATAATAAATATCTCCTTTCCATTAATTGGTTTCGCTTCCCTTTGCCGTCAGATCCGGAAAACTCCAGGAAACGTCTTCATCATCGTCGGTTGTCGTGACAGAATAACTCTTTGTCGTATATCCATCCTTGGTTAACGTCAATGTGATCGCTCCGATTTTCTTCGGAAAACTGCACGGCGCTACGCCCTGGTAATTGCCATCCAGATAAACGCTTGCCCCGGCGGGTGTGCTGACAGTGATCTTATGATCGTTGTCATAACTTTCCGTCACCGTGTTCTGCTGATTTGAATCATCCTTTTCCACACTGCTCTCGTCATCGCTCGACACCTCGGCCTCCTCTTCCGCCAGACTGATTCTCACGGTCGGATTGGCAGACTGCACGTCCACGATGCCGGTGTATGTTGTATAACCATCCAGTATAACCTGTATCGAATGTTTCCCGTATTTGAGAGACACCGGTTTACTGTAATCGGTCATTGTTCCATTGACATACAGTTCCGCGCCCTGCGGATCAATGTCAAACACGACTTGTCCCTTGTCTTTGACCGTGCTCTTAAAGAGCGACATATCAAGTTCCAATGTCTTGTCGCGCTCAATCGCAACACTCCGGCTCCCCTCAAAGTCCCCATTTTTCATGGAAACCTCGTACGTTCCTTCCGGAACGGGCACCAGCATGTTTTCTGTCACCGGCAGAATCCGTACCCCGGAAACGGTCATCGTTCCACCGATAAAATCTTTATATTTGGCCGGCTTGATATAGCCATGGCCTTTTGTCACCACGATCGAATAGGCCTTTCCTTTGACTCCCCGGAATGTCACTTCGTCTGTGGCAGCAATTTCCTGCAGATCAATGGGTTTCCCCTCGGAAAACGCCTGAAATCTGCTTCCGTAGCGGTAGCGCGTCCCCTGTATCTCGAGATAGGATTCGTCCGTATTAAACTGAACATCCTTTACGTCTTCCGTTTCCAATATATCCTTGGAACTCTGCACTTTCTGCAATGTCGTCTTTCCGTCATCAAGATACAGATCAAATACTTGTCCAACCTCGAGAGACTCCGACGAAATCTGTTTGTCATTTTTCGTCAAAACCTCTGTCGCCCCGTTATACGTATAGGTCGCCTCTTTTTCCAGCTCCGGCTCGTAAAATGTCATCGTGCCGGCTTCTGCTTTTGTCAAAACACCCACGAAATCGCGTCCCTTTTCATACGTAATTGCTGCATTGGGGTTCGGACTTTGCGTCGCTGCCGGTCTCGCTGTCTTTTTCCCGCATCCGGAAATGAGCAGACAGCTGAGTACCGCCAAAAACAGCCCCATCATCCATTTGTTTCTCATCATGCACCTCATTCTCTGTCGAAGACTTCAATTAAAGTAAGTATATCATAAATCAAAGAAAACTTCCACCGTTTTCATAGTTTTTTAAAAACTGTTCGCGGCACTGTTCCATCTCGCCCAAACTACGTAGTTTTTGGAGACTCTGCTCCGAAAACCAACTCTTTTTATGGTTAAAATATCCATTTAGCAGCTTCCAGTATTTTTCCGGAAACAAGAGCATAATGTAAATAAATTCCTGTTCGTCCTTCGCCAGATCCGCTTTTTTTGCATAACTTTCAAGAATGGTCATTCCCTTTTTTCTGTCCCATCCATTTTTTTCCAATGATTTACGCATCAGATACGTCAGATCCAAAAGCGGAATCCCCTTTCCCGCCTTTTCAAATCCTACCGTCGCGAGGCGGTTCGCTTGCCGGATCAGATTATGATAATTGTAATCACCATGACAGTACCGTCCGCCATCTTCCATTATTTTACAGTAATAATTGCAGTTTTCAAGACAGGCCGAAGCCTCAACCGCTTTTTCATAAAACCGCTCAAAACAGCCAATTGCCTGAATTTCAAATTCGGTCCGCTGTTTTTTCTTTTTCATATATGTATGGATTCGTTTCAATTCCCGCGTGTGCTTCTGTACCCGCTCCAAAAGGGGCACAGCGGCAGGCAGTGATTCTCCTTCTTCCTCCAGCACGCACACACCCTCCAGCGTTTGATGCAGTCTCGCAAGGTTCTCTCCCGCAAGAGCCAGATCCGGCTTTGCCCGCAGGTCACATTCTTCCCCGGAAAACCATTGGTAAATCACATATTTCTCGCCGCTTTCAAGTTCTGTCACGTACTCATCGGCATTATTTTTCAGCGCTTTATCAACCCGCTCAAATCCCCGCAGCACTAAAATTTCTTTTATTTTATTTTCAAAGGCAAAATGTCCCCGGATCTGCTCGTATTCGCGCAGCAGTTTCGGTCCCTGCGTCGTTTCCAGCAGCCACCCTCCGCGGTGGCGGTAGCGCCGTTTGACAGTCAGATCATAATTTGCCAGACTTTTCTCCACCTTATCTTCCAACTTGCACCCCTCCTTCATGTTTTAACATTGTATGAGGAAAGGTCAGGTTGTATGACTAAAAGATGTCTGTTCAAATACCGTTTTTAATATCGTAAGCCCGATCGGACCAAGCACGATTCCTCCGACACCAAACAATTTCAGCCCCACATACACGGACAAAAGCACGTAAAGCGGCTTTAACCCCATTTCTTTTCCCATAAGTTTGGGCTCCAGCACTTCGCGGACGACCATTGTGACCACATACAGCGTCAAAAGCACGGCGGCGGCCACATAATCCTTCTGGATCCACGAAAAGACCGCCCATGGAATTAAAATTGTGCCGCTTCCAAGAACCGGAAATGCATCGACGATCGCGATCAGGATTCCCATCAGCACCGCATACGGATTTTTGAGCAGAAGCAATACGATCGTCGAAATGACTGCGATAAAAAATAAAAGCAGCCCCTGCGCTTTGAGATAAGCAAATCCCGCGATTTTTAGTTTCTTTACGTAAGGCACAAGTGCCGGATAGCGCACTTCGGTTCTCTCTTCCAAAGACAGCAGGAGCACCGCCATTAAAAATACGACGAACCCGGCACCCCATTCTCCGATGCGCAGAAACATCCGTGGAATGCTCCCGGTGATCTGAGGCAGCAATACGCTCGCGATCTGTCCATCCATATCACTCATTCTCGCCTCCAGCCACCGGTAACTGGTACCCTTTGACAGCGCGAGCAGATTGTCGATGGAACCACAGCCGCCTTGGCAGAGATGCGACAAAGCTCCCGCCTGCCCGGGAAGATGACGGATAAATTCGACGAGCTGGCTGGTGCACAAATATCCGATATAAAATAAAAAACACCCCAGCGCACCGAGGCTTACAACTACCATAAGAACGCTGCATAGTTTCCGATTCAGATGTGTCGCCGTATGTATTTTTTTCGTCCACGGCTGCAATGCTTTGGCAAATACCAGCGCCAATACAAAAGGAACCACAAGTGGTAAAATATAGCAAAAGCTTACATAAATTACACATGCAGTTCCTAATAAGATCAATACTTTTTTGTATTTTTTTACATGGTTCATGGGTATTCTCCTTTCCGGGTTCCTCGATGTGCTTACGTATCTGTCATACCCGGTTAGTATGAACCATTTTGATAAGATTTATTCTGCTTCTTTTACAATAAATCGGTAGCCGACTGCCCAAACCGTCTCAATGTACTGCGGATTTTGGGTATCTTTTTCAATCTTTTCACGGATTTTTTTGATATGAACCGTAACGGTCGCAATGTCTGCACCGACCGGGCTCAGCTGCCACACTTCTTCCAAAAGTTCTTCTTTCGAAAATACGCGGTTTGGATGCTGTGCGAGGAAGAACAAAAGATCAAATTCTTTTGTCGTAAGATTCTTCTCGACACCGTCCACATAAACACGGCGCGCCGTACGGTCGATCTTCAATCCGCCCGCCTCGATGACTTCATTTTCTTCTTTCATCGCACTGCCGACTAATTTTTTATAACGCTCCAAATGCGCCTTTACACGAGCCACAAGTTCACTTGGGCTGAATGGCTTGGTCATATAGTCATTGGCTCCCAGTCCGAGTCCGCGGATCTTGTCGATGTCTTCTTTCTTTGCTGAAACCATCATAACCGGAATCTCGGATGTCTCGCGAATCTTTTTGCAGATTTCAAAACCGTCCGTTCCCGGAAGCATAAGATCCAGTATCACCATATCAAATTTTTCTGTCGTCGCCATCTTCATACCTTCGGTACCATCGCTGCAGATCACAACCTCAAAACCACTCAATTCCAAATAATCCTTTTCCAATTCTGCAATTGGTAATTCGTCCTCTACAATCAAAATTCTCTTACTCATCATGTTCCTCCTTTTGTTCTGTTTCCTTTTTTAATGTAAAGTATACCTCTGTCCCTTTTCCAAGCTCGCTTTCTGCCCAAATGCGTCCACCGTGCTCGTCCATGATCTTTTTTGCAATCGCAAGTCCTAAGCCGCTGCCGCCGGTTCGTGAATTTCGGGAACTGTCTGTCCGGTAAAACCGCTCAAAGATAAATGGCAGTTCCTCTTTACCTATCCCTTTTCCATTATCACGAATCATGACTTGGATAAAAGGACCTTGATCTTCTACATTGACAAGGATCATTCCCTGTTCCCTTTGTATATATTTTACCGCATTCCCTACTATATTTGCAACAACTCTTTTTATTTTTTCTTCATCAATGACAATCTCAACGTCTTCGCCGACATCACATTGATACAAAAGCTGTATATTGCGGGTTTCCAGATCCAGGCTCATTCCACTGATGCACTCCGCAAAAAAATAACTTGCTTTTACCGGAGCGAAGCGGAAATCTTCCACTTTTTGATAAATTTTTGTGAAATACGAAAGTTCATCAACAAGACCTGCCATATCCACCGCCTTTGAATGAATCGTTTTGACATACCGCTCCATTCGTTCCGGCGTCGCCGCCACACCATCCATAATTCCCTCTGCATAGCCTTTGATCGCCGTAAGCGGCGTTTTAAGGTCGTGGGAAATATTGCCAATTACTTCTTTTGTCAGTGCATCTGCCCTGTTCCTCTCCTCCGTCGTCTCCCGCAATTTAGTCTGCATCGTATCGAAATCCTTATACAGTCCATCAAATTCGCTGCCTTCAATCGACGGCAGTTCATATTCGAGATCCCCTTCACTGATATGGATCGCCGCCACCTGAAGCTGCCGTATCGGCACAAGGACATTATAATAAGTATGCCCAATGATTCCGACAACAATCAGAACACAGACAATAATGATCATTCCCAAAAGACCGACGTAAAATACAGTAATATGGGGAAGATTTACATTGAGATCCGTTACAATGCACACGCTTCCGGTTCGTCCATCCGGCATTATGACGCCCAGTTTTTTAAATAAAAATTTCTTATCTTCTTTTCCGCAATACTGGCCGCTTTCCTCGGAATAATTATTATTTGCCACCAACAGATCCCGATATACATAATCATACTGGTCGAAATCTCCAAAAAATGTAAATCCGCCGTCCACGATCACTGCCAGAAAGGAGTATTTTTCTTTCAAATAATTGTTTTCTTTGTTCAGATATTCATTGTCTAGAAATACCTTCGGATCCCTCATGGCGCGGTCCTGCAGATCCATATAATCGTATTTGGTATACGAGTTTAACAGGAGCACACGGTCGAACAAGCTGTACGGCGACGGCATATCTTCCGCTGAAATCTGATACGTACTGCGGATACTTTTCATTTCCCCATAGGCAAAAAGTGTCACCATCAGAATAAGTACCATGATCGGACAGACCGCCAATATGATAAACGTATTTCTTGTCTTTTTTACGTTTTTCTTTTTTTTATTATTTTTACTCATTTTTCCTCGATTTCACCCAGCTTTCCCTGTTTTTTCTCAAAGATAATTTTATTTTAACACATTTCTTTTCATTTTCATAATGTTTTTTTGCTTGACATCGCTCTTTTTCAATGGTATCGTGAAATACGATAAGATTGGAGGATACTGTTATGAATATTTTACGTCGCTTACCTGACCCCGACGAGGTCAAACGAGAAATTCCCGTATCAGAAAAAGTCGCAAAGATCAAAAAAAGCAGAGATGCTGTCCTGCGTGATATTTTTATGGGAAAAAGCGATCTTTTTGCTTTGATCATCGGACCTTGTTCAGCAGATAACGAAGAAGCTGTTATTGACTACACCTTGCGCCTGGCAAAAATCCAGGAAAAGGTCGCAGATAAAATTTTTATCGTTCCTCGTGTTTATACCAATAAACCAAGAACGACCGGAAAAGGATATAAAGGAATGGCAAGCCAGCCTAATCCGGAAGAAAAAGAGGACATGCTCAAAGGTCTTCATTCTATCCGTGAGACGCATATCGCTGTCGTAGAGCAGACGGGTATGTCTTGTGCCGATGAAATGCTTTACCCGGAAAATTACGAATATCTTTCTGACATTCTTTCTTATATCGCTGTCGGCGCGCGTTCGGTAGAAAACCAGCAGCACCGCCTGACTGCCAGCGGAATTGAGGTTCCATGTGGTATGAAAAACCCAACCAGCGGTTACCTTTCGGTTATGCTTAATTCCATCGAAGCAGCCCAGTGCGGCCACCATTTCATCTACCGCCAGCAGGAAGTAGAGACACAGGGAAATCCGCTTACGCATGCGATCCTTCGCGGAAGCGTAAACAAACACGGACGCAGCCTTCCAAACTACCATTACGAAGACCTGCTTCTTCTCCATGAGATTTACAGCGAGAGAAATCTTGAAAATATGGCTGTTATCGTAGATACAAACCACGCAAACTCCGGCAAACATTTTGAACAGCAGATCCGTATTTCCAAGGAAGTGCTTGAAAACCGCCGCATTTCCAAAGATATCCACAATATGGTGAAAGGTCTTATGATCGAAAGTTATATCGAAGACGGTAACCAGAAGATCGGTGACCACGTCTACGGAAAATCCATCACAGACCCTTGTCTCGGATGGGAAAAGACAGAGAAACTGATCTACGAATTGGCAGATCGTCTGTAATTTATGAAATTTACCGGACAAACCCACAAAAATCCACTGGGCAGACGCAAGAATTTCTTGACGTTTGCCCTTTTTTGTTGTATGCTAAGGTGTGAGACATTTTATGCAACAGAAATGAGGTTTAATGATGAGTAAAATACTATTTACTTCTGAATCCGTAACAGAAGGACATCCAGATAAAATTTGTGATCAGATTTCTGACGCAATCTTGGACGCATTGCTTGCACAGGATCCTATGAGCCGTGTAGCATGTGAAACAGCAATTACTACCGGCCTTGTATTGGTCATGGGTGAAGTGACCACGACGGCTCAGGTTGACTTACAAAATATTATCCGTAATACGATTCGCGAAATCGGCTACGATGCTTCAGAAAAGGGCTTCGATGCTAACACTTGCGGTGTTATGGTGGCATTGGACAAGCAGTCTACAGACATCGCCATGGGCGTTGACAAGGCACTGGAAGCAAAGCTTACCGACAGCCAGATCGAAGCAATCGGCGCCGGCGACCAGGGTATGATGTTCGGCTATGCTACCAACGAAACCGACGAATACATGCCATATCCGATCCACCTGGCTCACCGTCTTTCCCGCCAGTTATCGAAGGTCCGCAAAGACGGAACGCTTCCTTACCTGCGTCCGGACGGAAAATCCCAGGTAACGGTAGAATACGACGAATCCGGAAACCCTTCCCGTATCGATGCCGTTGTCATCTCCAGCCAGCACAGCGAAGATGTCAGCTGGGATCAGATTAAAGAAGATATCCGTGAAAAAGTTATTGATCCAATTCTCCCTGCAGAACTTTTGGATGATGACACAAAATATTATATCAATCCAACGGGACGTTTTGTCATCGGCGGTCCAAACGGCGACAGCGGTCTGACCGGCCGCAAGATCATCGTCGATACTTACGGTGGATGGGCTCGTCACGGCGGCGGTGCTTTCTCCGGTAAGGACTGCACGAAAGTAGACCGTTCTGCTGCTTACGCAGCCCGCTACGTAGCAAAGAATCTCGTAGCTGCCGGCCTTTGTGACAAAGCTGAGATCCAGCTTTCCTATGCAATCGGCGTCGCTTCTCCGACTTCGATCCGCATCGATACTTTCGGCACCGGCAAACTTTCCGAAGACAAGTTAGTCGATATCATCCGTGAGAACTTCGACCTGCGTCCAGCCGGCATCATCCAGATGCTCGACCTGCGCCGCCCAATCTACAAGGCTACCGCAGCTTACGGACACTTCGGCCGCAACGATCTCGACCTCCCTTGGGAGAAACTTGACAAAGTGGATCTGCTGAAGAAATATCTGTAAAAGATTTACATGTTTTGATATTCCGGCTCGAAGGATTCGAGCCGGCATGCTCTCATAGTTAAATGGATATAACAGCCCCCTCCTAAGGTTGTGCTCTACCAGCTGCCTTACGGGGAAAAGTGATCGTTGCCAGTCTCAATTTAATATAAGTCTCTGTAGCTCAGCAGGATAGAGCGTTCGCCTCCTAAGCGAAAGGCCGTGGGTTCGAATCCCGCCAGGGACGCCAGCAAACACGCCGAAAACCTTTGATTTATCAGGGTTTTCGGCTTTTCTTATTTCTGCGGCTTTTGTGGCTTTTTTGCAAAAAACCTTGGTTTGCTAACATTTGCTAACGAGATTTGGCCTTTTGCTAAGAAAGGCGGTAAGTCAGAGGTTCGATTTTTACCAAAGGAACTTGCAAACATTTGTTAGCAGAAATTAGAGGAAGTTGCAAACAAAATCGCGAATTTGCTAACATCGCTCAAAAATGCTTTCAGAACCTTGCTAACAAAAAAAGTGTTTGGTCACTGTGCAAAGTGGTTCAAACGAAGAAAACCTCTCACAAAGTGAGAGGCGTTCTTCTGAGGGAGGGACTTTATAAAGCTTTTGCCAGCTGCTTGAGCAGTGCGGCAGTTTCGGGATTTTTAAGCAGTTCCAGTATCTTCGCTGCATCACTTTCATCACTTTCAGTGACGGCAGTATCCGCAGTTTTAGGCTCTGTATCTTCAACAGGGTCAGGAGTCTTAGAGGAATAAAAAGCTTCCTCCAATCGCTGAGCGTTTATGCACCGATCCTCGTCGATGATGTGAGAATAGACATCCGCAACCATTTTAACCTGAGCATGACCAGAGTCACCCTGGACTGATTTCATATCGCCGCCATTGAGTTTCAGCTTGTAGGTGATGCTGGAGTGGCGAAGAGAATGGAACACAACATGAGGCAGTCCGTTTTCTTTGATAAGTTTATTGAAAGCACGGTTAATCACCTGACTTTCCATCGGACGGCCATTGCTGGAGCAAAAGACCAGGTTATTGTCGATGTATTCATCTCCAAACAGATCCATCAGCTCATCAATTTCTTTTTTTCTCTCTACCAGCATATAGGCAACTGTTTTCGGCAGGTACACGCGGCGAATACTGGTTTTGGTTTTAGGCTCTTTCAGGACCAGAGCAGTATGGGTACTGGCTATGCAAGGTGGAAACTTCTTAATAACACCTTTGTCGCTCAAATCGTCCAATGCACCTCGTGTAACCCGTTGCAGCTCTTTGTTGACGAATATATAAGCTGAACCATTTTCTATGCTCTGTGGTGCAATATCAATGCAGTCCCAGGTAAGGCCCAGCATTTCGCCAATGCGTAAAGAGCAGGAGAACGCCAGATTTAAGGCAAGGGAGAGGATAGGATCATCACAGACTTCCATAGCCTTGCTCAGCGTTTCGGCAGTCCATATATCCCGTTCTTTATGTTCTTCTTTGGGAAGTGTCGCATTCAGGACAGGGTTACGGCTGATTAGTTCCCAACGCACCGCCTGATTAAAGGCACTGCGAAGTAGCTTGTGAATTTCTCTTACTGTATGCGGGGTCAGATATTCGCTTGTGGGTTTGCGGTTGTTGACGCTTACCGTTTTCACAGAGAGCAGATCACGGTAATACTTATCCATCATCCTTGGAGTGATGTCGGATAGTAACATATCTCCGATAATAGGAGTTATGTAGTTTCTCGCCAGACCACGGCGGCTTTCATATGTTGACATTGCCCAGGTATTTACACCATAGATGGACATATATTCATCGAGCAGATCGTTCAGGGTCTTTGCCGTAGGAATAAAGAAGGTTCCAGAGTCCTGCTCATACTCAATTTGCTTTTTTCGTTTTTTTGCTTCTGCATTTGTGCTGAAGGTTTCCCAACGCTGTCTGCGTTTTCCGTTTTCATCTGTGTAATCATACACCACAGAATATTTGCTTTTACGCTTCACGATAGATGCCATTTTCATTGCTCCTTTCTGAGATTTTCACATAATGAGTTTGCTTTTGATACCAGGCTTCAAAACTGCTGGTAATGATACGAATTCTTCGATCAATCAAGGTCGTCTCAAAATAGCCCCTTTTAACAAGGTCATAAGCTGTGCCAGATTTCAGCCCCAAAAGATCCGCCATTTCCGGAACTGACATCGTAGTATGCCTCCATTTCTCTCCGGGCGGTGTACCATCCACTTTTTTATAGTGGAACTGGCCGGCATACCAATCTTCAAAGCTATCCAGCATAACTCTCATTCGTCCGGCCACTTGAATTGTTTTGAAATAGTTCTTTTTAACCAACCAGTAGGATTCTACTTTACCAAGCCCAAGCATTTTGCCCATCTCTGGTACAGACATACTGGTCTTTACTCTTTGTTTTTGCATGGCTTTTGCCTCCTCTATAAAGTTTTTCTTGCTATGGCCTCATTGTAAGAGAAAGCAGAAAAAAAGTTAAGGATGTCGATTTGGAGATCGGCATCCTTGACAAATCATTCATCTGCGTGATCCAGCCAGTCATCAAAGCTCTTTTTGGAAATGCGGATATGACCGCCGACTCTGACGCTGTGGAATACACCCTGTTTTACCAGATTATATGCTGTGGGACGACTGATACCCAAAATGTCCTGAATCTCATCGACCGTATAGGTTCTTTTGTCATAGCTGACAGGATTTTGTTCATTAAAGCGGTTCAATTCCGCAATTCTTGCTTCAAACATAAAAACGCCTCCTTTATCCGGTAAGTGGCCTTACGGAGCCTCCATTTCCTCCGGAATATGAATATCTAAACTAACTTGCAGAGCATCATCAATCGCTCTCATTTCTTCGCGAGATACGCGCCCAATGTACGATAAAACACGCCTTTTATCAATCGTTTTAATTTGCTCCAGCAGAACAACAGATTTCAGTCCAAGCTCTGGAACGCTCTCCAGTGCATAGTGTGTGGGCAGCTCCTTTTTCTTAATCCATTTACTGGTGAGTGGAGCTACGATCAAAGTGGGGCAGAAAAAATTCCCCACATTGTTTTGAAGAACCAGGACAGGACGGGTGCCGCCTTGCTCTGATCCAAAATAAGGGTTCAAATTGGCATAATATAAATCCCCACGCTTATAAATCCAATCTTCTTTCATGTTCATCCTCCTATGTTTTGAGATTTGATTATGTAAGAAGGAGGCTCTGCAAATTACAGAGTCTCCTTCAATTTAGCGCCTGTTTTATCCCTTACTTGTCCACGACACCCCAGGGATTTGGGTAATCATTAAGCCGCAGGTGGCTGGCCTGCTTCTCAGGAGTTTCACCTCCACTTCGTTTGGTCTTACCCATGGCCTGCGACGGTTATTATCACGCTCGGACTATGGCTGTAAGAGAGCTTTCCTCCTTGTTATGCCATGACCGGATGCCATCCGATGTATTCCAGCCTGATATATTTCTGATAAACCGAAAACTCATCTATACAGCAAAAATGGGTTGGCCTGTTATGCGAGTGGCAGCTCTCAGAAAATATACCGCTGATGTAGCGGCTATTACGCCCAAAGAGGATCAAACTTAATGATTCGTATATGAGGTTGTCAAGGTGCAAGTGAAAGGATTTCCCTCTCACTTGCTACTGCCACTTTTTTAGAAAATCGCAACCAACTTTTTTATTTTTTCTTCAATTTTTTTCAATCGCTTATCTGCGGCTTGCCGAGTAATACCATATCGTTGGGCTAAACAAGTTGCATTTGGTATTTTCATTTCATAATAGGACAATATAAAATCTCGTTCTGCCGGACTCAGTTTCAATAGAGCTTGGTGTAAATCCTCAAGAAGTAAATTCTGAATAGCTTGTTCCGCAGTATCAACAGATTCATCCACAAACAAATCTGTATCCTGATAACCTTCCTCTGTGCCGTCACGATCTCCCACATGAGAAGCCGGGAATATAGAGCGACTTTTCTCATGTTCCTGGAGATAGCGGCTGTGGCGGTCCTCCTGTTGGTATTTTTCAAAATCTTTGCGAGAACATTCCATGATAATGCGGTCATCTTCATCACGGAACATTTTGACTGTTTCAACAAAAAAGCGCCCAGTAAAGCAACCATTGCGGCGTGCCTTACTGAACGCTGAAAAACTGATTTCCTCCCATTCCTGTGGGCTGTTATTTTTCCAAATGAATACTCTCGTCATATCCTTTCCTCCGTTCAAATTCTTGGTAGTCAGCGAATTTGAACGGTGTCATGGATATTTTGCTATGTACGCCTCCCAGCGCATACCGGCCTCCTAATACCGGGCAAAGAAAAAGGCCGGAAGTGTTTTCACCTCCAGCCATGTTCCTGCCGCCATATTGCAGCAGGAATGAAAAAAGCCCGGTTAATGCCGGGCCTTATGTAGAAAAGTATTCAATTTAGCGCATTCCTGCCACTATAACAAGTATAGCAGGTCGGAAGTCGGAAGGGAGTAGGGATTAGGTCGGGGATTTGTCGGGATTTAGTCGGGATTTAGTCGGGGCAGCTCCTCCAGGACTTCTGGAATAGAATATCCAAACAAGCAAACAGAAAATAAATAGATGGCTTCTCGTTTTCGGTCATAAAAGACACTGCGCTCTATATTTAGTTCTTCCAGCAATTCTTTCTCTGTACTGTTGAACCGATAGATAAATTGCTTAGTCAAAATTTCATAGTAAAGTTCTCCTCGATCCGGATACCGTTTCAGACGAAGGAGTGCACGGTCAATAATATTGACCAGCATTTGATTTTGAACAAGGCAGCAAACTTTTTCTTCAAAGGCTTGCAGTTCAATATCTGGTGCAAAATTTTCAAGATAGCAGAGGCCAGACTCTATATCTTGTTCTCCCATAATCCAAGCAGTTTCTTGTAATTCTTCTGCCCGTTCACTCAGAACCCAGACTACATCACGGTAAATCTTTAGAATCAGCTTACTTCTATGAAACGCAGCGTCGCTGTTAAGCCCCAAAGCTGTTAGCCTGCTGTTACATTTTTGGATTGTTGTGCTTTCTTTTCTCATAGAACATCCCTCCTTGTTCGCAATATTGCGAACATATTAGGTACAAAATAGCATAGCAGAGGAGCGTGAGAGAGGGCAGTGCCTCTCTCTATTCCCCCATTTGGTTATATCAGGTTTCTGGATTTTAGACGAATCTGCATTGCTTGCTTGGAAACCTCAAAAATATTTGCCATTTCAGCAATGAGCTGTTCATCTGTCCGGCCTATTTTAAGCCGGTAAAAACATTTTTTGATCTGCGGTAAAGGCATCAGCAGAGCAGAAGCCAGAGTATCCGCCTGACGCTCAATTATGCCATGACTTTCGTCGGAAGAAACATTTCCGTTATAAGCAGCAACATCTCCAGTACCGGAGTACAACTTCTTATGTAGTACCCAATGAGCCAGCTCATGGGCACAGGTAAAACGGAGCCGCCCTAATTTTGACGGATCACAAAGCCGTTCATCAATTAAGATTGTACCGGCTCTTACTGCAATCATTCGATACTGTCTCTGTATCTGGTCATATAAGACAACAGCACCGTCATCGAAAATTGTTTCCCCTAATATCTTGGGGTTTTTTCTTAGTGTATGAAACTCCAGGATTAGATCAAACTTTGTCTCGATAATGGTTTCGATTGGCACAGGACATGGTTGCCCGGATAGCAGAGAGGGATCATATTCCATCAGGATTTTTCGCCCTACTGCCTCGATTGCTTCTGTACGGATTTGTGGAATTGACAAAGCTCTCCCCCCTATCGTTTACGCTCCTTTAGCATTTTCATAAATGTCTGCCATTCTTCATCGGTAGCATCTACTTCTTTTGCCACACGCAAGGCTGCCCGAACAATATCTTTTTCCATGATATAGTCTGGCAAATCAGCAGATACTGTATTGCGTGATTTTGCAGCCAGATCCAAAAGCAACTCATGTTCTGATTTATCCAAATTCAGAAAGGCAGAGATGCGTTCCACAAAATCTCCATTGGGTGCAGGACGGCGGCTTTGCTCAATATCACACAGATAACCGTAAGCAATATTCAAATGCTTGGCTGTATCGCGTAAATTGAATTTGTGCGCCTTGCGTTTCTCGGCTATAAATGATCCAAAAGTTATATTGCCCACAGCATTCACCTCTCATTTGTTCGACGAACTGCGAACATCTTGCTTATATTGTATATCGAACATCTGTTCACTTCAAGGATAAAAATTTCATTTGAAAAGAGGTGTTAAAAATCAATAACACCTCTTTTGCGCTATATAAATTCCTGAGCGATTTGCTGCATTTCCGTAATGCACTCTTTGGGAGAGAGAATTTTTATTTTCCCTTTGAATTTGAATATCCAGCCATAAAAAGTTCCACTGGGGTTCACTTCAATTTTGGCTGTGAAGTGTGTATCATCATACCTATCAACAGCAGCATCTTCTCCATAATGATCTATGATTACTCTCATCAATTCGTTTTCACATAGAAGGGTTACTTCCTTCGATGACTCCGATGTAAACATATCAACCATTTTATTTGTATAGGAGGCTACATCAAATCCCTCTATCGGCATAAAGTAAGTTTCCAGATTTTCTACACTTGTTAGCCGATCTACACGGAAGTGAGCAATTTTCTGATGCTTCAGAGAAAATCCAATCAAATAGTAATGGTCATTTTTCCATTCAAGCGCATAAGGATTTACGACATAATAATATCCATCATGCTTTAAGATTTTCTTTTTTTCTTGAGTATATTCATAGTATTGGAACCGAATTTGCTGATGGTTTCCAATCGCTGTTTGGATATTGTCAATGATGTAGTAAACCTTTTCATTATGCGGTTTGACACGGCTGGATAAAGCAGCAAATTTTTGAAGCTGCTTTGCCTGATGTAGACTGGTCAGACGGCATAATTTCTGCACCAGCTCCTCAGACTTCTTGGCAGAAATGATCTTCGAGGATGCTACTGCGTCTGTCAGCATTTTCAGTTCTGGATACTCAAACAGGCGGTTTCCCATAAAATATTGGTTTTGGGTACTCTTAACCACCACAATATCAATCCCCGCATCGATCAGCGCATTGGTATCTGCGTAAACAGTCTGCCGCACTGCCTGAATTCCTTTTCCATTCAGATGGGCAATGATGTCAGATACTGTGGCGGGATGGTTTTCATCGGTCCGCTCATAGAGAAACCGGAGTAATTCCAGTATCCGCATATTTGTTGAATTCTGCATACTTCACCTCCTCGATTCTTAAAATGGCCTATTTTGTATGGTGTCCAGCCCCAAAGACCAGAAGCAGGGCGACAGCACAGAGAAGCAGGCCGATCCAATTTCGATCTATAATCAGCTTGATCACCGCCACAAGCAGAAGTCCGCCTACCAGGAGCACAACGCCATTCATTCAGCGTCCTCCCGAAGCATAGTTTCCCATGTTGATGTCCAGCACCCCTCTGGGCGGCTGGATCAAGGCATCTTCATATTGGCACTTCCACTGGATCTCCCGGCACATCTGGCCATCCGCCACGCCGTCTATGGTTTCCCCATCCTCAATGGGGTTATCATGCTCCAGAATATAGGACGCTGCATTATAGGCGTGGTTTACCACCCAGTTGGGGTCCATGCCGTGGAAGTGGTACTGGAGATCCGGCAAAAACAGGGTGCTCATGCCCACCGTGTCGATGAGCATATCCTCCGTGCCCTCGATGTTGAAGAAACGGACATTGACGCCAAAGCGGATGAACCGATCCGGCCCCTCAATCTGATGGGAGCGCACATCCTCTGCCAGAAACAGCTTGCCGCAGTTCTGGAAATAGAACGCCTCACAGGTGGGGTACAGCTCTGCCAGAGCCTCCAGAAAGTCGGCATCCAGGTTGGCACGCTCCAGCGCTGGAAGCGCCGCAGTCAGCATATCGGTGGCCACCACCTGATATTTGCACTCCCGGAAGATCCGGTCACGGTCCTCCTGGCAGTCCCACATCTGGCTCATCAGAAAGGCATCAAAGCCTTT